>TARA_R110002051_G_scaffold140454_5_pt1 | contig 79848 bp, 70 predicted proteins | sample TARA_R110002051 | Tara Oceans TARA_R110002051 (sample SAMEA4397023) | marine metagenome | biome: Polar Biome; feature: [MES] marine water layer (ENVO:01000295) within the mesopelagic zone...; material: water (ENVO:00002006), including particulate matter (ENVO:01000060) such...
AGTTGCCCCATCATCTCACGAGCATCCTGCTTCTGCTGGTCGCTCCCTTCATCCAATACCTCGGCAAGGATATCGCGGGCGCCTTCCTGGTCGCCCATGTCGATGTAGGCACGCGCGAGATCGAGCTTGGTGGCGCACTCATCCGTACCGGAGAGGAAATCAAACTCATCTTCATCCTCCTCCGCCATGCTGTCGGCCAGAACCTGCTCGGCGGTAGATGACGGTGCTGACTCATCCTCCTCCAGATCGTCCAACTCGGTTGACTCGGCAGCCGCATTGTCCGGCTCGGCGGCCTCTAATTCGACAAAGCTGATCTCGTCGCTCTCGGCCTCATTCAGTTCTTGCTCGAAGCGCATCAACTCTTCATCCGAAAGGTTCAGAGTACCGTCAGTCTTCTCCGTTTCCTCAGCCGTGTCAGCACCAGACTGACCCATGGCGTCCATTTCAGCCATCAGGCTATCAGCCTGCAGGTCATCGGTTAGCGACAGGTCGAAATCTTCGTCCAGAGTGAAGTCCGAATCCAAGTCAGGGCCGGGCTTGGGCGCTGGCGATACGTCGTCGAGATTGTCGTCGAGATTAAAGCCCAGCTCGAAATCGTCGTCAGAGCTCTGCGAGGCAGTCGTAGTTACCCCCGGGTCTGCCAGATCCTTGGCCAAATTCTCATCCAGATCAAAGTCCAGGTCGAGATCGTGATCCAGGTCAACCATGGGCGCTGCGGTATCACCCGTTGCCGCTTCATCTATATCGAGGCCATCCAGGTCATAATCGATAACCCCCAGATCATCTTCCTCGGCAACCTCTTCAACATCCAGCGTCTGACTATCCAGCAATGGATCCTGAGCAGGATACTCATCCGCTATAACCGCACCACCCGCGAGGGCCGCCGCCATTATCGGGAAGCGCGCATTCATTGCCGCAATCTGCGACTCCGACGCCCCCATATTGCGCAAGGCAACAACCTGTTCGGCGTAACCCTCGCTATGCTCAAGCAGCCCTTGTACTTCCAGTAGCTTGAAGCGCAGATCAATGCGCTCCGGCTCGACATCTATTGCTGCATTGAGCACCTCAGCGGCCTCAGCCAGCTTGCCATAGGCAATCAGCGCATCGGCCTCGGTGATCGGATCGTGATTGATACCCAGATTCTGCGCGGACGGTTCATCGTCGAAGCCAGCCAGAGCCACATTGAAGGCATCGGAATCATCCGAACCGTCGTAATCTTTCTTTTCTGCGGCGCGGGCAATAAAGTTGTCCGCCATCTCCGCTTCGCGACGTGCGTTACGCCGGGCCAAGGCCATGAGCAGCAACAGCAGAAGCAAAAGAACAATGCCGCCCCCGACTATCAGGAAAGTCTGGTTTTGCATCATGCGCTGCAATAGCGCCTCAATCCCATTTTCATCTGCGGATTCCTGCTCAGCCACCACAGGCGCAGGCGCCGGATCGCTTTCTGCACTGGCCGGTGATGCGAGGCCTGTATCTGCAGCGGTTGCATCCAGTTCGATCGGCGTTTCGGCCCCCTCAGGCATGTCCGCCAGGCTATCAGCAGGGGCATCTATTCCTTCAGCAGGCAACCCGGACTCATCAACGGCTGGCAGCTCTGCGTCTTGAACCTCTTGATCTGCGAGCATAGCTGCAGTCGACTCTTCGCTAGTCTCTAGCTCCGGCGCTATGCTCGGTGCTACGTCAGGCGTTTCGGCCGCATCACCCAGCTGCTCCTGCATAGCGGCCAGCTGGGCATCCTTGAGCTCCAGCAGCCGCTGCAAGGTTTCCATTTGGGTCTGCATATCAGCCAGGCGGCTATCAGCCTCGGTCTTTTCCCGCTCCAGCGAATCAAGCTGCTCTTTTGTCTCATCCAACTGATCCCGCAAGCGACTGTCAGCATCGGTGCGGGCACTTTCCGAAGAGCCATTGCCTTGCTCGGCGCTGCCGGCGACCAAACGCAGCGAATCGCCTGCCGGGGCGGTTTCAGGAGCCGCAGCGGCTGACGCCTGTTGCCGCGCATCCAGCTGGCGCTGAGCGGGAGTCGCCTGCCGGCCGGCCTGCCAAGCGCGGTTTTGCGCAGCTACCTGCGCCACAGCTTCGGCCTGACCGAGCCGACGCGCCTGCTCTGCATCGGGAAGAGTCAGGGTCTGATCAGCTTTTAGGCGGTTGATATTGTTGTCGATAAAGGCATTCGGATTAAGCTCCTGAATAGCCAGCATCGTCTGGTGCACAGAGGCACCTGATGGACGGCTACGCAAGGCTATTTCCCACAGGGTATCGGAGCGGCTGGTACGCCATTCACCCGAACCCTGCTGGGTTGGCTGGCGAATTGGCTGCGCAGCTGCAACCGTCGCTGGTGCCTGGGCTTGCGGCCGCCTTGGCTGTCCGGGTGCCACCGTGGGCACCGGGCGCTGAACGGGAGCCGCGATGGGCGCTGCGGCAGTAACCGGTGTCGGGCTGTATAGCGGCGGGTCAAGCAAGAGAGTGAATTCGCGCAATACGCGACCTGAAGGCCAGCGCACTTCCATCAGGAAGTTGAGAAACGGTTCCTTGACTGGCCTGCTGGACGTCACCCGAATCACGGCGCGACCATCGGGCCGAACAACCGGTGTAAACACCAGATCGGTGAGGAAGAAATCCCGCGCGATACCGGCCCTGCCGAACTCATCGGGCGATGCGAGAGCAGGAAGAATCTCCTGACTGGATAAATCCCTGACCTGAAGCAACTCAATCTCTGCATCTAACGGCTGATTCAAGGCTGAGCGCAGGTTTATCTCCCCGACCCCCAATGCCTGGGCAACATTCGATGACATCAGAGCGCTTGCTGCGGCGATAGCCAAAACCAGTTTGCGAACCATAGCGAAGTTCCTTTGCTTTTATCGTTTTCTCTCGCGTCAACAGATCCCGTTGCTCGCGTACCGACCCTTCAACAGCTCCCCATTCGGTCCGCAGCAACCTGGCAACACTTATTAGGTATGAGCAACTAAATACTCAAACCTAATCTGCTTAATACGAAATCCACAGCAAGTATTGATTACAAATAGTCTTTTATCAACAGGTCGAGGGTTTGAAGACCGTTAAGTACTACACCTTTTCGCAGATTATCAGACACAATCCACATATTTAGTCCGTCAGGATCGGTTAAATCCTGACGCAACCGACCTATCCATACCGAGTCACTGCCAGTAGCCTCCGAAACCGGTGTCGGATAACCGCCAGGCGCAGCCTTATCCAGCAGCTTCACACCGGGCGCCTTGCGAATCAGCCCCGCCAGTCGTTTGACGTCAACCAATTCAGCCGTTTTAGCATGAACTACTGCCGCATTGCCATAAAATACCGGCACCAGAATGCATGTAACGCTAATAGGCATATCCGGCGCTTCAAAAATACGCCGCAGATCTTCTGTCAGACGAATTTCATCACGCGTATAACCCTGCTCGTCCACATCCCCAGTGCGAGGTATCAGATTGAAAGCGGCCTGTTTTTCCAGAGCACCGGCCTCAGGCGGCTGCCCGTTGAGCAGACGACCCGTCTGCAATGCCAGGCCTTCGACAGCGTCCAGATCCCGAGTCGACATGGATTGGTAAGTGGCAATAGATAGCGCTTTCAATCCGGAACCCGCTACGGCACGCAGAGCCAGCACAGCCTGCACAACCTGACTATCCGGACAGGCGACGATGCCTGGCCAGGTACGCCCTTCCAGGACCTCAGGGTTGGCGCCCGCTACCATGAGCGGCACTGAGGTATCCGCGCGAAAATGCCCGCTACCATCAATAACGCTGCAGCCCGCCTCGACCGCCCGCGGCGCCCAGATCGCCGTTACCGACTCGGCGCAAAAGAACAGCGCGACGCGCACGCTGCTGAAATCGAAGCGTTCCAGTGGTTCCACACGCAAACTCTGACCTTTGTACATCAGCCGGCCGCCGGCCGAAGTCTCTTCATCGACTAGATAAAGCCTTTCGATAGGGAATTCGTGATCTTCCAGCACATTGATCAGCACGTCACCGATCATGCCGGTCACACCGACTATCGCCACATCACAGGTCTTGCTCATACGTATTCCTCAACTGAAAAAACAAAGGGCACCCAAGCGAATGCCTGGGTGCCCCTGAAAAAACACCGGCCAGCGGATCAGCTCTCCTGCAGAATCCGCAACATGCGGCGCAGCGGTTCAGCCGCGCCCCATAGAAGCTGATCACCAACAGTAAATGCCGACAGGTACTGCGAGCCCATGTTCAGCTTGCGCAGGCGCCCGACTGGTACGGATAAGGTGCCAGTGACGGCAGTCGGCGTCAGATCGCGCAGCGTATCTTCCTTGGTATTGGGCACCACCTTGGACCAGGGATTGTGCTCGGCGAGCATGGACTCGATATCCGCCAGCGGCACATCCTTGTTCAGCTTGATGGTCAGCGCCTGGCTGTGGCAACGCATGGCGCCTATGCGCACGCAAATACCATCGACCGGGATCGGCCGGCCACTGCGACCAATGATCTTGTTGGTCTCCGCCTGGGCCTTCCACTCTTCACGGCTCTGCCCGTTGGGCAACTGCTTGTCGATCCAGGGGATCAGACTGCCTGCCAGTGGCACACCGAAGTGCTCGGCCGGGAATGACTCGTTGCGCAAGGTTGCGGCTACCTGGCGGTCAATTTCCAAAATAGCGCTGGCCGGATCGGCCAACTTGTCCGCTACCGAGGCGTTGATAGTGCCCATCTGATTGATCAGCTCGCGCATATTCTGCGCACCCGCGCCACTGGCGGCCTGGTAGGTCATGGCGCTCATCCACTCCACAAGACCCTGCTCAAACAGTCCGCCGAGCCCCATCAGCATAAGGCTAACCGTACAGTTGCCGCCGACGTAGGTCTTAACCCCGTCACGCAGCGCCTGATCAATACTTTTGCGGTTCACCGGATCGAGGATGATCACTGCTTCGTCTTCCATGCGCAGCGTAGAAGCCGCATCAATCCAGTAGCCATTCCAGCCTTCAGCACGCAGCTTCGGGTAGACCGCCTGAGTGTAATCACCACCCTGGCAGGTAATAATCACGTCCAGCGGCTTCAGCGACTCGATATCAAAGGCATCTTTCAGCGGCGGAGTATCTTTGCCGATATCCGGACCTGCTCCGCCTACATTCGAGGTGGTGAAGAACACCGGCTCGATGCCGGCAAAATCGTTTTCTTCGCGCATGCGCTGCATCAGCACCGAACCAACCATGCCACGCCAGCCAACCAGACCTACTTGTTTCATAACTACAACCCCCCGTGGGGTAAATTCAAAGACAATTACGCCCGGACATGCCGGGCGCAACGCAAAGCCGTACAGTTTACAGGTTTTTAAGGGCTGCGGCCACGGCGTCACCCATCTGCGCCGTTCCCACCAACTGACAACCCTCTGACATGATGTCGCCAGTGCGCAGCTTCTCATCAAGCACCAGGCTGACCGCCTGCTCAATCGCATCCGCCGCCGCTACCTGGTTAAAGCTGTAGCGCAGCATCATGGCTACCGACAGGATGGTCGCCAACGGGTTGGCGATGCCTTTGCCGGCGATATCCGGCGCGCTGCCGTGGCAAGGCTCGTACATGCCCTTATTGTTGGCATCCAGCGACGCCGACGGCAACATGCCGATCGAGCCAGTCAGCATGGACGCCTGATCGGAGAGAATATCGCCAAACAGGTTATCGGTGACGATTACATCAAATTGCTTGGGCGCCCTAACCAGTTGCATCGCCGCGTTATCAACGTACATGTGCGAGAGCTCGACATCCGGATAGTCTTTGCCTACCTCCTCGACCACTTCACGCCATAGCTGGCTGGAAGCCAGCACGTTGGCCTTGTCCACCGAACAGAGCTTCTTGCCGCGCAGGCGCGCCGAGTCAAAACCAACCTTAGCGATGCGCCGCACTTCAGATTCGCTGTAAGGCAGCGTATCAAAGGCAAAGCGCTCACCTGACTCCAGCACCTTGCGCTCGCGCGGCTGACCAAAGTAAATGCCGCCGGTCAGCTCACGAACAATAAGAATGTCGAGCCCAGACACCACGTCTGGCTTCAGCGTGGAGGCCTCAGCCAATTGCGGATAGAGAATCGCCGGACGCAGATTACCAAACAGCCCCAGTTGCGAGCGAATCTTCAGCAGGCCGCGCTCCGGGCGCAGTGCAGGATCGATGCTATCCCATTTGGGGCCGCCCACCGCGCCGAGCAGAATGGCATCAGCCTGGCGCGCACGCGCCAAGGTTTCATCCGCTAGCGGACTGCCGTAGCGATCATAGGCTGCACCGCCCAGATCGTCGTAGCTTAGCTCCGCGCCTAGACTGTACTTGTCGTTAGCCAGCTCCAGCACCTTGACCGCTTCGGCCATGATTTCGGGGCCGATACCGTCGCCAGGCAGAATCAGAATCTTCATACTCATTGTCTTTTCCTTCCAATCAGAACCGTTGCCGGCTGTATCAGACGCCCTTGATGGCGCCAAACAACCAGGGGTTGTCTCGCTTGTGGCCGACTTCAAAAGCGCGAATTGCCTCCGCGTCTTCCAGCGTCAAACCGATATCGTCCAGACCGTTGAGCAAGCAATGCTTGCGGAAGGCATCGACCTCGAAGCTGTACTGCTCGCCGTCGGGCCGAGTGACGGTCTGCGCCTGCAGATCGACGGTCAGTTGATAACCCGGATTCTGCTCCGCCTGCACGAACAGATCTTCAATATCTTTTTCATTTAAAACAATGGGTAACAGGCCATTTTTAAAGCTATTATTATAGAAAATATCGGCGTAGCTGGGAGCCAGAATAGCTCTAAAGCCATACTCTTCCAACGCCCAGGGTGCATGCTCACGGCTGGAGCCGCAGCCAAAATTCTTACGCGCCAGCAGCACACTGGCGCCTTGGTAGCGCAGCTGATTAAGCACAAAATCCGGGTTCAGCGGGCGATGCGACGCATCCTGATCCGGCAAACCCTCATCCAGATAACGCCATTCATCGAACAGGTTCTTGCCAAAACCACTGCGGCGGATCGATTTGAGAAACTGCTTGGGAATGATCTGATCGGTATCCACATTGGCACGGTCCAGCGGCGCGACCAAGCCGGTATGCTGAGTAAAAGGCTTCATGCGCTGACCTCCTGGTTAAGCATGTCACGAACATCAACGAAATGACCGGCGATCGCCGCCGCCGCAGCCATGGCCGGGCTGACCAGATGAGTACGCCCGCCGTTACCCTGGCGCCCCTCAAAGTTCCGGTTGGATGTGGAGGCACAATGTTCACCGGACTCAAGACGGTCCGGGTTCATCGCCAGGCACATGGAGCAGCCGGGATCGCGCCACTCGAAACCGGCGGCCTTGAAAATCTGGTCCAGCCCTTCCAGCTCTGCCTGCTCTTTTACCAGACCGGAGCCCGGCACGACCATGGCCTGCTTGATGCTTGACGATACCTGCCTACCTTTGGCCACGACAGCGGCGGCGCGCAGATCTTCAATTCGCGAATTGGTACAGGAACCGATAAATACCCTATCCAGCTTGATCGAGGTGATCGGTTGATTGGCCTCCAGCCCCATATACTTGAGGGCGCGCTCGTAGCCATCGCGCTTGACCGCATCTGACTCCTGGATCGGGTCTGGCACCAGCGCGTCCACGGCGACGACCATTTCCGGAGAGGTTCCCCAGGACACCTGTGGCTTGATGCTAGCCGCATCCAGCTCAACAACGGTATCGAATACCGCACCCTCGTCGGATACCAGCTCTTTCCAGGCAGCCACGGCCATATCCCAGTCTGCGCCCTTGGGTGCATAGGGCCGGCCTTCAACATAGGCGATAGTTTTAGCATCGCATGCAACCATGCCGACGCGCGCACCCGCTTCAATGGCCATGTTGCAGATGGTCATGCGCCCTTCCATCGACAGATCACGGATCGCCGAGCCGGCGAACTCGATGGCATGACCATTACCGCCGGCGGTGCCGATCTGGCCAATGACGGCGAGCACCACGTCCTTGGCAGTGACGCCAAAGCCCAGCTCACCTTCGACCTTGACCAACATGTTCTTCATTTTCTTGGCCACCAGACACTGGGTAGCCAGCACATGCTCGACCTCAGAGGTGCCAATACCATGCGCCAGCGCAGCGAAGGCCCCGTGCGTCGCCGTGTGTGAATCACCACAGACCACGGTCATGCCAGGCAGGGTAGCACCCTGCTCCGGCCCGACCACATGCACAATGCCCTGACGGCGGTCGGTCATCTTGAATTCGAGAATGCCGAAATCCGTGCAATTGTCGTCCAGGGTAGTCACTTGCAGCTTGGACACCAGGTCGCTGATGCCGGATACCCCAGCTGCACGGTTGGTGGTCGGCACGTTGTGATCCGGCGTCGCCAGATTGGCGTCGATGCGCCAAGGCTTGCGACCGGCCAGCCGCAGCCCTTCAAAGGCCTGCGGCGAGGTCACTTCATGCAACAGGTGGCGGTCTATATAAAGTAATGCGGAACCATCGTCGCGCTGCTTGACCAGATGGTTGTCCCAAAGCTTGTCGTAAAGGGTTTTGGCGGACATGCTGTACTCCTGAATCAGGCTAATGCTGCCACGCAAAACAATAAGCGTCCGTTCTGCGGTGCTGTTATGTCAATTCACCCAGCAAGCTTAAAAGCTGGCAATCGATAACACAAATTCATATTATTCATGGATTGAATAACCTTTCGGAATACGGATCATCGATACTGCCAATCTTTCGGCGTTCCTCGCTGTTGCTGAACACGCGTCCTTTTCTCGCGCCGGCGACCAATTGCATTTGACCCAACCTGCGATCAGCAAGCGGATCGCAACACTCGAGCAGCAGCTGGGCGCGCGATTATTTGACCGCATTGGCCGCCATGTGACGCTAACCGAAGCCGGTCGGGCATTGAAACCCCGTGCCGAACAAATCATCAATGCCCTGAGTGATACCCAGCGAGCGCTGAGCAATTTATCCAGCCGTGTACAGGGCCGACTAAGCATGGCTACCAGTCATCATATCGGACTGCATCGGCTACCTCCGGTCTTGCGTAGTTACACGGTGAATTATCCGGACGTGGCCTTGGATATCGACTTCCTTGATTCTGAAGTCGCCTACGCCAAGGTCCTGCATGGCGAAATAGAGCTCGCCGTTATTACGCTCGCACCCGCTGTGGAGCCGCCCATAGTAGCGCGCGCCATTTGGGACGACCCTCTGGATTTTGTGGTTGCCCCAGAGCATCCACTGGCCGCTCTGCCACAGGTCAGTCTGGCGCAACTGGCGGTTTACCCTGCGGTATTTCCGGGAGCCAATACATTTACTCACAATGTCGTAAGCCAGCTATTCCAGCAGCGCGGGGTGACGCCACAGATAAGCATGAGCACCAATTATCTGGAAACGATCAAGATGATGGTCTCAATCGGATTAGCGTGGAGCGTGCTGCCCCGCACCATGCTTGATCAGCAGGTCACCGCCCTGACCGTGCCAGGCGTCAATCTGCAGCGCCAGCTCGGGGTGATATGGCACAGCGGCAGAACCCTATCTAATGCCGCCCGGGCGTTGGTCAGCCAACTGGATCGCAAGCAAATGTAATCACGCCTTGTTGCCAAGCCCTTCTGGGTCTATTTTTAATACAATTGCAATATAGGTTCTACGGACTCTACTTTGTTAATGAACTCGATCCAGGAAGGGTCTCATGCGGCAGTTACCAGGGGCAGATCTTCACACCAGCGGATCGGATACAGACGAAGCTTTCAGACTTCTATTCCACCGCATGCCCATCGCCAGCATGCTTGCCGAGGCGGCCACAAGTCGTGTGATTGATGTCAATCCGGCTTTTGAAGACCTATTTGGCTGGCGACCGGACAACATCATTAACCAACTGTCTTCAGAGTTCCCGCTTTGGGCAAGTAAAAAACAACGCCAGCAGTTACTCAATCTGTTTACTATAAAAGGCCGCCTGGTCAAATTCGAAGGCGTCCTGCGCTGCCGAAGCGGCGAATTGAAAACCTGTCTTATTTCAATGGAAAGCATCGTGGTGCACGGCGTCGAATGTCGGCTCTCGATGGCCCATGATATAACCGCACGCATCCACACAGAACGGGAGCTGAAGGTATCGCAGGAGAAATACCACAAAGCGTTCAACGCCAGCCACGATGCAGTACTGGTCATGGATTTGCAGACCGAATTGCTGGTGGAAGCCAATAACGCCTTTCAAATACTCAGTGGCCTTGCTGCCCAAGATGCCATCGGACATACCTTGCCCGAACTCGGCATCATCGACAGGGCGTCCATGGCGCTACTGCATAGCAAGTTGAGCCAAACCGGCCGTGTTCGTGACCATGAACTCAGTATTCGCCGCAGCGACGGCGCTAGTCGGGATATCCGTCTGTATGCTGAGCCGGTAATGGTCGCTGGCAATAATTGCCTGGTCATGACCGCGCATGACATTACCGAACAAAAGCTGCGCGACACTGCCCTGCGGGAAAGCCAGGAACGTCTCAACATGGCGCTCGAAGCCGCGCAGATGGGCATCTGGGATTGGAGCCCATCCAGCGGGATGCTGCATTGCTCCGCACGCGCCGCAGCCCTGCATGGACGGCAGCCGGTGGAGTGGAATGGGCCGCTGATCGAATTTATGACAGATATCCCGGCCAAGCATCGCCGGCAGCTGCGTCGCAGCTTTATCGCCATTTGTCGCGGGCAGCAGTCTTATTACCGCTTGGCGTACAGCCTGCAGCCAAACAACGGCGGACTGCGCTGGCTGGAGGTGACCGCTACGCTGCATAGAAATACCGATGGCAGCTTTCAGCGTATGGTCGGCACGCTGAAAGACATTACCGAACAGCGCCGCAGCGAACAGGCACTGATGCGCAGCGAGGCCAAGTTTTCCGCCCTGTTTCAAGGCTCACCCGATCCCTATATCCTGGTTAACGCTTCAACTCAGTTGGTCATCGAGATTAACCAGAGCTTCAGTCGGATTTTCGGTTACAGCTTGCAGGATATTATTGGCAAGACTGCGCTGGAGGTGGGTTTTTGGCGCAACACCCAGGACCGCGCCGCGATTGTAGCGGCGATTGAGCGCGATAATGGTCTGGAAAGCATAGAGATCGATTTCCTCACGCGCGAGGGCCTACCTCTGACCTGCGAGGTATCCAGCCGCTTTATTACCATCAATCGGCAACTATGTATGTTGTCGACGTTCAAGGATATTACCGCCCGCAAGCAGGCTGAAGCGGCCCTGCGCGCCTCCGAAGACAAATTTGCGCGCGCCTTCAAGGCGAGCCCTGATTCCATCAGTATCAGCGAGAAAGCCAGTGGCAGACACCTGGAAATCAATGAGGGCTTTACCAGGCTAACCGGCTTCTGCGCCGCTGAGGCGATTGGCAAAACCGCTAGAGAAATGAATATCTGGGCCGACTACTCTGAACGCACAGTACTGATCGATGAATTGGAGCGGTATGGCCGTGTGCGGCAAAAGGAAATGCGCATCAACGGCAAGTTTGGCCAGGAGCTGCTGGTGTCGGTTTCGATCGAACCGGTGGTCATCGAGAATGTTGATTGCATGCTGTTAACCGCCCGAGACATCACTGAGCAGAAGCTTATCGAGGCTCGAGTCAAGCATCTGGCCTATCACGATGCGCTCACCGACTTGCCTAATCGGCTGCTACTGACTGACCGCCTAGAGCAGAACCTGGCCGCCTGCGAACGCCACGGCGAGACCAGCGCGCTGTTGTTCTTTGACCTCGACCATTTCAAACATATCAACGATTCACTCGGCCACTCCTGCGGTGACGCCGTGTTGCGGGAAGTCACTCGCCGCTTATTGGCCCAGGTGCGCAAGGTGGACACGGTGGCCAGACTCGGAGGCGATGAATTTGTAGTACTGCTATGCGGGCTGGATCAAGCACCCGACACATTGCGCCCACAAGCACTGCATAGTGCTCAGAAGCTGCTCACCGAGCTGTCTTCACCCATGCTCATCGAAGGACACAGCCTGCATATTAGCTGTAGCATTGGTATTGCCCTATTGCCGGAGCACGGCAGCAACCCGGACGACCTGCTAAAGCGCGCCGACATAGCCCTCTACAAGGTTAAGGAAAATGGGCGAAACGGCATCGCCTTCTTCGAGCAGGCCATGCAAATCGCTGCCAGTGAGAGGCTATCAGTCGAAACCGAGTTACGCGTCGCAGTCAGCAAATGTGAGTTCGTACTCTTTTACCAACCTCAGTTTGACGCCCTTGAACAACGCATCGTTGGCGCCGAAGCCCTCATTCGCTGGATGCACCCAAGCAAAGGGCTTACCAGCCCCACGGGATTCATCCACGTGCTTGAAGAGAGCGGCATGATCCTCGAAGTCGGCACCTGGGTGCTCGGGCGGGCTTGTCAGTTCATTGCTGAGCTGTTGCGACAGGGCCATGTCAATTCTGACGAGTTCAGCCTGAGCGTGAATATCAGCCCCCGGCAATTCCGCCAACCCGATTTTGTCGAGCAGGTCCGCCATGCGATCGATAGCCGTGGCGTACCGGCGCGCTGCTTGAAGCTGGAAATAACCGAGAACATCATTATCCAGAACATCAACGACACCGTCGCCAAGATGCAGGAGTTACGCGATACGGGCGTCAGGTTTGCTCTGGATGACTTTGGTACTGGCTATTCTTCGCTAAGTTATCTCAAACGCCTGCCACTCGATCTGCTGAAAATCGACCAATCCTTTATTCGCGACTGTACCCGCGACGCCAATGACGCAGAAATTGTGCGTGCGATCATTGCGATGGCGCGCAACCTGAGGCTCGAGCTGATTGCAGAGGGCGTAGAAACCCAGGAGCAACTGGACTTTCTGCAGACCCAGTCCTGCCACGCTTTTCAGGGTTATCTGTACAGCCCACCGGTGTCCGAGGAAGATTTTGTCAGCATCCTCAGACGCGGCGCTCACAGGCTACCAGTGGTTTAAGTAAATGTACTGGCCCGATCTTGAACGCCAAAATTTCGACTACCACAGAATGCCGTCACCTCATTTAAGAGCCCTACCGGCGACCCTGTCCACCCGGCGCCTTTAGTGTGTTCCCACACCGAGCCTAGCCCGTACGTCAAAATGCGGCCTGCGTCACAATAGTTACATACTTAATACTGAACCTATGTCATTGTATTGGGTCATAAAAGTGCGTACTAAAAAATGCACCTATTTCAACGCACTGGAGTTTCATCATGAACAAGTCAATGCTGTCGGGCATCATTCTCGGTGCTGTAGTCGCCACCGCCGGCGGTGCCATTGCTGGCTATACCGCGCTCTCAGACAAAGAGCCTACGCATGCCAAAGTGGTTAACGTGGAAGAAATCACGAAAACCGAGAAAACTCCCCGGCAGGTATGCCAGGATGTAGTAGTCAATCGGCAGAAGCCTGTTCAGGATCAACACCAGGTGCTCGGTTCAGTAGCAGGCGCGGTGGTTGGTGGCCTGCTCGGCAACCAGGTAGGCGGCGGTAGCGGCAAGAAGATCGCCACCGTTGCTGGCGCTGCGGCCGGTGGCTATGCTGGCAACAAGACCCAGGAAAGAATGCAGGCCAATAACACCTACTCTACTACCGAAACCCGTTGCGAAACGGTTTACGATAGCAGCGACAAAGTAGTGGGCTATCAGGTCGACTACACCATTGGTGATGAAGCGGGCAGCGTTCGCATGGACCATAACCCAGGCAATCAGATTCCTCTGCAAGAAGGCCAACTGGTCCTCTCCAAGCAGTAATCTAACGCCGATATCAGCCTGGCAGGGATGCATACATGCTCTCCCGCCAGGCTTTTTTATATCTGACTTACAGGTATTCCCTTCTCCTTACTACCCCGTATTACTAGCCCCTCCGCTTCAGGCTGAGGCACGGCAGAGATCTAGCCAGGTTTTTAATCCCGCAGTGCGGAATTTGCTGCGATGCAGCGCGAAATAAAACCCGCGGTGAAAATCCCTTTGTGGGACCGATAACGGCACCAGGCTACCCCGGCGAAACGCTTCCACCAAGGTGATCGCCGACAGACAACCTACCCCCAAACCCGCCTCAACGGCGCGTTTGATGGCTTCAGTATGCTGCAGCTCAAGCTTGATCTGTAATTGCGGTAACAAGCCGTGCATGGCCCATTCGAAGTGTTGACGCGTGCCTGATCCAGGCTCGCGAATAATCCATTGCGCCGCCAGCAAATCCTCATCACTCAGCCAGGGCTTCCCCGCCCAAGGGTGGTCGGGTGCGCAGAAAACCACTAGCTCATCATCCCTCCACGGCAGCATCTCCAGATCGGGGTGCTGAGTCTCACCCTCAATCAGCCCTATATCCAACTCAAAATTAAGCAGCTTTTGCACGATAGTTGCGGTGTTCGCCACTTCCAGCTGAACCTTGGCCCCCGGCTGATCGAGCATATACTGAGCCATAATCTCCACCGCCAAATAATTACCAATACTCAAGGTCGCGCCTACCTTCAAGTGCCCAGGCTCCTCATGCCGCGCCAGCGCCTGCTCCAGACTGCGAGCTTGTTCCAGCAACGCTTCGACACGCGGCCTGACACTTTGGCCCAGCTCATTGAGCTGCAGGCGCTTGCCCACCCGATCAAACAATTGCACTGAAAATTGCCGTTCAAGATCTCTGAGTGCACTGCTGGCTGCCGACTGAGACATGGCCAAGCTCTCGGCTGCGCGGGTCAGATTCTCATGGAAAGCTGTCGCCAGAAACACCTCAAGCTGCCTGAAGCTGTATTTCATTATCGGTTTTTCCGGTTATATATAGCTATACAATTAATTTAACCGATAGGTTAGCTAAGGCGTAGACTAAGCGCAACTAAAGGCAATCAATGGTAATAGGGGTATTTCAATGGCAGGTTTCAATTCCGAGACAGTGCTCAGCGTTCATCACTGGACGGATAACCTGTTCAGTTTTCGTACCACACGTGATCCGGCGTTCCGCTTCAAAAACGGACATTTCATCATGATCGGCCTGGAGGTTGAAGGTCGGCCACTGATGCGCGCCTATAGCATCGCCAGCCCCAACTACGAAGACACCTTGGAGTTTTTCAGCATCAAGGTCCCGGACGGCCCCTTGACTTCACGCTTGCAGAATATTACGCAAGGTGACCAAATTATCATCAGCCGCAAACCAACCGGCACGCTGGTGCTGGATCATCTGTTGCCTGGCCGTAACCTTTATTTGCTCAGCACCGGCACCGGATTGGCGCCCTTTATCAGCATCATTCAGGACCCTGAAACCTATGAGCAATACGACAAAGTCATTCTCACCCACGGCTGCCGGCACGTGCGCGAGTTGGCCTATCAGGATCTGATCACCGACGAGCTGCCCAATCACGAGTATTTTGGTGAAGACATCAGAGAAAAACTGATTTATTACCCCACCGTGACCCGGGAGCCTTTCCGCAACCAGGGGCGTCTAACTGACCTGATGACCAGCGGCAAGCTGTTCGATGACATCGGTCTACCCGCATTTGATCTCGAACAAGACCGTTTCATGCTGTGTGGCAGCCCCAGCATGCTCAAGGATTTTTGTACCATTCTGGATGAGCGCGGTTTTACGGAAGCTCGCCATGGCGACCAGGGCCACTACGTTATCGAACGGGCCTTTGTTGAAAAGTGAACTGCAGCTTCCAGCGCTGAGCCACTGCATCACGGAGTCCGTGCCGGCTTAAGCTTCCGGAGCCGGCACGGCGGGTTAGACAGGAGCCGCGCTAGCGCCAGAGCGGCGAGAAAATTACGAGTTAGACTCATGACGCTGACCTGCAGTACATTAGAACCCTACTCTACGTAGATCATTTGACGCGTCATGCCGCCGTCTGCAACAAAATTTTGCCCCGTCACAAATCCAGCAGAAGCCCCGAGCAAAAACACCACCAGAGCGCCAATGTCACGAGGCTGGCCGACCCGACCTACCGCGTGCTGCTGGTGATCGACAGCCCGCAACGGATCGCTCTGTTGTTGTGCGTTCTCACGTGTGTCTATCCAGCCAGGGCTGACTGCATTTACCCGAATGGTCGGCCCAAGACTTACCGCCAGCGCATGAGTCAATGCCACCAACCCGCCTTTGCTAGCGGCATAGGCTTCGGTATGTGCTTCTGATTGCACCGCTCGCGTAGAGGCAATATTGACGATCGCGCCACCGGTTTCCCGGAGCATGGGAATAGAATGCTTGGCAACCAGAAAGGCGCCAGTCAAATTGGTCCCCAATCTGCGATTCCAGGCGTCGAGGCTAAGCTGCTCAATCGGCCCACTATCCGGATCGGCGATACCCGCATTGTTGACCAGACCATCAAGCTGACCGAAATCCTCCTCGATACGCTCGATGCAGGCCATCACACTCGCCTCATCGGCGACGTCCATGGCAATGAACTCAACCGTTCCCAACCGGGCAAGCTCCTCTGCCGCAGCTTGACCCGCTGGCTCATCCACATCGGTAAGCACCACCGACCAGCCTGCACGCAGCAGACTGGCGGCAATACCCTTACCTATGCCTCTGGCAGCACCGGTAACCAGAGCCACCGGAAAGCGTTCAGACTCCATTCAGGCTTTTCTACCGCGCGGCCCGGCAAAGAACCAGATAATAAGACCGACCACTGGCAGCAGCAGTACCAACACCACCCAAAGCACCTTGGCGCCATTACTGGCATTACTCTGCACGATATTGATAATCGCCCAGATATCCAGAATCAGAATAACCAACCCAAGAAAGCCGTTACCGACGCTCACATTCATATAAAACTCCTTTCAAAGTGAGCCTCCACTATAGCTCAACGATGCGAACAGGGTTTTACAATTCAAGCACCTGATAACGAGCAGCAATATTATCCCCGGTCTGTTCTGCCGCCAGCCCTTCCTCAGTCGCAGCCGCGCGGATAATCAGGCAAGGCTGTCCAGCACTGGCGACAAACCAATGGCCGAGACGCTCCGGCAGGCGGAGCAGATCACCGCGTTGACAGCGCAAAACCAGTAGCCGATCCCCTTGATGCAAACACATAACGCCCGCGCCGCTGACGAGCAACTTTGCCGTGGCCTGTTGGAAGTGCTGTTCAGCTTCGACCTTCTGCGGTTCGTCTGCATAGCCAGGTAGCGCCACAATCCGCTGCACAGCAAGGCACTCCAGCGCGCAGTCAAAACCGCTATTGCCCAGACGAGGCAGGATCGCTGCAATAATGTCCTGATCGTCGCCCGCGTCTCTGACACTGGGCAATTGCTCCAAACGTTCAAGGCGAACGCCGAACTCTGCCAACAGCGGGTCAATGTCCTCGCGGTGAGTCAGCACCTTGTTGGGTAACTGGAGCTGGTCGTGGTCGTAAACAGCGAGGATGTTCATCCTGGACGTCACCTGTAGAAATCGAATGTGGGAACAGTATAAAGCCCCTACCCTGCCCCTGACAGTCAGCTGAAAGTCTGACTCCGGGTGGCATCCGCTTGCGCGGGGGGCAAGCAACGAAACAGCACAAACGCTGCGATCAGCGCAGCCAATCCGCCGACAGCAAAGGTCCAGAAGGCGCCCAGGCTGTTCCAGCTATAGCCTGCGTAGAGTGCACCCAGCGCCCCGCCCATACCTGAAAGCGTCGCATACAAGGCCTGGCCCTGGCCTTGCAGCCGCTCGTTAAAGCTACGCTGAATAAAATGAATCGCCGCCACATGAAAACAACCAAAGGTTGCGGCGTGCAATGACTGGGCAATCAGCAGCGCACTGAGAAAATCGGCTAACGCGCCCAACATCATCCAGCGCACCGCCGCGAGGAGCAGACTACTCACTAACAACTGCTTGAGCGTGAAGCGCGCCAACACCTTGGCCATAACCAGAAACAGCAAAATCTCCGCGACTACGCCGAGCGCCCATAGCAAGCCAATCAGCCCACGGCTATAACCCAGCGCCTCAAGATGCAAGGTCAGGAAGGTGTAGTAAGGTCCGTGGGAAAACTGCATCAGCCCCGCGCACAGGAAGAACGCCAACACCCCAGGTTGGCGCAGCAAGCGCAGGAAGCCGTCTGCGTTCAGCACCTGGCCTTGGGGTTTGGTTGCCGGCGCGGCCGGCACTGTCAAACTGCAGAAGAAAATGCCGAGCATGATACCGAGCATGACCAGCGGGTATACGTCCAGACTGAAGACCTGCAATACCAGGCCCAGACCGATGACGGTAGCAATAAAGCCGACCGAACCCCACAAACGGATCATGCTGTAACGCGACGACTGCGCGCCAAGATGGCTCAGCGTAATGGCTTCAAATTGCGGCAACACCGCATGCCAGAAAAAGCTGTGCAGGGCCATGATCATCGCCAGCCAGAGGTAGTCCTGGCGATAGAAAATACCCGTGAATGCCAAAGCGGTGAACAGCGCCCCCAGCCTTACAATCGCCAGGCGCTGCCCGGTGACATCCCCCAACCAACCCCATAAATTGGGGGCCAGGCACCGCATCAGCATGGGAATGGCCACCAGCTCGCCGATTCGCGCAGCGCTGTAGCCCAGATGACTGAAATACAATGCGAGAAAGGGTGCTACTCCGCCGAGCAATGCAAAGTAGGCGAAGTAGAACCCAGATAAGCGCCAATAAGGCAGCATCAGCGCCCCATGCTAGGCAACATGGCGGGTCACAACTGGCCGAGTATCGGTGTCGTAACGCGGACGTCTGCATTCTGCGCACGTTGGCGCAGCAGATGGTCCATCAACACCATGGCCATCATCGCTTCGGCGATCGGCGTCGCTCGAATCCCCACACAGGGGTCATGCCGGCCTTTAGTGATCACCTCCACCGGGTTACCGTCAACATCGATAGAGCGCCCCGGCGTGGTGATGCTTGAGGTCGGTTTGAGCGCCAGGTGTGCGACGATCGGCTGCCCGGAAGAAATACCACCCAGCACCCCACCGGCATTATTGCTGGTGAAACCCTCGGGGGTGAGTTCGTCACGGTGCTCCGTACCCAGTTGCGCTACCGACGCAAAACCTGCACCAATCTCCACGCCCTTGACCGCATTGATACTCATCAGTGCATAGGCTAGCTCAGCATCCAACCGATCAAACACCGGTTCACCCAGGCCCGGAGGGACGCCTTCGGCGACCACGGTGATCTTTGCCCCAACCGAATTCTGGTCGCGACGCAACTGGTCCATATAGGCTTCCAGCTCTGGCACCTTGTCAGGGTCGGCACTAAAAAAAACATTCTCCGCCACGGCATCCCAGCTTTTGAACGGAATCTCGATAGGGCCCAACTGGCTCATGAAACCGCGGATCACGATACCTTGCCCTTCCAAGTACTTGCGGGCGATGGCACCGGCGGCCACGCGCATGGCGGTTTCCCGCGCAGAGGAACGTCCGCCGCCGCGATAATCGCGCACGCCGTATTTATGCTGATAGGTGTAATCCGCATGCGCGGGACGGAATACATCCTTGATTGCCGAGTAATCCTTGGACTTCTGATCGGTATTACGAATCAGCAAACCAATCGGGCAGCCGGTCGTCTTGCCCTCGAACACGCCGGTGAGAATTTCCACTTCGTCGGGCTCTTGCCGCTGAGTCGTATGCCGGCTGGTGCCCGGCTTGCGGCGATCAAGGTCACGCTGCAAATCGCTTGCGTCGAGCGCCAACCCGGGAGGGCATCCGTCGACAATAGCCACCAGCGCCGGGCCATGGCTTTCGCCAGCGGTGGTAACGGTAAAAAGAGTGCCAAGGGTGTTTCCGGACATACGCGCAACCTGACGTCGGGTGACAAGGCCGCTCAGTATACCGCCCCACCCTGACAGGTGACAGCCTGCCAGGCTCCCGTTAGGCTATGTTTTTCTCGAAATGGAAGCTGATATGCAGGCCGCCCTGGATGTGATACTGCCCACCGACATGTCTGGCCTGCTGATCATTATGTTGATTGCGTCCGCGATGGCGACCTCGGCACTCACTGCGGCCATGGGGATTGGCGGCGGCGTATTGCTACTGGCTATTATGGCTCTGGTCATGCCGCCAGCAGCGATTATCCCGGTACACGGCATGGTGCAATTAGGCTCCAACGCCAATCGCGCACTGATGACCCTCAAGTACATCAACCTTCGAGTGATTCTATGGTTTCTGCCCGGGGTGATTATCGGTGCCTGGCTAGCCAGCCTGGTGCTGATCGATCTACCGCTACCCTTGGTGCAGATCTGTATTGCTGGATTTATTCTGCTGCTGTGCTGGGGCCCGGCTATTCCGAAGGTGGCGACCGGCCGGGTCGGCACTCTACTCGCTGCCGCCCTAACCAGCTTTATAAGCCTGTTTGTCGGTGCCACCGGGCCGCTGGTCGCGGCCTTTATCAAACAGCAACAGGCGGGTGAAAGGCTCTCTACCGTAGCCACCTTTGCTGCCGCAATGAGCCTGCAGCATGCGCCCAAGGCCCTTGTTTATGGCGCTGCCGGCTTTGTTTTCAGCGAGTGGTTGGGGCTGATCCTGATCATGATTGCCGCTGGCGTGCTGGGCACCTGGGCGGGGCTACGCATGCTCCACCGACTCAGTGACCAACGTTTTGGCATGATTTTCAATCTACTGTTAACCCTACTGGCCCTGCGTTTGATCTGGCAAGCGGCCAGTAGCGGGTGGGTATGAACAATAATTTGGTTGCAGATTGCCGGCTAACGGCCGATAAATACAGCACACACTGACCGCTAACCGTTGTTCGGAATGCCCATGAATCAAGTCAGCACCTCTGAGCAGGACACGATCGAGCAAAAGCCGGTCAGTCCGCCCCGCGACCCCTTTGCTCGGGCCCGGCCTACTGATGTCTACTGGATCCAGCTCAAACCAATTTACAAAGGCCGACAGCTTGCCCAGGCCGAGCGATTGGCCAGGGTTACGGTTATCCAGGAGCGCGCCGCGCACTTGGAGCTATTCCGCCTCAAAGTGGTTTGCGATGGAGAAACCAAAGCCGATACGGACAACGTACTGGAAGTGCTGGTGGATCACAAAAACCGCAGGGTGCGTTTTGGCCCACTGGAAAATGTACGCATGCTACCGGCGCAGCGTGGCCTGGGCGGTTACCTACTGGCACAACTGATCGAGTGGTGTCAGCGCAGCTGTGGCGACTATTCCATCACCCCGCTGATTTTGCACACCGAAGAGGTCAGTAGCGAGGAGAGTCGGCTAATCAGAGAAAAGCTTCTGCGACGCGCAGGCTTTGACCTCAGCTACTCCAATGAGGAGCAAACCGCCGGGCGCGCACAGGCAAATAGGGTAAGCAGCCTTATCAGCAGTTGGAATACCGAAAAAGTCGCCGCCATTCAGATCAGCGACATCCTTAATCAGTTGCGTGAACAAGAGCAGTCCAATCGCAAGCAACAGGCCCAGCTATCGCAGTTGCAACGGGTGATCGATGACTTCAAGAATAACGACCTGAGCCAACGCTTTGCGATCGGTTGCCTGATTGTGTTCGCCATTTTCCAGGCGCTAATGCTGCTCTGGGTGGTATTGAGCTAGCCTGCGCCTCAGCTCCGAGGCGCAGCGAACAGCGCTTGGTAATCCCGGCATTGCTGGGCGCTGAGAACAAACACGCCGTGCCCACCCTGACTGAAGGTAACCCACTGAAAGTCCACCTCTGGCCACTGCGCCATCACATGCACCATGCTGTTGCCAACCTCGATGACCAACACACCTTGCTCGGTCAGATGATCGGCGGCCTGAGCCAGCATCCTGCGCACCAGATCCAGACCATCCTGCCCTGCGGCCAGGCCCATTTCCGGCTCATGCAGGTATTCGTCCGGCAAGTCAGCCATGTCCTCGGCATCGACATACGGCGGATTGCTGACAATCAGGTCAAAACGCTCTCCGGGCATGCCCTCAAAGCCATCTGACCAGCGCGCCTCGACGCGCTCCTGCAACTGATGTGTTTCAATATTCACCTCGGCGACCGCCAGCGCATCAGCTGAGAGGTCAGCCAACAGCACCTCGGCCTCTGGAAATGCGTAGGCGCAGGCAATACCAATACAACCGCTCCCCGTACATAGATCCAGAATCCGCTTGGGCTCAATTTCCAACCAGGGCGCAAAACGCGAGCCAATCAATTCCGCGATCGGTGAGCGCGGTACCAGAACCCGTTCGTCAACCATAAAATCCAGCCCGGCAAAGCGTGCATGCCCGGTCAGGTAAGCCGCGGGGATCCGTTGCTCAATGCGCCGCAACAGCAACGCCACGGCCAGCTCACGTTCGCTGGCCGTGATCTGGCAGGCCATATACTGCTCAGGCGTTTCCCAGGCCAGATACAGCGCGTGCAGCACCAGCAAGCGCGACTCATCCCAGGCGTTATCCGCCCCATGCCCAAAAAACAACCCCTGCTCGTGAAAGCGGCTGACACCCCAGCGCACCAGGTCGCGGATGGTATTCAGCGCGGTGAGTTCGTGCATAGCAGTACCTCCTTGGGGATCGCGCAGGTCAATACGTGGTTGTAGACAGGCCGCCATTCTACCCTGCATGAGCCGGGAAACTACTGATACACTTGCCTTTTTATCACGTAGAACGCTTCCCATGAGCCAAGACCCCAGCGAACCGGACGATCAGGCGCTTTTCCGCCAGGCTACCCAAGGCGCCAGGCGTATCAAAGTCGATCAGGCCGACACCGGCAAGCCACGTACTGACCGCGCGCATATCAAAACCCAGCGCCAGCGCGCCGTGCAGCCAACCGGAAGCACCCGGGTGGATGGCCTGTCGGATCAGTTCGTGATTGACGTGCTACCCGAAGAAGAACTGAGCTGGGCGGCCAATGGCGTACAAGAGAGCCAGTTACGCAAGTTGAAGGCCGGCCAGATTCCCTTTGAGGGCTCAATTGACCTGCACGGCATGACAGTGGAAAAGGCCCGTGAACTACTCTGGGCCTTTCTCGCCGAAGCCAACAAGATGGAGGTGCGCTGCGTGCGCGTTACGCACGGAAAAGCGCAACGCAAAGATGGCCGTAGCCCGATCATAAAAAGCCACGTGAATACCTGGTTACGCCAACACAGCCAGGTGCTGGGCTTCACCTCTTGCCTACCCCGCCACGGCGGGACAGGCTCGGTTTATATACTGCTCAAACGGGTGATGATGGAGGGGCGGGACGACTAGTTATTAGCGCAAGCTTCAATTCAAATACAGGTCGCCCCACCATCCACCGGCAAGGCGATCCCGGTAGTGAAACCAGCACCTTCAGAACACAGATACAGGACTGCAGCGGCGATTTCTTCGGCCTTACCGATACGGCCCACTGGGTGCATTGCTGCGGCGAATTCGGCTTTACGCGGATCAACTGCGGCAGCACGGCGGAACATCTCAGTGTCGATCACAGCAGGGCAGACCGCATTGATACGTATCGATTTTTTGGCATACTCCACCGCCGCAGAGCGGGTCAAGCCCAGCACCGCGTGCTTGCTTGCAGAATAAATACTCATTTTCGGTGCAGCACCCAACGCCGCCACGGAGGCGGTATTAACAATAGCGCCACCACCCTGGGCGAGCATAAGCGGAATCTGAAAACGCATACACTGCCAGACACCCTTGACGTTAACATCCATGATGCTGTCGAACACCTCTTCATTACCGTCGGCCAGCTTGTCCTGCTCGATCTCGATACCGGCGTTGTTGAACGCGCAATCGAGTCGGCCGTAATGCGTTATGACCGCTTCCATCAGGGCCTTCACTTCGTCAGCCCTGGCAACATTGCAAGCGACAAAAAAAGCCTCTCCACCAGCCGCCTTGATACCTTGAACTACCGCTTCACCAGCGGCCTGACTGATATCTGAGACCACCACCTTGGCACCCTGGGCGGCAAAGGCTTCAGCCGTCGCTTGGCCGATACCCGCTGCCCCCCCAGTAACCAAGGCTACCTTGCCAGCAAATGTGTTACCCATAGTGTCTCAACTCCTGACAGATCATTTGAATTACCAGGATGGTATCAGCTCGAAACGTCAGAATCCGACCAAATTAGCGCTGATGTTCACGCTTTATACGCATTATCTATAGCGCGAACTGGCGCAGATACTCGATCACCGACTGCTGATCCCCGCTGAACACCACGCGCTCCTCCTTGCCGGCGCGCTGGTAGGCATACATAGGGTCGTAATAATGCGTCAGCAGACCTTCGATCCATTCGCGGTGCGCTCGAACGTCGCCGGTTCGTTGCTGCACGTCCAGCGCCTCCTGCATGATTGCCTGAAAATTCTGGAAGCGCTCGCCGCCGAGACGTTTGCGAATACGCAACAAGCCATTGGTGAGGTGCTCGGCAAAATCGCTGAAGGCCTGCTCGGGTTGTTCCGGGCACAGGTCAGCGAACTGGGCATGCATATCGATCACATAATCGCCAAGAATACGCCCAACCCGGTTATCGAAGCTGTCCTCTAGCCAGATAAGCGGCGCTGACTGCATCGCTTGGTACAACTCCAATGGCACCGTGCAGCTACCGACCATGCGACTTTCATCCTCAAGCACCAGTTGACCACAGCCTGCTGCGCGAGCGCGCAGCGCTTCAATGGCCAAGGCGTTTTCGAAATCAATCTGACCCGGCTGAGCGGTAGCATGACGGCCAAAACTGGAGCCGCGATGATGCGCATGCCCTTCAAGATCCAGGCTGTTATCCAGCGCATGAATCACCTCAGTTTTCCCGGTGCCGGTCAGCCCCGCCACAACGTGCAGCGGGCAATCCCGTACGGCACCATCAAGACTGTCGATCAGGAACCGGCGCATAGCCTTATAGCCACCAACAACGCGCGGGTACTGCACACCGGCTTCAGCCAGCCATTGCTGAACGATCTGCGAACGCAGCCCACCGCGAAAGCAATACAAATAGCCCTCGGGGTGCTGCTGGGCAAAAGCGACCCACTCGGCGATGCGTTTTTCCTTGAGATCGCCACACACCAGGCGGTTGCCAAGCTCAATGGCCGCCTGCTGCCCAGCCTGTTTGTAGCAGGTACCCACCTGCTGACGCTCAGCATCGTCCATCAGCGGGCGATTGATGGTGCCCGGAAAAGCGCCCTTGTGAAATTCCACCGGGGCACGCACATCCATCAATGGTATTGCCCGCAGAAATAACTGGCGGTAGTCCTCGGTGTTATCGCGCATCAAAGCACCTCGACGCAGAAGCCTGTATCTGCTTCCACGCACTCGCCTAGGGCTTGTAGTGAGTACCCCTCCTGCGCCGCCAGCGTCAGAAAGTCGCCCTCCTCTGCCGGGTCCACAGCGACCAGCAGCCCCCCACTCGTTTGCGGATCACATAGCAGGTGACGCCAGGCGTCCGGCATCGGTGCGACCTTGTGGCCATAACTTTCAAAGTTGCGCCCTGAGCCTCCAGGTATGCAGCCCTGGCTGAGGTAGTAGTCGACGCTAGACAACCGCGGCACCAGCGACTCGGCGATGCGCGCTTTGACCCGGGAGCCTTCAGCCATTTCCACCAAATGGCCAAGGAGACCGAAGCCAGTGACATCGGTCATCGCCCGCACCCCTTTCAAGGTCGCAAAACGGGCGCCCACACTGTTTAGCTGGCACATCAGATCGCGTGCCACACCCGCCTCTTCCGGACGCAGCTTCTTCTGCTTTTCCGCGGTGGTCAAAATGCCAATACCCAGCGGCTTTGTTAAAAACAGCCGATCACCCGGTTGCGCGGTGTCATTGCGCTTGAGCTGGCTACGCTTCAGCTGGCCGGTAACAGCCAAACCAAATATTGGCTCAGGGGCGTCGATCGAGTGACCGCCTGCCAAGGGCATGCCCGCTGCGGTGCAGACTTCACGCGCACCTGCTATCACCTGTCCGGCCAACGCGGCCGGCAACAGATTGATTGGCCAGCCCAGAATCGCGATGGCCATCATCGGGCGGCCGCCCATGGCATAAATATCACTGATCGCGTTGGTCGCTGCGATCCTGCCAAAATCGAATGCATCATCAACAATCGGCATGAAAAAATCGGTTGTACTAACAATCCCCAACTCGTCATCCAGGCCAAATACGGCAGCATCATCGCGACTCGCATTACCTACCCATAACTGCGGAAAATCGGGGCCAGGCTGACCCACAGAGAGAATTTCATCCAGCACCCGCGGCGAAATCTTGCAACCGCAACCCGCGCCGTGACTGTACTCGGTCAGACGTATATCGTGACTCATCCGGTTCTCCCCGCTATGGTTTAAGCCGTGCATTTTAGCATGGGGTCGCCCCTTAGCGCTTCTGCCCTTCATAACGATCCAGGGTATCGCTAGCCACCATCCGGCCCAGCTCTATCAGTTCTGGCGCCTTGTGAAATTCAAAAAAGCGGCAAAGCCGTTTAGGTACCTCTATCAGTACATCCGGCGGGTAGCCTGCAATTTTGTACTGCGTCAGTGAAGCTTGCATGGCCTCAAAGGACAGGTTCACCAATTCCAGCAGACTGGCAGGACCCACCGGAACCTCGACCACCTTGACTGCTGTATCAGGCTCGACAGCACCTCTCTTCGGCAGATGCTTACCCACGGCAGGTGGCTGCTGTGCAATATCATCCTCGGGCAAAAACGCCAGCGGATCCGGCAGGCTGCCCTCCTCCTGAATTTCGCGGCGGGCCAGCCAGTTGCGCACATTCAACGTACCCACCCATTGGTCCCATTGCTGACGTATGGGCGCGGGGCGCTCCACTATCGGCAAGGTATAACCGGCGCAATGCGTGGCATTGAGATTGACCGCCACAATCAAGTCACAATGAGCCGAGACCACCGGCACAATCGGTAGCGGATTAAGCAAACCGCCATCGACCAGTACCCGGCCACCCTGGCGCACAGGTGAAAACAGGCTGGGTATCGCCGCAGAGGCGCGCATGGCCTGATGCAGGCAGCCCTGCTGAAACCACACCTCTTGCTGGTTGGTCAGGTCAGTCGCTACGGCGGTAAAGGGGATGGATAAATCCTCGATGTTCACCTCGCCGAGAATCTCGCGAATACGCCCAAAAACCCGCTCGCCACGAATGGCGCCCAGATTGCCGAAACCCACATCCAGCAAACGCAGTACATCCAGGTAGGCCAATCCGGAGACCCATTCACGGTAGGCGTCCAAACCGCCTGCGGCATAGACGCCGCCCACCACCGCGCCCATCGAGCAGCCAGCAATACAATCGATGGTATAACCCCGACGTTCGATTTCTTCGATTACGCCAATGTGGGCATACCCTCTGGCACCACCACTGCCCAGCACCAATGCAACACGTTGGGACATGACTCCCCCCTAAAAATAATCCCGATTGACGGCAGAAGACTGTCTGAGCATCATGCGCAAACATCTTCCAATAGCCTTAAGGTTACCCGTGATCAATACCCGTGTGCTGATTTCTTTGAAGTGGTTTTTGGCGGCGCTGCTTCTGGTCGCCGCAGTAGGGATCCTGGGAGCCTGGGCGCTATATACCGCCGAACCACAGCGCAGCGGACAACTCAAGTTGGCCGGGCTGCAGGAACCCGTTTCAGTCTCCTACGACGCCTGGGGCGTACCCCACATTGACGCGCAAAATGATCATGATGCTTACCGTGCCCTGGGTTATCTGCATGCCCAGGACCGCCTTTTCCAGATGGACATGCTCCGGCGCATTGGCGCTGGACGCCTGTCCGAGCTATTTGGCCAGGACACCTTTGAAACCGACCGATTTTTCCGCTCACTGGGGATCAGCCGCTTTGCCCGGCAGTACGCCCAGCGCCTGGATGCCCAGCGCCTGGATGCCCAGCGCCTGGATGCCCAGCGCCCAGAAACAAACAGCGAAAAACCGCACGTAGAACTGATCCAGGCCTATCAAGCAGGCATCAATCATTATATAGACAGTGGCAAGGTACCACTGGAATACCGCCTGCTACTGACCAGACCTGACTATTTTGATATTGCCGACATCGCCCACGTAATGGGCTACATGGCCTATTCATTCGCTGAAGCGTTCAAGACCGACGCCTTGATCGACCATGTCAGAGGCAACCTGGGCGAACGTCATGCCCAAGATCTGGTTCCAGGCTGGCCAGAGACCATGCCGCCCCGGCGTATTGTCGATGGCGGCGTCAGCGGCCTGCTGGATCCTCTACTGCAACAGATCAGCAAAGCCGAAGAGCAATTACCCGCAGGGCAGTTTCTAGGCAGCAATGCCTGGGTAGTCAACAGCACGCGCAGTCTGAGCAACGCGCCCTTGTTAGCCAACGACCCGCACATCGGCTACTCCGCGCCAGCGGTGTGGTTCGAAGCACACATTCGCACCCCCGAACATGAGGTTTACGGGCACTTTCTTGCCGGCATTCCATTTCCGCTGCTCGGTCAGACACGCCGCCACGCCTGGGGGCTGACCATGCTGATGAATGATGAGGTGGACTTCTACCGCGAACGCGTCAATCCAGACAACCCCAATCAGGTGCGCGCCGGAGATGCGGGCTGGCAGAATCTGACCCTCCATGAAGAGGTGATCAAGGTGCGCGGCCATGAGGATCGGCTACTGCGTATGCGCAGCTCCCGCCACGGGCCGATCATCAACGACCCCATGCCCGGCATACCCCTGAATGCCGAGACCGCCGCGCGTCCTCCGGTCAGCCTGTTCTGGAGTTTTCTGAACCCCGATAACGACGCTGCAGAAGCCTTCTATGGCTTGCCCAGAGCCAACACAATGGTGGAATTCGAGCAGGCTGCTGCGTTGCATGGTTCGCCTGGCCTGAACCTCATCTATGCTGATATTGACGACAATATTGCCATGTGGGCCATCGGCACGCTCAAACGCTGGCCAAGCAGCAACAACAGCTACTCACTATTGAGCGGGTCAAGCGGTCGGGATGATTTTCTTGGTTACCAGCCGTTCAGCGCCAACCCGCGAGTGATTAACCCGTCCTCCGGGCATATCTTCAGTGCCAACAACCCCTACCCAGGCAGCGGCACCCGCCGCGTATTGCCGGGCTATTACGCACCCAGCGAGCGTGCAGAACGGCTGAAGGAGTTGCTCGACAACGACGAGCAGTTCGACCTGGCGCGCTTCAAGGATATGCAGCTGGACACGCGCAGGCCGCAAGCATTGGCGGTGCTGGACGACGCCCTGCCACTGCTCAGTGAACAGTTGCTCAGCAACGATCTGCGCGTGCCGGCCGCCAAAGCGGCGGAGATACTCAGCCAATGGAACGGCGCCTTCACCGGTGAACAAGTGGGCGCGACGCTGTTCCAGCGCTGGCAGGACCAACTGATGGAAGCGCTTTTTGCAGATGAACTCGGGCCGCAATTCGCCGTCTTTCGCAATACCGAAATGGCCGAAAAAAGCCTCTTTAGCTTGTATTGGAAGCCTGCATCACCTTGGTGGGACAACCGCCTTCAGCCGGTGATGGACGGCCGCCAGGCCGCTATCGAGCAGGCCTGGGTGAAAACCATTGAGTCATTGAGCGCAGAATTGGGCACTAACGTAGACCGCTGGACCTGGGATCAGGTCATCAGTCTTCAGCATACGCACCCGCTAAGCGAGCGCATGCCGCTTGGGCGTTTTTTGGATAGCCAGCAGGTGGCCGTAGATGGTGGCGCAGAAAGCCTCAATAGCATGTCCTTCAATACCGGCGAGGGACATTACCGGATCAAGGCCGGCCCCTCGACGCGGCGCCTGGTAGACCTGTCGGATATGAACCGCAGCTTGGGCATTAATCCCATGGGTCAGTCAGGCAATCCGTTTAACGACCATTATCAAGACCAGGCCGAGCTGTTCAATCAGGGACGTTACCGCGGACAGTTGTTTGATTGGCAGGCCATTAAAGCGCTACCCGATCAACTCACCCTGCAACCGTCACCTGCAGGGCGCTGAGAATATCACAGCTTGTTGATACGCAGCGCCGCTTGGGGGGTGGACTCACCTACCTCCAGGCGCTGATTGCGTATACCCAAATCCACTAGCTGCTGAACCGCTGCCGGGGCCTGGTCACCACTGACCGAGATACGTAAGCGCGTGTCGGATCGCAACATCCGGTTAACCAGATGAAGCCAGGCGTCAGCCGATTCAGGCTGCGCTGCCATATCCGCAGGCACCAGCACCTCACCATCCTTGTTCAGCAATTTGAGCAAGGTTGCCGGCGTCGGATAGAGCGTCTCAGTGACTGCCTGCGCTGGCGTGAACTGCTCAACATGCACATACACCCGGCGGTTACCGCGGGTGATCGCGTACAGGCTGACAAACCGCTGCGGCTCATCATCTAGCTGCACAACGATATAAGCCTGATTATCCTCAGGCCCATACAACCTCGCATTACCCAGCACCTGGTTAGCCCACAAACTGCTGCTACCGCATTCTCTGCCCTCGCAAAAAAACAGCATGCTGCCTGGCTGGTCGAGCAACTGCTCCTTGGCATGCTCAAATGCTTCCTGGCGGCCATGCTCTGTGGGGATCTGGTAGGTAGCGCGGATCAACTCCCCAAGGGTACGCACCTCGCGCTCGGCACGTAATTGATTGTTAATTCGGCGGATACTGCCAATCACAACCGCGTGGTCGGCGTCCGCCTGAATAGAAGAATCGACCAGGGTAGCTCGAGGGAAAGGCTCAACTACAAGGCGCTGGGAAGGATCGTCCTCAGCAATGCTGGGCAAGGCCATTAACGACAATATCAGGCCTGACGCAGTAAAACCAAGTGTGGGTAAAAAGGGCATTCAAGCTCCTATTAGCGCCCTCAGAACGGGGCACATGGGATTATAACTGCTTTTTCAGCACGGCCTCTGTGGCGAAACCTCCCTCGCCGCCACCCGAACACACAACAACGTTCTCTGTAGGTTGACTTGATCATTTGCCCTGAGCGCTTGCGGGTCAAGTCAGGTTCTTGAAAAAACTGTCAAATATCGTTGCAACCTGCGCAGCGGGCTGTTCCAGATGCAGGTGGTGACCGCCGTCCAACTGGTGCAACTCGATATGCTGAAACCGCTCGATACGGTCCAACACCTGAGGGTGTTTATGCATCACGCCCTGATTGGCCAGCACCAAACAGGTAGGCGAGGTAATAGCTTCAATAAAGGCTACCGCATGATTACTGGTAAAGCGCATGGGCGAAGGCAGCATAAGCTGCGGATCGGTACGCCAGGTCCAGCCCCCATTCTCGGGCATTAGCCCACGCTCCACGAGGATCTTTACCGCCTCATGGCTGATCTGCGTATTGCTACCCTGGGCCCGCGCCTGGATAGCTTTGTCGACACTGTCGTAGAAGGGTTTGCGTTTGCTCTCCAATGCCAGGCTTGCAGCAAAGAAGCGCGCCATCTGCTTGGGCGCATCTTCGGCCTCGGAGGTGAACGGCAATAGCCCGTCAATCAAGCAAGCGCCCATAATGCGCTCTGGCAAACTGCCAGCAAGGACGCCACTGATAATGGCGCCCATTGAATGACCCAGGAGCGCAAAACGTTTCCAGCCCAAATCCTCGGCCACTTGCAGCACCGTGGCAGCCTGTTGCCACAGGCTGTAACCCGCCGCCGGCATGTGCCCGGAAAGCCCATGGCCCGGCAGATCCAGCGCCACCAAATGCACGTCGCCGAGTAGCGGCGCTATCCGGTCAAAAGTCGCGGCGTTATCCAGCCAGCCATGCAGGCCGATCACCGGCAGACCATCAGGGTTGCCCCAGACCTTGGCCGCCACTTCAAGCGATGGAAGGGAAAATCTAACTTCGTGACTGCTGACACTCATGACAGAATCCTAGTGACCAAAGAACAAGGAGTGCGACAGCCTCGCCGCAGCTCGGACGAGGAATCTATGCCGCCAAATCAGACAAGACAAGCAATGCGCCGCGCATGAATAAGCGCTTATAACGCCCGAATAGACCACACTGCAGCGGTTTGAGCGTCAGCCTTTGCCGACCGGCACTACCGCCATAGTCAACCGCGCTATACAGGTGAGCTGAGCGGCATCGTTATGCAGGCGGATATCCCATACGTGAGTGGTACGCCCTATATGAACCGGCCGGGCCAGCGCGGTCACCCGGCCACTGCGCACGGCTTTGAGATGGTTGGCGTTTACCTCAAGCCCAACACAGTATGCCGCGCTGTTGTCGACGCAAAGATAAGCCGCAGTGCTGCCCAATGTTTCAGCCAGCACCACTGAAGCGCCGCCATGCAGTATCCCGTAGGGCTGACGAGTGCGTGCATCTACCGGCATGCTGGCACTTATCCAATCGTCACCGTATTCCTCAAAACGGATATCAAGCAGCGAATTAATATGCTCGCCGGGCTTGTTAAGCTCCGCAAGATCGACCTTCTGATACCAGATAGCTGTCATTCGTTCTCCATTATCTGACCCGACACTATTGACCCCTGATCAGGGTCAGCGGGGAGGTTCTCTACTGTTCCTGCCAGAGCACCCTGTGACCGCTTATAGACCACAGTTCAAACTGGTCCTGATACGTCGCTTCCACCACGTTGCGCTTAATCTTCAGCGTAGGCGTCATGAAACCGTTTTCAACGGCCCAATTATCTTCAACCACCACCAGGCAAGAAAGCTGTTCATGACGATCAATCATTGAATTAACTTCATCAAGTAACACACTGAACGTCTTAGCTATTTGCTCTCGATTTTGTTCTGCTTCTTGCTGACCCGCTGCCGACAACTGGAGCAGCGCCAGCGGCTGGCCAAGATTGTTGCCAACCACGCAAACCTGCTCAATGCGACTGTGCGCTGCCAGCAGATTTTCAATCGGTGCAGGCGCTACATACTTGCCCTTGGAGGTCTTGAAAATATCTTTGATGCGCCCAGTCAGGCGCAAATACCCCTCGTTATCGATTTCACCCACATCACCAGTACACAGAAAACCATCCTCGGTCAGCGTCTCGGCGGTTTTTTCCGGCTCCTTGAAATAACCCAACATGGTGGCACGGCTGCGCACTTGCAGCTCTCCCTCCGCCGACAGCCGACTTTCCACGCCTGGATTGGGCAAGCCAATCCAGCCTGGTTTGAAACGACTGGGCCGGCCAAGATGCGAATAACCACAGTTTTCGGTCATGCCGTAGACCTCGGCAATGTTCAGCCCCAGGCGCCGATACCAGGCCATAGTGGTGTCGGCCACTGGCGCTGCCCCGCAGACGGCATAGCGGATCTGATCCAACCCCAGGCCGGTGAGTACCTTGCGCGCCATAACACGACCAATAACAGGTATTTTCAACAGGTTATCCAACAAACCTGAGGGTATTTTGCTGATGACGCCCATATGGAATTTGACCCATATCCGCGGCACGCCGAAAAACACGGTTGGTCTGGCGCGCTGCATATCCCGTTGAAAGGTTTCCAGGTTGTCGGCGAAAAACACCGTCTCGCCTGCCAGCAACGACGCCACTTCGACAAATTGACGCTCAGCAACGTGACACAGCGGCAGATAGGACAGCAATCGATCCTGATCACTGATATTGAACAGACGCAGGCAGTTATTCGCCGAAAAGTACATGCTGGCGAAACTGAGCATGACGCCTTTGGGCATGCCTGTAGTGCCGGAGGTGTAGACAATGGTCGCCAGTTGTTCTGGATCTGGCAGGGGTTCGCCCTGCATTGGCTCGTTGGCTTGTAGCAGGCATTGCCAACTAAGTAGCTGTGGGTCCTGGGGAGCTAGAGGCAGTCCGAGCATCGGCAGATTGGGCGGTATGCCTGGCCGCATGCTTTCCCAGTCGTCGAGCTTACCGACAAAAACCGCGCGCGCTTCGGAATGGTCGAGAATCTGCCGGGTAGAGTCGGCTGTGAGATTGGGGTACAAAGGCACAGAAATGTGCCCTGCCATCCAGATCGCCAGATCGGCAATAATCCAGTGCGCACAGTTTTTGGAAATTAAAGCAATATGACTACGCTCGGGAAAATCCAGGCTACGCAGATAGCTCGCTATGCGGCGGGCCTCCTGACCCGCTTGACCCCAGGTAATATTCTCCACGCTACCATCGCCCAGAGGCTGGACCAGGTAGATTTTATCCGGATGCTTTGCCTCACGTTGGTAAAACGCTTCCAACGCAGATGACACGGTCAGCCTGACCTGCTCTCCCATGACGGCACCTCGGTTTAGGTTTTGTTATTATGCGATGAGCGGCCGCGCTATTGTTACTCGCATGCCCACCCGTTCGAGTGAACACTATCCCACCACAATAGCGCCCCGACAAGACTGCAAAAGCGCCTAATAGCGGGCATATCTGCCAGCATGCTGACTGCGTGATCAGCTTCGCAAGTGCGCCGGGCTAGTCAACACCCGCAGATGACCCAGCCCGGCTGCAGGCAGATCCAGCTCGATACAGGCCAGGCCAGCGGTTGGCATGGGGTAATGCCCGTTCCGGCTACCTTCAACCAGCAGACTGATCAGTTGACTGACCAGAGGCTGATGGCTGACCAGCAGCAGCGTCGTTTCCGAGCGCTCTGCCAAAAAATTCAGTACCTGTCGTGGGTCATCATCTGGCGTCAACCAGGCAACGGTCGAGACTCCGCGGCGAATCTGCAACTGCGCCTGAACCAGTTGTGCGGTCTCTTGAGCTCGCCGGTAAGGACTCGCAAGAATGGCATCCACCGGCTCACCAATTAACTGAGCCGCCATCAATAGCGCCTCTTCGCGGCCCTGCTCGGTCAGCGCCCGCTGCTCGTCACTGGACGCCATGGCTTCAGCCTGACCATGGCGCAATACCCAGATTTTCATGCCTTGTCAGCGGGGGATTCTGGCACCGCTGGAGGTAATCCGCTGCCAGCAGGCCATTCCATGAACGGCCAGGGTTTTTGTTCCGAGGCGCCAGTCACGTAACAGCCAATCTGGGCCGCATAGGCCGAGAGGCGGCTGCCGAAATCAGCCAGGCGTGCGTCCGCCTCACCGGTGAACAGGCGGTAGCCTATCTGTAACAGCACCACGACTATCAGCAACAGCTCGGTGACCTGCCAGGCCAGCGCCAGCAGCAAAGTGTATATCAGGCGCAGCCAGAAATCGGCCGAGCCGATGGATTGCTTGAGCGCGCTCATTAGATTTTCTCCTGCTGCGAGAGGGGGGCCATGAACGCCGCGAACTCGACGTCATGCTTCTGTTCAGCGTTCATCAAGTGGCTGATCACCGCGGACAATGGTTGTTGCTCGAAGAGGATGGCATGCAAACCGGCCACCAAGGGCATATACACGCCCTCTTCTTCAGATTTCTGGCGCAGTACCTTTAGCGTATTGACGCCCTCGGCAACCTGCCCGAGTTGCGCTACCGCTTGCTCAAGCGTCTTGCCTTGCCCCAGAGCAAAGCCCACCTGGTAATTCCGCGATAAGGGCGACATGCAGGTAACGATCAAGTCCCCAACTCCGGCCAAGCCGAGGAAGGTCATTGGGTTAGCGCCCATATGCACGGCAAAGCGGCTCATCTCGGCCAGTGACCGCGTGATCAGCATGCTCCGAGTATTTTCGCCCATGCCCATCGCTGCAGCCATACCAGAAATAATCGCGTAAACATTTTTCAGCGCGCCGCCAAGCTCTACACCATAGCGATCCTGGCTCGCGTAGACCCGCAGACGCTTACTGCCCAGCACCGCCTGGACCTCCGCACACAGCGCCTGATCATCGCTGGCAACTACCGTGGCAGTCAGCTCTCCGGCGGCCATCTCTTTGGCCAGATTGGGACCGGAAAGCACCGCAATACGAGCGTCTGGCGCTTCCTGGGCGGCAATGTCGCTCATCATCAGAAATCCCGGCTGTTCAATGCCCTTGGTGGTGCTAATGACACCCTTGCCCGCCAGTGCAGGACCAATCTGGCTGAGTACCGAGCGAAAAGCCGAACTTGGAATGGCCAGAAACACCAGCTCGGCGGCGGCCACCGCCGCCTGCATGTCAGTACTGACGGTCAATCTGGGGTCAAGCTTGACACCGGGCATATAACGGCTATTTTCACGCAGCCGGGTTATCTCTTCGGCGACCTTTTCATCTCTTAGCCACAGGGTGACAGGAACACCTTCAGCAGCCATTAATGCCGCCAGAGTCGTACCGAAGCTCCCGCCACCCAGTACGCAGACAGGTGTCTTGTGATCGGTCATCTAAAATCCTTGAAACAGTGATTGATAGCAGCAGTATAAAACAGCTAAGGCTAAATGCGATGTTGCCGATACATCAGTTAGCCAGCGGTGGCAAAAAACACACCTCTGCGTAATATGGGCTGACAAAACCTGAATGGTTGCAAAATAATGGCATCACCTCTATACCGACCGTTTTTTCCGCTGCTGTGCCTGACCGCGAGCATGCACAGTTACGCCATGGATGACCTGACGCTTAGCAGCACAGAGCTCCCTTCCGTGCTAAGCGCTACCCGCTTGAAACAATCCCCAGCCGAAGTACCTGGCAGCATGACCGTTATCGACCGTGAACTGATTCGCGCCACCGGTGCTCGAGACATTCCAGAAATACTCCGTCTGGTGCCTGGCATGAAGATAGGCTACCTGGATGGCACCCGAGCCAACGCCAATTACCATGGCACCAATACCACCGAAGCCCGGCGCATGCAGGTACTGGTTGACGGCCGCTCGGTCTACCGACCTGGCCTGGCCACAGTGGACTGGAGCGATATTCCGCTGGCTGTAGAAGATATCGAACGCATCGAGGTGTTTCGCGGCCCCAATACAGTCACTTACGGAGCCAATGCGCTGATGGGCGTGATCAATATCATCTCCACCCGCCCCGAATTATCCCAGGGCACTCGGTTGAAAGTAACCCAGGGTAATCGTGGAGTAAAAGATCTGTACGGTAGCCAAGGCTTCGAGTTTGGCAATAGCCTGGCCCGGCTCAGCGTATTCGGCAAGGAAGATACTGGATTCGATTCCGATGACGACGGTAACGACTTTCGTGATGGTCGACGCCTGAACGCGGTCAACCTGCTGGGCGACACCACCCTGTCAGCCCGTCAGACCTTAAGCTGGCAATTCGGTGCCAAGGAGGGCGCGAACCAGCGCGACAACGACTACACCGTGCTGGCCGAGCCTAGCAACACTGCTTTTACTTACGACCGGGTAATGTCCGAGCACCAAGCCAACTCCGACGTCACGGCCAGAGACTACTTTGCCCAACTGCACTGGAAAAATGACCTCTCTCCCTCACATCGTCTAGAAATCAAGACCTATGCGCAGCATATGGAGCGCCTCAGCCAATGGCGGGCCTGCGATTCCCCTGTGGTTTTTTCACCCGAACTACGCACCTTATACCAGGCGGGTAATGTCTACCCCAGGCGGATCAACTACATCTTGCGCAATCGCGGGTCCTGGGGCGATCCGCTGTTCGCTGCCAACTATTTGGTCAATAAGGACGGTCTGCCACCAGAGCTACTGCCGTTGGTTGATAGCGTGGTCGCCGAGCATGCCGCCGCGCGCGACGGCCAGCCTGCCTGTTGGGATCTGAACGAAAATCTGCGTGAAACGCGCTACGAGATTGAAATACAGAACACCATGCAACTGGCGGATAACCTGCGAACCGTGTTTGGCGGCAGTCTGCGGTATGATGAGGCAAGCTCCGATACGCTGTTTGGCGGTCGGGTAGATAACCAGATAGGCCAATTATTCGGCCATCTGGAGTACCGGCCGCACCATCGCTGGTTATTACATGCCGGCGCGATGGCCGAGGACGACCGCCTCAGCGGTTTTTCTCTCTCGCCACGGGTCGCCGCGCATTTTTTTCTGCGTCCCACCCACAGTCTGCGTGCGGTGTACTCCGAGGCAGTGCGCTCTCCGGATATGTACGAGAACAATGCTAACTGGACCTATACCGCGGACAATCTCAGCGGTCCTGTCTCCGGTAGTGACCAGTATTACGCACTGGCCCAGGGCCCCGGCAACTTGAAGCAGGAGCGCATGCGCTCGCACGAGGTCGGTTATAACGGCTATTTTCATGACCTGGGTCTATCGATCGATATAAAGGGGTTTTATGACGAGATCAGGGATATGATCAGCCAGCCGCTGCAGATCGTGAACTTCGTACCCAATAACAACAGTTTTTCCCGCTTTACCGGCGCTGAAACTCAAATAGACTGGAGCCTGACCCGCGCTGATCGCCTAAGACTGACCTATGCCTACGTTGACTTCGTCGCGACCAATCGACTGGATCAGCGGCTAACCGCCCGTAATAGCGGCTCCGCAGCGTGGTTACGGCAATGGCCAGGCAAGATTGACAGCAGCCTGATCTACTATGGTGCAGACATGCTTAATGAGCGCCGCTTCGAACGGCTTGACAGCCGTATCGCCAAACGCTTTGATTTAACCAGCACCAGCCATCTCAACCTGGCGCTGACCTGGCAATACCGGCTCGATGATGAAGGGCTGACCTGGCCGGAGAACGTATTTAACAGCCGCAGCCAGTATTACCTCAGCGCCGAGCTGAATTTCTGAAATTCGCAAGCCAGTCTGGGCAGCATTATCTGCCCCGAATAACTACAATGGCAGACAGGGAATGTCGCATGAACAGATTGATCATATTGGCATCCAGGCGATGAAGATCCTCCGCCTGCTGCTGATCGGTTGTGGCCTGCTGCTATCCTCCCTGAGCAACGCCGATACCCTATTGGTGATCATCCCCGGCCCCAGCAGCCTGACCGCAGAATTTATCGACCACCTGCGCGCCCAACGCAGCGAGGATGAGGTGCTGGTGCATAACCTCGCGAATAATGATCCAGCACCCAACGCCTCACTGCTGGTCGTCATGGGCAGCACTAGCATGCAATGGCGGCTGGAGCAGAATATCGATACACCCACCATTGGCATCTATATCAGCCGCAGTAGCCTCGCGGACCAGAAATGGCTGCCCCTGCCAGATCACATCCAGATAATCCTGGCCAACCCGGCACCATCCAGACAACTGAAGCTGGCTTCATTATTAACACCCAGGCTATCCGCTATTGGTGCCCTGTATAGCCCCGCTCATCAGGCGCAGTTGGCCGAATGGCAACAGGCTTCCAGCGCCATAGGTGTTGATTTTTTCAGTCTGCCGCTTGAAAACCAGCAGCAGCTCAGCAGACAACTGACCGAACTGCTCGAAAACAGCGATGTACTGGTTGCCATCGACGACCCGAGCATTTACAACGCCAATAACTTGAAAGCCATCCTGCTCAGCAGCTACACACGTAACAAGGTACTCATTGGCCCTAGTGCGCCTTTTATTAACGCCGGCAGTCTGAGCACCACCTACAGCACACCAAGCCAGATGGCCCAGAGTGTTGATGACACGCTCACTCGCCCCTGGCAACCAGGAGCAATAGATTACCCGCGCTATTTTTCAGTGCTCAGCAACGCGCAGGTGGCACGCTCTCTCGGCTTCCCACCACCGAATGATGAAGACCTGGCTGACAAGCTGAGACAACAGGAGGAGCGCCAATGAGTCTGTGGCAGACCGGCAGCATTCACAACCGGCTGATTCTGATCGCTCTGGCTCCTGCGTTGATGCTGGGACTGGTGGTCTTTGCCTACTTCGTCAGCGCGCGTCTCGACGACGTGGATCGCCAAATGCAGGAGACCGGGGCACTGATTGCCGAGCAACTGGCACCCACCGCAGAATACGGGGTGATCAGCGGCAACCTGAAGACCCTCGATAGTTTAATCCGGGGTGCACTGGACACCCCCCATGTACGCAGTGTCGAAGTATATGATCAGGCAGGTCAGTTGATGCTGGCTCTGCAATCGGTGGAACAACAGTTGCAGCCCCTGCCACTACAGTATTTTGCCGCCGATATTCAGCGTCAAAGTATCCCGCTACAAAACGAGCTGTATCTCCTGGATGCGCCTGTTACCCAGCTTGATAGCGCGTTCCGCTATCTGGGGCAGGTACGCATCGGCCTGAGCAGGGAAGCATTCGATGATCGTCAGGAAGACATTCTCCTGCGCGCGTTACTACTTGCTACGCTAGTCATTTTCGCTGCCTTGATCCTCGCGCTACGCCTGGCCAGTGCGCTGTCCAGCCCGTTGGCACGGATGAGCCAAGCAGTACAGGCGTTGCAGGAAGGGCATCTGGATACGCGGCTCACCGAAGATCAACAGCACGAGATGGGCAAGCTGATGCATAACATCAATACGCTCGCTGGCGCCTTACAACGCTCCGCCCAGGAACAACAGCAAGCCATGGAGCAGATGAATACCGCGCGGGAAGAAGCTGAGGCGGCGAACCGGGCCAAATCCGACTTCCTGGCCATGATGAGCCATGAGCTGCGCACCCCCATGAACGGCGTACTGGGCATGCTGCAACTGCTGGAAACGACCGAACTAAGCGGCGAGCAGGCTGAATATGTACAGATCGCCGGGGAGTCGACGGACCATCTGTTGCACGTAATCAACGACATACTTGATTTTTCGCGAATCGAGCGTGGGGTGCTGGAACTTGAAGAAATCGCGTTCAATTTGCCCGAATTAATCCATCACTCGGTCACCGTCTTCGAACACACTGCAACCCAAAAAGGCCTCGCGTTAAAGGTTTCCACCCAGGGCACTCCGGTTTATCCAGCGGTCATTGGCGATCCGACTCGGATCCGCCAAATACTGGTCAACCTGATCGGCAATGCGCTTAAATTTACCGAGCAAGGCAGCATCGAGGTTGACGCCCATTGGCGTCTACAAGACCAAGGGCGGAGCATTCAGCTGCGTTGCGAGGTTCGCGATAGCGGTATAGGCATTGCGCCCGAGCGGCTGGAGAGCATGTTCCATGCTTTTCAGCAGGCCGATAGCAGCACCTCTCGGCGCTTTGGTGGCACGGGCCTGGGTCTCTCGATCGCCAGAACCTTTGCACTCAAGATGGGCGGCAGCCTGGACGCCCAAAGCATTGAAGGCCAAGGCTCGTGCTTCACCCTGAGCCTATCTCTGCCGCTCACCGATCTTCAACCGGACGCCTCTAGTGCCGTGCCTGATGCCCAGACAGGCGCCACTCCGGCGCTACCCATTTTGCTGGTCGAAGATAACCCGGTCAATCAGATGGTCATTGAGGGCATGCTGCACAGTCTGTCTTATAAGGTGGTGACCGCCGAAGACGGTCGAGCCGCACTGGACCATTTGACCCATGGCGAGCAGGCGTTTTCGGCAATTCTGATGGACCTGCAGCTACCGGATATGGATGGATTTAGCGTCTACCGCAGATACCTGGCGTACTGCGATCAGCAGCAGCAACCACCGATCAGTTGCATCGCGCTGACGGCCAGTGCGATGCAGGATGATCGTCAGCAATGTGTGGAAGCCGGAATGCAGGGTTTTCTCAGCAAACCGCTGTCTCGCCGGGCTTTGCAAAAGGCCTTGGAAGAGCAACTGCAGCCCGGCAGAGGTGATCATTGACGGTACTGATCCAGCACTATTTCACTCCTGTGCAAGGCCGCATCGAGCGGCGATACTAGGCAGCTGTCATCAACTGCCCGCGAGTATCGTCCCCATGACTATCACCCTTGAGACGCCCTTTAGCGTATTGCCTGACCTCATCGCCCTGCACGCCAGGACGCGAGGCAACCATCCGGCGCTGATTCAGGACGGTCAGCAGCTTGATTATGCCGCGCTTGATCTCAAGGTCGACCAGGTGGCCGCTGCGCTGCAACGGGACGGTTTCCGACCCGGTGACAGCATCGCCATCTGCGGCAGCAATTCAATCCCCTATGCATTGCTGTATATCGGCGCGCTGCGTGCGGGTGTGGTTGTGGCGCCACTGGCGCCCTCCTCCACACCGGAAGGGCTGGTCACCATGATCAGGGATTCTGCCGCCAAGCTGGTCTTCGTCGACCAGGCCGTTGATCAGGCTCTGCGCAGTACCGCAGAGCAACACCAGATCACACTGCTGAGCATGGATGATAGTTGCGCAGACTTGGGCTTTACGCAATGGCTTGCCGACACCAAACCCATCCCGGTTAACATCACCCCGGAGATGCCCTTCAATATCATCTACTCCTCCGGTACAACTGGTGAGCCCAAAGGCATCGTGCAATCACACGGCATGCGCTGGTCACATATTCAGCGTGGCATTGTATTTGGCTACGGGCCAGAGTGCGTCACGCTGATTTCTACCCCGCTGTACTCCAACACCACGCTGGTGTCCTTCCTGCCCTCGATCGGCCTGGGCGGTACCGTTGTGTTGATGGCCAAGTTCGATGCAGCCAAGTACCTGAAGCTGGCAGAACAGCTGTCAGCAACCCATACCATGCTGGTGCCGGTGCAGTACCAACGCATCATGGCCCGCGAGGATTTCGACCAATACGATTTGTCGTCCTTCCAGATGAAGTTCAGCACCAGCGCGCCCTTCCACGCCGAACTCAAAGCCGACATTCTCCAGCGCTGGCCTGGCGGGCTGATCGAGTTTTACGGTATGACCGAAGGCGGAGGCTCGTGCATGCTCGCTGCCCATCAATTTCCGGATAAGCTCGCCACCGTCGGCAAGCCCCTGGAAAATCACGATATGCGCGTAATCGATGAAGACGGCGTGGAATTGCCCTTCGGGGAAATCGGCGAAGTCGTCGGGCACTCGCCAGCGATGATGACCGGCTACCTGAACAAACCGGAGAAGACCGCCGAGGCCGAATGGTACGATGCTGAAGGCAAGCGCTTTATCCGCACCGGCGATGTCGGCCGCTTCGACAACGAAGGTTTCCTGACCCTGATGGATCGACGCAAGGACATGGTCATCAGCGGTGGCTTCAATATCTACCCCTGCGATCTGGAGCAGGAACTGCGCAAACATCCAGACCTGCTGGAAGTAACCGTGATCGGCGTTCAATCGCGCAACTGGGGCGAGACCCCGGTAGGTTATGCCGTGCTGCGACCCGGCGTGCAGGCCGACGCGCAGACGATCTGCCAGTGGTTTAATGAGCGGGTCGGCAAGACCCAACGCTTGAACCGCTTGATCCTCACCGACGAACTGCCACGCAGCGCGATTGGCAAAGTGCTCAAGCGCGAACTGCGCGACCAATTCCAGGCTGAATACGGCGAACTGGATTAACTCAGCGCAACACTGCCTTGGTCGGGGGCAGAGAATCTTTGTCCTCGGCCCCCATCGCAGGTATCCTCAACGCCTGACTCGTCAGTCTGTGCCCGGTTGTGACTCCAAACCGGGACGGGCAGTCTGAACTTACGCTGGCGGATAAATCCGTAAGCACCGCAGAACCGAATTAATCACACCCCACCGAACGGGGTTGAGCAGGAGCAAACATGTCTAAACAGAATGCGTATACCCGGGAAGAGTTGCTTCAATGCAGCCGTGGCGAATTGTTCGGTCCCGGAAACGCACAATTGCCCGCCCCCAACATGCTGATGATCGACCGCATTACGCATATCAGCGACACTGGCGGAAAATATGGCAAAGGTGAAATCGTCGCCGAACTGGATATCACTCCGGATCTCTGGTTTTTCGCCTGCCACTTTGAAGGTGACCCCGTCATGCCCGGTTGCCTGGGTCTGGATGCCATGTGGCAACTGGTTGGCTTTCACCTGGGTTGGCTCGGCTATGAAGGCAAGGGCCGCGCCTTGGGCTCGGGCGAGGTCAAGTTCTTTGGCCAAGTGCTGCCGACCGCGAAGAAAGTCACCTACACCATCCATATCAAACGCACCATCAATCGCGCCCTGACCCTCGGCATTGCCGATGGCAGCATGGCCGTCGATGGGCGTGAAATCTACACCGCCGAAGGTTTGCGGGTAGGTCTATTTACATCTACCGATAGCTTCTGAGGATACTCACCATGCGTCGCGTCGTTATTACCGGTATGGGCATCATCTCCTGCCTGGGCCAGGACCTGGAATCGGTCGCCGCCAGCCTGAAAGCTGGCAAATCAGGCATTCGCCATAATGCATCCTATGCGGAGATGGGGCTGCGCAGCCACGTATCCGGCACCATTGATATTGACCTGGAAGCCGCCATTGACCGTAAGGTCAAGCGCTTTATGGGTGACGCTGCAGGCTTCGCCTACCTGTCAATGCAGCAGGCCATCGCCGATGCCGGCCTAAGTGCTGAGGACATCAGCCACCCGCGTATCGGCCTGATCGCTGGTAGCGGCGGCGCGTCCACGCTGAATCAGATGGAAGCGATCGACATCCTGCGTGAAAAGGGCGTGAAGAAGATTGGACCGTACCGCGTACCGCGTACCATGGGCAGTACCGTCTCCGCTTGCCTTGCCACCCCGTTCAAGATCAAGGGTGTCAACTACTCCATCTCTTCCGCCTGTGCTACCAGTGCTCACTGTATCGGCAGCGCCATGGAGCAGATTCAGCTCGGCAAGCAGGATATGGTCTTTGCCGGCGGCGGTGAGGAAGAGCACTGGTCGCAGTCGATGCTGTTCGATGCGATGGGCGCCCTTTCCACCCAATACAACGACACGCCAGAGAAAGCCTCGCGCGCCTACGACAACAAGCGTGACGGCTTCGTCATCGCTGGCGGCGGCGGCATGGTCGTGGTTGAAGAACTGGAACACGCCCTGGCCCGCGGCGCGAAAATCTACGCCGAAGTGGTTGGCTACGGCGCTACTTCCGATGGCTACGACATGGTCGCTCCCAGCGGTGAAGGCGCAGTGCGTTGTATGCAACAAGCACTGGCGACCGTTGATGGCACTATCGACTACCTGAATACCCACGGCACCTCCACACCGGTAGGCGACGTCGCAGAACTCAAGGCGATCCGTGAAGTATTTGGCGACAAGGCACCGAAAATCAGCTCGACCAAGAGCCTCTCCGGCCACTCGCTAGGCGCCGCTGGCGTACAGGAAACGATCTACTGCCTGCTGATGATGCGTGATAACTTCCTCACCGCTTCGGCCAACATCGAAGAACTGGACGAGAACGCCGCTGGCCTGCCAATTTTGCTTAAGCGTGCCGATGAAGCTGCGGATCTGATGATGTCCAACAGCTTTGGTTTTGGTGGCACCAACGCCACACTGGTACTCAAGCGCTGGACCGGCGCCTGATAAAAGACAGATGCTGCAATAAGACACGGGCGCCGAAAGCGCCCGTTTTTTTTGGCACAGCCTAATGCACAGATAAGTACATGCCGCACGCAGGGCGCAAGGCGGTCGCTCGCACGGAGGCCGCTGCGTTCAGAAAGCCCGCAGCTCTGAATGCACTATTTCACTCTCTCGAACCACCGCTCGCACCAAATCATTGCACTAATCCGCCGATCTGCACGCAGATTCGCAGCCTGCAGCGTGGCACTCTATTTGCTTGGCAGCAAAGACTGATATCAGATTGATAGCTCAACTCTGCCAAGGAATCTGTCATGAGTCTTTTTAACTTCTCGCGTAAAGATAGAAGCGATGTCGAACAACTGGACAAGTTATTCGATCACCTCGACCTGAGTGTCAGCGTGCCTGAGCAAACCGGTCTGCGCGGCAAGCTTGGTCAATTGATCGGCAAGCTGCAACAGCGCATCACCCTCAGCCTGCACGCAGCCGTCGGCATCGCCGCCCACGCACCCAAGCTGGCCAGCATTGCAAGAGCGACAGAAACCCAGGGCGATCAATTGGCAGAGTCGTCGGAGATGATCGCCAGCGCAATTGAAGAAATCAGTGCAAGCCTGGAGTCCGAACTGGTGCCGGGGGCGACAGCCGTGGCCAACCTGGCCAACAGCGTAGCCGCGCAACTGCAGGCCTGCGAAACCGACAGTCAACTGGTTCTGGGTCAAGTCGAAACCATACAGACAACAGAGCAATTGCTTGCAGCGGAAATTCAAACCCTCAGCAAGCAGCTTGAAGAGGTCAACCAGGTGATCGCCATGATTGCCAATATTTCTCAGCAGACCAACTTGCTGGCACTAAATGCCGCCATCGAAGCAGCCCGTGCCGGAGAGCAAGGCCGCGGCTTTGCCGTCGTAGCCGATGAAGTCCGGCGATTGGCCGGGCATACCACCCAGGCGACGGATCAGGTCGGACAGATCATCAATGGTTTGCGCGGCGGTATGCAACGTTTGAATCAGGCCGGCGACAGCATGCATCAGGCCATTTCAGACGGTCGTGACGGCATTCTAAGAGTCGACCAGGGACTCACCCACGCAACCGGATCCATGGCACAACTGGATCAGCGTGTGGCTGGCATGGCCAGTGGTACTGAGCAGATCGGTGCGGCGGTGCGCTCGGTCAGCGCCGACGTGCAAAAGGTCGCTGACGTCGCGGGTGAACTGAAGCAGAGCGCGACCCAAGTCCGTGAGCACAGCGACGCCGTTCGCCTGGAAAGCGACCGGCTACTGGAAGGACTGGGCGAATTTCAGTTGGGTGTACACCAACAGATACGCCAGCGTGTAGTGACGCTGGCAAGCGAGCCGGGTCTGTCTGCCGGCGTGCATGACGCAGAGAAACTTATGCGCGATTGTCTGGCCCAGGACACCCGCTTCGAACTGATGTACCTGGTAGGCGCGGATGGCGTACAAGTCAGTGAGAATATTCCGGCGGCGGATCTGGAAAGCAGCAGCGCCCAGAGTATGAAAGGCAGCAACTGGTCGAGCCGAAGCTGGTTCCGCAGCGCGAAAGACCAACTGACGCCCCATATCAGTCCGGTTTACCGGTCCTCCGCCACCGATGCCTTTTGCTTCACCCTGTCAGCACCGGTGTTCTCCCAGGATGGGGCACTGCGATATGTGATTGGAGCCGATGTACGTCTTTCCGCGCTGCTGGAACATGGCGGAAGCGGTCGGCGGGACAGATTGACCGCACTGGCTAGCTGAGACACTACCGCACGCACTGATTTGGCGCCAAAATCGTCTCGATCTATGACAGTGGGCAGGTAATATCAAACCCGATGATAGTGCTTGCCTGTGACGCTCAAACTGCTACAACTCAGGTATGCAAACATTACCTGATGGACTCATCGTCATCCTCAAGCGCGCCTGTCCGACCTGCGCCCTGATCGAACCCGTGCTGGCCGAGTTGGCCAATGGCGATCAACCGCTCACCGTAATCGTGCAGGACACCGCCGATTTCAATGTGGGCTCCGGTCTGCAGATTAAGGACGACAGCCTGGAATGGTCCTGGCGGCTGGACTGTGAAATCGTCCCCACCCTGATTCAGCGCACCAACGGCCAAGAACTGAACCGTACCTACGGCTGGTTCCGTGAAGACTGGGAACAGCTGAGCGGCATCTCGGACCTGGGTGCGGATCTGCCCCCTTCCCGCCCCGGCTGCGGCTCCAAAACCCAGGACCCGGGCATGGCTGAGACATTGGCGATCCGCTTCGGAGCCGTGACCTTTCAATCCCGCGAGGTGGAAATCGGCGACAGCGAAGACCCTATCGAAGCCTGCCACGAGCGTGGCTGGAGTGATGGTCTGCCGGTCGTCCCGCCAACACCTGAACGCGTCTATCGCATGCTGCTGGGCACCAGTCGCAAGGCCGATGAGGTACTCGGGCTGATGCCGCCGGATCTGGTGCCCTGCACCGTGGAAAAGGTCGCAATCAACGCCGTTATGGCCGGCTGCAAGCCCGAATATATGCCCGTGGTACTGGCCGCCGTGGAAGCTGCACTGATCGACGAGTTCGGCATGCACGGCATACTCTGCACCACCATGTTTGCCGGCCCGCTGGTGCTGGTCAATGGTCCGGTGACCAAACGCATCGGCATGAATGCCGGCGTCAACTGTCTGGGTCAGGGCAATCGCGCCAATGCCAGTATTGGCCGAGCGCTGCAGTTGGTGGTACGCAATGTCGGTGGCGGGCGTCCCGGCGAGATTGACCGCGCGACCATGGGCACACCCGGCAAATACACCTTTTGCTTTGCCGAAGCTGAAGACAGCGACTGGGACTCCCTGGCGGTGGAGCGCGGTTTCAGCTCCGATCAGTCAGTGGTCACGCTATTTGCCGCCGAAGGCGTACAGGCTATTGTTGATCAAAAATCACGTACCCCCGAATCCCTGGCGCGCAGTTTTGCCCTGTCATTACGCGCAGTCGATCACTACAAGCTGGTCATGCATGGCGACGCCATCCTGGTAGTATCACCCGAACACTGCCGAGTATTTACCGATGCCGGCTGGAGCAAGGCGCGCCTGCACGAAGAACTGGCCCGCCTGCTAACCTTGCCTGGCAAGGACTTGGTGATGGGTGCTCAGGAGATTACCGAAGGTATGCCGGAGAACTTTGCCGGCGCCGATCTACCCAAGTTTCGCCCCGGTGGATTACTGATCGTCAGGGCCGGTGGCCCGGCCGGTCTGTTCTCCGCCGTTATCGCTGGTTGGGCTGCATCCGGCCCTACCGGCTCCATCCCGGTTAGCAAGGAGGTAACGGCATGATATCGCCGACCATACTGCTCGACCCGACCGCTGAACGTTCGGCTACCAACCGCGCGTTAACGGCCAGACCCGCCACGCTGGAGGGGCTGACTGTCGGCTTGCTGGATATTTCCAAGGCACGTGGCAACGTGCTGCTGGATCGTCTGGATGAGCTGCTCAGCGAGCGTGGCATCGAGGTAAAACGCTATCGCAAGCCTACCTTTGCCCGTATCGCGCCCACCGATCTGAAACAGCAGATCGCCAGTGAGTGCAATCTGCTGGTGGAAGGCCTGGCCGACTGAGGCTCCTGTACCTCGTGCTGTATGCATGATATAGGCGACTTGGAAGGCCGGCAGATTCCCGGTGTAGGCATTGCTTCCAGCGAATTCGTTGAAGCCGCAGCGTTGCAGTCCAAGGCATTGGGCATGGACCCGAAGATGGTGTTCGTACCCCACCCGATTCAGGACCGTACCGATGACGAACTGCGCGCACTGGCCGACAACGCATTCGACAGCATAGTGAAGGCGTTAACGCTGCAAGGCTCGTGATGATGGCGGGCCTTGTGGCCCGTGCATGACGGCTGATGAACTCGGTGCTCCGTAAGGGCGGATGGGGGCACCCCGGTACAAGACCATCGATGCTAGGGATGGCATCGCTGAGCTACATGGACGTACTTGCTGCGTGTCTTGTACCGGGGTGCCCCCATCCGCGCAGAACACCGATCTCGACAATCAGCCGTCCTGCTTTGCATCACCCCCTCATGAGGCTAGTGCTAAGTGCTGAATACCGACCTGGCGACATCCCCCGATGTGCGTCGTACCCTGCCCTCCGTTGACCAGGTACTCAACTGGCCAATCATCTGCGAACTGGCCGAACACCACGGCCGCAACCTGACCCAGAAAATCGTTAGCGATGAGCTGAATCGGCTCAGAATCGACAGCCAACCGTGCGCGCCGGATCAATTTGTCGAGCATGTGCAGCAGCAGTTACTTCAACTGCTCGCCCCCTCGCTGCGCAAGGTATTCAATCTTACCGGCACCGTGCTGCATACCAATCTGGGCCGCGCGCCTTTGCCCGAAGAAGCCATAGAGGCCATGTGCGATATCGCCCGCAGCGCGAGTAATCTGGAGTTCGATCTGGACAAAGGCAAACGCGGCGATCGCGACAGCCATGTTGAGGCGTGGCTCTGCCGCCTGACCGGTGCCGAAGCGGCCACCGTGGTCAACAATAACGCCGCGGCGGTGTTGCTGACGCTCAATACCCTGGCCAAAGGCAAGGAGGTATTGGTATCGCGCGGTGAGCTGGTGGAAATCGGCGGCGCTTTTCGCGTACCGGATATTATGCGCCGCGCCCAGGCCAAGTTGCTCGAGGTTGGCACCACCAATCGCACCCATTTGCGCGACTATGTCGAAGCGATCAGCGCCAGAACCGGGCTGCTGATGACCATCCATGCCAGCAACTATTCTATTCAAGGCTTTACCGCCAGCGTGCCGGAACCGCAGATAGCCCAGGCCGCGCATGCTCAGGGACTGCCCTACGCTATCGATCTGGGCAGCGGCAGCCTGATCGACATGCGCCAATGGGGCCTGCCCTATGAACCCACGCCGATGGACAGCATCGCTCACGGCGCTGACCTGATCACTTTCAGCGGCGACAAGCTGCTCGGCGGCCCCCAGGCTGGCCTTATTGTCGGCAAACGCGCTCTGATCGACAAGCTGAAAAAGAACCCGCTCAAGCGTGCTCTGCGCTGCGACAAGCTGACGCTCGCCGCACTGGAAGCGGTACTCAAGCTCTACGCCCGCCCGGAAAAGCTTGCCGAACGACTGCCAAGCCTGCGCTGGTTGAGTCGACCGCAAAAGGACATCCGCCAGCAAGTGGACGGCATGCTGGCGGTATTCCAAGCCTGGTCAGGTGATGCCGCTCAGGTCTTGGCGGTTGATGTAATGGGGCAAATTGGCAGCGGTTCTTTGCCGGTAGAAAGGCTGCCAAGTTGCGCCATTGCCTTGCAGCCGACCGCTGGCAAGCGCAGCGCCAACAAGCAGCTGCAGCGCCTGCAAAGCGCCTTGATGCAGCTACCGGTACCGATCATTGGCCGATTGCATGACGGCCAACTGTTGCTCGACCTGCGTTGCCTGGATGAGGAAAGGCTGTTGGTCGCGCAGCTTAGAGCACAGCCCTTCGCATGATCATTGCCACTGCGGGTCATGTCGACCACGGCAAAACAGCGCTGATCAAGGCCCTGACCGGGCAGCATACCGACCGGACCGCAGAGGAAATGCGCCGCGGCATGAGTATAGAGCTCGGTTACGCCTGGCTTGAATGCGCTGACGGCAAGACGATCGACCTGGTCGATGTACCCGGCCATGAAAAATTCATGCGCACCCTGCTCGCCGGTATGGGTTGTGTGGATGCGGTGATGCTGGTGGTTGCGGCCGATGACGGGGTTATGCCGCAGACCCTGGATCATCTGCAGGTGCTCAAGCTCCTCGGCGGCAGACCGGTCGTGGTGGCCGTCAGCAAATGCGCCAACGTCACCGATGAGCGCGCCCGGCAGGTACAACAGGAGGTGATAGACCTGCTAGCCGAGCTGTCTATTGAACAGCCACCGAGCTTTCTGATCGACAGCCTGAGCGGCGACGGCGTTGCTGCACTTATCGATCAGCTCAATGCCTGGGCCAACAGCTTCCCCGCCACGGATGATCAAGGCCCTGCGCGGATGAGCATTGATCGCCATTTCAGCCAACCGGGTGCGGGCAATATTGTTACCGGCACCCTGCTGAGCGGACGTATCCAGATCGGGGATACCTTGCGCTTGTCCGATAACGGCACGCCCTTGCGAATACGCAGTATTCAGGTGCATGGCCAGACCGTTACCACAGCTCAGGCCGGCCAACGTTGCGCCTTGAACCTGGTGGGTGAGCTGGTCGGCTCAGATCTTAGCCGTGGCAGCCAGTTGCTCGACGCAGCCATTTTCGCGCCCACCGCATGTTTTGATAGTCGATTGGAGCTGATAGCTGGCCTCCCCAATCGCGGCACACTGCAGTTGCACATGGGCAATGCAGTATTCAACGCGCGTTGCGTGCCCCTGAAAGGTGAGCCTTTACCCGCTGACCGGCCCTACGGACAGTGGATTCTAGACCGGCCGGTATGTTGCCGCTACGGCGAGCGTTTTATCATCCGCGACCCGGCCAGCCGCAAGCTGCTCGGCAGCGGCTGGGTTATTGACCCGTTCACCCAAAGCAAGGGCCGCCAGCGGCCAGATCGACTCGCAGCGCTGCTCGCCATGGATAGTCCCGATGCAGATCAGGTCATGCAGAGCCTGCTGAGGGTATTGCCGGACGGAGTAGATCTGGGGTGCTTTATGCTCGCCCGGCATCTAAGCAAAGAGCCTGCGTGGGCACAGCATCCGGATACCCTTCGCGTTGGCAACTGGATTTGCCGTCGATCTGATTATGATCAAGGTCTGCAGTATTTGCTGGCAGCGTTGGCCGAGCATCATGACCGACATCCCGATCAGGCCGGCATGAACCGCCCGCAACTGGCCAGGCATCTGGGTTTGCCTACGAATAGTCGGCTGCTGAGCACGATAATCCGCCACGCGCTCAACGGCCAGATACTGCAGCAAAGCGGTCCCAGCTTGCATCTGCCTGGCCATCAGCCGGAACCAGACGCGCAAACTCTGAGCTGGTTTGAGCAATTGCTGCCCGCCTTCCACGCCTGCGCCCCACGCCCGCCAATTATCGGCGAGCTGATGACGCAGTTGCGGCTGGACAAGGCCGGGCTGATGCCTAGGCTCGACAGGTTATGCTCATTAGGGCTATTGATATGTATCGGACGTAATCGCTACCTGCTGCCAGAGAGCATCGACCACTTGCTGAGTCTGGCCAACGAGCTGGCAACGCAAAACAACCAGGGGCAGTTCAGCACCGCTAGCTTCCGCGACCATAGCGGCATCGGCCGCAATCACAGCGTGGCCCTATTGGAGTACTTCGACAAGGTCGGGCTAAGCCGTCAGAGCGGGCAGTATCGCCGGCTGGCCTGAACGCAGGGTGTAACGCTCAGAAATTCAAACCGCCCGCGCGCCGCGCCTGCCGCGCCATGACTACCACCAGAACGCCACAGCCGGCCATCACGCCAGCCATGGGCAATGCCGTGCCGTTATGCAGCAATCCGACCAGGGCGGAAGTAATGCCTGCAATCACAAACTGCATGGTCCCCATCAGAGCTGAAGCTACACCCGCCTGATGCCCATGCCCGGCCATCGCGCAGGCGGACGAGTTGGGTAGTACCAGCGCGATCACCGCCACACTGCCAAACAGCGGCAGCATCAGTGGCCACAGCGACTCCGGCTGCCATAGTGCAGTACCCAACAGCCAAAAAGTACACAACAGATAAATCAGCGAAGTGCGTTGGAGCAATTTCACCGGAGGCCGGCGACGCAGCATTTTGCTGTTGAACTGGGCAAACAGAATAAATCCTGCCGCGTTCGCGCCGAAAAACCAGCCGAAGTGCTCCGGCGCAATACCGTAGAGTTCAATAATGATAAACGGCGACCCGGCGATGTAGGCGAACATACCGGCAATCGCAATGCCACCAGTCAGCGCGTGGTACATAAACACCGGCTCGCGCAGCAAGCCCCTATAGCGGCCCAACGCCGTGGACAGCGCTGGTCGTTCATGTAGAGACAGCGTTTCACGCAGACCGAAATACACCGCGAAGGCAAACAAACCGGAAAACAGCGTCAGAAACAGGAAGATCGACGGCCAGCCACCTAGTTTGAGCAACCAACCACCGGCCAATGGCGCCAGGATAGGTGCCACCCCCATGACCAGCATCAGTTGCGAAAACGCCTTGGCGGCATCAATCGGTTTGCATAGGTCGCGTACTACCGCCCGCGTTACCACCATACCCGCACAACCACCCAATGCCTGAGCAAAACGCGCTGCCAGCAGCCATTCAAGCGTCGGTGCCAGCGCGCACGCTAATGAGGCCAAACAGAACAAGGCGATGCCAAACATCAATGGCTTGCGGCGGCCGTAGCGATCGGCGATAGGTCCGTAGAACAATTGGCCCGAGGCCAATCCGAGAAAATACACTGACATGCTGAGCTGTATATGCTCGATGTCAGTGCCAAAGGCGGTGGCCATGGCCGGAAAAGCAGGCAGATAAAGATCAATCGCCAGCGGGCCAAAGGCACTGAGACCACCCAGAATGAGCAGTATTTTAAGCGGCATGTAGTATCCAGAATGACGGGTGGTCTACCGAGGAGGCAGGCAGAACATAGACCGCAATAATGCCAGAAAAGCCCAAGCACTGCTGGCAACAGACTGTTGCTACACAGGTCCGAGACGCACTTAGTTATTTCCTGGCGGCAGACACTGCTGATGTCTTTCAAATACTCCGCGCCCGGCGCCGAAGTTGAGCTGACCTCACGGCAACCGCAGCCTCCAGCCAGGCCAAGGCCATAAGCCAGCACTCATCCGCAATGCATCCCTGAAGCCAAAACGGTGATATATTGGCCCACACGAAATAACGAATGCCTCTGCGGGTGTTTGCCATATGGGTAACGTTGGTCCACCGGACTCACATTACCGAGGTGCCAAGCCTGAACAAAGTACGCATGTGAGGTAACCGGTGAAGCTGGCTGAATTTATCCGCAACAATATCGAGACCTTGCTTCTGGAGTGGGACAAGTTCGCGCTCACCATCGAATCAGCCGAGAAACTGGACAAGACCGGCCGTCGCGATCATGCCAGGGAAATGCTCGTATCCATCGCCGCCGACCTGGACAAACCACAGACCGAGGATGAGCAAATCGCTCGTTCCAAGGGGCAGGCGCCACGGGATGCCAACGCCGATACTGCGGCAGAAGACCATGGCATGGATCGCCTGAGTGCGGGCTTTACAATCAACGAAGCCATTTCGGAATATCGGGCATTGCGCGTCAATGTTTTGCGCTTATGGATAAAGGAAGTCGATCCAGCCACCACACCCGGCTGCCTTGACGACATTCTGCGTTTTAATGAAGCAATCGACCAATCGCTTGACGAGGCGTTGGCCAGCTACACCACCGAAAAGGATATGGATACCCGCCTGCTCAAAACTATTCTCAGCGCGTCAACCGATCAGACCTTCGTGCTGAATCCAGAGGGGCGTTTTGTCTACGTCAACGCAGCGACGACCGACCTGTTCGACCGGCCGCAACAGCAAGTGATCGGCAAAACCTGTTTTGATTTGGGATTTGATTTTGCTGCAAGCCTGCAGCGTAATCTCATACAGGTACTCAGTACCGGCGAAAGCTACCGCGGCGAATTTTCCTACACATTCGGTGCAGGCCAGCAATTTGAATACATCCTGTCACCGGTACTGGTTCAAGACGCTGGCTACCCCGAAGTGGTAGAAGCGGTTGTGGGTATTGCCCGTGACATCACCCTGCGTAAAGCCGCCGAAGATCAGAGCTGGCATCAGGCCAATTTTGACATCCTGACTGACCTGCCTAACCGTCGCCTATTTATCGATCGCCTGCAGCAGGATCTACGTCATGCCGAGCGCGCCGGATTGTCCATGGCTGTCATGTTTATTGATCTGGATGGATTCAAGGACGTGAATGACAGCATGGGCCATGAGGCTGGTGACGCCTTGCTAAGGCTGGTAGCGGAGCGTATCAAGGATTGCGTACGCGAATCGGACACCGTCGCACGCATGGGCGGTGACGAGTTCACCGTAGCGCTCAACGAAGTTAACGCCATAGAGCAGATACTCACGGTTGCAGCAAAAATCATCGACACCCTCTGCCGGCCATTTAATCTACACGGCACGCTGGTACAGATCTCCGCCAGCTTGGGAGTGGCAAGATACCCCGCGGATGCGCAGACGCCAGATGACCTGATCAATATGGCCGACCAGGCCATGTATGAAGCCAAGCGCGCGGGTCGCAACCAGGTTAGCCTGGGCCAACAACCCGCCGTGCTACCCGCCTCTCCAGAACAGAGCTGAATACTCTTTTCAGCGCCGCACTGTTGTGACTCTTTTGCTCAGCTGCGGACCAGAAAAACACGGCCTGCGCTAAAGGCACCGATCATCAGCAATGCCAGTACGGCCGGCAGCAGATTACCCTCAATCTGCGGAATAGTGCGCAAGAATACAAAGGCGACGCCAGTAGGCGCGACAAAACGCACCAGAAACTGCCAGACCCGGAACCAACCTGCGTGGGTTGCCATCTCTCTGAGCACTTCATCGCGGCTAAGCGCCCATCCGGCAAACAAGGCAATCAGTAAGCCCCCGACCGGCATCAGAATATTGGTAATAAACTCCAGTACATCAAACGGCGAACGATTGAACCAGCGCTGAGTAAAGGTACCCTCCGCCCAGATATTGAAGCTGAACGCAGTGACCAGGCCCAATGCCCAGCAACAGGTCACCATCAATGCCACCGCCTTCGGCCGGCTAAAGCCGAAACGCTCCACTAGCCAAGCCGCTACAGGCTCAACCAACGAGATGGCTGAGGTCAGCGCCGCGCCAATCACCAACAGAAAAAATACGCCGCCCAGAAACGCCCCACCAGGCAGCTCGGCGAAGGCGATCGGCAACGTCACAAACATCAACCCCGGCCCCTGGCCCGCTTCCAGACCACTACCGAACACCAGCGCGAAAATCGCCACGCCAGCCATCAAAGCAATCACCGTATCGACCAGCGCAATCGATATCGCTGTGCGGGTCAGCGAAGCCTCACTCGACATATAGGCGCCGTAAGCCATGATCGCGCCCATGCCCAGACTCAGGGTAAAGAACGATTGCCCCATCGCCTGCAACCAGCCTTCCAGACTCAAATCCTGCAGGTTGAAGGTAAACAAAAAGCTCAGTGCGGCCCCGGCATCGCCTACCATCAGCGCGTACACCAGTACCACCAGCAGAATCAGAAAGAGTGCTGGCATCATGAACCGTAGGCCACTCTCAATACCCTTATGGATACCCATACCGACAATCAGCCCGGACACTGCAATAAAGATCGTGTGATACAGCACCAATAGCGCAGGAGATGCCAGCAAGGCATCGAAGGACGCGCTAATAGCCGTCGCATCCGCACCCACCAATGAACCACTGAACATCAGACCCGCATAATGCAGGGCCCAGCCGGCAATAACCGAATAGAAGCTGAGAATGATGAAGGCTGCTGACGCGCCCATCCAGCCGATGCTCCGCCACGCCTTGTGTACACCATGAGTTTCGGTCAGGTACTTCATACCCATGATCGGACTTTTGCGACTGGCACGGCCGATCAGTGTTTCAGCAATCAGAATCGGAATACCGACAATGGCGATCGTCATGGCGTAGACCAGAATAAAGGCCCCGCCACCGTTCTCCCCAGTCAGATACGGAAAGCGCCACAGGTTGCCGAGGCCAACCGCGGATCCGACCGCGGCAAGCAGAAAGGTACCCTTGTGGGTCCAGATGTTTCGAGAACTCATCAGTTGGCTTCCAACAGGCAATTAACGGTTAAAAAATAGGCGCGCAAGGGTACCATAGCTAATATCGAATCTCGACCGGACGCTCAATGAAGACTATAGCAGGCACGCATCGACAATCCCTGACCCTGGCCCTGCGCTTTGTTGCACCCTATCGCTGGCAAGTGGCCGGAGCAATGCTGGCACTCTTCTTTACTGCCGCTATTACCCTGTCCCTGGGTCAGGGGCTACGCTTGCTGGTTGACCAGGGCTTCGCTACTCGCTCGCCGGAGCTACTCAACCAGTCGGTAGGGTTTTTCGCGATATTAGTTCTGGCACTGGCTGTCGGCACCTTTGCGCGCTTCTACCTGGTTTCGTGGATTGGTGAGCGGGTAGTGGCTGACATTCGCCGGCAAGTGTTCGATCACCTGATTGAACTGCATCCAGGCTTCTATGAAAGCAATCGGGGGCTGGAAATCCAGTCGCGACTGACCGCCGACACCACCGTATTGCAGTCTGTTATTGGCTCGACCGTATCCATCGCTCTGCGCAATGCGCTGATGCTGCTGGGCGGCATTGTGTTGCTATTTATCACCAATCCCAAGCTGACCAGTATCGTCATGCTGGCCATTCCATTGGTCATCGCTCCCATTGTGTTTTTTGGTCGACGGGTCAGAAGCCTTTCCCGGCAGAGTCAGGACCGGGTCGCCGATGTCGGCAGCTATGTTGGCGAGATTCTCGGCCAGATCAAGACCGTGCAGGCTTACAACCATCAGGCACAGGACCGCCAGCGCTTCTCCAGCGTCGTTGAACAGGCGTTCGAGGTCGCCCGCCAGCGCATCCGTCAACGTGCCTGGCTCACCTTCGCGGTGATCGTACTGGTACTCGGCGCTATCGGCGTGATGCTCTGGGTCGGCGGCATGGACGTGATCGCCGGGCGTATCAGCGGCGGCGAATTGGCTGCCTTCGTATTTTACAGCCTGATCGTTGGGGTTTCTGCTGGCGCCCTGAGCGAAGTCATCGGCGAGCTGCAACGCGCCGCCGGCGCAGGTGCGCGGATTGTCGAGTTGTTGCAGACCGAGCGCGAAATCACCGCTCCCTCAAGCGGCCTGCTGCAGCTGCCAGCTAGAGTGAGCGGCGACCTGGCGTTCGAGCAGGTACGCTTTGCCTATCCCACGCGACCCGAGGTTAACGCCATTGATGGCTTAGATCTGCAAGTACGCGCCGGAGAAACCCTGGCGCTGGTTGGACCCTCAGGCGCCGGCAAGTCCACGTTACTGGATCTACTACTGCGCTTCTTCGATCCCAGTGCCGGGCGGATAACCCTGGAAGGCTGTGATATTCGCCAACTGGATCCGGCCGACCTGCGCCGCTGCTTTGCTCTGGTATCGCAAAACCCGGCATTGTTCTACGGCAGTGTCGCTGACAATATTCGTTACGGACGTCCTGAAGCCGACATGCAGGCAGTGATCAACGCTGCCCGCGCGGCGCACGCCGAAGAGTTCATCAACGCCATGCCGCAAGGTTATGACACACCCTTGGGCGATGCCGGCTTGGGCTTGTCTGGCGGGCAGAAGCAACGGCTGGCAATCGCCCGGGCGTTGCTGACCGATGCGCCGATACTGCTGCTCGATGAAGCCACCAGCGCACTTGACGCGCAGAGCGAGCACTTGATTCAGCAGGCATTGCCGGCGCTGATGCAGGGCCGTACTACCCTGGTGATTGCCCATCGTCTGGCGACGGTGCAGCATGCCGATCGCATCGCCGTGATTGAACAGGGCAAACTGGTTGCCTTAGGCACTCACCAGGAGCTGATGCAAAGCAGCCCGCTTTACGCGAGGCTAGCCGAATTGCAGTTTGGACTCAGCGCACACACCGCCTAGGGATGTGTGAAGCTGACTACTAACGGGACTCTTAACGCGACTTCCGGCCCCCCGCTGTGGCTACATGCAGCTGGACTGCATCACGGAGCTGTTCAAGCGCCTGCTTTAATACATCCAGCCGCGTGCCTATATTGAGACGCATATAACCACTGCCGGCTGCGCCAAAGCTGATCCCCGGATTTAGTCCCACGCTTGCCTTTTGAATAAAGAATGCCTTGAGCTGCCCATCGGTCATGCCCAACGCGCGGCAATCCAGCCAAAGCAGGTAGGTCCCCTGGGCCTGTGCGCAATGGATCTGTGGCACATGTTCCGCTAGATACTGCCGGACAAACTGCATGTTCGATTGCAGATAGGGCAGCAACGCATCCAGCCAGCCGCCGCCATGTCGGTAAGCCGCCTCGAAGGCAACGATACTGAAGGGGTTGGCCTGTTCCATATGCAGGGTATCGAACACCCGTTTAATCGCCTGGCGCTGAACGGCGTCGGGTATTACCAATGCCGAGAGCCCCATGCCCGGGATATTAAACGTCTTGCTCGGCGCCACTGCGGTGATGATGCGATCCTGCGGCGTTGCCATGCTGGCGAGCATCACCTGGGCTTGCCCCTCAAAGACCAGATCGCAGTGGATATCATCAGACAAGACTAACAAATCATAGTGGCGGGTAATCTCCAGCAACGCCTGCAACTCTTCGCGGCGCCAAACGCGCCCAACGGGGTTATGGGGAGAACACAGCGTCAGCATCTTCGCACCCTGCTCGGCGCAAGCGGCCAGATGCTCCAGATCCATCCGATATTCACCGCCCCGCCACTGCAGCGGATTCTCGATCACCCGGCGCCCGGTTTTATTCACCGCACTAAAGAACGGCGGATACACAGGCGGCTGAATAATGATGCCTTCGCCGGCCTCAGCAAAAGCCATCGCGGCGGCGTGTAGCGAAGGCACCACACCGGGCGCCATCAGTATCCAGTCACGCTCAATCTGCCAGCCGTGTCGGGAGGCAAACCAGTCGATCATCGATTGATACAGCGATTCCGGAAACAGGCTGTAACCATAGACCGGGTGCCGGGCGCGCTCTTCGAGCGCTCGCGTGACCGCCTCGGGCGCGGCAAAGTCCATATCCGCAACCCACAGAGGAATCACCTGGTCAGTACCGAAAACCGCCTTGCGTGCATCAAACTTCACGGAGTTGGTCTGCTCACGAACAATCAACTGATCAAAATCGATTCCCAATCTAGCGCCCCTTACTTAGTGTCTGATCACAGGATACGTTCCCAGACGCTGGCCTCGGAATAGCTGTGCTGGAATTTGTGCTGCGTTTCGCGAATAACAAACTCGATTTTTTGCGGCTCACCCACCCGCTTGAAGTGTTTACCGAGCATATCCTGCAAGCCATCCAGGGTAGTGTAGTTTTCCCCATCTTTCTTGAAACCGCCTACCCATTGCGCCCGTGGTGTGTGTTCTTCAAGCCAGGTATAGGGCGATGCCAGTACCAGCTTCCCACCCAGGTTCAGTCGCTGGTGCACCACCTCAAGAAAACGTGCCGGGTTATACAGCCGGTCGATCAGATTAACTGCCAGGATAAGATCGTAACCGCTGAACTGTGGTTTGAGATTACAGGCATCGCCCTGATAGAACGTCACCTTTGACGCGCAATCTGCAAGACCCAGGTCAGCCAGATTACTGGCCCTGTAGGAAACCAACTCCCCCTCGTCGGTCAGCGTATAGCGCAGCACGCCCTGCTTGGCCATTTCCGCACCTTGACCGACAAAACGAGCAGAGAAATCAATCCCAGTCACATGCTCAAAATGTCTGGCCAGCTCAAAGGTCGCGCGGCCAGAAGCGCAACCCAGATCCAAGGCGGTTTTAGCGGGCTGGTCAGCCATTGCGCTGATAGCCAGTTCGGCCATCGCCCTAGGGAAGTTCGGCACATTGAAGTAACTATTGCCATAGTGAAACTCGGCGTATTCAGACATCTGCCGATCACTTTCGTAATAGGCATTGGGCTCTTTAACCTGAGCATTGGAAGACACGTAGCGAAACCCCGCATGTTGAAAGAAGTGACGGCGAAAGGCATAACGCGCGCTGCGCAGCGTTTCATTACCGCAGGAAGCCCAGGACCCACCCTTGATCAGGTTATGCTGGTTATCGAATGTGGGTGTAGTGAAATCGTCGTATAGCCGATGTACCTGAAAGCCGTCGAACGGATAGATCGGTGTTTGTGTCCATTGCCAGACATTACCCACTACATCAAAAAAGTCGCCATGGGCGAACTGCGTCACCGGGCACGATGAGGCGAAGTGATCCAGTTGCAGGTTAGCCTGGGCAGGCTCAAGCGCTACTTCCTGCACGCCCGCATGGTCATAAAGTCGGTACCACTCATCTTCGCTTGGCAAGCGAATCGGCTTGCCGGTTTCGCGGGCTTTCCAGCGGCAGAATGCACTGGCCTCCAGACAGTTGACCTCCACCGGCCAATCCCAGGGCATGTTGACCTCTTCGGTCATCAGCCGCAGGTGCCAGGTGTTGTGCCAGACCCAGAAAGGCGGATGTCGGGCAGCGGTATAATCACGCCATTTTAGGCCTTCTTCGTCCCATAGTGTTGCATCGGCGTAACCACCCGCCTCGACAAACTGCAGAAATTCGGCATTGCTGGCCAGATAACGGCTGGCCTGAAAGGTATCAAGATCTACCTGCCGTTCACCGTATTCATTATCCCACCCATACCGCTGCGCGCTACGCGCTTTGCCCAAAGTCACCCGGCCGGCCGGTAGCGTCAGCAACTCATTGTCAGGTGCCGCTCGTTGCTCACGACAGGGTGCCCACTGCGGTAGCGATTTTACATAGTCGAGCTTATGCTGACGTATCAATACAGTGCTGGTTTCCAGGTGGATCAGCTCATGTTCAATACACATCATTATCGGCCACCAGGCGCCGTCCCATTGAATGGGCAAATGCAAAGGCAGGTTATTGATAACCTTCAGCACGGCGGCACGCACTTTCTGCCGATAGGCTCGCACCTGGCCAACACTGGGCCAGTCATAATGAGTATCGTCCAGATCGTCCCAGCTCATCTCATCAACCCCAACGGCGCAGACCGATTCCAGCTGCGGATCGATGCGCTCGGGGAGCAACTTGGCCAAAACCAATTTGTTGGTGTAGAACGTCGCCGTGTGGCCAAAATAGAAGATCAATGGATGCCGCAAGGCGATGGGCTTGTCGTAGAAGGCCGCATCGCTGGCCAATACATCGAAAAGAGACTCGTATCGATCAAACACGCTGGTGAAATAGTCAGCGATCTCTGCACGCTTGGCGCCTGGATCGCTACCTGACAGTAACGGGGAGCGGGGAAGCACAGATAAAAGTGTCTGAAGCCGCTGTTGCTCTACTGCAGTCATGTACAGATTCCTTTGGCGGTAGGCCCGCAGGTAGAAAAATCATCCTGCGGTTCCTGAGAACCTGTCAATTATGGCTAGAACACGCATTTTTTGCTTATACAAATCGTGTACATTCGTTTCCCGCCGTATATAGCCGGCGTCATGCAAGCGATTCGTCGGGGATTTTTCATCAACTGTCCAGGTGCCCACTCTGACCTCTGCCGGCACCCGGAATAACTCACTATCGAGGTTTGTTCGCGTGCAGCCGCGCATTGAGCTCATCGACGATCGGTGCCCATTCGGCATCTTCGAGAATTTCATCTTTCAAAAAGGCGGCCTGACTGGCATTCCAGAAAGGCGCCTCTGACAGTTTGATGTCATCGGACAACGGATAGTGGCTGGCGATAAACTCATCGATGCTCACTTCATCTGCAGGTAGGCCCAGTTGCTCAAACAGCGTGCCGATGTCTTTCATTGCCGGTTCCATGGGTCGATCCTCACAGTGGGTTACTAAATGGGTTACTAAATAGAGTTGTTAAACAGAGCCATTAACCAACTTTACAACGATTAATCTCTCAGTTTAGTAGAGAGAGGATGGCGTGAATCGTTCCCCCTGCCCAGAGCTACAGTACATCTTTTGTAGCAATGCACCCGATAGCCAGACAGAACAGCGCATTGCGTCAGCAAAGGGCCTGTGTATCCTGTGTAGTCTTCCTGCTTCCGGTCGTTTGAACCATGATGATCCCAAACCTGCTGCACTGGCCGCGCTTACCGCACATTTTGCTGTCTACTTCATTGCTCCTCGCCGTGGCTCTGCACAGCACATCGGCTCTGGCCAACAATACTGTCAGGGTGGACGTGGATCAAGCGCGGGAGGTAGAGCTGGTCAACGAGGTACCCGTTAGCGGCAGCGTGTCGGCGTCACAGATTGCGCAGTTGTCGTCACAGGTGGCCGGGCTGGTGCAGCGAATACATGTTGAGGCTGGCGATCAGGTAAGTGGTGGGGAGTTACTCGTCGAACTGGACAGCGAGCTGGCCGCTATTGCCCTGGACAGTGCTCGGGCTTCAGCCAACAGTGCACGAGAAGCGCGGGCCGACAGCCAGCGTCGATTCGAAGAGGCACAAACACTGGTAGCCCGGAACGCGATCGCTGCCAGCGAAGTGCGCGGGCTGGAGTCCGCGATGAAAATTAATGCTGCCGCCGTGCAGGTAGCCGAGGCCCAGGTGCGCCAGCGCGAGGCCGAATTGCAACGCCACCGTATAGAAGTTCCGTTCGACGGCACGCTGAGCCGTAAGCTGGTCGAGGTGGGCGAATGGGTAACGCCCGGCACCGCGCTGCTTGAGCTGGTATCAACCGAGCAGTTGCGTATCGATTTTCAGCTGGCCCAGCGCTTCTACCCGCTAGTGGAAGACAACGCCACACTGACCATCCGTTTTGACGCCCATCCACAACGCAGTTTCACCGGCACTGTGATCAATAAGGTGCCGCTGAGCAGCAGCGACGCGCGTACCTTCTTATTACGCACCCAGCTAGAAGAAACGGACTCGCCATTGCTCATACCCGGCATGTCCGCCGACGCCACCCTGCAGCTTAGCGACAAGCGCCGGGGCATTGTGGTCAACCGCGACGCTTTGCGACGGTATCCGGATGCCCGCGTAAGCGTATGGATCCTGGAGGACGCTGCGGTAGGCAAGGACCAACCAACCGTTCGTGAGCAGCAAGTAGAAACCGGGCTGAGCTTTGCCGGTCTAGTGGAAATCCGCTCTGGACTCGCCGCCGGGCAGAGGGTAGTAACCCGCGGCAATGAAACGCTCCGAGAAGGGCAGACCGTGCAGATAACCACCGCAGAAAGCGAGTAACGCGAATGTTCGAGCGCATTGTCCGCCACGGTATTTTGGTCGCCGTCAGCGTATTGATTATCTGCGTGCTGGGCGTAATCGCCGCACTGCGAATTCCGGTACAGATGATTCCTGACCTGGAAACCCGCACCATCACCATCGAGACCCGCTGGCCTGGGGCAACCCCGCAGGATATCGAGAAGGAAATTCTTATTGAGCAGGAAGAATTCCTGCGCAATATCCCTTATCTGGAAGAGATCACCTCAACCGCCACCACCGGCTCGGCCGAGATCGAGCTGGATTTTCCCTTTGGGGTGGATATCACCGAGACCCTGATACGCGTCAACAATGCCCTGACCCAGGTGCCCTCCTACCCGCAGAATGTCGACGAGCCGCGTGTCAGCGCGACCTCTTTCTCCTCCAACGCGTTTATGTATTTTACCGTGTCGCCGCTGGCGGATAATCCGCGCGGGCTAGACATGGACATGATGCGTGACTACATCGAAGACAACGTGCGCACACGTATGTCCAGTGTCGCCGGTGTGGCCCAGGTTGAAGTCCGTGGCGGCGCGGCGCGCCAGGTACAGATTCGTATCGACCCGAAGCGGCTGTCCGCCCGGGGCCTGAGTCTGAATGACGTGCGCGAGGCCATCGGCGAGCGCAATCAGGACATTTCCGGTGGTGAAATCGACAGCGGCAAACGCAGCTATCTGCTGCGGACCGTGGGCCGCTTTGATGACCTGGCTGATCTGGAAAACATGATCCTGGCGCGCCGTGCGGACAGCCTCACGCGGCTGCGCGACGTAGCCACAGTGGAGCTGGATCATTTCCGTATTCGTGATCGCTCCTACTACAACGGCAGCCCGGTGATCAGCCTGGCGGTACGTCGTGAAAGCGGCTCCAACGTCATTCGCATCAAAGAAGATATGCAGGCCGAGGTCGAGCTGATCAATCAGGAGCTGCTTAATCCCGAAGGCATGCAACTGCGTTTGACCGCAGATGACGTAGTCTATGTTCAGGCCTCCATTATCAACGTCTGGAAAAACTTGCTGCTCGGCGCCCTGCTCTCGACTTTGATCATGTATTTGTTTATGCGCTCGTTCCGCGCTACTGCAGTAGGCGTGATCGGGATTCCAATCTGTACCATCGCTGCTTTTTTGGGTCTGATGCTGGCCGGGCGCACGATTAACGTCATCTCTCTGGCGGGGGTGGCCTTTGCTATCGGCATGACACTGGACAACAGCATTGTGGTGCTGGAAAGCATTGAGCTGGAACGCCGCCGCGGGCTTGATCGGCTCAAAGCCGCCGTCAGCGGAGTAAAAAAAGTCTGGCCTGCAGTGCTTGCCTCGACCCTGACTACCATCATGGTTTTTCTACCGGTCGTTTTTATCGCCGAAGAAGCCGGCCAGCTGTATTCCGACGTAGCCATCGCCATCGCAGCATCGATCCTGGTCTCGATGCTGGTCGCCATTACGGTCATTCCGACCATCAGCGCACGGCTGGACTTTAAACAGATATCCAATCCGCAAAGCGCCGGCGCGCGCTTGCACGCAGCCATCATACGCCGTCTTGAGTGGCTGGTGGCTAGCGCAACCCGGCGCATAGGTTGCCTGGTTGTCACCCTGACGGTCAGCCTGTCGATCATACTCTTTCTAACGCCGCCGGCCGAGTACCTGCCTGAGGGCGAAGAACCAAAAACCTTTGCCTCAATGAACGCCCCGCCGGGCTACAATCTGGCCACCATGGAAGCTTACGCCGAGGAAATTCAGGCGTATTTTCTGCCTTTTCTGGATGACGATCCGGCTGAGTATGCGCGCGGTGAAACCGACGTACCGGCAATGAAATACATGAACCTGGGCGTCAACGCGCAAAGCCTGAGAATCATCACCGAATCCAAGGATCCGTCACAGATCGGCGATCTGATGGCTGCGCTGGAACGCCAATACAAAACCTATCCGGGCATGCGCGCGTTCGCCGCACGAGGGTCGATCATCAGCAGCAACGATGGCGGCACGCGCAGCGTCAACCTGGACATTTCCGGCCCAGACCTGGCTACTTTGTACAGCGTTGCGCAGCGCGCTTACAGCCGCGCTGGTGAAGCATTCGACAACCCCGGTTTACAGTCCCAACCACCGAGCCTGTCACTCGCCCAACCACTGCTGCAGGTCAGACCCGACTGGGAGCGCGCCGCAGAAGTTGGCATGAGCACCGAAGATATAGGCTTTGCCATCGCTGCTCTGACAGACGGCGCATACGTCAATGAGTTTTTCCTCGCCGACGACAAGATCGATATGTATCTATATAACCAGCAGGGTCCCGGCGCTACGCTGGAGACGCTGGACAATATCGCTGTCTATACCCCGAGCGGCCAGACCCTGCTGCTGTCCGAGCTGACGCGTACCGAAGAAAGTGTCGATACCAGCACAGTAAGACGCAAGGATGGGCGCCGAACTATCACCCTGAATATTATTCCGCCGCGCTCAGTACCCCTGGAGGCAGGGGTAGAGATTGTGCGGCGTGATGTAGTGGCTTATCTTCGCGACAACGGCGAAATCCCTACCGGGGTAAACCTGACCATCTCCGGTGCGGCAGACCAACTGGATGCCACTCGCGAATCACTGGCCAGCAACTATCTGGTCGCCCTGATCATCGTCTATCTACTGATGGTGGCGATCTTTAGCCACTGGGGTTATCCGCTACTGATCATGACCACCATCCCACTGGGCATCGCGGGTGGTATTGCCGGCCTCGCACTGCTCAACCTCACCGGCTGGGTGATGCAGCAAATGGGTATGAATGGGTTCACACAGCCCTTCGACATGATCTCAATGCTCGGCTTCCTGATCCTGATGGGTACGGTAGTCAACAACCCAATCCTGATTGTGGACCGCGCCATCCGCAATGGGCTGGAGGACGGCATGAATCCTGTCGACGCGGTCAATGAGGCCGTCGCCTCTCGCCTGCGTCCGATTGCCATTTCTACAATTACCACTATTTGCGGCCTCGCTCCGCTGGTATTCCTGCCGGGCGCCGGCAGCGAGCTGTATCGTGGTGTGGGCGTCATCGTCATGGCGGGCATCATTGGCGCCACCCTGGTAACGCTGACCATGCTTCCAGCACTGACTATTATGGTACTGCAATGGCAGGAAAAACGGCTTAAACAAAAGGGGTACAAATCTGTTTGACAAGCATTCTCATTCACATTAGCATGCAAAGCATAGCCACTAACCCTAGGGTCAACGCCATGTATGTATGTCTTTGCAAAGGTGTATCAGACAAACAAATCCGTAACGCCGTTGCCGAAGGTGCATGCAGCATGCGCGATTTGCGCAATACCCTTGATGTAGCCAACCAGTGCGGCAAGTGCGCACGCGATTGCAAGTCGCTATTGAATGAATCTGTAATGGCTGCTGCCAATGCATTCAACGGCCAGTTCGTCGCCGCCTGAGTCCACCCCGCTCTATTCATTAGACTTTCTGCTCAACGTTAATTCTGCGCTGCATGCCTCAGACCAGACTCGATACTCTGGTCAAGCAGCCAGCGGCGCAATATCTGAATCCCCGGCTCATGCCGGCGACTGGTCTTCCAGGCAAAGAAGAACTGGTCACCGGTCATCAAATGATGACAAGGCAAACGTACGAAATCCGCTGAATCGGCACGGCTACTCAGCATGTAGTCATTGGTCAGCGCTATGCCCTGGTGATAGCGCGCCGCCTCCAGCGCCAACAGCATATGGCTGAAATGTTGCAACCGACTAGCCTTGGGCAACGGCTGATCGCCAGCATCAAACCAGGCCGCCCAATCTCCGCCCTCCCGATTATAAATACTGTGCGTCGACAGCAGTGGGTAGGCCGCCAGCACCGCCGGATTTAATGGGGCCCGTGGCGATAACTGCAGAGTGGAGTCAATCTCCTGTTCGCGGCACAACGTCTGCCAGTACTGCTGACTGCACACCGGAAAGAGTCTTTCGGTGTAGAGCAGCTCATAGCTGAACGCAGAAGAATCAGGCCTGACGGTAATAAAACAATCGGCTACCCGATCAGACAATTGCGGGTTCTCACCACTCATTTCCAATGATAAATCCAGCTGTGGCCACTGCTTCTGCAGCGCAGGAAGGCGAGGCACCAGCCAGCGCACAGCAAACGAGCTGAACACCGACAAGCGCAATCGCGCGGTCTCGTGACCGAGCACCTGCTCACTGGCCCGCTCAATCTGCAACAACGCAGTACTGACCGCATCAAAGTATTGCCGCCCATCATCGGTCAACGCCAGATACCGCCCCGTGCGGATAAACAGGGGCTCACCCAGGTAGGTTTCCAGCAGCTTGATCTGATGGCTGATAGCGCTCTGCCCTACCGACAATTCATCCGCTGCCAGGGAAAAACTATTGAGCCGTGCGACAGCTTCAAATACCGGTAACGCCTTGAGGGGAGGTAATTTCATAACAGGCCTTTAGTATCCATATTTCTAATAGATACTAGCTAAATATCATTTTCACGGATAGCCCAGATTCTTTAAACTCCACGCCTCACCAACCAGAAATGTCGAGGTCGTCATGTCAGGCAAAACCGTCAACAGTGCCATCTTGTTGCTGGTGATCGGCAACGCCCTGGCATTGGTTTCCGATGTATTTATCAAATTTCTCCAGGCCGATGCTCCGGTATTCCAGTACGCGTTTCTGCGCTGTCTGATTACTCTGGCACTGCTATTGCCGTTCTGGCGTCAACTCGACACAGGCAATCTGTTTGGCGGTGGCCGGCTGCACTTCATCCGCGGCCATGTGCATCTTGTGGGAATCGTTTGCATGGTCTATGCGCTGATCGCCCTGCCCCTGGCCACCGCTAATGCGGTCTTCTACGCTGCACCCATTATGGTCATGCTGCTCTCAGTGATGTTTTTCCGCGAGCGCTTGACCAAGCTGAGCCTGGCCGCGGTCATCAGCGGTTTTGCCGGCATACTAGTGATACTGCGTCCAGTTGATTTTAGCTGGGCTGCGTTGGCGGCCCTGGGTTCTGCCGCCGCGCTAGCGATTAACGCCGTATTGATTCGCAAACTGCCTCGCCAGCAATCAACGGTGCACAAGTTATTCCTCAACTACCTGATGATTACACCGCTGTGTCTGGGGTTGATGCTCTGGGAGGCCGCTCCGTGGAGCCATGCGGTGCTCATCAGCGCGGCCGGTTCGTCGCTGTTCATCCTCGGCTACAACGTCTGCGTGTTGCTGGCTTACAAGCATGTTGATGCCAATCAGGTAACCAGCGCCGAATATACCGGCCTGATCTGGGCAGTGATTATTGGCTGGGTATTTTTTGCCGAAGCACCCGATATCTGGTTCCTGGCAGGCAGTGCGATGATCGTCACGCCCCTGCTGCTGATTGGGTTACAGCAGCACCGCAAGCGTCCGCGGCCCAATCATCATGATCTGGCCGACACGCGCTACCACGGCGCGCCAGCAGACACAGCCCCGGCAGATGATAGCCCTACCGCGCAGCGCCGGCCCAACATCGGTTAGGCGGTTCGTCAGCCCCGTCTCAAACCAGCGCGAAAGCCGCCCCGCCGTCACTGTGCCGAGCCTCGTGTTCAAGCAACCAATGCTTGCGCCACAAACCACCGCCGTAACCGGTCAATTTACCACTGGCGCCAATCACCCGATGACAGGGCACCACCAACGCCACCGGATTGGAACCGTTGGCCAGCCCTACAGCGCGACTCGCGGAAGGATGGCCGATGGCTGCGGCTAATTGGCCGTAGCTGCGCGTTTGCCCCGCGGGAATAGCCCTCAGAGCCTGCCATACCGAACGCTGGAAGGCAGTACCAGCGGTCTCGGCCGGAATGCTCTCCAGCGCAGCCAAATCGCCAGCAAAGTACGCGGTCAGCGCCTGGATCAGCGGCTCGGGTGCTGAGCCGGGTAGCGGATCCAACTGGTAATGACGGTAATATTTGTCGAGTAGCCGCTCCAACCGAGCGCGATAATCCTCAAAGTCCAGCGCCCGCAGCGCCCCTTGCTCATCCGTCACCAGAAACAGCTGCCCCACAGGCGTCTCAACAGTATCAAGCAGAAATTGCATGTTTGTTCTCCTCTAGCGTCCGATTCAGATCGCTATTAACACCGGCATTAACACCATCCGCAGCCCACAGGTGCATCACTGCATAGGCTCGCCAGGGGCGCCATTGTTCGGCCAGGGCGAGCAGTTGCTTGGCATCAGGCCGCACTCCGCCACCGGCCACGGCCCTCTGTAACGCCACGTCCGAAGCGAGAAAGGCGTCACTCTCCTGCATCGCGCGCATGGCTATATAATTTGCCGTCCATTCGCCGATACCTGGCAAGGCGCATAGCCTTGTCAGCGTGTGTGACAAGTCACGTTGGCGCTCAAGCAGGCCCGGTTCAGCCAGGCAAGCACACGCCAGATTTACCAGAGCTGCCGCTCGCGACCTTGGCATGCCGAGCGTCAAAATCACCTCTGGGTCGAAAGCCTCGGGCTCGGGGAAATAGCGCGTCAACCCGCTCACTGACGGCGCGGCCAAAGGCTCCCCGAGCCGAGCGACCAATCGACTGACCAGCGTAACCCCGGCGGCTACTGCCACTTGCTGGCCTAATATCGCGCGTACCGCTACTTCAAACGCATCCCAGGCGCCTGCCACACGCAACCCTGGCCGGGCCGCAAGCAGTGGTGCGAGCATCGGTTCACGCGATAACAACCGACTGATCGCATCCGGATCCGCCTTGAGATCAAACATGCGCCGCAACCGGTCAATGATCGATGGCAACGCCTGCAACTGGGAAAAACCAATTTTTACCCGCAATGCCTGGCGCGCTGGCACGTGCTCCACGCAGACCACGCCAACATCCGCACCGATGCGGATGGTGCGCTGATAGATCCCATCCACCACCTGTTCCATCCCAGCAATCGCCCGGCGCTGGAGAAAATCCAGCATCGCTTCCCAGTCATACGGGGGCCGGTAAGGTAGCAACAGGATTATGTCGGCGTGCTCGGCAACGCTGCTCCTCACTCCCCTCAAGCTACTGGGCGGCCGCCCATACAACTGACTGAACGCTTCGTTAAAACGTCGTATGCTGGCAAAACCGCTACCCAGGGCGACGTCGCTCATCGGCAGTCGCGTTTGATGGATCAGTTGCTTGGCCAGCAACAGCCGACGGGTTTGCGCCACACTGCTCGGCGCTGCACCCAGATGCTTGATAAACAACCTGCGCAGCTGTCTTGTGCCCAGCCCTACCCGCTCGGCCAGCGCTTCCAGGCTGCCGTTATCCAGTGCGCCCGCCTCAATCAGCGCCAAGGCACGCGATACCACCGCTGATGTACCGGCCCAGGCGGCAGAGGACGGCGAGCTTTCTGGACGGCAGCGCAGACAAGGCCGAAACCCTGCGTCCTGAGCCGCGGCCGCACTGACGACAAAGCGGCAGTTGGCAAAACGCGGCGTACGCGCCGGGCAAACCGGGCGGCAGTAGATCCCTGTGCTAGTAACACAGGTGAAGAATCGCCCGTCATAACGTTCATCGCGCGCTACAACGGCTTGATAACAGTCGTTCGCTGAAATATCCATAAGCTCATATTACCTCCGCACAACAAAAACGCTGGCGGATTTCGGACCTGAATGAAAGGTGACGCCACGCGTAGAACTGCTTGACGGCGGCGAGATGCGGCGTAACCATCAGCGCAAACATCACCATAAACAATGCTTGTAATTCAACCATGCTGCAGATACTCCCATGTCCGTTAGCACCCAAGTCAAAAACGTTTATCAGCGCGAATCACGACGGGTTCTCGCCACTCTGATCCGGCTACTGGGCGATTTCGAACTGGCCGAAGAAGCCATGCAGGAAGCCTTCACCGCGGCGCTGCAGCAATGGCCGGACCAGGGCGTGCCCGACAACCCGCGCGCCTGGCTGGTCAGTACCGGACGACACAAAGGGATAGACCAGATTCGTCGCCGCCAAACGGCCAGCCAGCATCTGCAACGGCTTGAGCTGGAAGACCTTCCCACCCACGAGCTGAATGAAGACAGCATAGCCGACGACCAACTGCGGCTAATTTTCACCTGTTGCCATCCCGCATTGGCGATTGAAACGCAACTGGCCATGACCCTGCGGGAAATGTGTGGCCTTAGCACCGAGCAGGTGGCGCGGGCGCTGCTTCAGCAACCAGCGACCGTGGCGCAGCGGATCGTCAGGGCCAAGCGCAAAATCCGCGAAGCCGGCATCCCCTATGAGGTTCCCGAACGCAAGGCCCTGCCGCAACGCTTGAGCAGCGTGTTGCAGGTCATCTATCTGGTATTCAACGAGGGCTATTCGAGTACCAGCGGCGAGTATGTAGTCAACGTCGATATGGCCAAGGAAGCCATTCGTCTCGGCACGCTGATGAGCAGCCTGTTGCTTGACGCCGAGGTCTACGGTTTGCTGGCTCTGATGTTATTGCAGGATTCGCGGCGCGATGCACGGCAGTCTGCCGAAGGTGAGCTGATCACCCTTGAGGACCAGGATCGCAGCCTTTGGCATCAGGCGCAGATCAGCGAAGGCTTGCGCTGGCTGGATGCAGCGCTGCAGCGCCCGCCTGCGGGCGCCTACAGCCTGCAGGCGGCGATCGCCGCGCTACACGCCCAGGCCAGCAGTTCCGCCGACACTGACTGGACGCAGATTATTGGCCTGTATGACCTGTTACTGCAGCGCAATCCCTCCCCGGTGATCGCGCTGAACAGAACCGTTGCTGTGGCCATGCGCGATGGACCACGAGCGGGCCTGGCGCTACTGGATCAACTGGCCGATGCCCCCGCACTGCAAAATTACCACCTGTTACCTGCTGCCCGCGCCGACCTTTACCGCCGATCGGGGCAGTTGCCGGCTGCACGTCAAGCTTACAAACAAGCGCTGCAGCTAGTTCAGCTTGGCCCGGAACAACGCTTCCTGCAGCAACGGCTCGACGCACTAGAGCTTGCGCCCGAACAAAAAGATAAATGGCAAAAAAGATAAATTGCTGTCGATTCCGCGCCCTGCCCCCCGACTCATCCAAGCAGCAACAAATAACCTTAAGCTGAATGGAGAAAAGCACATGAAATACATGTTGATGCGCAAGGCCGACAGCCAAACGGAACGCGGCGAGATGCCGAGTGATGAGATGCTCGCCACGATGGCGACCTACAATCAGCAAATGCTCGACGCAGGGGTGTTCGTGGACGGCAATGGCCTGAGCCCCAGCTCGGAGGGCTGCCGGATTACCTTCCGTGATGGCGTTCCGACGGTGACTGATGGTCCCTTTACCGAAACTCGCGAGCTGCTGGCTGGCTACAGCATTCTTGACGTCGATTCACGCGAGGAGGCCATCGAGTGGGCTTGCAAATGGCCAGGCATGGACAGCGAGGGCAACGTTACTTTAGAACTGCGGCGCTACTTTGATCTGGATGATTTTGTGCCTGGGGCCGGTCTCGACCAGCACCGACAGATGGCGGCAAAAATGGCACGCATACCCAGCAGCGTCAGTATGCATCTGGTATTTAACGGCAATTGCCGCGAGGCGATGACCTGGTATGCCGAGGTATTGGGCGCACGTGTAGTGGCCATGCTGACCCACGCCGAGACTCCTGCCGCCAGCGAAGTCCCAACCGAATGGCAGGAGCTGATCATCCACTCCGAGATTCAGATCGGGCGCTATATCATCATGGCTGCGGACATGGGTGGCGACTGCTACCAGCCACCACAGGGGCATTGCGTGCAATTACAATACGATAAAGTCGACGATGCGCGCCTGGTATTTGATCAACTGGCCACAGGCGGCTCGGTCCAGATGCCCTTCGACCAAACCTTCTGGGCAGAGGGCTTTGGCATGCTCACCGATCGTTTCGGAATCGCCTGGATGCTTAATGCCGGTATTGCGCCCGCAGAAAACTGCACGCAAAAAAACGCTAACTCAGCATAGAAAAGGAAGAGCACGATGAAATATCTGGCACTGGTTTATTATCAGGAAAGCCTGATCAACGCGATGACGGAACAGGAGTGGCATGATCTGAATCAGCAGTGCATTCGCTGCGTGGAGAGCCTCACGCAAAAGGGCAATTATCTGGCTGGCCAGGCTTTGCAGCCGGTCAGCAATGCGACCACCGTAAGGGTACGCGACGGTGAAACCATTATCTCCGACGGGCCATTTGCAGAAACCAAGGAGCAACTGGCCGGCTTTTATATGCTCGACGCTCGAGACCTGAACGAAGCTCTGCAATTGGCCAGTCACATCCCGCCCGCCCGGTTGGGCAGTGTCGAAGTGCGTCCGATACGCGAGCTGCCGCCAAGAGATAACAGTATCTGAGCGCCAACCCAGTCGAGCCGGCTGCACTCGGCTGGGTTGAACATTACCGGTTGGCTCAGGCGTTCGCGAAAGCCTGCCAGAACCTAGGCTGGCTACATCTCGACAATTATATCGAACCCGCCGTAGATCATCCGCTGGCCATCAAACGGCATCGGGTTGGTATCCGACTGTAAACGGGGGTCTGCCATCACCTTTTCCATACCGGTATCGCGTACTGCTCGGGAGGGCCAAGTTATCCATGAGAACACCACCGTTTCGTCATCTCGACGTTTAACCGCCATCGGAAAAGACGTTAGCTTGCCCTCCGGCACGTCATCGCCCCAGCACTCGACGAAACTCAATGCGCCATACTCCTTGAATATCACGCCAGCATCCGCTGCATGCTGGCGATATAGCTCCTTATTAGCTGTCGGCACTGCGACCACGAAACCATCAACATAAGCCATAAAAATCTCCTTTATCTGATTAAAGCAACAAAAGAGCGCAGTTGATCCGCGCTACCTAGAATGAGTCGTGTCAGTAAAGCGCAGATCGACAAATGCGGATCAAAATCATTACTTCATTTATTTCAACGATTTACCCTAACTGCTATTTGACAGCCCTGCCAGCGATGACCAAACTCAACACTTGATTAACGCGAGGACGCAGTCATGAAAGGCGACAAAAAGGTCATTCAGCACCTGAACATCATCCTGGGAAATGAACTGGTAGCCATCAACCAGTACTTTTTGCACGCGCGCATGCTGCAAGACTGGGGCTTGAACAAAATGGGTGACCATGAATATCACGAGTCCATCGACGAAATGAAACACGCCGACATGCTGGTCAAGCGCATTCTATTTCTCGAAGGCCTGCCCAATCTTCAGGATCTGGGCAAGCTGATGATTGGCGAGACCGTGCCAGAAATCATCGACTGCGATCTCAAGCTGGAAATGAAGGCCATTCCCGATTTGCGTGAGGCTATCGCTTATTGTGAAAGCGTTGGTGACTATGGCAGCCGCGAATTGTGCGAGAGCATTCTTGAGTCCGAAGAAGAGCACGTCGACTGGCTGGAAACGCAGAAAGGCCTTATCGACAAAGTCGGTCTGGAAAACTTCCAGCAGTCACAGATGTAATACTGCTCTACGGCTTATGCGGGTGAGCCCCCCCTGGCTCGCCCGCACTTTACCTACCATGGATCTGTGTTCTTGATCACAGCACCAGCCTGTCAACCAACGCCCTTCGGTATTATAATCCTGCCCTTCAACTCCAAGGACAGGTCCTTTATCCGATGCTTGCCGTAAAACCCGCCGCCATTACCTGTGCACTACTTGCCAGCCTGCTCTTTTCCGGCTGTACCAGCCTGACACGCAACTCAGACGCTGCACCGGTCTCGGCCGACACGCTGCTACCCGCCTACTACTGGACTCTGGAACAAGCCACAGATCGTTACGGCGATCATAATCAAGATCTATTTGGCGGCGATACCGAGCCCTTGCAGCTGCGCTTCAAAGACAACATGCTCAACGTCTCAGGTACCTGTAATCGGCTCAGCGGGCCTTATAACATCAAGCGCAACAACCTGGTTGCCGGCAATTTAATGCAGACCATGATGGCATGCGAACAGCAACTGATGCATCGCGAAGCTGGCATCAAGACCTACCTCAACAGCCCGTTGGAAATGACCCTGGAGGCGCACCCACACACTCCCAGGCTGACACTGACCAGCGACGAAGGCGGCAAACTCGTATTGGTGGGTAACGCTACCCCAGAAACCCGCTACGGCAATCAAGGCGAAACCTTGTTCATGGAAGTGCAGGCGCAGACGGTGGCTTGCTCACACCCGCTGATCCCTGATTACCAATGTTTGCAGGTGCGCGAGCTGACCTACGATGCGCAAGGCAGACAAACCTCAAATAGCGACTGGACCATGCTATACCAAGGCATCGAAGGCTTTAACCATCAACCCGGCACACGCAACGTCCTGCGCCTGCAGCGTTTTGTGGTAGCCAACCCGAGAGCCGACCAGCCGGGAATCGCTTATGTGCTGGATACGGTGATCGAGACGGTCAGGGTCATCGACTAGGCGCTGGCTACAGCATTAGTGATGCGGGGAATCAGTGATGCGCCAGGTCCTTATCGGTAAACAGCCAGTCACGTAGCTCCTTGTCGAAGGCTGGATCGCGGCGGCGGATCCATTCCAGCGTCATGGCAGCGTGCTCTTTTTCCTCATCACGGTTGTGCTTGAGCACCGCCTTCAGGTCAGCATCCTTGCAGGCATCGACTCGCTGGTTGTACCAGTCCACGGCCTCCAACTCTTCCATCAGCGAAATAATGGCCCGGTGCATATCCCGGGTCTCGTCGCTCAGCTCGGCAACGGGTTCGTGATAACCTTCGTTTGACATGTGCACGTCCTCTTGAATGTTTCATAGCATGCTAGTGAAGCAGCCCGTTCTGAGCAACCTAGACTGGGAAAGTGCATGCTCAATAGGTCATCATTGCGCCTTCAGTGCTTATGTTCAGGCGGCAGTGCGACGCACAAAGGTCAACAACCCGGCAGCCCCGGCAAACAAGCCAGCAAAACTTCGATTGAGTATTTTTTGCTGGCGTGGAGAGCGCAGCAATCGTAGCACTCGTGCAGCCAGCCCCGTGTACCCTGCCATGACGATCAGATCAATCACCACCATCGTCGCCGCGATGACCAGATACTGCGTAAGTAAAGGTTGGGTCAGGTCAAGAAATTGCGGCAAAACAGCGAGCATGAAAACTACCGCTTTGGGGTTGCTGGCATTAATCAAAAAGCCACGCAACACCAGACTTAACGGCCGGCCAACAGGCCGGCCAAGAGACTCGGTGCTCATATCCATTGGCGCGGCGCGCCACTGCCGCCAGGCCAGGTAGAGCAGATAACCGACCCCGAACCACTTAATCAAGCTGAAAGCCAGCTCCGATGTAGCAAGCAGGGCACCGACACCGGCCGCCACCACCGCTATCTGCAATAACAAACCCAACTGCAGGCCTAGCGCTGTCCAGTAGCCGCGGAGAAAACCATAATTCAGTCCGCTGGACATTGATGCAATGGCACCCGCACCCGGCGACAAACTGATAATCCAGCACGCCACCAGGAACGCCAACCACGTTTCAATATTCATTAATCACCCTAGAAAAAGAGTCCCTTTGTTCAGCACTCTAGCAACAAAATATTACCGGCGCTTGTTCCTGCGGAAAAATGTGTCGAATCACTGAACAGCTAGCGGCATTGTCTGTCTATCTCTTAGCAGCCTGTTACACCCAGTCAGTAAATCATCACCCCATCAGGCTGCACAACAGGAGAACTGTTCATGTCCAACTTCAGAATATTAACCGTTGCCTTTACCCTTGCAGCCCTGAGTGCCACTGGCACTGCCCTGGCTGGCCAACACGCAAATCAGAGCGCGGAAGAGTCCGGGCCCACTCATACGCAAGGTTCGCACTCGGACACTGACTCCGGAGGCTCTGCGCAAGTACCAGGCACGCGCGACGGTGCCGAGAAAACCAACCCCTATGACGAGGTTGGCCCTGAGGATCGAGACGACAATATCGGCGACCCTATGGACGATGCCCAAACGATCAATGAATGAGACTTGCCAACAGTCGATTGAAGGCGCAAATTTTAACTAACGGAAGATTGGCAGCACCAAGCCTTTGTTTCCGTCGCGGCAACTTCAACAGCCGAGCAGGCGTTGAAGCGCAGGTAATTAACCATAAGGAATTCCCTATGCAGGTACAGGTCAATAGCAAGCACATTCAAGGTAGCGTCCGGCTGCAGGAATGGGTCAGCGCCACCGTCTCTGACCAGCTTGATCATTTCGATGATCACCTCACCCGAGTCGAGATTCACCTCAGCGATGACAATGCGCACAAGGCAGGCTCAGACGACAAGCGCTGTCAGATCGAATTTCGCCCCAAAGGCCATCAGGCCATGTCTGTGACCCACAAAGCAGAGTCACTTGAGCAAGCGGTGAACGGCGCTGCTACCAAGGCACGTCACGCCCTAGAGCATCTGATGGGCAAACTGGAGGCTAAAATCACACCAAGCAAGGTACTTAGCGATCCGTTGCAGGATGAAGAACCCAAGGCAGTCAAGGACGCCCTGTTGCAAGAAGAGTTTCTTGCCAAGCAACACGAGCTGGGCAATAGCTAACCCGCTTGATCGTCCCAGCCATACGTTGGGGCGGCCGTTAAGGCACGCCCCTTCTCAACTCATTCCATATCCTGTAGCCATGCAGATTTCTGGCTACAGTAGGTAGATCACCCCCATGCGTCAGGAACTGTGCGTTATTCGTCGCATGCAACAGGACGACCTTGTCGCCGCCGCGCAAGTCCATAAGAGTGCTTTTTCCCAGCAGCGCAATTCCTTCCATTGGCTGGCGTGCAATTTGGTTGCCTACCCGCGCATCATCGTCTACGTGGCGACCTGTGAAGAACAACCTGTAGGTTATTGCCTATGGACGCAAAAGGGTGGCTTTCGCCCGGAAGTGGTGCTCGAGCTAGAGCAAATCGCCGTCATGCCTGAGCATAGGGGTAAAGGGATTGCTTCGCGCATGATTATCGAGTCGCTGCAAGATGTGCAATCGGTGTTAGCCATGCATCGCTCGGCACTCAAAAATGTGGTGATTACCACCCAAGCCAACTACAGTGCCCAGCGCCTTTATGCATCCGTTCTCGGCGCCAAGGTGGAGGCCGTGATCAGTAATCTGTACTCGCATCATGATGAGGCGATCATGATCGCCCGCGATCTATCACACTTCGGCAAGCCTGGGCCAAGGTCGCTGGCATCAAGACGTCAACTGACCAGAACCCTCGGCTAATCCCTTCACTCTTCTGCCAAGCGACCAATCGAATCAGCTGGTTACTCTTTGTTGTTGCACCGTTTCACCGTCTAACTATTGAGCGTCCAACTGACGCTCAATAACACCAGACAGCTGCTCCCAACCGGGACTGGAAAGCGGAATATTATCCACTAGCACTGTCGGCGTACTTGCCACGCGAAGCTGACGCGAGATAGACAGGCTGGCCTCGACCTCCTCACGACGCTGTTCTCGGGTGAGGCAGCGTTCAAAACGGCCCTGGTTCAGCTTGAGCTGATCGGCATAACCGTTGAAGCTGGCCAAAGGGTCCCGCTCAGTACTCCAGCGTGATTGATGGGCAAACAACAGATCATGCATACCCCAGTACTCACCCTGATCACCGGCACAACGAGCCGCCTGGGCCGCAGGCATAGCGTTGCGATGCTGAGCAAGCGGCAACTCAAAAAACACCAGACGGGCTTTACCCGTATCAATATATTCGGTCTTGAAGCGCTCATGCACGCGCGCGAAACTGGCGCAGGCTGGGCACTGGTAATCGGCAAACTCACGCACGACCACGGGCGCATCCGGATCGCCCAGCTGTACTCCATAGCTATCCAACTCTGCAGGAAAGGGCGGCGTGCCCGCTGGCACCTCAGGTAATGCAATCGCAGGTCCGCTACCCGGCGTAGCCAGATACACAGCAAGTCCACCCAAAGCCAGCACCGCTAGCAGTGCGCCACTCCACAACAACGCCTGCTTGTGCTGTTGGCCCTGGCGCCCAGACCTCGAACCGCCCGTTGCGTGACGGCGTTTTGCCTCTCCCATAACTCCCTCCCTAGCAATAATGTTCAAAATCCTCAGCCGACGTCAGCTCAACGTCGTGCGGGCGACCTAAGCGTACACCCAGTTCCGCCGCAGCAGCGAGGCAAATGAAAACTCTTGAAACTTTTTTCAGCAGCCCTCTGTCGCATGAGGATGGTAGAGATCTACTGCACCCCATGTGCGGCGTTTGCGCTGCACCAGTCTGTCCATTCAGTGAAGCAAGCTCGTTACTAACGACATACCTCTGCCAGCTGCTGACGCCCGCTTTGCGGCTGTTCAACCTTCGCTGAAGGTACTGAGACTGTGCTCTTACAGACAGATAACAGATAACAGATAACAGATAACAGATAACAGATAACA
>TARA_R110002051_G_scaffold2291_5_pt1 | contig 79577 bp, 81 predicted proteins | sample TARA_R110002051 | Tara Oceans TARA_R110002051 (sample SAMEA4397023) | marine metagenome | biome: Polar Biome; feature: [MES] marine water layer (ENVO:01000295) within the mesopelagic zone...; material: water (ENVO:00002006), including particulate matter (ENVO:01000060) such as......
ATCCTTCTGGCAACACCTTTCGTAAAAAAATATCAGCCATTTTCAATATGTTAATCAAAGCCCCCGTATTGGCTGGCCGAAGCTGCCGGTGTCAGGCAATATTGCTGGCTTTTGTGACCAGACGTACAAGGACAACCTAATGTGGTTTCGTAATCTTCTGCTCTACCGTTTCAGCCAGACCATTCCGTTCAGCGAAGCTGAGCTGATAACCGCGCTCGACGAGCGCCCTTCCCGCCCCTGCGGCAGTCAGGACACCCATACCCTTGGTTGGACGACGCCCTTCGGCAAACATTCGGAGAACCGCGTTCAAGTAGCACAGGGCTACTGGTTGATCGCCCTGCGCAAGGAAGAGCGCATTCTGCCCGGTAGCGTGGTGCGCGATGGCCTAGCGGAAAAGGTTGACGAAATCGAAGCCCGCGACGGCCGCAAGGTTTACAAGAAAGAACGCGACACGCTCAAGGATGAGTTGGTCATGTCCCTGCTGCCGCGTGCCTTCACACGCACTCAGACCACCCTGGCGTGCATTGCACCGCAAGAGGGCTGGATAGCTATTGATAGCGCCAGCAGCAAGCGTGCTGAGGACCTGCTGAGCCTTCTACGCGAATGCACGGGCAGCCTCCCGGTCAGACCGCTTAACGTCAAGATCGCTCCGGCGGCGTGCATGACCGACTGGGTCAAAACCGGCCAAGCTCCCGAAGGTCTGATCATTGGCGATGAGTGCGAGCTGCGTGACACCAGCGAAGATGGCGGCGTTATACGCTGCAAACGCCAGGACCTGGCCAGTGACGAAATCCAACAGCACCTCACCGTTGGCAAACAGGTCAGCCAGTTAAGCCTGCAGTGGCAGGAGAAACTCGCGTTCAGCCTGGACGACAAGCTCACCGTCAAGCGCTTGAAGTTCGAAGATCTTCTGCGCGATGAAGCGGATGATCAGGCCTCAGACGATATGGCCGCCGAACTGGATGCCAGCTTCAATATCATGGCCAAGACACTGTCAGAACTAATCCCGTCACTGACGGCGGCACTGGGTGGTGAGGAAACACCGCAGGGCATCTAAGCTGCGTCAACAGGAGAAAAGCTATCCACAATATCTGTGGACAACTTTGTGGATAGCCTGATAAAAACTCCGTCCGAACCATAGCCCACGGGCTCAAAGCTTAGAATGATCATTTTTTGAACAGTTTTTTATTCATTAAAATCAATGAGTTACGTTATACGCACGTATATCAACAGGTTACAGCAGGTTTTGACAGTACTATGACAGCGGCGGCCGCAAACTGTGCACAATGTCAACCCGCCGCTGCCGTCCAGCGGCATACAATGCACTGAAAGACGGCAACATTAGCGCCGGCAAACCGTAGCAAGGATCCCGATCCCGTTTAGGGAATGACGCGCTGCTCCAGCCACCGGGATGCCGCTGAGGCAGCGTCACTACGCGGATATTGCTCGACCACATAACGCAGCCGGGATGCTCCTAGCTCGCGGCGGCCTGATTCTATATCCGCCATTGCCAGGCCATATTCCGCACCGGCCATCCCTTCGTGCAAAGCTTCAAGCCTAGGAGCCACTTCCTGACGGTAGGCGGAGTCCGGGTACTGGCGTACAAAGCCTACCAACCCATCATGCGCACGCCGGCCCACCGTCAACCTTTCTTGATCATCACCCTCGACCAATTCAAAGCGGACAAATTCAGCCAACGCGCGCAGATAAGCTGAGTAATCCTGATTGGTCGCATTCGGATGCCGGGTCTGAAAGTCGGCCAAAAGGCGTTCCACTGCCGGGATCTGGCCTTGCTGTAAACAGGTATAGGCTGCTTCTTGCTCCAGACCCGGGTTGCGTAACGCAAGAATCTCATTGGCCAGCTCCAGGCTGCAACGCCCCAGCCCGAGCTTGGCCCGGGCATCCACTAGCGCTGCGTTATCCACCGCCTCCCCCCGTGGCTGGGTGGCGGTGGTCGCGCAACCGGCCAGACCTATTGCCAACATGATGAGCAGAATTATCCGCATCGGATTGCACTCCAGATTCATTTCAAGGGTATCGTTCATTGCAAATTGATCCGCCAACTTGTCCAGCCCTGCGCGTTGGGCTTGCCCAACAGCGTCAGGCCGCCTACCAGCGCCGCGTCGGCGTCCGCCCGCGCCTGCATCTGGGTGTTCAATGCCAGGGCCTGGCCGGGCCGCCAGCGGCCATCACCGCGCAAACCCAAGGGCCCTCCCCGGTCGGCCAGGTGAAAAACCAGCCAGCCGTCTTCGCCATTCAGGTCGGCGGTCAAATGCCCCAACGGCAACGCATTGGGTAATCCGCCGGCAGCGTTCTCCCACACCAGTTGGCCCTCGGCCTGGCCAATATATTCAAATTCGTTCAGCTCCAGCAGGGGTACGTCCAGAAGCCAGTGACCCGCCAGCACAAAGGGCGCCTTGTTCAAGGCTGCCATGCTGGCGGCATCCAGTCGCCCGTCTACATTCTTCAAGCGTATGGAGCCCAGCCCGACATCCAGCTGTGCCGTCACTTGGCCGTTGCGCGGCTGCCAGAACAGATCCAGGCTGATGTTGCCGCGCAGCAACCCGGACGGTTGCCAATCCCAGCGTAATGCCCCCTGATCAACGCCCTGCACCTGCATCCGGCCCACCTGCCCGGCCCACAAGGTACCCGTTAAACCCTCCAGAGTAACCTGTGCTGGCAACTGCCCCTGTATCCGGCTCCAGACGAACGAGGCCGGCAAGTACCAGATCAAGCTACCCAGATAGAGCAAGACCCCCAGCAGGATCACGCTTTTCATGCTCACCATTTTCTTCATCAACGCGACTCCACAAGAACGCGCGCCGACACCTGCCCTGGCTCTGATCCTGCATCGACGGCCAGTTGACTGATCTGCAGACCCTGGCGTTTTTCCAACTCGGCCAGCCAGCGCATAAGCGCATCAAAGGAAACGCTGTCGAACCAGATCCGGGCGCCCTGCCCCTCAGGCTGGATACGCTCCATCGACGTGCGCATTCCCGAAGCATTGGCAGACACTTCAACCAAGGTCAGCACTGATCCATTGCCTGCTGGTGCCCTCGCTCCGCTACCGGACTGGGCAGCCGCCCTACGGCGAACCTCGGTGGCAACCTGCTGCATCCAGTCATGGTCGGCACTGAGCGTGGCAACTTCACTGTGCAAACTGGCTCGCCGATTGGCCAGCGGCTCGATAATCGCCAACCAAATCAGCAATAGCGCCAATACCAGCATACCGACGATCAGAATCACCCGCTCGCGCGGAGCCAAGCCCGCCCACCAGGCGTTCATGATTCTCTCCTGGACACTTTGAGGCGTGCAGTAACGCCCTCGGTACCCGAATCGGCGCCCTGGAGGGTCTCGGTCAAACCCGGTTTGGTTGAAAGCTGCGTACGCAGTGCTTCCAAATCGGCAAAGGATTTCATTTGCAACTCTACCTCAAGCTCATTGGGTGTAGACCGGAACTGCCTGATCCGCGCTCCATCGCTCTCCTTGATGACGGCCAGAGCCTCGTACAGTAGCGCGCCACTGCCTTGCCCGCCGGCTGCAGCGGCACTGCCCTGCATTACCTGCCGAAACTGCTCAGGTGCATCTACGCGCCGGCTGTTTGGCAAGCTGCGCTCGAATACGCTGTTGATACCCTCTACTAGGCGGTCACGTTCACGTGTCAGCGCTGCCCATTCCAGTGCTACCTGACCCAACGCCAAGAACACTACGACGCCAGCGGCAATCATCGCTGGCCTAGCCTTGCGCCAGGGCGGGGCGGCCATACTCACTGCATAAGCGCCGCTAAGCAGGTTTAGCGAGGGCGTCGGCCCTAGAGCTCGTCGCAAGGCTTGCATCAGATCTGCCCCCGCCTCCATTGGCAGGATACTCACGCCCTCTGCGCTACCAAGGCCCAATGCGGCTGGCTGGTAACCTACTAGCTCCAGGCGGCGCTGCGGCTCGGGCAACGCGGCCAGCCGGCGCTGCAACCAGAGCAGCAACATACCCTCTTCGATCAGAGCAGGCTCCTGATCTGCGGCGGTGATCAGCGCTTGCGGCGCAGTGCTAGGCCATGGCGAGGGCATGATGCGTAGACCCGCCTCGGGGGCGTCTTGCGCATGCAGCGCCGCCAAGGGCAGTATCGCGTCAACGCGCCAGCCACACTCACGAAATACCTCCTGCCATTCCTGCATATGCTCCTGTTCGACGACAGCGGCGGCAATGCGCCCGTCCTCACGTCGCGGACCGGCCACGCAATGCAGTAGCTCCAGATCCTGACTGAGCAGGTCTTCCAGGGCATAAGGCAACGCCGCGCGGATCGAGGCGGCACGCTTGACCGGCATATCCAGCCGATACAGCCCGACCGCCATCGCTGGGGCCAGCGCACGCAAACGCTCTGCGGCAAAGCGCAGACGCAAATCGGTCAGCGTATCCTGCCCCTCTTCAACCAACAGGCCCTCGCGGTCGAGCTGCCACCAGTACAATAGGGTGGCGCTCAGACCAGGCTGCTGTGAGTTCTCCGGCAATAGCACTATCAACATAATTCGATCCGTTATTATCAGGGCTCGCAGGCCGTTTGTTCTCGCAGGACCACCACACCATTGGGCGCATCCAGCAACGAACATTGGAAGAAACGCCGCTCACCAAACTCGGCTACCAACTCCAACCGCATAAACCAGGGTGATTGCTCTGAAGCCGCTCGCCCATTGAACACGTCCTGTATCAGTTCAGAGGCGCGCTGCATGTCTATCGGGCTGGCTTGCCCAGGATAGGCAGTGACATAGGGCGCCAGCGCTGTCCAGGCTTCGCTGGTCATGCCCACCACCGAATTCAGCTCCGAAGCGACCAGCATAGGCCGGTTACCTGAGAGCCGTGGTGGCTCGTCCAATCGATAGCTTGGATCATCGGTTTCCGGATTCATCCAGTCGCTGACCGCCAGCGCCAATTGAGCGCCGGAGGGCATGCTAGCACCCGATTCGGTGCCTACCCGGTCAACCAGCTGGGCAAAATACCCCTGTTCAGTCTCGTCTGCGCCACCTAATGCATTGAGGTTATAGCGGCACTGCATATTCTCCACCGTGGCCTGAAGGCGTACCCCATCGACCATAAACGGCAACGTCGGCGAGCGGCAGGTATCCCAGACCAACTCGTCCGGCCCGTCAACCCGCTCGAGCATTTGCAGAATCATCTTTTCCCCGCCCAACGCGATCTGTCGTGACAGGTCGCGCTCGAATACCGCGCTGGTACGGCGAATATCGGTCTGGCTGCGCATCGCCATCGCCACCGCTGCAGCGACGGCCAAAGCAACCACCAGCAATGCAGTGACTAATGCCACCCCCTGCTGTTTGCCCCGACCGCTCACAGCCCCACCGCCATCAGACGGCGTATCTCACCGTAGCCGGGTATATCCAATACAATTTCCACGGCCAATGGCAGTTGGCTGGCGGCTGGGTCGCTGTCGGCCGGCGGCCATGCGTCCAGCCGGTCGAGTCCAGTGGCGTTACGCACGACCAAGGCAAAGCCAGTCTGCATGCCGAGTCGTTCGTCCTCATCCACCAGAAAGCCAAAGGGCTGCACCCGCGCACTCTCAGCATCCGCTATATCTACCCCTGGCCAGAGCTGCCGCTCTAGCCCGCGATCAGTTATCAGCCAAGCAGTCCGGCGCAGGCGTTGATCACCGCCTGCGCCAGCACGGACTATCTCCAATAACTTGCTATCGCCACCTGCGCGCAAACGCAGCGGTGGCATGCGATCACCAAATTCATCGCGCACGCTGATATCGACCAACTGCGCCAAATCCCGCTCCAGTACGCTGAGCGTGACCTGCAGGTCAGCCAGGCGCCGCGCATGCTCTTGTGTTACCTGGTCAGCGCTTAAAACCGCACGCAAACCGCCATAAGCCACCATACTCATAACCGCGAACACCGCCATCGCCACGAGCATTTCCAACAGAGTAAAACCGCGCACGCGGCGGCGCATAAACGGCCTCATGGCAGCATGAATCCGCTGACCAGCGCGCGCTGCTCCTGTTCGCCACGCTCAAACAGCCACAGCGTCACATCAATCCGTTTGACAGCAGGCAATACAACAGGCGCTTCGGGAACGTAGTCGGTAATCTCCACCCGATAGCCATAGCGAAACGGCCCCATGGTGGCATCACCACTGCGGTTGCCTGCACCGATCGGGCGCATCCCGGACTCGTACTCCGCCAACACGTTCTGCCCGGCCCAGTGCGCCAGCGTGCGCTCCTGGAGGTACAACGTGTTACGCGAATGATCAGAACCGCCCTTGATCAACGCCGCCAGCGCTACGGCCAGTATGGTCATCGCCACCAGTACTTCTAACAAGGTGAAGCCGTTATTCCGGGGGCGCATTCAATACCTCGATGGTGCCTTCCAGACTGATCTGGATATGCCGCTCCAGCGGCTTGCCGGGAACTCGCAAGGTAATCAGCGAGGGGGTCATTTCGCCGGTATTGCCCATCCGCACGTTGGGCTCCCAACCGGCCGTCTGCGGCAGCGCCTGGCGTTCACCCTCCTGTTCATACTCCAGCTCGATCACGCCCGACTCTAACTGCCAGGGTCCCAACTGCTGATCGAGCATAGGCTGCCATTCCCGGGTGCTGTCATCCAGAATGACCAGTTCAAGAAAACTATAGCCATCACGCCGCAGCCCCAAAGCGCGCTCAGCATCCCCGGTAATCAGCAGTTCATCGCGAGCCAGCCGCAACACCCCGGCCAGGCGCTGCGTCTCAGTACGCAGCTGTCGCTCGGCACCATCACCGATAGACAACGTCGCCAGGCTGGCGACAATGCCGACCAATACCAGCACAACCAACAACTCCATCAGGGTAAAACCTGATGATGCTGTGCGGAATCTGGCAAATGGCCGGAGCATGCTCAGCGGTTCTCGTTCTGGTCCATGTCCCAGTTGCCGATATCGGCATTGGCTCCTTCACCGCCAGGCCGCCCATCGGCACCCAGGCTGTATAGGTCATACTCGCGGCCGTCGCGGCCGGGGCGCAGATACTGATACTCGTTACCCCAGGGATCTTTCTGCAGGCGATCAATGTAACCACCAGTACGATAATTGCGTGGTACGTCACCACTGGTAGGGATAGTTACCAGCGCGAACAAACCCTGCTCAGTAGTGGGATAGTTAAAGTTATCCAGCCTGTACAAATTCAGTGCACTCTCCAACGCGCGTATGTCGTTTTGCGCCTTGGTGGTCCGCGCCTGATCGGGACGATCCATCACTCGGGGTACCACGACCGCGGCAAGAATGCCGAGAATCACCACCACCACCATCACTTCGATCAGGGTAAAGCCGCGTTGTCTGCCCGACTGTCTAGTATTCAGCATGATCAGTTAACCAGTTGATTGAGTTCAAAAATCGGCAATAGTATGGCCAGTACGATAATCAATACCACGCCCCCCATTGCCAGTATCAGCAGCGGTTCGAAAACGCCCATCACTATCGCGATACGTGCTTCGAGCTCCCGCTCCTGGGTTTCGGCTGCCCGCTCAAGCATCTGGTCGAGCGTGCCGCTGCTCTCACCACTCTTGATCAGGCTCAATGTCATCGGCGGAAAATAGCCGCTCTGTTCCAGGGCGTGGCCAATACCAGACCCCTCACGCACCCGCTTGGCTGCATCCGTTACCGCATCACGCATGGGTACGTTAGTCATCACGCTAGCACTCATGTTCAACGCATCCAGCAGCGGCACGCCGCTGCCAGCGAGAATATTCAGCGTACGCGCAAAGCGCGCCGTGTTCAGCCCTCTTATCAGGCGTCCGAGCAAGGGCACGCGCAGTAACCAGGCATCCCAGCTGTAGCGAAATCCAGGCTTTTTCAGCATCTGCTTAAAGGCAAAAATACCGCCGATCAGTACGGCGAGCATCAGCACACCCCAGCTACGCAGGGCATCGCTGGTAGCAATCAGGGCGCGCGTCAGCCAGGGCAACTGCTGGTTCATGCCGGCAAACACCTGCACAACCTCTGGCACCACATACGTCAGCAGGGCAACGGTTACCAGCAAGGCGATAACGGTAAGAATCGCCGGGTAAAACATCGCCAGCTGAATTTTCTGACGCATCGCATTCTGCGCCTCGACGTTATCCGCCAGCCGCTCAAGCACCAGATCAAGACGCCCAGCCTGCTCCCCCGCTGCCAGGGTCGTACGGTAAATAGCGGGGAAAACCGAGGGGAATTCGCCCAACGCATGGGCCAGCGGCAAGCCCTCCATGACCCGGGTGCGGACCGCTGCAAGAGTCGATTTGACTTTCTGCGTCTCGCTCTGCCGAGCGACGGTGCCCAGCACTTCTTCTATCGGCATGCCAGCGCGCGCCAGCGTGGCCATCTGCCGGGTAGCCAAGGCCAACTCCAAAGGCTTAATGCGTTGCTGCAACACCGGCATCCGCATCACTGACTTGCGTTCGGCTACCTGGCTGACCGACATCGGCATCAGCCCCTTGTCGCGCAACCGGCTGCGCACCTGGCGAGAAGAATCCCCTTCCTCGACGCCTTTGCGGGTGCGGCCGTTAGTATCCAATGCGACATATTCGTAGGCGGGCATGTTCAGTCCTCCCGGGTGACGCGCAGCACTTCTTCCAGGGTGGTCTGCCCGGCCAGCACCCGACGCAGTCCGTCATGGCGTATGCCTGTCTGCGCCAACCGCGCGTGGCGGATCATGGCTTGTTCACTGGCACCGTCGTGAATCAAGCCACGCAAGGTATCATCCACTTCAATCAGTTCATAAATACCGGTGCGACCTTTATAGCCATTGTTGTTGCATTCAGTGCAGCCGACCGCACTGTATAGCGTCGGCGCCTGGTCTTCACTGACGCCCATTAGCCGGCATTCGCTGGCCGACGCCGGGTGCGGTTTGCGACACGCGGGGCACAGGGTGCGTACCAGGCGCTGCGCCAATACACCGTTGAGCGTAGAAGACAACAGAAAGGGCTCCACCCCCATATCGCGCAAACGTGTAATCGCCCCCACCGCAGTGTTGGTGTGCAATGTGGAAAATACCAGGTGGCCGGTGAGGCTCGCCTGAATGGCAATCTGCACCGTCTCCACATCGCGAATCTCACCGACCATCACCACGTCGGGATCCTGACGCAGAATCGCCCGCAGGCCGCGTGCAAAGGTCATGTCGACCTTGGTGTTGATTTGCGTCTGACCGATGCCGTCGAGGTAATACTCGATCGGATCTTCCACCGTCAAAATGTTGCGGCTGCGGTCGTTGAGCTGCATCAGTGCTGAGTACAAGGTGGTGGTTTTACCCGAGCCGGTGGGTCCTGTGACCAACACAATGCCGTGTGGTCGCGCGATCACCCTCTCCATGGCCTCGTAGTGGTCTTTGCCCATGCCCAACTGCCGCAATTCAAGGCGTCCGGCCTGCTTATCGAGCAGGCGTAGTACCACCCGTTCACCATGCCCAGAGGGCAAGGTGGACACTCGTACATCCACAGCACGACCCACCAGTTTCAAACCGATCCGGCCATCCTGAGGCAAGCGCTTTTCGGCGATATCCAGTTTCGCCATGACCTTGATCCGCGACACGATCACCGGTGCGAGGGCACGGGGAGGCTCAAGAATCTCGCGCAACACGCCATCCACCCGTAAACGAATAGACAGGCGATTTTCAAACGGCTCGATATGAATATCCGAAGCATTTTCTTTAACCGCTTCAGATAACAGCGCGTTGATCAGGCGAATGATCGGCGCCTCGTCCTGGGACTCGAGCAGGTCTTCTGGCTCGGACAGCGACTGGGCCACCGACATTAGATCAGCATCTTCACTCAGACCTTCGACAAATTGCATGGCATCGTTGGCCGAGCGTTCATAGCGATCACGTAACCGCGCCGCAAAGGCGTCGTCATCCAATACCTGCGGCTTCAGCGGATAGCCGGCTCGGCGGCGCAATTCCAGCAGCGCCTGGGGGTCGCAATCGGCCCGCACATACACATCCAGATGACCATCATGCAACAAGCCCGGCACCACGCCGAAGCGCCGCGCGAAGCGATAACCGGTCTCCGCCTGCGGGCCAGGATCAGGCATCAGGCCACCCATCTCGCTATCGGTCATGCCCTGCCCCCTTATTTCGCTGCCTGCGGTGGCGGTGGAATGCTGGTCTTTGTTGGTACGCCACCACGGTAGGCATTTTCAAACGGCGGCGGCAGGCTCAGCAGATAGTTCCAGTCAGGTAGAACCGGACGGCTATCCGGCGACAACAGCCCGCCCTCGCGGTTCTGCTCACGGACCTGTTGGTCGCGTATATAGGTGTATTTAGAGTGACTCAAGTCCTGCGACACGGCAGCATCGCGCACAATCACCGGCCGCAGGAAAACCATCAGATTGCGTTTTTCCATGCGCGCGGTGTCATAACGGAACAGCCGCCCCAACCCCGGTATATCGCCCAGCCCAGGCACCTTGTCACGAGTCTCGACCAGCTGATCGTCGATCAGACCACCCAGCACGATCAGATCATTGTCGTCGACCATCACATGGGTTTTCAGCGTGCGGGTGTTGGTAATCAGGTCGGCAGCCCCAGTTACGCTTTGGGCGATCTGCGAGACCTCCTGTTCAATCTCCAGGCGTACGGCATTGCCTTCGTTGATTTGCGGTTTGATTTTCAGCTTGATACCCACATCTTCGCGCTGAATAGTGTCAAACGCCTGCCCTGACGCTTCTACCGAGCGCCCGACAATAAAAGGTACGTTCTGGCCGACCACGATCTCGGCTTCTTCGTTATCCAGCGTCATCAGGCTCGGCGTTGACAGGATATTGCTTGAGCTGTCGCCCTGCAGCGCATTGATCAGCAGAGCAATTTGGGTACTGCCGATCCGACCAAAGCCGCCCAGCGTCATGCCGTCACTCAACGACGGCGGCGTAGTGACGCTGCCATCCAGAAAGGCACTGGCCGCCGCCGCAGTGCCGACGATCCCGTTGCCGCCACGGTTGAAGTTGATAATGCCCACTCCGCCATTTTCGCTGCCAATGCCCCATTGCACACCCAGCTCCTTGGCACGGTCGTAGGACACCTCGGCGATCACCGCTTCCACCAGGACCTGAGCGCGGCGGATATCCAGCTTGCTAATGATCGAGGCCATATCGCGTGACAGCTCAGCAGGGCCGAAGATCACCACAGAGTTGGTGCTCTCATGCGCCTGAATCCGTACGGCAGACTGCTGGCCGACCCTGCTGCCACCGGACATGCTGCCGTCCACACTCTGGGCCATGCTGTCCTCGACCTGGCGGCCCTCAGCGATGCCCCTCAGCACTTCAGCGACATCCTCGGCATTGGCATAGCGCAGATAATGGACCTGGGTCGCGCCCCCTTCGGCGGGCCGGTCCAACTGCTGAATAATGTCGCGAAGCGATCCACGATTAGACGGATCTCCGCGCAAGATGACGGTGTTAGTCCGCTGATCAGCGATCGCGCGTGCCCGTTTGGTAAAATCCTCACCCGGGGTCGGCGCGTCCAATGAGTCAACAATACGCACCACATCCAGCGCCGACGCATGCTGGAGCGGAATTATCTCGAACTCCTCCATGGACTCCAGATCGATGCGCTCGATTAGGGCTTGGATACGCCGCACATTCGCGGCCGTATCGGCAATGATCAGACTATTGGACTCGGCTGCTGCGGCAAGATGCCCGCCCTTGGGTACCAACGGCCGAAGAATGCGTACCAGTTGCCCGGCATTGATATGCTTGACGCCTATTACGTGGGTGATCACTTCATCCCCCCGGCTGCGGCCATCCAGCGATCCCACTTCATTTTCCTTCGCCTGCACTTCCGGCAGAATCCGCACCGTCCCTTGTTCGCCCGCTACCGCAGCGAATCCATAGGACTTGAGCACACCGAGAAACAGATCATAAAGCTCACCGCGCTTGACCGGCGTGCCCGACACCACATTAACCTGACCGCGAACCCGCGGATCCACGATAAAATTAATCCCGGTTTCCTGGCTGACAATTTCGATCAGCCCGTTGATTTCGGCATCACGCAGATTGAGCACCAGCTCCTCGTTCGGATCACCGGCAGTCTGGGTCTGCGCATGCACTGACGCACTCAGCAGGCTGAGCCCGAGAAGCAAAGGGAGGGTACAGCGGGCAATTTGGGACAACATCGGCATCGTGTATCAATCCATCGTTATCGTTATAGTCATCGGCTCACCGTTTCTTTCCAGCGTCAGGCTGACGCTATCGCCCGTCAGCTCCTGAAGGATGTCGCGGTAATCATTAATCTCGGAAACGGGCGTGCCCTCGACCGAGGTCACCACATCACCAGCCTGCAGGCCGGCAGCTTCAAATTCACGGGCATTACGCGCCGGACTAACCTCCAGACCGTACATGGCCCCGTCGATCATGACCGGGCTGGCAGATACCACTTCCAGAAAACGTTGTGGGTCATTCATCCAGGTTTCACGATCAATCCGTGCCACGCCGCCATCAGACGCCAACGTCATACTGGTATCAACCTGGGGTAAATTGGCGGTACGCCGCGAAGGCGCTGGCGCACCGGAAGACAACGGCCGCCGCTGCAAACGTAAGGTTTCAAGTTTGCCATCACGGGCCAGAATCACCCGATCGGCCAGCACCTGCTCAAGACGCACGCTACCGGGCAGCTCAGCACCCACCCGGTAATATTTTTCTGGCTGGCCCTGGGGCGCCAGAATTGCGCCACTGCGCTCAGGATCCGGATCAGCCAACACCCCTTTAAGCACCCAGCTCAGAGAGGTGTCCGGCGCGTTGACGACCCTATTGGCCGTTGCCGCTGCCGATCCGAACACCGACAAAGTGGCCACATCTTCATAGTCACGCACGCGCACGCCTTCAGAGCCGCCAGCCACGGGCTCAAAGCGGCTAGCGTCAACAGCAGGCAAAACGCTTGAGGGTTCGACAATCATCCAGGTAAGACGCCCAAGCATAACCACCACTACCGCCATCAGTAGCAGGGTAATGAGTCTTACAACAGGCTCGATTGACAATCGGGGGTCCAGGGGCATGCATTCTCCGGGGCAAAGACGGTGGGCTGTACACAGCAGCCAGGCCAAGCACTGACATCCTACTGACCTTTCTTTGCAAAATTATTGTTATAGGTCTGAAACAAGCGAAACAGACGAATTGATTGTCACGAAATTGCTCTGCCGCGACAACCCCCTAACAGGTTAAAGCATTTCTTTCGCCTATTTTGCTGATCGTTCGCCACAAACTCACCGCACAAACCCACCCATTTGGGTGAGTTCCGCGACACAGTCATCCATGCAATCAATGCTGGCTTATCCATGGCCACAAAACCCGCCCCTGTTTGCTTGCCGCACGCTTTATTTGAAGCTTTACTCTAATCCAGCAATGCCAGCTCCAAACGGTCTTACCCCAATAAAAACAATTTTTGGCCTTGCCTGTCAGGAGAATAAGAATGATAGCGTTGAAGAGAACGGCGTATTTAAGTGTCGCGATCAGTACGATAGTACTCACTGGTTGCCTGAGTGGTGGTGGTGGCGGTGGTGGCGGTGGTGGCGATGATGCGGGATTTGTCTGCGAAACTCAGGGTGACACCGCAGATGGTGCGCGCGAACAGCAATTCAGAATAGACAACTGCGATTTTAGAATTACTGACGAAGATCTAAAAGCTGCTGAATTCACCTCACTTGCTGGCTATGAAAGTGCTACGCAACGTTCAGGCGTATTGAACGATGCTTTGTACCGAATCGAAGTCCCAGAAAACTGGAATGGCCAACTGGTAATGTGGGCTCATGGATTCAGGGGCGGAGAAGGGACTAGCCTGACCGTTGACAATCCGCCGAACCGCGAGCAGCTCCTGGAGCTGGGATACGCTTGGGCAGCCTCCTCTTACAGAGCAAATTATTACGATGTGAAGGTCGGTGTTGAAGATACGAATCGACTTGCTCTGAATTTTAGCGATATTACCGGACTGGCTGAACCCACCAAGTTTCTCATTGCAGGCTACTCTATGGGCGGGCATGTCACCGGAGCCGCAATCGAACCTGAGAATCGTCAGGTTCTGGCTGAAGCCGACCTTGATGTCAATTACTCTGCCGCCATGCCCATGTGCGGAGTAATGGGTGATACAACCCTCTTCGATTACTTTGGCGCCTACAACCTTGCTCTTTTTGAGCTAGGTGGAGATGGCGCTGACATCTTCCCGGCTGACGACGTTGCGACCAAATTGGCCACCGCGCGCAGCAATCTTTGGATTGATTACGACGCAAACCCCAATGCAAACGGTTTACAGGGCAGTGGATTCGTTCTCTACCAGATTTTGCAAAATTTATCCGGCGGCGAGCGTCCAGTATATCCTTTCGGCTTCGGTGGCTATCAAGAGACATTACAAGATCTCGCTGATAGCGATGGGACAATAGACGGCATCCTTACCGACCAAGGTGTCGACACAAGCTATATAACGTATCGCTTCGAGTCAGACCAATTACAACCAAACCTACCCGAGACGCCCTATTCTGCCGGGCAAACCCAGCAAGAGCTCTTTGTAAACGCCAGCATATATAGAGCAGTACCTGAACCCGACGCAAATGGACCACGCGGCATTGGGGAGTTGCGCTGGATACCCAAGATCAATGGGGAGTTCACTATTCCGGTACTTACACTGCATAATCTGGGTGATCTGTTTGTGCCCTTCAGCATGCAGCAAATCTATCGTCAGAGGGCTATCAATAACGGCAATCCCAACTTGTTAGTTCAGAGAGCTATACGCTCGGTTGTTCACTGCGAGTTCACAACAGCTGAGGTTGAGGAAGCTTTCACCGATCTCGTTGCCTGGGAACAGAATATTGCTGCTATCCCTGCGGGGGATGACGTTCTTGACGCTGCGGCGGTAGCTGAGGACGACTTTGGTTGCGCATTCACCCGTGGCGATCGCTTAGTGATGCAAGGACTACCGACTTGCGCGTCGTTTCAAGTGCCTTTGTAATGATCGACCACCTTCGCAATAGAAGGTAATAAACAGGCCTGACACGCTCCGCGTGTCAGGCCTGTTTTTCTTCCAGCGCCAGCACCTCTTGCACCTTGCGTTTCACGTTCGTGCGTTTCAGCGCTATTACATTTTCCTTTAATTCTTCGAGTTCTTCCCGCGGCAGTTCCTTCTCCACCTGAGCCTGTACATCCGCCAAAGCTGCTTTCGCCTTGCCGACCATCACCCCTGCCACCTTGACGATAGCCAAAGCTCTCTGCGGTCCTAGCACCAGTAAAGCGACCGTCAGTATGAGCACCCATTCGCTCAAGCCATTATCGAACATACAGCGGCCTCCCGATCAGGACACCAGCTCTTCTTTCTCGGCCTGGCGTTTCTGCGTGCTAAGTCCGGAATCGAGCGACAGCGCTTCGCTCGCCTCTTCACTTTCGCGTACCGCCTTCTTGAAACCACTCAAGGCCCCGCCCAGGTCACCGCCAATGGAGCGCAGCCGTTTGGTCCCGAACAGCAACATCACAATTACCAACACGATCAGCAAAGAGCCGATACTAACGCCACCAATACCCATGGGAATTCTCCATAAAAAGGGTCCCGCGCAGGATAGCTGCGCGGGATTAAAATGTAGATCTGCGGGATACCGACCGGCTCGCAGGAGCGGGTCGGCGTCCGATCAGCTGCCGATCACACCACCATCGTCCTTCCAGATCACCACGGTCGCGGAGCGCGGCGGGTACAGATTCAGGTTGCCATCTGGCCAGGAGCTGCGGTTGGTGCCGGCAGCCCACTCCGTGCCACTGGTCGTCGCGCCGGGGTGCTGCACGTTGATAAACAGTGTGCGCTGATCGGGCGTGGTGATGCAGCCAGTGATTTCCTGACCAATGGGTCCGGTCAGAAAGCGGCGCACCTCACCGGAGACCGGATCGGCAGCAAACATCTGGTTGTTCCCCATAATCTTGAACGCACCGGAGTTCTGCGAGCCTTCACCAACATCGGTCTGAATCCAGACACGGCTGTCCTTGTCGATCCACAGGCCATCGGGTGAACTCATGTAGGCATCTTCGGTTAGCACATTGCCGTTCATGTCACGACCTGACAGGTTGTCCGTTTTGTCATCTATGGTTAGCTTATCTTTATGAGCCTCTCCACCGTCCCCCGCCAGCAGGAATAGATCCCATTCAAACTGAGTTGCAGCCTGGTCGCCATCGGCTTCTGCCCAGCGCACAATCTGACCGTGTCTGTTTTGAGCGCGCGGATTAGCTCCACCATCACCCTCTGGAAGGCCGCTGTTATTGGTAAGCGTAAAGTAGACGTCGCCATTGTTGGGATCCACTGCGCCCCACTCGGGACGATCCATTGGCGTTGCGCCAACAGTGTTAGCGGCCAAACGGGTGTTAACTAGCACATCAGCCTGGCTGGTAAAGCCGTTGGTGTTGGTCAGGCCATTCTCGCCATAGACCAGCGGCAGCCATTCACCGCTGCCATCCGCGTTGAATTTGGCTACATAAAGAGTCCCGGTATCCAGTATGGAGCCGTTAGTAGTGGCCCGATTGTAGTTCTGTGCAGTGACGAATTTATAAATGTGCTGATAGGTGGAGTCATCACCGGAATAACAGACCACTGGGCTGCCTTCGACAGCCGGTGCAAAAACCACGCCTTCATGGGCAAAGCGCCCTAAGGCCGTGCGTTTCTGTGGTACCGCATCGGCGTTGAAGGGATCCACTTCGACCATCCAACCGAAACAGTTGGGTTCATTGCGGTAATCGCCGGTCGCATTAGCAGCCTTGATGCTGGCATCAAAACGCACATACTCATCGGCACCACTGTCAGCCAGCTCCCAGGCATAGCGGCCAGTGCCAGTGGCACTGGAGTTCACACCGTAGCGCGCATGCTCGCGCGGGTTGGCCTTGCCGCCATTGCGGAAGTAACCGGCCCAGTTTTCCTCGGAGAACATATAGGTGTTCCACGGTGTTACACCGTGAGCACAGTTGTTCAGCGTGCCACGGGTCATGGTCCCAGTCGGGCTGTGCAGTGTGCGAACGAAAGAGGTGCCTCGCACCGGGCCCTGGATAGCCATGGGCGTCAGAGCGGTGATGCGGCGATTGAGGTTGTCGGGCTGAATCTGCCACTCGTTATTGTTGCCCTTGATAATGCGGAAAATGCTGATGCCGTGAGCATTCATTTCTTTCAACACTTCGTCTGTATCGCGACGACGGTTGATAACTTCACCCTCGGCGTCAAGATCGTCGTAAATGCGCACGCCACCGGAACCCAGGTTCTGGCCGATAGAGTTCTCGTGCATATAGCGTGGCTCGACATACTCGTGGTTGATTACCAGCAGGCCATCCGTTGAACTACCTTCGTGCGGATCAGTCCCTTCGATGGGGAAAAAATGCATGCCATCGTGATGCGAGCCCACCTGGTCAGCCTGATCAGCACCAGTGTTATTGACGGAAAACGCAGGAAATGCGCCTGCTATCGGCGTACCCCAGGGCGCCAGAACATGGTAGCTGTAGCCCTCAGGCACAATAATCTCATCCGCTTCGCTAGTCGGAATCGCGGTAAATCCAAGCAGCGCGGCTGGTGCAGGTGCGGGCTCAGCCTCATCATCATCGCTACTGGAGCCGCTGTTACAGCCGACCAAACCGACTCCCATAAAACCGAGCGCCGCAGCACCCATGCTGCCTTTGAGCACATCACGGCGGGCCAAGCGGGCCTGAAGGATTGAAGCAAAAGTGGGGTTGAGCGAGTAATTGACCTGCGGCTCGTCACCCTCACCATGGTCAATAACGGTCATATGCGTACGTAGTTCTGTGGACATCCGGCTTTCCTCATCAGGTTTATTGGAATTGACCGATATATGATGAAAAAGGTAGATGACAGAAAGGCAGCAGAAAGATGAAGGTTGTGGTTAAATTTCGGTTAAAAAGAAAGTCGGAAATATGACGCCCCAACTCGTCGGCGCACGCTGCGAGCCGACATGCTTTTGCAACATGCGACAGATAGCCTGTGTTGCACACACCGTCCGGTAGCTCCAAGCATGCAAGCCAAGCGCCCCCTTGAAAAGGGTGAAACCATTCCCGACTTTCTATTACCGGCGCTGGAAGGCGTCCATCGACTGTTTTATGAGGTTTATTGTGGTCAGCCAACATTACTGCTGATAGCCGACCGAGCCGATCAATTGCCGCCAGCGAGCGATCTACCCGCTACGCTGCAGGCACTTGTCCTGCTGCGCAGTAGTGACAGCACGCAGAGCTCATTCTTGCCTACATTGCATGGCGCAGGTGCGCTGTGCGACAGGTTAATCGGCATTGATACTCCACGACCCTGCGCATTGCTGCTGACACCCCAGTTGCACTTGCACAGCCGGGTAGCACCGCTTTCGATCCCGAGCATCCATGAGGCCGCAGTAACGCTAGAGCAACAACAACAGCCGAACATCGTCAGCAATACCGCGCCCGTGCTGATGCTGCGCCATCTGCTGCCAGCCCAGACCTGCCAGCGATTGATCGCCGCCTGGGAAGCATCACACCACCCTAGCAGCATGGTCAGGCGCCAGAACGGAAAACAGATCTTGCAAGAAGACCATCGCTACAAACGCCGCCAGGATCATCAACTCAGTGATCCAGCACTCACCGGCATGCTGAACGAAGCACTTGGCCAAGAGCTGCTCCCAGCCCTGGCCCGCAGCTTCCATTACATAGCCAATCGCACCGAGGGCTACAAGATAGTCGCCTACCACGCTCACGAGGGCGGACACTTCGGCGCTCATCGAGACAACATATCGGCACAGACCCGGCACCGCCATTTTGCTCTGAGCATCAACCTGAGCGACGATTACGAAGGCGGCGAGTTGGCGTTTCCAGAGTTTGGCATGACGCGCTATCGCCCCCCGGGCGGCGGTGCAATAGTGTTTTCCAGTTCATTGCTGCACAAGGTCCATCCGGTGACAGCTGGCTGCCGGTACGCCGCACTGACGTTTCTCTGGAAAGACAGTTGAGCCAACATCTTCAGGAATCAGGCGAGCATGGCAGCGCAGTTAACCAGCGGTAATACGCTGCGCTAACGGCTCGGAATTCATTCAATGTAAACAATGACATAGGTATGCAGAGCTTACGCGGCGCTATCCAGATGCGGGACGAAAGTAGTATAGTAATGATTCTCAACAACACCTGCGAACGAGTAGTATATGCCCTGCATCCGCCCCTTCTCCACCCAGCCCCGCTGGCGTTTCACCCTGCTCGCCCTGGCCTTGATGCCCGCCGCCAGTAGCCTCGCGGCCGCACCCGCCACCCCACTGAAGCTACCCAGCCAGGCCATCACCGCAACCCGTGAGGACGACAGCAGCTACAGAGCCAAGACCGCCAGCACCGCGAGCAAAAGCGCTGTACCTATCATGCAGGAAGCTCAGGCGGTGCAAGTGGTCACCGAACAGGTGATCGAGGACTATCAGGTGCAGTCGCTGGACGACGCGATGAAGTTCGTCAGCGGAATGACTCAGAGCAACACCCTGGCCGGCACCCAGGACGGCTTCGTCAAGCGTGGTTTCGGCAGCAACGCCGACGGCTCGATCCTGCGTGACGGCATCCGCTCCAGTCTGTCGCGCAACGTCAGCGCCACCACTGAGCGCGTGGAAGTACTCAAGGGCCCAGCCTCCCTGCTCTATGGCGCACTGGAACCCGGCGGCTTGATCAACGTGATCAGCAAGCAGCCTGAGTACCAGCGGCGCTCGCAGATCAGCGGCGAAACCAGCAGCGAGGGCGGCGGCAACCTCATGCTCGACACTACCGGCCCGCTGGGCGACAGCGGCTTCGCCTATCGCCTGATTGCCGAACGGCAGCACCAGGACTACTGGCGCAACTTCGGCACGGACAGCCATACCCTGGTCGCACCTTCTCTGAGCTGGAGCGGCGATGATCTGCGCATCACCCTGGCTTACGAGCACAAGGAGTACTCGACGCCGGTGGATCGTGGCACGGTGATCATCAACGGCAAACCGGCTAACAGCGAATACAACGCGCGCTTTAACGAGCGCTGGGCAAAAGCCGAAGGCACCAGTGAGCTGTTTACCGCCAAGGCCGAATACCAACTCAACCCAGACTGGCTAAGCCGCCTGACCTACGGCTGGAACAACGAGCGCTACGACTATGCCGAGGCACGGCCGGCCGCGCTTGACGCCACCACTGGCGCACTCAGCCGCCGCTCCGACGGCAGCGAACACGACAACCAGACCCAATACCTGGCCTGGGACTGGATTGGCAACGCCAGCTTGTTCGGCCAACGTCATGACCTGCTGCTGGGCGCTGACACCGAGCGGGTGGACAATTTCCGCGGTGATACCTATCGCGGCCCAGCCGTTGGTGGCTTCAACATCTACCAACCGGTTTATGGCGGCCTGGACGAACCTTCGGTGATCAGCAACGTGCAGAGCGACAGAAGCGATGAACTGCACTCAAGCTCGCTGTATGTGAAAGACAACTGGCACCTCAACGAGCAATGGATACTGGTGGCCGGCGGGCGTTACCAGCACTTTGAGCAACTGGTTGAGCAGGGCCGCGGCGACAACTATGTCAAGACCACTGACCGCCAGGACAACAGCTTTCTGCCGTTTGCCGGCCTGGTCTACCAGTTCAACCAACAGGTCTCGCTATACGGCAACTACAGCCGCTCGTTTGTGCCCAACGCCTCCGACACCGACAGCGGCCAGGCATTCGACCCGGAACAAGGGCGCAGTTATGAACTGGGCATCAAGCTCGACCTGAGCAACGCCATCACAGCCAGTGCAGCCCTGTTCGACATCGAGAAAGAGAACGTCGTGGTCGAGACCAACGGCATCAAACAAGCGGCCGGCAAGGTTGGCTCGCGAGGCGTTGAAGTCGATGTCAGCGGGCGCATCGCCGAGCGCTGGGAGCTGCTCGGTACCTATGCTTACACCGACACAGAAATCCTCGACGACCCGGCCAACCAGGGTAACGAACTGGTCAATGCCGCGCAGAATATCGCCAGCCTGTACTTGACCCACCATCTGGCACTGCCCAGCGACGCCGGACAATGGCGGGTGGGCGGCGGCGCGCGCTATGTCGGCGAACGTGCAGGGGATAACGCCAATAGCTTCTGGCTGGACAGCTACACCGTGACCGATGCGTTTATCAGCTGGGAAAGCCAGCTCCTGGGCGACAAAACCCGCCTGCAGTTGAACGCGCGCAACCTGTTCAACCAGGAGTACTACCCCTCCAGCGGCGGCAACCTGCGCGTCGCCGCCGGCGAACCGCGTGAGCTGCGCCTTTCGGCCAGCGTTGAGTTCTAGGCGCATAACAGGCCAACGCCGGGTCATACCGGCGTTGTACTGACGATAGGGGCCGCGTGGTAAGATGTCGGCTACTTCAGACTCTCCGCGAGACGCTCAATATGCCAGACGATAGTCGGAACAGCCCCCGCCTGATCAAGAAGTACTCCAATCGGCGCCTGTACGATACCCACACCAGCAGCCACGTAACGCTGAGCGATCTCCGCCAGATGGTGATTGACGAGATACCTTTTCAGATAGTCGATGCCAAGAGTGGCGAGGATCTGACCCGCAGCATTCTGATGCAGATCATCCAAGAGGCGGAAAGCGATGGCGAGCCGATCTTCTCCAGCGACATGCTCAAAGGCATCATCCGCTTCTACGGGCCGTTTCAGGGCATGCTCGGCAGCTACCTGGAAAAGAGCATAGAGACCGTCATCGACATCCAGACCCAGAACGGTGTGCAATCATCCCAGGCTTGGACCGAGTTCATGCACAAGCAGATGCCGGTAATGCAGGATCTGATGAACCAGTATGTCGAACAATCAAAGACGCTTTACCTTAATACCCAGAACCTCTTCGGCCTGTTCGGTGGCATGCCGCCAAGCAAGCCGGACGCCAGCAACGGACGCAAAAAAGACGGCAATGGAGAATGACCCCCATCGCCATCTCATGCCCCGCAAGTAACTTGATTTACTTGCGTGAACCGCCCGTAGCCTTGCCGGCCTCGCGGGTAGCCTGACCGGCCGCCGAAGCCGCCGCAGCAATACCATTCTCGGCGATTTCCGCTGCCTGCTTGGCCGCCTTTTGCGCACTTTCGTAGACACTGCCGACACTTGCGAGCGTCGACTTGAGCACGGCCGCCACTGGCTCGGTGCCGGCAGGTGCATTCTTGGCTATCTCCTCCACCAGTTCCTGCACCTGTTTGGCACTCGCCTCTACCTGACGCTCAGCAAGCTTGGCAATTTCCGATTGGGTGCCGGACATCAGTTCGTACACCTGACGATTGAACTCCAGCAAGCGCTCGGTCTGAACCGAGGGCTGGGTGAAAGACGTCTGCCACTCGGCGAAAGACTGCGGGTCACGCACCGACAGCAGCTTGCTAATGCTGCCGAATTGATCATCGCTCGAGGCGCGCAGCGTTTTGAATTGCAACTGACTAAGCTGCTCGACCCCTTCGAAGACTTTGCTACTGATCTGTTGCAACAGGTCGAGGTTGGCTTGCTGAGCGCTTTGCAGTTTTTCTGTATCGAGAAAAGACATGGTTGATATCTCCTGGCAATGGGAAGGTCAATAAAGGACCTGACTCCAGTTTTCCAGATCAAAGGGACACCGGCTCGACTGGCTTGCCGCACAACTACTTAGCCTGCATTTCAGCCTTGCTTCCACACTTGACCTAAAACCGAATGGTGCGCGAGAGCTACCACAATGAAGCCGACGCGCAGTTCGATTGTTGCTGTGCATAAAATGCTTTGCAAGTATTTTTTTGCAGTGCAAAAATTTCTTGCCTGGAAAGAAACTATTCATTATAAAAAGAATATTCGCTGGCAACGCCATAGATAGAAACACCTCGACTTGGTACCCAGGCCAGAAAAGCCGGCTTATCTAAACAGTCAGACACGGGAGATCGCCATGAGTCAGGAAAGTTTTTTTGCACAGCAGGAAGACAGCTTTTCTTCGTTTCACGGCCTGCTTGAACATATGAGCGATCTGTATCGCCTGCACACGCAGATCCTGCTCGACGCCATCCGCCAACGCCAAGAACATATTCTCGCCCCGCTACACGCAGGCCAGTTGCGCCAGCCCAGCACCGCCGAATACTGGGAGTACCTAATTGATTCTGGCCAGCGCAGCCTGCTGTTCTTCGACACCCTGCGCCAGCGCGGCGACAACACCCTGGCCCATGAGCGCGAAGGCTATCCGCTCCTGCTGAAGTTCGAGCATGAGGTGCTGCTCGACGGCCTGGACCTACCCCGGCCGGCTAATTATTCCCTGCTGCGGATAATCCCCGGCGCCAACCAACCGGTCGACGACAGCCGCCAGCCGGTGATTATCGTCGATCCCCGGGGCGGCCATGGTGCCGGCATCGGTGGTTTCAAAGAGGACTCCGAAATCGGTGAAAGCTTGCGGGCCGGGCATCCCACCTACTTCATCGCCTTCAGTCACTTTCCCGCACCCGGCCAGACGCTGCTCGACATCGCCGACGCCGAGGCCCATTTCATCGAAGAGGTACGCCGCCGCCATCCAGACACTGGCAAACCGGTGATTATCGGCAACTGCCAGGCCGGCTGGGCGCTGATGGGTCTGGCCGCCGCCCGCCCGGAACTGCCGGGACTGGTGATCATCAACGGTGCACCACTGTCATATTGGGCCGGGGTCAATGGCAACAACCCGATGCGTTACGCTGCCGGACTGCTCGGCGGCGGCTGGATGACCCGTCTGGGTAGTGACCTCGGCAACGGCCGCTTCGACGGCACCTGGCTGGTCAGCAACTTCGAGAGTCTGAATCCAGCTAACACCCACTGGGGCAAGTACTACGACCTGTTCAGCCAGGTCGACGACGAAGCGCAGCGCTACCTCGACTTCGAGCGCTGGTGGGGCAGTCCAACCCTGCTCAACAGCGAAGAAATCGAGATGATCGTCGATGACCTGTTCATCGGCAACCGCCTGGCCGGCAGCGCCAGACGCAGGAGCAGCGCAGTCGATTTGCGGCAGATAGAGGCGCCGGTGGTGGTGTTCTGCTCCTACAGCGACAACATTACCCCACCACAGCAGGCGCTGAACTGGATCGCCGACGTCTACCCCAGCGACCTGGCCCTTCGAAGCACCGGACGCACCATCGTCTACCTGCGCCATGCCAGCATCGGCCACCTGGGCATCTTCGTCTCAGGCAAGGTGGCTCGCCGCGAGCACCGCGAGCTGCTCAGCGCCATCGACACCATAAGCGCCCTGCCCGCGGGGCTATATGAACTCATCATCGATGACGCGCCCGACTCGAAAGGCAGCGAGGCAGCGGGATACACGGTACATTTCGAGCGCAGGTCGATCGTCGATATCCTCGACCACGACCAGGACGTCCGCGACGACGAACGCGAGTTTGCCCTGGTCGACCGGGTCTCGGAACTCAACAGCACCCTCTATGACTGGGTAGTACGCCCAGTGATGCGCCAACTGATCAACGAGCCCCTGGCCGAAGTCATCCGCAAAGCGCATCCCTTCCACCAGCAGCAGGTGCTCTGCAGCAGCCTGAATCCGCTGCTCTGGTGGCTGCCAGGTAGCGCCAAACACGTACGCAACAATCGTCAGCAGGTGACCGCAGACAATCCATTGCTGGCCTGGCAAACGCTGTTCTCCAACCTCGTCGAGGCTCAGCTGGACGGCTACCGCGGCATCCGCGACGCTGTCCAGGAATTGACCTTACATGGCCTCTATGGTGGCCTGAGCACCCTCACCGGCGGGCAAAAGCCGCCGAACCTGCCGGAACGTGTCGTGGCGCAGGATCAGGCGCTGGTGGTGCATCTACATAAAGCCCTGCCCCATGGCGGCAAACTGGAAGCGTTGGCGCGCATCATGTTTCTGCTCGGACGCATCAGCAGCAAGATCAGCAAAGAGCGGATCGAACGCCTAATTCAACAAAGCCGCAGCCTGTTACAGCAGTTCTCCCTTGATCCAACCACCCTGCGCGATACCATCCGCCTGCAGGGGCTGCTGGTCTTTGCCCACCCTGAGGAAAGCCTGAGCAGCCTGCCGCAGCTGCTAACCACTGCGGATGAACGCCAGCAGGTATTAGATAGCGCCCTTCATTTAGTGCCGGAGCTGCAGACCTCCGAAGGTGATCTGGGCACATTTTGGCTCGAACTGCACCAGTTGCTCGAACGCCCCCTACCCGATTTCGTCCTGACCGAAGCCCCCGTTGAGGCCTCCGTCAAGACGCAGACGCAGGCCGTAGCCCCTCCCCATTCGCCAGCACCGACCAGCACCGACAGTGTCAGCGCCGCCAAAGCTGCCAAGGCGCCCAAGGAAACTTCCGCTCCAGTAGCGCCGCCAGCGACAACACCCCGTGTTGCCAAGGCAGCGGGCACAACCAGAGCCAAACCGGCGGCGTCCAAGGTCAAGACCAAAAGCAAGGCAGATAAACCCCTGCAGACCAAGCCAGCCCCGGTCAAAAAGCCGGGCAAGAAAGGCGAGACGGAATGAACCAGGATCATTACCAGGGCTTGCTAATGCGTAGCGCTGGCCTCGCCCCGGTGCCTACTGCGGTGGTTCACCCCTGCGAGCCCCGCGCCCTGCAGGGTGTGCTGGACGCCGAGGAGGCGGGGTTGATCACGCCGATCCTGATCGGCCCGCGGCGCAAGATCGAAGCTACCGCCGCCGCAGTTGGCCTGGATATCAGCCGGTTGCCACTGGAAGCCGTGGAGCACAGCCATGCTGCGGCCGCCAGGGGCGTCGAACTGGTGCGCGAAGGGCGCGCCGAACTGCTGATGAAAGGCAGCCTGCATACCGATGAACTGCTGCAGGCGGTTACCGCGCGCAACACCGGTCTACGCACTGCACGACGCCTCAGCCATGTGTACGCAATGAACGTGCCGAGTTATCACAAGCCGTTGTTCGTCACCGATGCGGCGGTGAACATATTTCCCAGCCTGGATGACAAGGCTGATATCTGCCGCAATGCCATCGATTTGCTACATGTGCTTGGCATCGAGCGGCCCAAGCTGGCACTGCTGTCCGCGGTGGAAACCGTCACCGCCAAGCTGCCCTCGACCCTGGAGGCGGCGGCGCTGGTCGTCATGGCGCTACGCGGGCAGATCGAGGGCGGGCTACTTGATGGCCCGCTGGCCTTCGACAATGCCATCAATGCCGAGGCCGCGCGGGTCAAGGGCATACGCTCGGAAGTCGCAGGCGACCCGGACATTCTGCTGGCCCCGGACCTGGAAGCTGGCAATATCCTCGCCAAGCAACTGATCTACCTGGCAGGTGCCGAGGCTGCCGGCATCGTCCTCGGCGCCCGGGTGCCAATCATCCTCACCAGCCGCGCCGACGGGCCTCGGGTGCGTATCGCCAGTTGCGCCCTCGGCGTGCTGTTGGCCGAAGCACGGCGCATGGCGCCAGCGGCGCAGGCGCTGGCATGAGTTCAAGGCAGGACGAATTAATCATCACTGTCAATACCGGCTCGTCGAGCGTCAAGACCGGCCTGTTCGTCGGCCGGCGCGGCGAACACAGCCCGCAGCTACTGGCTCGCGGCAAACTGGATGGCATCGGCGTACAGCCGCGGCTGAAGGTCATCCGTGCCGATGGCAGCGGCGTGCAGGACAGGTCGTTCAGCCTAAGCCAAGTAGGCGATCTGCAAAGCGCGTTCCTGCAGGTTTACCAGGCCCTTTGCGCGAGCGTTGATGGTCGGCAGCCAACGTTAATCGGGCATCGGGTGGTGCACGGCGGCACGGCATTCTGCGCCCCGGTCGCCATCGACCAGTGCGTGTTGAAGCGGTTGCGCCAACTGGAACCGCTGGCGCCGCTGCACCAGCCGCACAATCTGGCGGCGATTCAGATGCTACTCGACAGCCAGCCGGACCTGCCCCAGATCGCCTGTTTCGACACTGCCTTTCATGCCGGGCGCAGCCCGCTCAGCCAACTGTTCGGCCTGCCCTACGCCCTTTACCAGCAGGGCATCCGCCGCTACGGCTTCCATGGTCTGTCGTTCGAATATGTCAGCCAGCGTCTGGCCAAGCTGGCACCAGCGGTCGCGGGCGGCAAGCTGGTGGTCGCCCATCTGGGCAATGGCTCCAGCCTGTGCGCCCTCGACGGCGGCAAGAGCATCGAGGTGACTACCGGTTTCAGCGCCCTGGACGGCCTGCCCATGGGTAGTCGCTGTGGCGCGCTGGACCCCGGCGTGCTGCTGCACCTGCTCGATCGCGGTGAAGATGCGCGCAGCCTGGAAACACTGCTCTACCGCCAGTCCGGCCTGCTCGGTCTCTCTGGGGTGAGCAGCGACATGCGCGAACTTCGCGCCAGCACCAAGCCGCGGGCACGGATGGCAGTGGACTATTTCGCCTATCGCATTGTTCAGGAGGTCGGTCGCCTGGCCGCCAGCCTCGGCGGCCTGGATGCCCTGGTGTTCACCGCCGGCATCGGCGAGAAAGATGCCGAACTGCGCGCCCAGGTTGTCCAGCGTTTGGCGCCTCTTTTCGGGCTGGCATTGGACGATGATGCCAACCGTCGGCATGCAACCCGCATTGAAGCCAGACACAGCGCCCGGCCAATCTTTGTCATTAGCACCGACGAGGAAATCATGATCGCCGGTCACACCTGGCGCCTTCATCGGGAGAGAAATACATGACCGATTACCCGCAGACCCTGTCTCTGGCGGGTAAGCGCGGACTGGTAGTCGGCATTGCCAACGACGAGTCGATCGCCTGGGGTTGCGCCCGAGCACTACACGGCTTGGGCGCCGAGCTGGCGATTACCTGGTTAAACGACAAAGCCAGAGTGCACGCCGAACCGTTGGCCAACCAACTGCAGGCCAGCCTAAAGATGCCGCTGGATGTCAGCCGCGACGGCGATCTGGAGCGGTTGTTCGAGTGTATCCAACAGCAGTGGGAGCGGCTCGATTTCATCGTCCACTCCCTAGCCAGCGCGCCCAAGGATGAGCTGCGTGGCCGGCTGGTGGACAGTTCCAGCGCCGGCTTCCTGCAGGCCATGGACGTATCCTGCCACTCCTTCATACGTATGGCGCGGCTAGCCGAGCCAATGATGAACAACGGCGGCTGTTTAGTCACCATGAGCTATCAGGGCGCCAACAATGCCGTCGAAGGCTACGCCCTGATGGGGCCTGTCAAGGCCGCCCTGGAATCCAGCGTGCGCTACCTGGCCAGCGAACTGGGGCCACAGGGCATCCGCGTGCACGCGATCTCTCCGGGCCCGATGCCGACCCGGGCAGCTTCGGGACTGAGAGACTTCGACAAGCTAGTGGACCAGGCCATCGCCCATTCGCCACTGCGCCGTCTGGTCACTCTGGAAGAGGTGGGCGGGCTTTGCGCCTGGCCAGTCAGCGATGCCAGCCGCGGCCAGACCGGCGGCGTCCATTTCGTCGACGGCGGACTGAACATCCTCGGCTAGCTATGACGCCTTCCCAGAACCCCGCGCTGGAGGCTGGAGCGCTGACGATTCTCTACACCATACAGGTGGTGTTCCGCAGCATGGGGAGTCGTTAAGAGCCCAGCGTGATCGTTTCGGGTTTCAGCAGCATCGGCCTGATCGTCTGCCTGCTGAGCCGCGCCTGAAGAAAGCCGCGGAGCCTCCGCCCGCTGGCTGGCCCTATAACGCCCCGGAGGCACGCCGAACCAACGCAGGCAGGCCTTGTGGAAACTGCTCTGCTCGAGGAAACCGAGCGCCTCGGCCACCTGCGCCAGGCTGCAGGGCGAATGGCACAGGTAATAGTCGGCCAGATGACGGCGCACGTCGCTGAGCACCTCCTTATATTGCATACCTTCGCGCTCCAGCCCCCGTTGCAGAGTGCGCTTGCTGATGCACAGCGAGTTCGCCACCGCCTCCATGTCGCACCGGCCCCGCCCCAGATTCTCGACCAGCAGGGCACGCACTTGGGCGACCAGGGAGCTGCCGCACAACAAGCTGAGGTGGATTTCGGCAAAGCTCTCATGGATCATTGCCAGCGTGTCATTAGCCGTGCTCAGCGGCGCCCGCAGCTCCTGCCGATCGAACAGGATGCTAGTCTGGTTTGCGCCGAACCGCAGCGGGCAATCGAACAGGCGTTGATGCTCGGTAATGTCCTGCGGCTCAGGATAGTCGAACTCGATGGCCAACGGCTGGGGTAGTTTGCCGCCGGTCAGCCAGCGGCAGAAGCCCAGCAACGACGCGATCACGGCATCCCGGTATTGCCTTGGCATGGGCATAGCAGACTCTGGGCATTCTATGGCAACCAGACGCTGGCCTTCAGGCTCCAAGGTGAAAAAGACCGTAGTCCCGGTGCTCAGCAACGGCACGAAATGCACCAGACGTTCCAGGGCACCTTTCAGATTCGAACTGGACATCATCACGTAACCGACCAGATGAAAGCTGCCGGGCAAGAAATGCGCGTAGGCCTTCAGCCCGATGTCCGGATTGCCAGACTCGATAACCGCCAATTCCAACAATCTATAGACGACCTTGCGTTGCAAGCGGGCATCGGCCTGCTTCAACTGTTGGAGATCTAAGCCAGCTTCGCGGCATAGGCGAACCGAATCCAGGCCTTCCGCCAAGAGTATGTTGACTAGAAGCTCGGCAAAACCGGCACTTATCCTGTACATGGCATTCTCGGCAAACTAGGAGAGAGCTCCGCAGTCACTTTTGTGACCGCATAGGCCCATATTAGACGCCTCGTGGCCAGCTCTGTTGATCCAGATCAACAGAAACTTGCTGCGCGCCCGCTTATGTCAAAAAACGCCAAGAATGGCGTACAAAAACAACTCGGAGTCGCTCAGAAACATTCCCCCTCTGAGTGCCTCGTCGTATGGTATTGAGTAACGAATTCACAGTTTCATAGAGGATCCAACATGGATGTTACGAATCGCATCGCATTGGTAACCGGCGGCATGGGCGGCATCGGCAGCGCCATCAGCCAGCGCCTACATAAGGCCGGCTTCACCGTGATCGTCACCTGTACCCCTGGTTCCAGCCGCAAAGACGCCTGGATTGCCCAGCAAGTCGAAGCTGGCTACGCCTTCCACTGCGTCGAGTGCGACATTACCGACTGGGAAGGCACCCGCCAGAGCTTCGAGCGGATACGCGAGAACATCGGCCCCATCGATGTTCTGGTCAACAACGCCGGTATCACCCGCGATGCCACCTTCCGCAAGTTGACCCCAGAAGACTGGAATGCCGTGATCACCACTAACCTGAGCGGCCTGTTCAACACCACCAAACAGGTCATCGACAGCATGCTGGTCAAGGGCTGGGGGCGGATCATTAATATCTCCTCGATCAATGGCCAGCGCGGCCAGTTCGGACAGACCAACTACTCCGCGGCCAAGGCCGGTATCCACGGTTTCAGCATGGCCCTGGCGCGAGAGGTGAGCGGCAAGGGAGTGACCGTGAACACTGTCTCCCCCGGCTACATCAAGACCGATATGACGGCAGCCATCCGCCCGGACATCCTCGAAGGCATGATCGCCGGCATTCCCGTCGGTCGCCTTGGTCAGCCAGAAGAAATCGCCTCCATCGTCGCTTGGCTGGCCTCGGAGGAATCCGCCTATGCCACCGGCGCCGACTTCTCGGTGAACGGCGGCATGAACATGCAGTAATACCGCGGCGGCAGGACATGCTTCCCGCCTCGTACCTCAAAGGCGCGATAGACATGTCACGCCACGCTTGCTGCATCGCGCTCTTTAATAGGAGCTCGTTTTGTGTTTCGTACAAAACTCATTCCGCGGACCGAATCTATGGATAACCTGCACGCTTTCAGCCAGTACTGGTCAGGCCAAACCCCGTTCTTCGCTAGTTTCGCCCTACAACAGTTGCGCCTGTGGGTCAGCCACAACCCCTGGTTCGACGGGCATGAGCATGAGCGCTGGTTCGATGTGCCTTCCGAGAGTCTGCAACAACTGCAAAGTGAATATCAGCAGGGCTGGGCCAGCCTCGGCCAGCAACTGCTGACCAATCAACCCTTCACCTTCGATGACCGTCGCTTTGCCAGCGGCAACTGGAGCGAGCCACTATTCGGCTCGTTGGCCACCTTCTATTTGCTTAACTCCAGCTTCCTGCTGAAACTGCTAAGCCTGTTGCCGATTGAGGAAGAAAAGCCACGTCGGCGCTTGCACTACCTGGTAGAACAGGCGGTTGCCGCTAGCGCACCGAGCAATTTTCTGGTCAGTAACCCGGATGCCTTGCAGCGTATTATCGAAACCCAGGGCGCCAGCCTGTTCACCGGCCTGCTGCAACTGCGTAGTGACCTGGAAGAAGGCAAGCTACGCCAGTGCGATCAGGGCGAATTCCAGGTCGGCGTCAACCTGGCCATTACGCCGGGCGAGGTGGTGTTCGAGAACAGCCTATTCCAACTGATCCAGTACCGCCCGCTCAGCGAAACCCAGTACCAAAGGCCCCTGTTCATCGTGCCACCGGCGATCAACAAGTATTACATCTTGGATCTGCGCCCCGAGAACTCGCTGGTTCGCCACCTGCTGGAACAGGGCCATCGGGTGTTTCTAATGTCCTGGCGCAACTTTCGCCAGGACCAGGCCGACCTGACCTGGGACGAGCTGATTCAGGACGGTGTCATCAGCGCCCTGCGGGTGACCCGGGCAATCAGCGGCGAGCGGCGGCTGAGCTGCTTGGGTTTTTGCATCGGCGGTACCCTGCTGAGCACTGCCCTGGCGGTGCTCGCCGCCCGCGGAGACAAGGACATCGCCAGCCTGAGCCTGTTCGCGACCTTCCTCGACTACCTGGATACCGGGCCGGTCAGTGTGTTCGTCGATGAGCAGATGGTCGCCTATCGCGAGCGCACCATCGGCGGCCACGGTGGCGCCTTTGGTCTGTTCCGGGGCGAGGACATGGGCAATACCTTTTCCCTGCTGCGGCCAAACGACCTGTGGTGGAACTATCACGTCGACAAATATCTCAAGGGCCAGAAACCGGTCCCGCTCGACCTGCTATTCTGGAACAACGATGCTACCAACCTGCCCGGCCCGATGTACTGCTGGTATCTGCGCCACACCTACCTGCAGAACGATCTGAAGTCCGGCGAGTTGGACTGTTGCGGGGTCAAGCTTGACCTGCGCGCCATCGATGCACCGGCCTACGTACTGGGTACTCACGACGATCACATCGTGCCCTGGCGCAGCGCCTATGCCAGTACCGCCTTGCTGGGTGGCAGTTGCCGTTTCGTACTCGGCACCTCCGGCCATATTGCCGGAGTGATCAATCCGCCAGCCAAGCAGAAACGCCATTACTGGACGCTCGATCAGGTACCAAAGGATCCCGATGCCTGGCTCGCGGCGGCCGAGCAGCATCCTGGCAGTTGGTGGAACGACTGGTTTGCCTGGCTGACTAACCATGCTGGCGAGCAGCGGCCCGCCGTCGAGCATTCCGGCAGCACCGAGTATCCCGTCATCGAACCTGCCCCTGGCCGTTACGTGAAGCAATAGAGGGCAACCCAGGGGAGGACCCACGAGCCAGCAACACGCAATTCAACCAGTACCAGCACGGAACCTGACCATGCCCCAAGCTTTACCCTTTTTTTTCGAGTTCAGCCTGCGCACTGCTTCGCTGACACTGAGCGCCGTTATACTGACTAGTTGCATGTCACTCGCACCCGCTCCTGAGACGCCGCCACTGCCGGTGCCCAATGCCTGGCCTGATCATCTTGCATCAGCCGCGGGTGGTGCTCATGCAGGCGAGCTTGCCTGGCAAGCGTACTTCACCGACCCCCTGCTCCAACGCCTGATCGAAACTGCGCTGGAGAACAACCGCGATCTGCGTCTGGCCGCGTTGCGTGTCAATGAAGCCAGCGCCGCATTCCGCATCCAGCGTTCAGATCGGTTCCCTGCCGTAGGGCTGGGCGTTCAGGGCGGGCGTGGCCGAGTTCCCGGGGACCTTAATGTGACAGGTCGGTCACAAGTGAACAGCGAATACCGGGCCGAGGTGGGCCTGAGTAGCTGGGAGCTGGATCTATGGGGCCGGGTACGCAACCTGGAAGCCGCCGCCCTGCAAACCTGGCTGGCTTCCGATGCGGCCCGCCAGGCCGTTCACCTAGCGTTGATCGGCCAGGTGGCAGATGGTTATCTTGGCTTGCGCGAGATGGACGAGCGCGTGACCATTGCCCGCCAGACCGTCGCAACGCGCGAGGAGTCCTATCGTATTTTCCGGCGCCGGGTCGAGGTCGGTTCGACCTCAAAGCTGGATCTCACACAAGTCCAGACCCTGCTAAACCAGGCTCAGACGCTACTGACCCAGCTTGAGCAAGCTCGCGCTACACAGCGTCACGCGCTTGCGCTGTTAGTAGGCGCCGACCCTGGCCCACTACCTGCCAGGGCGCCCTTCGATGAAACGACGGTGCTAGCCGACCTCCAGGCAGGTCTGCCCTCGGAATTGCTCGTCAGCCGACCGGACATTATTTCCGCAGAACACCAATTGCGTGCCAGCGACGCCAACATCGGCGCGGCCCGCGCGGCATTCTTCCCGCGCATTGCGCTGACAGGCAGCTTCGGCACCGCCAGCGCCGACCTTGATGGCCTGTTCGATTCCGGCAGCCGGGCCTGGACCTTCGCCCCCACCGTGTCGCTGCCCATCTTCGATGGCGGTAGACGGCGTGCCAACCTGGAACTGAACGAGGTACGTCGCAACATCGCCGTTAGCGGATACGAGAAAACCGTTCAAACGGCGTTTCGCGAAGTGGCCGATGCATTGAGTGCCAGGCAGTGGCTGACTAAGCAATTGGCTATTCAGCAAATCAATCTGGATACGCAAAGCGAACGCGCACGGCTGGCCCAGTTGCGCTATGACAACGGCTCTGCCGCTTATCTGGAGGTACTGGATGCCCAACGTGAACTGCTGGGTGCAGAACAACAGCTGATACAGGCACGCCGCGCACTGCTGTCCAGTCAAGTGGCGCTCTATGCCGCGCTCGGTGGTGGCACTCAGGTTACGAGCAGCAGCGCACCGAGCGCTGTCTCGACGCCCACCCCCACATCCTCTGAATCAACCCGTTAAGGCGCGCCCGAACCCATGACTATCTCACCTTCCCTCAAGAAAAAGCTCCTGATCAGTGTCACTGCTGCGTGCATTGTTGCGTTGGCTTGGTGGGGCTGGACAAAATTTGCCGACAACGGCCTCGACGATGGTTTTGTCAGTGGTAATGGTCGAATCGAAGCCACCGAGATTGACATCGCCACCAAACTGCCCGGCCGCATCGAAGACATCCTGGTGCGCGAAGGCGATTTCGTCACAGCAGGCCAACCTCTAGCCAGGATGCAGCTGGAAACACTTGATGCACAACGCAACGAAGCCATGGCTATGCGACAACAGGCTGAGCATACGGTGACCGCCGCTCAGGCTCAGGTAGCCTTGCGCGAGGCCGAGGTCAGCGCTGCACTAGCACTGGTCGGTCAGCGCAAGTCAGAACTTGATGCGGCACAAAGGCGCCTGAAGCGTTCGCAGACCCTGTCGAGCGAAGGCGCCGCATCGATGCAGGAACTGGATGATGATCAGGCGCGGGTAAGCGGCGCGCAAGCCGCCCTTGCCGCTACCAAAGCCCAAGCCGCCGCTGCCCGCGCGGCAGTTGAAGCCGCTAAGGCACAGCTGGTTGGGGTTCGCTCGAGTGTGTCCGCCGCCACCGCCACTATAGAGCGCATCGAAGCCGACATCCGCGATAGCGAACTGCGCGCACCCCGTGATGGACGGGTTCAGATACGCGTGGCACAACCCGGCGAAGTGCTTGGTTCGGGTGGGCGCGTGCTGAACCTGATTGACCTGTCGGACGTCTATATCACCTTTTTCCTGCCCGGTACCGTAGCTGGGCGCGTCGGCATAGGCTCTGAGGTGCGCATCGTCCTGGACGCTGCACCCGAGTACGTCATTCCAGCGGCCGTCTCATTCGTGGCCAGCACTGCGCAGTTCACCCCCAAGACGGTGGAAACTGCCAGCGAGCGGCAGAAACTGATGTTTCGCGTGCGCGCACAGATCTCTCAGGAACTACTGCGTGAACACCTGGATCAGGTCAAAACCGGACTGCCCGGTGTGGCCTGGGTTAAGCTCGACGCCAACATCGATTGGCCGGAAAACCTCTCTATTCGCCTGCCGGAGTAAGGTATGAGCCACTCCGCGCAGCCCACGCCCGTTGCAAGCGTCCATCAGGTACGCTTGCGTTACGGTAATGTCATTGCCCTGGATGGCATCGACCTGGACATTCCTGCCGGACAAATGGTCGGCCTGATCGGTCCAGATGGCGTAGGTAAGTCCAGTCTGATGGCATTACTGGCCGGTGTCCGCATCATTCAGCAAGGTACGGTCAAGGTGTTGGCTGGCGACATGGGCAGCAAAGCCCATCGCAAACAGGTGTGCCCGCGCATCGCCTACATGCCGCAAGGGCTTGGCAAGAACCTGTATCCGACGCTCTCAGTCGAAGAGAACCTGCAGTTCTTTGCACGGCTTTTCGGTCACGGTTTTGCAGAACGCCGCCAGCGCATCGATGAACTCACCCAAGCCACCGGCCTGCACAAATTCCTCGCGCGGCCGGCCGGCAAGCTCTCCGGGGGCATGAAGCAAAAACTCGGCCTGTGCTGTGCACTGATCCATGACCCGGATCTCCTGATCCTTGATGAACCTACCACTGGCGTGGATCCCCTGGCGCGCGCGCAGTTCTGGGATCTGATCGACCGTATTCGAGCAGACCGTACCAACATGAGCGTGATCGTGGCCACAGCCTACATGGACGAGGCCCAGCGCTTCGACTGGCTAGCCGCAATCGACGATGGCAAGGTTCTCGCCACCGGCACACCGCAGGAATTGCTGGCACGAACAAGTAGCCCGAACCTGGAAGAGGCGTTCATCAACCTGCTCCCGGAAGAGAAAAAGCGCGGGCATCAAGCGGTGGTCATTCCCCCCTTGCCAGATGACGGCGCAGATGACATCGCCATCGAAGCCAAGGGGCTGACCATGCGCTTCGGCGACTTCGTCGCCGTCGACAGTGTCTCTTTCCGCATCCGCCGGGGCGAAATATTCGGCTTCCTCGGCTCCAATGGTTGTGGCAAGTCCACCACCATGAAAATGCTTACCGGTCTGCTGCCAGCCAGCGAGGGCCAGGCCTGGCTGTTCGGCCACGAAGTGGATCCGCATGACATCGACACTCGTCGCCGTGTCGGCTACATGTCGCAAGCGTTTTCGCTTTATAGTGAACTCACGGTACGCCAGAACCTAGAGCTGCACGCCAAGTTGTTCAGCGTGCCTGCGCAAGATATTCCCGGCCGCCTGGATGAGATGGTGGATCGCTTCGGGCTGCTGGAAGTCCTCGATAGCCTGCCAGCCAGTCTGCCACTGGGCATTCGCCAACGACTGTCGCTGGCCGTTGCGATGGTGCACAAGCCGGAGCTGCTGATTCTGGATGAACCGACCTCTGGTGTCGATCCGGTCGCACGTGACGCGTTCTGGCGGTTGCTCGTAGAACTGTCGCGCCGTGACCGGGTCACTGTATTCATTTCCACCCACTTCATGAATGAGGCCGAGCGCTGCGACCGCATGTCGATGATGCATGCAGGCAAGGTCCTCGACAGTGATGTACCCGCCAGACTGGTCGAGAAGCGCGGCGCCAAAACGCTCGAAGAAGCCTTTATCGGCTACCTAGTCGAAGCCGAGGGCGGCACCGCTCCCTCTGCCAGCCAGCCCCAGCCCCCCAGCCCGTCAGCTCAGCCACCTGCCGCGCACGCAACAGGCACCCGGCAAACTCTTGGCGGCTTCAGCCTGCGCCGCATGTTCAGCTATCTGTGGCGTGAAGCGCTGGAATTGCAGCGCGACCCGGTACGCGCCACCCTCGCTTTGGGGGGGTCGCTGCTGCTGATGTTTGTGATCGGCTTCGGCATCACGCTGGACGTGGAAAACCTGCGCTACGCGGTACTCGATCGTGATCAGACCACCCTCAGCCAAAGCTATACGCTGAACCTGGCCGGATCGCGCTACTTTATTGAACGCCCACCGATCGTCGACTACGAGGATCTCGACCGGCGCATGCGCAGCGGCGAACTCTCCCTGGCCCTCGAAATCCCCCCCGGCTTCGCTCGCGACGCGCTGCGAGGCCAGCATGTGGAGATCGGTGCCTGGCTCGACGGCGCCATGCCGGTGCGCGCAGAAACCATTCGAGGCTACGTGCAGGGTATGCACCAACACTGGCTGCAGGCACAGGCCAGCGAGCGCGGCAACCCAAGCGCAGTGGCCAGTGCTAGCGTCGAGACGCGCTTTCGCTACAACCCGGACGTCAAAAGCCTGCCCGCTATAGTGCCAGCCGTGATACCGCTACTGCTGCTCATGCTACCGGCCATGCTGACCGCTCTGGCGGTGGTGCGCGAGAAGGAGACCGGCTCAATCACCAATCTTTATGTAACACCGGTCACGCGCATCGAGTTCCTGCTTGGCAAACAGCTGCCCTATGTTGGCCTGGCAATGGTGAACTTCCTGCTGATGAGTCTGCTGGCGGTCACCGTCTTCGGCGTACCGGTAAAGGGCAGCTTCTTAACCCTGTCGCTGGCAGCACTGATTTTCTCCTTCGTGTCGACAGGTATGGGGTTGCTGGCCTCGGCTGTCACGCGCAGCCAGATCGCGGCCATGTTCTTTACCATGATCGGCACCCTGATTCCGGCTACCCAGTTTGCGGGTCTAATCGACCCGGTTTCCTCGCTGGAAGGCTCAAGCAGATTCATTGGCGAGATCTATCCCGCTACACACATGATCGCCATCAGCCGCGGCGTTTTCAGCAAAGCGCTCGGCCTGGCAGACTTGACAGGGCCCCTGTGGTCGATGCTGTTGTCGATTCCGATCATTCTCGGCACGGCCGTTTTGCTACTCAAGAAGCAGGAGCGCTGATATGCGCAGCACAAACCTGGCCAACATCTACCGGCTTGGCGTCAAGGAGCTGTGGAGTCTTTGGCGCGACCCGATGATGCTCGTGCTCATCGTCTATGTGTTCACCGCATCGGTCTACACCGCGGCCACGTCCATGCCGGAGACGCTGCACAACGCGCCCATCGCCATTGTCGACGAGGATGTATCGGCCCTGTCCCAGCGGATTACCTCGGCGTTCTATCCGCCACAGTTCACTCTGCCGGCCATGATCAACTATAGGGATGTGGACCCGGGCATGGATGCCGGGCAATACACCTTTGCCTTAGTCATTCCGCCCAACTTCCAACGCGACGTGCTAGCGGGGCGATCGCCCGCAGTGCAGCTCAATGTTGACGCCACCCGAATGAGCCAGGCCTTCACCGGCAGCAGCTACGTTCAACAGATCTTTGTTGGCGAAGTGAACGAGTTCGTAAAGCGCTATCGCGGAACCGAAGCGCTGCCCGTGGAGCTGGCCTTACGCGCACGCTTCAACCCCTCACTCGACCGGGCCTGGTTCGGCTCGGTGGTTGAAATCATCAACAATATCACGCTGTTGTCCATCATCCTGACTGGCGCTGCACTGATCCGCGAGCGTGAACACGGCACCATCGAGCACCTCCTGGTGATGCCGGTCACACCCACGCAGATTATGCTCTCCAAGGTCTGGTCGATGGCGCTGATAGTGTTAGTCGCCGCTTTCCTGTCCCTCAATCTCATGGTCCGCGGCGCCTTGGGTGTGCCCATCGATGGCTCCCTTGCGCTGTTTTTCACCGGCGCGGCACTCAGCCTGTTCGCCACCACCTCGATGGGCATCTTCCTCGCCACCCTGGCACGCAATATGCCGCAGTTCGGCATGCTGCTGATGCTCGCCATCATACCGCTGCAAATGCTCTCGGGTGGCACCACGCCGCGCGAGAGCATGCCCGAGATCGTGCAAAACATCATGCTGATTGCACCCACCACCCATTTCGTGGAGCTGGGCCAGGCGATCCTCTACCGAGGCGCTGGCTTAGAGGTAGTGTGGCAGCAGTTCCTGGCGCTGGCGCTGATCGGCACGGTCCTGTTTTTCCTGTCATTGGCACGCTTTCGCAAAACCATCGGCCAAATGGCCTGATCGTTTCAGCGCCCGTTTGGGCACTTCAACCTGGCAAGGCGGGGGGGCGACATGGCAGGAGATGGAATATCAAATAATTCGAGGGAGCGGGGATTATTCGGCGCGGTGCGCCTCACCCCCTAGCGGGGGTCGCCGTCGCTGCGCTCTGGCGTTACTTCGCCTGCGTGGCAGGCTCGTTCGAACGAGGGTTCTCAACGAGGGCTCATCTGATAAAGCAAAAAGCCCAGCGGAGCTGGGCTTTTTGCTTTATTGGCGGAGAGTCAGGGATTCGAACCCTGGGAACTGTTGCCAGTTCAACGGATTTCGAATCCGTCCCGTTCGACCACTCCGGCAACTCTCCAGTGGCGCGCATTCTAGCAGATGCGTCCCCGCGGACGGAAGCGGTTCAGGCCGGGGTCAAGAGAGAATTCGGGGTAGAAGTCAGGGTAGAGCAACGCCGAGGCGCTGGGCGACTTCTTCATAGGCTTCTATCACCCCGCCGAGGCCTTGGCGAAAACGGTCTTTGTCCATCTTCTTGCCGGTGGCCTTGTCCCACAGACGGCACCCGTCCGGGCTGAATTCGTCGCCCAGGACGATTTCGCCCTTGAATAGACCGAACTCCAGCTTGAAATCCACCAGCATCAGCCCAGCCTGATCAAACAGTTCGGTCAGGATAGCGTTAACCCTCAAGGTCAGCTCCTGCATGCGATCCAGCTGCGCTGCTGTAGCCCAGCCGAAGGTGACAACGTGGGAGGCGTTGATAAAGGGGTCGCCCTTGGCGTCGTCTTTCAAAAACAGCTCGAATGTCGGCGGTACCAGCGCAGTACCCTCTTCGATGCCCAGGCGCTTGACCAGGCTGCCCGCTGCGTAGTTACGCACGACACATTCAACCGGGATCATATCGAGCTTTTTGACCAATACTTCGGTATCGGAGAGTAACGCATCGAACTGGGTCGGCACTCCGGCAGCTTCAAGCTTTTCCATGATAAACGCGTTGAAGCGGTTGTTAACCATGCCCTTGCGATCCAACTGCTCGATCTTCTTGCCATCGAAAGCAGATGTGTCGTTGCGAAACAGCAGGATCAGACGATCCGCATCATCGGTGGTATAGACCGATTTGGCCTTGCCACGATAGAGTTCAGTGCGTTTTTCCATTATCGGCTCCTGCTACACGCATAAAGTTAGGGTTTGCCCGGCAATATCCTGCCAGGGCAAGCCAAGGTTCTGTTTGGCCAGATGCAGCTGGCCCTGCCAGCCGCTCAACGCTCTGCCCAATTCATCAAGAGCCAGGTCAGGGCGGTTATTCTTTTCGCTGATATGGGCGATGGCCACATGTTTGAGCTGCGCCTTGTCTATCGCCCGCAGCAGCCCGGCCGCCTGTTGATTGCTCAAATGCCCAAGATCGCCCCCGACCCTGGCCCTGAGGCTCGGCGGATAAGGGCCATCTGCCAGCATCTGGGGATCGTAATTGGCCTCGATAAACAAGGCATCCAGACCACTGTAGCGCTCGATTATCCACGGCGTGATCGCCCCAGTGTCGGTCAGAACACCGAATCGATGCTCACCACTGTCGAAAATAAACTGGCAAGGCTCTCGTGCATCATGCGGCACAGCCACCGGGAAAATATGTAAATTCCCGATGACGAAGCCACAATCGAGGTCGATGCGCTCATAAGGTAATTCAAAATCCTTGAGCGCTCGCCGGGTACCTGCGGTCATATACACTGGCAATTGATAACGCTTGGCCAGGCGCTGAACGCCGCTGATATGGTCTGAATGCTCATGCGTGACCAGTATTGCGCTGAGCTGTCTAGCGCTCAATCCAACCGAGGCAAGGCGCTGCTCGGTGGCTTTCAGGCTGAACCCGCAGTCTATCAGCAGGCGCGTCTGACCAAACTCGACAACCGTGGCATTGCCTTTGCTGCCACTGCCTAGAGAACAATAGCGCACAAGCTAGATCCAGCTCATCAAATCAGGTTGTCGCGGATACGCGTCAACAACGTGCGGGCTTCGGCCGCCTCGGCAGCGGTTTCGATACCCTTCTCAACAGTAACTTGTACGCCGTTGCTGACTTGGGTCAGACGCACCTGCAGAGGCCGCCCAACAACCTCATCTTTATCCCCGCGGCCAAATAATCGGCCGAAAAAGCCGGGCTTTTTCCCCTGACTGCTCGCGCTCTGATCCAGATCGACATAGTACACGCCGCTGCTGCGATCAAGATCCGTGACCAGCACATCGGCACGGCCCAAGGCGTCGCCGACCGCAGCCCAGGTGCGATTGAAATCAGCTTGAATATTCAGCACCGTATTACCGGCGCCGTCCCGGTCCAGAGTAGCCTGCTGCCCACCCAAGCCACGCTGTGAGGCCACCAGCGAGGTACTTCCGTCAGCGCGGGCCTGGCTAAGGTAGCTCTCCATCTCGGCAAGAACGGCACGCTCGAGATTGCGGTTATCCGATGTTTCCGGCCACTGATCGCGGTTGCCGCCTTGGCTGCGTGATGTATGTAAAACGAATATCTCGCTGCTGCCAGTTTGCACGCCGGGTTCCACACGCAGGCGGAAGCGATGTTCCTGATCACGTAGACTGCGCCCCTCGCCCGCCGCTGGCGCGATACGACGTACCAGCGGGTTATCAGTTTGCGTGTCCAAAGCTATCCAACCGGTCTGCAACTCGCCAAGACCGGCGTTTTCAGACGCCACTGGGACCTGATAGTCATTCCAGAACTGCCTGACCAGGGGCCAGGTGTCCGCAGCGGTGCGCTGAGAATGCACCCAGCGTACAGAGCCATTCTGCTGTAGCGAAAATTCCGAGGCATCCGCACTCACCTGCAAGGCCAATGGACGCGGCATGTTGAACTTGTCGTACTCCTCACTACCCGTTATCTGACCTGGTACAGGTAGCAAATCACCTATCGGCTTGCTTTCAACGCCTGCCGGTACCGACATTCTGGGCTGGATTTGTGCCGCCTGGTAATCAGACCCGCGGTCTCTGAAGAAGCCATCTTCACCATAGATGTATCCACAACCACTAAGACTGCCCAGCAGCACAACTGATAGAGCACCCAGAACAGGCTTCATAATGATTTCCTTGCTGAAATTAGGTCGAGTCGGGTCACAACACACCGCATTCGCGTAGCGCATTGCGGACCGTCTCATGGCAACGAGCGCTCAAAGGGGTAAGCGGTAGGCGCAGGCCATCACCCATCAACCCCATCTCATGCAGCGCCCACTTCACCGGAATGGGATTGGACTCGATAAAAAGTGCCTTGTGTAACGGCATCAAAGATTCATTTATTCGTCTTGCGCTATCAGCATCGCCCTTCAGGGCGGCGGCGCAGAGTTCATGCATTGCTTTGGGCGCGACATTAGCGGTGACTGAAATATTACCCTGGCCGCCCATCAATATCAGCTCGACAGCGGTGGGATCATCACCCGAGTATACCGCCATACGGTCACCCACCCGATCAATCAGCTCACGGGCACGCTGCAAATCGCCGGTAGCCTCCTTGATGCCGATGATATTGCGCGTGCCAGCCAACCTTTCCACTGTCTCCGGCAACATGTCACAGGCTGTGCGGCCCGGCACATTGTAGAGAATTTGCGGTATGTCGACGGCTTCAGCAATAAACCGATAGTGCTGATACAGGCCTTCCTGGGTAGGCTTGTTGTAATACGGGGTCACCAGCAGACAAGCATCAGCCTTGACGCTACGCGCCGATTCTGTCAGTTCGACCGCTTCACGGGTCGAGTTCGCTCCCGTGCCAGCGATGACCGGAACACGGCCAGCTACCTGATCGACAACGCGGCGAATGGCTACCTTGTGCTCGCTCATGCTCAATGTAGCGGACTCACCCGTGGTACCAACGGCAACAATGCCATCAGTGCCGTTTTCCAGATGAAAGTCGATAAGCCGCTCAAGGGCCAGCCAATCTAGGTCTCCACGTGAATCCATGGGTGTAACCAGCGCTACAAGGCTGCCTGCGATCATGCAACTGCTCCACTTGAAACATTGACCCGCAATGGTACTTTCGCCGTGCTGCCAGCACAAGGGACGCAGGGAAGAATTCGCCCTTGCAGACAGAGCGCTGAGCGCTATTGCAACCCGCGCTCGACAGCCATGACGGTCACGCATTCAATAGAAAGTTGAACCGGTTGCCGCAGGCGGCGACAATAGCAGCCCTGCCAGTCCGATGCCGATGTTTCGGATCAGACGCCCCCTTTATGCCAAGGAGCACCATGTCCACCGCCAATAACCAACGGGACCAGTTTCTGGTTATCAATGCCATGGGCTCGCAGACCACCAGCATGGTGACCACGCTGACCCGCCTGTGCCTGGAGCAGCGCTGCCTGATCGTCAGCAGCCGCATGAGCCGCCACGGCACCTGTACATCACTGTTACTTCAGGTCAGTGGCAACTGGGATGCGCTGGCACGCCTGGAAAGCCTGATGCTGACCGTTGCCAAACGCGAGCACCTGACGCTGTCGATGAACCGCAGCCGCAGCCTGGAAGAACGGCCACAAGCGCTCCCCTACAATGTCTTCGTCACGGCCGCGCAACGGCCCGAGCTGTGTGCCGAGCTGTGCACCTTCTTCCAGCAGATTGAAATAGAGATAGAAGAACTGTTCAGCTTTACCTACATGGCGCAGCACACTGGCACCGCCATGTTGAACATGACGCTGACCATTGCCATACCAGCGAAAACCCAGCTCAGCTGGTTGCGCGAACAATTCCTGGATTTTTGCGACGAGTTGAACCTGGATGCGGTCATTGAGCCCTGGCGCCCCATCCACTGATTCTCCACTAACTAGAGGGACCCGCATGACTGTCATTATCGACCAACCCATACCTGCTTTCACCGCTCAGGCTACCAGCGGTCAGAGTGTGAATTTGGACGCTCTGAAAGGAACACAGCTGGTCATCTATTTTTACCCGAAAGACAACACCCCCGGCTGCACCACCGAAGGTCAGGAATTTCGCGATCTGCATGCTGATTTCGTCGCGGCCAATACGCTGATTCTGGGTGTATCCAAAGACAGCTTGCGTACCCATGAAAATTTCAAGGCTAAGCAGGGCTTTCCGTTCGAGTTGATCAGCGATAGTGATGAAAGTCTGTGCCGATTGTTTGACGTGATTCAGTTAAAACAAATGTACGGCAAGGAATACGAAGGCATCGAGCGCAGCACCTTTCTGATCGACAAGCACGGCGCACTGCGCCGTGAGTGGCGCAAGGTCAAGGTAAAGGGCCACGTAGCCGAGGTCTTGCAAGCCGCACAGGACCTCAATAGCTGATCAACGCCCCTGGTCAGTAACCCCAGGGTGATCCTCTGGAGCGGCCTCCTGGGCTGCCTCCAGAGCGCCAGCCTCGACACCGCGCGGCCAGGCATATAACACCGCCTTGAACAGGGTTGCCAGTGGTATGGCAAAGAAAATTCCCCAGAAACCCCACAGCCCCCCGAATATCAACACCGCCGAAATAATCGCCACCGGATGAAGATTGACCGCCTCCGAGAACAGGATCGGCACCAGCACGTTACCGTCCAGCGCCTGAATCACCGTATACACAACCATCAGCACCATGAACTCGTTACCCAGCCCCCACTGAAAAAGACCGATCAGCGCCACCGGTATCGTCGCTACAGTAGCGCCGATGTAGGGCACCAGCACCGATAACCCGACCACAACAGCCAACAAGGCCGCGTAATTGACTTTCAACACCACAAAACAGATGTAACTCACGGCACCCACGATGAGAATTTCAATCACCTTGCCGCGAATGTAATTGGCAATCTGTTGATTCATTTCGGTCCACACCTGGGTCATCAATCGGCGCTCACGCGGCAACTGGCTTACCATCCAGGTGGTAATTTTCTGGTTATCCATCAGAAAGAAAAAAACCAGAATGGGCACCAGAACCAGATAGACCAGAATGGTCATCAGCATAGGCAGGCCAGCAAGCGACTGGGAAAGCACCCATTGACCAAACTGCCCCAGCTCGCCATTGATAGAGCTGATCAGACGCTCTATCTGCCCTTGGGAGATCAGCGCTGGATACTGTTCCGGCAAGTGCTCAAGTTGGGCTTGCCATTGCACCAGCATGCGCGGCAATTCGTTGAACAGATTAGTGATCTGCCTCCAGACCAAAGGCACAACAATGCCCAGCAACGCCGCCAACCCACTCAGGAACAACATAAAGACCAGCCACACAGACAATCGATGCGGCACATGCCAGCGGCGCAGAAGCGTCACCAGGCCTTGTAACAGATACGCCAGCACCAGGCCGGTAAGCAAGGGTGCCAGCTTGCCGCCAAAACTGATGATAATGGCAAAGCCGAGGGCCAGAACCACCGCCAGGACGACGGCTTCCTCATCAGAAAAATAGCGGTGTACCCACCCTTGGAAAACCTTCAACATACCTATTGATCTCACCTCTTGCGCAACCAATAATGAAATTCGCTATCCAATGTTTCGGATGCAATCAGCTCGTTGCCGGAAAGCTCCGCGAAGCGCTGCATATCACGCTGCGAACCCGCATCGGTAGCCACTACGTGAAGAATGTCGTTAACCACCATCGTGTTCAGCTCCAGTTTGGTCTTGAGTAACGGGAGGGGACAGGACAGACCACGAGCATCGAGGGTACGGGACACATCCTGAGCAATTTTCAGCCCAATTGAATCAACCGTCATAACTAACTCCTTGATAGCAAGTGCTACAGTATAGCCCTGCAAGGTCCCAGGCAGACACCCAATCCGGAAAGGCCAAAGGTAATCATGCATTTCAAACCGGTTGTAACCCTGGCGCTGGTCAAAGTGATCGGCTTTTGCCTCATGACTACACTCGCTGCGCCCCTCAGTGTGCAGGCTGACGAATTCAATCTGCCGTCGCTAGGCGACACCAGCTCGTCGATCATGTCCCGCGAGCAGGAATATCAGTTGGGCCGCGCCTGGGTAGCCATGCTGCGCGGCTCGGTCGCCACCATGGACGACCCACTGCTGAAGGATTTCGTCGAGCGCCACGTATTCAGCCTGGCCGAAACCAGCCAACTGACTGACCGGCGCCTGACCTTTGTGCTGATAGAAAGCCCCCAACTGAATGCCTTCGCTGCGCCTGGCGGCGTAGTGGGCGTTAACGGCGGCCTGTTTCTCAACGCGCATACTGAAGCCGAATTCGCCTCGGTCATGGCCCACGAACTGGCTCACCTGTCGCAAAGGCACTTTTCCCGCGGCCTGGAACAGCAGCAGCGGATGCGCATCCCGGTCATGACCGCCATGCTCGCCAGCGTCATCCTGGCTGCCGCAGGCGGGGGCGACGCTGGCATAGCGGCCATGGCCTCGACGCAAGCCGCCGCCATTCAGGAACAGCGCAGATTTTCCCGCCAGAATGAACAGGAAGCGGATCGCATCGGCTTATTGAACCTCAACCAGGCCGGCTACGATCCCACGGCAATGCCCGACATGTTCGAGCGCCTCGCCCGGCTCAGCCGTTTCAGCCGCACACCGCCGGAATTTCTGCTGACTCACCCGGTTAATCAGTCACGTATTGCCGACTCGCGCAATCGTGCAGAGCAGCTGCCAGGCAATGGCCGGCGCGATAGCGTTGAATACCAGATGATGCGGGGCCGCGTGCAGCTCCACCATGAGCGCAACCCTGGGCTGGCTGTACAGCGTTTTCGCGTGTTGCTCGATGAACATCAAGGGGACCACGCCGCAGCACGCTACGGACTGGTATTGGCACTGACTCGCAGCGCACAACACGCCGAAGCCGCCAAAGAGCTCGAGCCTTTGTTAGCCGACTATGCGGACAATGTAGCGGTCAATCTGGCGGCGATCGAACTGGACGCCCAGCGCAACCGTCCGGATCAAGCCATGCAGCGAGTGGATCGCATGCTGCAGCTGAACCCCGGCAATTACCCCCTATTACAAGCCAGAGCAGATCTGCTGCTACGCGCGGAGCGTTATCAGGAAGCCGAGCGAGCGATTGATGCCCTGGCCAGCCAACGCAGTAACGACCCAGACATCTGGTATTTGGCAGCGGAAATCCGCGGCCTGGCCGGCAACATTCTTGGGGTGCATCTGGCCAGAGCCGAGTACTTCATGCTGGCGGGCGATCTTGAACAGGCGGGCGAGCAGCTTGAGCTGGCCTCGCGACGCGCCGGTGACAATTACGTCATGACGGCACGTATCGAAGCCCGGCAAAAAGATCTCGCCATCCAGCGCGAAACGCTCAAAAGCTTCTGATCAGGCGTTGCCCGTTGCGGCCAGGCTGGCCTGGCGGGTAAAGTCCAGCATCCGCTCCAGCGGCTGAACCGCTCGGGGTATCAAATCGGGCGCGACCTGTATTTCATTGTTGCCCTGCTGCAAACTCTGCAACAAGCCAGGTAGCGTATTCATTGCCATCCATGGGCAATGCGCACAGCTGCGGCAGGTGGCCCCGTTACCCGCCGTAGGCGCTTCAATAAATTGCTTATCCGGCGCGCCCTGCTGCATTTTGTAGAAAATGCCCCGGTCGGTCGCGACGATAAAGGTCTCGTTCGGCAAGATTTGCGTCGCTTTGATCAGTTGGCTGGTAGAGCCCACTACATCAGCCAATTCCACGACCGACATCGGCGATTCAGGGTGCACTAGAATAGCTGCATCCGGATACACCGCCTTGAGATCCAGCAGCGCCTTTGCCTTGAACTCCTCATGCACAATGCAGGAGCCTTCCCACAGCAGCATATCCGCGCCGGTTTCGCGCTGAATATAATTACCCAGATGCTGATCCGGCGCCCAAAGGATTTTCTCGCCCCTGTCCATCAAATGTTCAACAATCTGCAAAGCGCAGCTGGAGGTCACCACCCAGTCTGCCCGCGCCTTGACCGCCGCAGAGGTGTTGGCATACACCACCACGGTGCGGTCCGGATGCTGATCGCAAAATGCCGAGAACTCATCAATCGGACAGCCGATATCCAGTGAGCAGGTCGCATCCAGGGTCGGCATCAACACGCGCTTCTCCGGGCTGAGAATTTTCGCTGTTTCACCCATAAAACGTACGCCAGCCACCACTAGCGTGGTAGCTGCGTGATCACGCCCAAAGCGAGCCATCTCAAGGGAGTCTGACACGCACCCGCCGGTCTCTTCAGCTAGCGCCTGGAGCAACGGATCGGTGTAGTAATGCGCGACCAGAACCGCGTTCTGCGCCTTAAGTTCTGCAGCGATACGCTGTTTGTAGTTAGTCTGCTCGGCCTCGGTCAAGGGCGCGACCTGCTTGGCTGCCAAGTGCGCTTGCACTAACAGCCGCTCGGGAATCTGTGACATGAGATAGTCCTGTCTTGAATGCAATGCCACTATCTTACCACGGCACTCGCTCGTGAAACTTGAACTTAAAGGCCCGCACACCGGTCGAGGAAGTACAAGCCATAAGCAATCAGAGGACGCTGCCATGCTGAGTCATTTACCCGCGCTATTCACCGCCCCGGCCGACGCCTGGGAGCGTATCCGCGAGGACGCCGATCGCCATCCCTGGGGATTTTTACCCCTTATGCTGCTGGGGTCCTTGATACCCGCCATCGCCAGCTACATCGGCGCGGCACACGTAGGCTGGCAGTTTTACGGCAACGACGAAGTGCAGTTTTTGCGCCCGGCCAGCGCCATGCTGTTGGCGACCATGTGTTATCTCGGGTTTATTAGCGCCTTGATCATCATGAGTCTGATGACGCGCTGGGTGCTGTTTCGCACGCCGCAACGGCCCAGCATGCCTATCAGTTTGACCTTTGTGACTGTCACCGCCTTGCCCTTGATGCTCGCCGGACTCACTGCCTTGGTGCCCTATAGACCCGTACTACTGATCGGCGGTGGCCTGGCTGCCGGACTGTCATGTATTTTGCTGTTCTTCGGCTTACCCAGCTATATGTGCATGCCGCGCAACGACCACACCCGGTTCTTTGCCGCTTGTATTGTCGGCACCGGCCTGTTGACGCTAGCGGTAGTGGGCTTTGTCTTTCTGGAGATGTGGTGGCAACCACTAGAGGGAGGGTTATACGAAAACGTGGCAGCTCCGGAGTAGTCCAATTCGGTAAAGCAGGGGTAAAACAATGCTCCCGGATACAGACATTTGCTACTGTATCCGGGACTGCCTCAATGATCAGCTTTTGGCACGCTCGGCGTCACGCAAAGCCTTGATCTGGTCGTGGTTACGCAACACACCCTGGTATTGACGCTCGACCACTGCTCGCACATCAGCTGGCAAGGTTTTCTCCAGCGCTTCCTTGTAGCTCTTCTTGGCCACATCTTCACCGCGTTCGCACTCATTCAGCACTGCTTCAGTACTCTTGCCGGTGATCAGCGATTTAAGGTCAACCCAACGACGATGCACGTCACCGGCCAGACTGGTGCTATTCTCAGGATCACCGCCAAGCCGGGATACGATCGCCTGCAGCTCACTGGCAGCTTTGCCACATTCCACCGCACGATCGGAGAACAGCGCTTTTAATTCAGGGCGCTTCACATCCTCGGCACACACCTTGAATCCCGCTTCGCCGTCTTTACTGGTTTCAATCAGGTCGTTGAGAATTTCAATTACGTCTTTAGAGTCTGTAGTTGTCATCATGTCCATCCTTCTCTGCGCATACAGAAAAACACTAACCAAAAAATAATAGCGGCGTTTTTTCTGCATATCGGAGTACGAATTTAGCTGCCTATTAAGTGCAACTTATTCAGGCGTAATCGCCTTCAAGGGATGTGACTCACCCGCTATGCAGGGGTTCAACCTTTTTGCCAAGGCAGGCAGGTGAAATGGGGGTACCGCAAAGATAGATAGACAGTACAGCAGGGGGAGAAAAATGGTGGGTCGTGTAGGATTCGAACCTACGACCAATTGGTTAAAAGCCAACTGCTCTACCAACTGAGCTAACGACCCGGAACGCGCGCTATAGTACTGATTTATCAGACAAACTCAAGAAATAATTCATTTTTTTACAGTATCAGTCCAGGCTTACGCCGCAGGCTGATATAAGGTGGGGTCGGTGATACCCGCGGCAACAAAGCCAGCAGCACGCAACCGACAACTATCGCAACGCCCGCAGGCACGGCCCGCAGCGTCCGCCTGGTAACACGACACCGTCAAGCTATAGTCGACGCCCAAGCGGGTACCCTCGGCAACAATCTCAGCCTTGGTCATATTCTGCAGTGGCGCCAGGATACGAAAGCCAGCGCCTTCAACTCCCGCCTTGGTCGCTAGGTTGGCAACGCGCTCAAAGGCCTCAATAAACGCAGGCCGGCAGTCCGGGTAACCCGAATAATCCACCGCGTTCACGCCGATAAAAATATCCTGCGCCTCAAGCACCTCCGCCCAACCCAATGCCAGCGCCAGGAACACCGTATTGCGCGCAGGCACGTAGGTAATCGGAATACCCTCCTGCTCCGTCTCAGGCACTGCCAATGAGTCATCGGTCAAGGCCGAGCCACCCATGCCATCAAGATCCAATCCAATGACCTTATGCGCCACTACGCCAGCGCTACCAGCCAGGCGCTTGGCCGCGTCGAGCTCAACGCGGTGCCGCTGGCCGTAGTCGAAACTCAAGGTGTGGCACACATAGCCTTCGGCTTGGACCATCGCCAGAACTGTAGCCGAGTCCAGCCCGCCAGATAGCAATACCACCGCCTTTTTCTTCGCTATATACGCCATATCAATGTCCCGGCTCGTCGTTCCAAAGGTATTTGTGCAGCTGCATCTGAAAGCGTACCGGTAGATTGTCTTCAACAATCCATTCAGCAAGCTGACGCGGCACCAGCTCAGCGTGGCTCGGCGAAAACAACACCTCTCCGACTCGCTCACAGAGCGCATATTCATCCACTTTGAAACGCGCCCACTCGTAGTCATCACGATTGCAGATCACGAACTTGATCTGATCCTGCAGGTCGAGCGATGCAATGTTGGCATACAGATTACGCCCTACCTCTTGCGACCCGGGGGTCTTCAGATCGACCACCCGGCTCACCCGGGCATCTACTGCGCTGACATCCAACGCCCCACTGGTTTCCAATGACACCCGGTACCCTGCGTCACAGAGCGCCTGCAGTAGTAGTAGCGCATTTGGCTGGGCAAGGGGCTCTCCCCCTGTGACACAGACATAGCGGGGCTTGAAGGCCGCCACCTGGAGCAATATCTGCTCAAGGTTCAGCAACTCCCCACCACTGAAAGCATAAGCGGTATCACAATACTGGCAGCGTAGCGGGCAACCGGTCAGCCGCACAAAAACGGTGGGTAAGCCGAGCGTACGACTCTCACCCTGGATGGAATAAAAAATCTCCGACATGCGGAGCATTGCAGACAAATCAATCGGCATACTGATTCCCTGGGCTGGACTGCAAGACAGGCAGAGGCCCCAATGAGCCGTTATCAACAGCCGGCCTAAGGCCGTCACGCTGACACAATAATGCTCGGTGGTTTAAAGGCGCGTAGTGTAGCTTAAAGGCTGGGAGGTTGCAGGCAGCGGGCGCACCAAGGCGCCCTGTAACAGCAGATATTCAGACGGGTACCGGCTTAACTCTGAGCGTCAAGATCACGTCGGGCCAGCTGTGCGGCTGACGAATTGGGGTGCTTGGACAGGACCTCGCGATACAGTGCTGCGGCCTTGTCCTGGTTACCCAGGCGACGCTCTACATCAGCCAGTTTGTACAAGGCATCCGCTTCCTTGCGATGGCCAGGATACTGGCTGACGACCAGCGCAAAGGCGCGGCCAGCTGCATCCAGGTCGGATTCGACAAGATGAATTTCACCCAGCCAATACTGGGCATTACCCGCGTATTCGCTACTCGGATAACGCCGTACGAACGCACTGAAAGCCTGAATGGCTTTATCGAAATCACGCGCCTTGACCAAATCAAAGGCCGCGTCATACATCAATTTTTCACGCTGCGGATCTGACTCAGCCGCGGGGGCTGCTCCAGTCTGAGCGGACGAGGTGTTCTGGCCACCCTCTGCGGGCGAACCGTTGTTGGTCGGAAGGGGTCTATCGAGCGGCCCTTGCGCGCTCCTCGGAGCTCCACCGCTCATGCCCGAAGACACTCTGCGATCAAGATCCTCATAACGATCCAACTGATCCTGCTCCATCTGCTTAAGCTTGTATTCCTGCTCTTCTACCAAGCCCCGCAACATAGATACTTCTTGCTGCAGCTGATACAGCTGCTGCATAAGCTGGCCTTCCATAGAAAGGCCAGCCTGACCCTGTTGGGGCGCAGAGGACATCGACTGGTTATTCCGGGCACCGCCCGAGCTACCATCGATAACGGGTACCTGCGCTACTGCCGCAAACGGCAACAACAAACAGGCGACTGTAAATCCTCTGAACCCTTTCATAAGACCTCTTACTTACGCAGTTCTACGCGACGATTCTGAGCCCAAGCTTCTTCGCTTGAACCAGTAGCAGCCGCTTTTTCTTCGCCGTAGGAGACCAGCTCCAGTTGACCGGCAGAAACACCTTGCAGTACCAAATAACGCTGAACGGCAGCAGCACGACGCTCGCCCAGAGCCATGTTGTACTCGCGGGTGCCGCGCTCGTCAGTGTGGCCTTCCAGCACTACACGGTTACCAGCAGCCTTCAGGTCCTTGGCGTGAACGTCAAGGGCGCGCATGGCTTCAGGCTTCAGGTCAGAGCTATCGAACTCGAAGTAGAAAGTGGTGATAGCACGCAGAGCGGCTTCTTCGCTGCTCATGCCGTTATCGCTTGAAGAGGAAGGGCTGGTGTAGCCGGCATTCGGATCAACCGCGCCAGTACCAGCGGTATCGCCGCCCTTGGAGGAACAACCAACGATTACGCCGAAAGCCACAACCAGTGCCGCAAACTTGCCAATTTTAGATACTTGCATCATAGAACTCCTGGAAAACCCCATATGGTTTAGTGTTGTTACACCCTTAAGGCAGGTATGGGGACCATGATGGCACGCGCAGGTCAGTGAATTGAGTCGGAATCTCCGACCTAGCACGACCGTTGGTAGATACCAGCATGAGAACGCCCCGTCCCTGTTGACGGGTTGCATAAATTAACATAGTACCGTTAGGTGCGACAGTAGGAGACTCATCTAACGATGTCTGTGTTAAGACCCTCAGATTGCCACGCTTGAGGTCCTGCGCAGCAATCTGAAAATTACGGTTGCCATCCTGGCGATGGACCATGACCATGGTGCTGCCATCCGCCGACATTTTTGCATTGGCATTATAGTTGCCAACAAAAGTCAGCCGCTCGCTACTACCCGAGTTTATATTCTGTTTATAAATCTGCGGGCGTCCGCCACGATCGGAGGTAAACGCAATAGTGCTGTTGTCCATCCAGGTTGGCTCGGTGTCAATCGCGTGATGATTGGTCACTCTGCGCATTTGTTTAGTCGCCAATTCCATCACGTAAATTTCCGGGTTGCCGTCACGCGACAACACAAAAGCCAATTTCTGCCCATCCGGGGACCATGCCGGAGCACCGTTCAAGCCTTCGAAGCTGGTTATCCTCTCACGGCGGCCGGTTTGCACATAATGTATATAGATTTCCGGGCGACGCGATTCAAAAGACACATAGGCTATCCGTTGGCCATCCGGTGCGTAGGAAGGCGTCAGGATTGGTTCCCGTGACTGCAACAGGGTAACCGCGCGAGCACCATCATAGTCCGAACGTTGTAACGTATAGCGGGTATTCGTCTCGGAAAAACGTTCCGCTGCCACATAGAGTAGCTTGGTATTGAAGGCACCGCGAATACCGGTGATTTCTTCAAATATCTCATCACTCAGATGGTGCGCCATATCCCGCAGCTGGGCCTGGGTGCCACTGACCGTTTTGGACATGAGCACCTCTTCACGCACCACGCTATAGAGGCTGTAACGAATATCAAAACGGTCCGCCGAGGGATCCTTGTTGATTTGCCCTGCGACCACATACTCAACGCCGAGCATGCGCCAGTCGCGCGGGAATATCTCGCTGGGTTGAGTCGGATTACTCAGCATGTTGGCGCGGTCAAAGGGCGCAAACATACCGGTATTGCGCAGGTTGTTTGAGGTGATCTGCGCCAGGTCTTCAGACAAGGGTGAACCGCCCTGCCAACCAAAGGGCACCACGGCAATCGGCGTAGCCTTGTCGGTACCCCGGGTGATCTCAATCGCGTCCTGCGCGAGTACGCTCTGGGCCATCAACAGCATTGCGGCCATTGCCAGCCAACTTTTCATGACATTCATCAAAATGACAGATCCTCTGGTTTGAAACGCAATGTGCGCTTGCGATACATGCGATCAAAAGTCGCGGGGTTGTCGCGTGACAACTGTTGCATTTCCGGTATGCGGCCAACGTTTCTGACAGCCTGAACAGCGGACTGGTCAAAACCTGCATCACCACTGGAACGAGAAACCACTGCATCGGTGATCTGCCCGGTCGGCAACATGCTGATCACCACATCTACCACCATACCATTACGCGCCGTAGGTGGGCGGCGCCACTGCTCACTTACATAACGACGAATCAGGTCATCAAAGCTGGCGGCCACCTCATCGCCCATCTGGTCCGCTTGCGCCTGCTGATACTGCGTTTCGTCGGCCAGCAATTCGGCCAACGCGCGGGCCTTGGCGTCTTCGGCTTCGCGTCGCTGCTGTGCAGCCTTATCGGCCTCAGCTTTCTTGGCCGCCTCTGCTGCGGCTTTTTTCTTCGCCTCGTCAGCCGCCTGTTTTTTCGCAGCTTCTGCGGCAGCCTGTTTTTTCGCCGCCTCGGCCGCCGCTTTCTTCTTGGCTTCCTCTTCGGCCGCTAGCTTCTTCGCTGCATCGGCCTTACGTGCCTCGGCAGCGGCGGCGACCTTCTCCGCCTCTGATTCTTTCTGAGCTTCTGCTTGCTTTTGCGCCTCGGCCTGCTTTTGCTGCTGCTCCTTGGCAGCCGCAGCGGCTGCCGCAGCTTCAGCAGCACGCTCTTCACGCGCCTGGGCAGCTTGCTCTTCGAGCTTTTGCTGCTCTTGCTTCAACTCTTCGGCTTCATGCTGCGGCGCGGCGGTTTTGGCCGCTTCGCCGGCAATACTTTGATCCGTCTGCGTCGTCGCTGGACTCTTGGAGTTCAACTGCACCAGCGTAGCCTGCACGATCGGCTTGGCCGGCTCGAATTCCGGCGCACTGGTGAAAGACACAAACAGCATCATCGCCACGCCAAGATGCACGGCCAACGCTTTGAGTACCGGCGCCGCATAGCGAACCGATGTTTCCTGCGGCTGATCTTCGCGAGTATTCACGGCGCCTCGGTAATCAATCCGACGTTGGGGACACCGGCCTGCTGCAAGGTGGCCATCGCCGTGACCACCAAGCCGTAATTAGCCTGCTGGTCGCCGCGAATGTACACCACAGTGTCCGGGCGAGCGCTGATGATTTTGGACACGCCATCGGACATTTGTTCCAAACTGATAGCACTATCGGTCTGATTTTCGGTATCAACGGTTTCGCCAAGGTTCCAGTAATAGGTGCCATCGGCCAGCACAGACAGCGTCAGGACTTGCTGATTGGTGTCCGCCGGCAAGACATCACTGGAGACCTGCGGCAAATCAACATTGACGCCCTGGTTCAGCATCGGCGCGGTGACCATAAAAATAACCAGCAGCACGAGCATAACGTCGATATAAGGCACGACGTTCATCTCTGCCACCGGTTTGCGTTTCTGCCGTCTACCTTGGTGCACCTGCATGTAAACTCCCGATTATTCGTCGTTACTGGCGTGGACGCGGCGATGCAGAATGCTCGAAAACTCATCAGCAAAGGTGTAGTAACGGCTGATCAGCATTTCCGAGCGAGCAGAAAACCGGTTGTAGGCAATCACTGCCGGAATCGCAGCAAACAAACCAATCGCAGTCGCAATCAAAGCCTCGGCAATACCCGGCGCTACCGTTGCCAGCGTAGCTTGCTGGGCACTGGCCAGGCCCCGAAATGAGTTCATGATGCCCCATACGGTACCGAACAGACCGATATAAGGACTGGTGGAACCTACGGTGGCAAGGAACGGCAAATGCAGCTCCAGACGCTCCTCTTCCTTGGAGATAGCCACGCGCATCGAACGTTGCACCGCATCCATAACCGCGTCGGGGTCAACACCCGGCTGCTGACGCATGCGAGAAAATTCCTTAAAACCCGCTCGAAATATCTGCTCCAGACCCGAGTTGGTATCTGGGCTACCCGTCACCTGACGATACAGCTTGGACAGATCGATACCCGACCAGAAGCGATCTTCAAAATCATCCAAGGCCGATTTTGCTGCGCGCAGAAAACTGCTGCGTTGAAAAATCATTACCCAGGACACCACCGATGCGAGCACCAGGGTCAGCATCACCAGTTGTACCAGCACACTGGCGGTGGAAATCAGGTGCCACATGGACATTTGATCAGCTTGCACGCGTTGCATCTCCTTGATCGATCTGACTACTAACTGCTTGAGCAGCCCTGAATGCATCACTCAGTGCCGCCGGAATGGCTCTTGGTTTGTACCGATCGGCACTGACACAAGCGACCAACACTTCACCCTCACACAATAATATCCCGTCAGCGCGTCTTACCTGCTGGCGGAAGCGAATACTGATTCGCCTGAGTTCCAAGACCTCAACACTGACCACAAGTTCATCATCCAGGCGCGCGGGCGCGTGATAGCGCGCAGCCACCGAATGCACTACAAAGATGATGTTCTCGCTTTGCAAAGCACTTTGGTCAAACCCCAGGGAGCGGACCAGCTCGGTTCGCGCGCGCTCCATAAACTTGAGATAGTTGACGTAATAGACGATGCCGCCGGCATCGGTATCTTCAAAGTAGACACGGGCTCTTAGCGCGAATGGCGGCCCTGATTTGTCAGCGCGCATAATGTAAAGCCATCAGTAACCTTTGCATAGCGCTTCCCCAGTAAAATCGTAAATATTTTTATTCGTCCAGACCACCACTATCCAGAAACAGATCGCCCACAGGCTGCGTCATACGCGAGGGCAAATTCAGACCAAAATGTTGGTAGGCATGACGGGTCAGCATGCGACCGCGCGGCGTGCGCGTGATAAACCCTTGCTGGATCAGAAAAGGCTCCAACACATCCTCGATGGTATGGCGCTCTTCACTAATGGCCGCTGCCAGGCTGTCGATACCCACGGGCCCGCCATCGAACTTGTCGATCATCGCCAATAGCAGGCGCCGATCCATATGATCGAAGCCTTTTTCGTCGATATCCAGCAGATTCAGCGCCTGATCAGCCACCTCTCGGGTAATGCTGCCGCTGCTGCGCACTTCAGAAAAATCGCGCACCCGGCGCAGTAACCGGTTGGCAATACGGGGCGTGCCACGGGAGCGGCGGGCAACTTCCAGCGCACCTTCCGGGGCCAGATCCAGGCCCAGAATAGCGGCTGAGCGACGCACGATAGTAGCCAGGTCATCTACCCCGTAAAACTCCAGGCGCTGCACAATTCCGAAGCGGTCACGTAGCGGATTGGTCAGCATGCCGGCTCGCGTGGTCGCCCCCACCAGCGTGAAGGGCGGCAAATCCAGCTTGATGGAACGGGCGGCAGGCCCCTCCCCGATCATGATATCAAGCTGGTAATCCTCCATTGCTGGGTAGAGAATCTCCTCCACAACCGGCGAAAGACGATGTATTTCGTCAACAAAAAGCACATCTCCGGCTTCCAGATTGGTCAGCATCGCTGCCAGATCCCCTGCCCGCTCAAGCACCGGCCCCGAGGTACTTTTGATCTTGACGCCCATTTCCTGAGCAATAATATTGGCCAGCGTCGTTTTGCCCAAGCCGGGCGGGCCAAAGATCAACACGTGATCCAGCGCCTCACCACGCCCTTTCGCCGCCGCAATAAACAGCTCCATCTGCTCACGCACCGTCGGCTGGCCAATATAATCAGCCAGGCGGTAGGGGCGGATGGCCCGGTCTATAACTTCTTCCTGCTGCCGCGGACTCGCGGCAATCAGGCGATCTTCTTCCAGCATGGCTTACCCGTGCGTTTTAAACTGGTTAAACGATGCCCTTGAGGGCACGGCGAATCAACTCTTCACTACTCAAACCGTCTTCTTCCACCGCCGCGATCGCGCGGCTCGCTTCCTGAGGCTTGTAGCCTAGCGAAATCAACGCACTGACAGCGTCGGCGCTCTGTGATGCGGGCGCAGTGCTGGCAGCTGCGGCGGCCAAGGGCTTGAAAGAACCGGGCAGCGTTTCCCAGGCCTTGAACCGATCACGCAATTCGATCAGCAGCCGCTCGGCAGTCTTCTTGCCGACGCCCGGCACCCGCACCAGCGCACTGGTGTCCTGCGCCTGGACAGCGCGAATCAACTCGTCCACTTCCAGCCCAGACATCAGCGCCAGGGCCAATTTAGGCCCCACACCGTTCAACCGGATCAGTTCACGGAACAGTTCGCGTTCGCGCTTTTCGGCAAAAGCATAAAGCAATTGCGCATCTTCACGCACCACCATATGGGTATGCAGGGTGACCGTTTCGCCTAGCGTCGGGAGCTTGTAGAAGGTGCTCATCGGCGCATCGAGCTCATAGCCGACCCCCTGCACATCCAGCAGAATATGCGGCGGCTGCTTTTCCAGCAAAATGCCTTTCAAACGTCCAATCACGCAGTTGTTCCTTTTCCGTTATCTTGCTTGCTCACCGCCTGCGCACCCGGCCATTACGCAGGCCAAGCAGACCGCCACCCAACTGTAGGTTCAACGCGGCGGAGTGTGCATGGCATAACGCCGCAGCCAAGGCATCCGCTGCATCCGCCTGAGGCGTGCCGGAGAGTCCAAGCAGTTGAGTGACCATATGCTGCACCTGGGATTTGTCCGCAGCGCCAGTCCCGACCACTGATTGCTTGATTTGCCTGGCAGTATACTCATGCACCTGCATATCCGCGTGAACCGCAGCCACGATCGCTGCGCCGCGGGCCTGCCCGAGCTTCAGCGCCGAATCCGGGTTACGCGCCAGAAACACCTGCTCGATGCTGAGTATCTCCGGCTGGTACTGCCCAATCAGCTCGGTCAGACCCTCAAAGATCAGTTTCAGGCGTTCCGGAAAGGGTCCGCCGCCCAGACGAATGCAGCCGGAGGTTACATATTCACACTTGCCCGCGCGCTCACTGACGATGCCGTAGCCGGTGGTGCGCGAGCCAGGATCTATGCCCAGAATCAATGCCATACGCTGTCGCCACTCTCATTTTAACTGCGGCACAGTGTGCCACATCGGCCTGCCGGCAGAGCCAAAAACTCGTGTCGAGCAGACAATAAAAAAGGGAGGCATTCGCCTCCCTCATTGATACAGCAGAATCACTAGCTCATCTGCTCAAGCACCGCATCGGGGATATCCGCATTGCTGTAGACGTTCTGCACATCGTCCAGGTCCTCCAGCATGTCGACCAATCGGATAACCTTTTCCGCCGAATCCAGATCCAGCTCAGTGGTGGTCGCCGGGATCATGCTGACCTCAGCGCTCTCCGATTCAAACCCGGCCGCATCCAAGCCGTCCTTTACCCTGCCAAATTCCTCAAACGCGGTAAACACCTCGATCGAACCATCATCGCTGACCAGCACGTCGTCCGCACCCGCCTCCAGGGCGGCTTCCATCAGAGCATCTTCGTCGATGCCTGCGGCATAACTGATCTGGCCTTGACGGGTGAACAGATAAGCCACTGATCCGTCAGTACCCAGATTGCCGCCACATTTATTAAACGCGTGCCGCACCTCACTGACCGTACGGTTGCGATTATCGGTCATTACCTCGACCAGAATCGCCACGCCACCGGCCCCATAGCCCTCATAGGTCAGCTCTTCCATATTGTCGGCGTCGTTGCTGCCGGCCCCGCGCGCGATGGCGCGGTCAATGGTGTCGCGGGTCATGTTGGCAGTCAGCGATTTGTCCACCGCCGAACGCAGGCGCGGGTTGTCAGCCGGCTCCGGGCCTCCCAGGCGGGCGGCTACGGTCAACTCGCGGATCAGCTTGTTGAACACCTTGCCGCGCTTGGCATCCTGAGCCGCCTTGCGGTGCTTGATATTGGCCCATTTGGAATGTCCGGCCATCATCGACTCCGTCTATCTGTAAGCTGAATTACTCGGCCTTGGGTTGTTCACGCAGGCGAATGTGCAGTTCACGCAATGCCTTGCTATCCACCGCACCCGGCGCCTGGGTCATGACACAAGCTGCGCTCTGGGTTTTCGGGAAGGCAATGACCTCACGGATCGACTGGGCACCGGTGACCAGCATGACCAGACGGTCCAGACCAAAGGCCAGACCACCGTGTGGCGGCGCGCCATACTTCAGCGCATCGAGCAGGAAGCCGAACTTCTCCTGCTGTTCTTCAGCGCTGATGCCGAGAATATTGAACACCGCCTGCTGCATTTCCTTGCGGTGAATACGGATCGATCCGCCACCCAGCTCGGTACCGTTAAGGACCATGTCATAGGCGCGCGACAGCGCCGTCGCTGGATTCGCCGCCAACTCCTCGGGGCTGCACTTGGGTGCAGTGAAGGGATGGTGCAACGCGCTGAGGCTGCCGTCATCGCTCTCTTCAAACATCGGGAAATCAATCACCCACAGCGGCGCCCACGTGCAGGTCAGCAGCTCCAGATCGTGGCCCAGCTTGATACGCAAGGCACCCAGAGCTTCGGATACCACCTTGGCGCGATCGGCACCAAAGAACACCAGATCGCCATCGACTGCGCCGACCCGGTCCAGAATCACTTGCAGATTCGCCTCGGGAATGAACTTGACGATCGGCGACTGCAGACCTTCGACACCCTTGGCGCGTTCGTTGACCTTGATATAGGCCAGGCCCTTGGCGCCATAAATGCCCACATACTTGGTGTAATCGTCGATTTGCTTGCGCGGCATGCTCGCCCCGCCAGGAACCCGCAGCGCGGCAACGCGGCCCTTGGGATCCTTGGCCGGGCCGCTGAAGACCTTGAAGTCGACTTCGGTCAGTTGATCGGCCACGTCTACCAGCTCCAGCGGATTACGCAGGTCCGGCTTGTCGGAACCGTAGCGGCGCATCGCCTCTTCAAAGGTCATATGCGGGAAGTCGCCCAAGTCTACGTCCAGCACTTCCTTGAACAGCTGCCGGATCATGCCTTCAGTCAGACCAATGATGTCCTGCTCGTCCATAAAGCTGGTTTCGATATCGATCTGGGTGAATTCCGGCTGGCGGTCGGCACGCAAATCTTCATCGCGGAAGCACTTGGCAATCTGGTAGTAGCGGTCAAAGCCGGAGACCATCAACAGTTGTTTGAATAACTGCGGCGACTGCGGCAAAGCAAAGAAAGTACCGGGATGGGTGCGGCTGGGCACCAGATAATCGCGAGCACCCTCGGGCGTGGCACGCGTCAGAATCGGCGTTTCCACATCGAGAAAACCGTTCTCGTCCAGATAACGACGCACGCTGCTGGTAATACGCGAGCGCAGCTTCAGTTTGGCAGCCATTTCCGGGCGACGCAGATCGATAAAGCGGTAGCGCAGGCGGGTTTCCTCGCCGACGTCGGAATATTCATCCAGCGGGAACGGCGGTGTTTCGGCCTGGTTCAACACTTCCAGCTCGTAGCCCAGCACTTCAATCGCGCCGGAGGCCATGTTCGGGTTGACCGCACCGGCTGGGCGCGCACGCACTTTGCCAGTCACCTTGACTACATACTCACTGCGCACACGGTCAGCCAGGGCAAAGGTCTCTTCGCGATCCGGATCAAAAACCACCTGAGCCAAGCCTTCGCGGTCGCGGATATCCAGAAAAATCACCCCGCCATGATCACGGCGACGGTGCACCCAGCCGCAGAGAGTGATTTCCTGGTCCGCCAGTGTCTCGTTCAACTGGCCGCAATAGTGGCTACGCATCATGGTATGGTGTTCCTGTATTGAAGTCGGGCCGCTTGCGCAGCAATATCTTGCCTGCGGCAAAGAGCGCACGGATAAAAGCGCCATAATATACCCGAAAATTGCCTCACGCGGGGAGAACCTGGCGCATCTATTGCCGCGAACAAAGTAGCATCCATTGCGGCGTCCATTGCAGCCAGCACCTCATCTGGCTATGCTCCAGACCATACCCTGGTTCGGTATCCCACGCTCGCAAGCTGGCGATTTCTGAAGCGCTATTTCTGAACAAGCCCTATGCTCTGCTGTCTATAAATCAGCAAAGCCATTTTTGTGACGCACATAACTCAACAGGAGTAATGATGAAAATTGATATTGGCATTAAAGAAAAAGACCGGGAAAAGATCGCTGACGGGCTGTCGCATCTGCTGGCCGACACCTACACCCTGTACCTGAAGACCCACAACTTCCACTGGAATGTCAAAGGCCCGATGTTCCAGACACTGCATCTGATGTTTGAAACGCAGTACAACGAGCTGGCGCTGGCAGTCGATGACATCGCCGAGCGTATCCGTACCCTTGGTTTTCCGGCGCCAGGTACTTATAAGCAGTTCGTGAAGCTGAGCACCATCAAGGAAGAAGAGGGCGTTCCGGAAGCCAAAGAAATGATCCGCCTGCTGGTCGAAGGTCAGGAAGCCTGCGTACGCACCGCACGCAGCATATTCCCGATTTGCGACGAGACCCACGACGAGCCCACTGCCGACCTGCTGACCCAGCGCATGCAAGTGCACGAGAAGACGGCTTGGATGTTGCGCAGCTTGCTGGAAAGCTAAACAACTCGCGCGATAGTCTATTCATTATGAAACAAGCGAGCGCGGAGCACATGCTCCGCGCCACTGCCGGGCGCACCTCGTCGTCTATTCTGCTCTGCACTTTGAGACACCAGTACATTCAGGTTACAGTGCGCGCCCGACCATGACCCTTACAGTCGGACAGCCACTTTTCCTTATTGTTAATGTCTCCAAGGTGAACTACGTGAAACTTTTCCATTACTTGCATTTTATTGTTGGCCTGGCGGCCCTGATCATCGGCCTCGCCAATGCTCTGCCTTTCTTTAGCCAACAAGGTCCTATCGACCTGACCGGCATTCTCCTGCTGCTCACCGGACTGCTCAATCTCCAGCAGTTCAACAATGCCGCAGAGCTACACACTACCCCCAAACGCATTGCCGGCATCGTTGCATCGGTTCTGATCTTGATGGCTGCGCTAATTCCATTGGTCACGCTGCTGGTTAGCCCTATCCTCAGCACCTTTGGGGTTCACGCTATTGGTTTGGCAATCGCCGGTGTCTGCCTCCTGACTCTGCTCAGACTTAGCGGCTCACTGTCCAAGCTCTCATTCAAGCTGCCAAGGGCGTCATCGGAACGTGAAGCGGGCACCGTGAAATGGTTCAATACCAACAAAGGCTTCGGCTTTATTTCGCGGGACCAGGGCGATGACGTTTTCGTCCACTTCCGCGCCATCCGCGGCGAAGGGCATCGCGCTCTAGCCGAAGGTCAACGGGTCGAGTTTGTGGTCGCCAATCGCGACAAAGGCCTACAGGCAGAAGATGTGGTGATTCTCTGACCCATCAGTAATGCGGAGGCGGTGCTTCATCGACCGCCTCGCCCGGCATGGAGGCGGCTAGGTCAGCCTGCCTCCGCGCCAACACTTCCAACGCCCGCCTCAGCTTTTCCAGCTCCATTTGTTGCGCACTTACCACATCGTTCAGCGCCTGGATGGTATCGTCCTGAAAAACCAGACGCACCTCCAAATCAGCCACCCTGCTCTCTAGCTCATTTAATGGCAACTCATTCATGGGCAAGACTCCGCAAAAGTAAATCCGTTCGTGAGCACCGCTCGCAACTTGCCAATGCGCTCATTGAGAAGCTCTGGCGTATAGCTGACCGCCGGTGATTTGCCCCACACCGGAGCCGGCCAGGCGTGATCCTTGCGGTATCTCACCACATGATGGACATGTAACTGGCTGACCACGTTGCCCAGCGCAGCGATATTCATTTTATCCGCGGCAAAAGCATCCTTGAGCTTCTCTGCCAGCAAACAGGACTCCTCCATCAACAAGCTACGATCAGCTACCGATAGCTGGAAGATTTCCGTCGCGTCCTCCCGGCGAGGCACCAGAATAAACCAAGGGTACTGGGCATCATTCATTAGCAGCAGCGTGCATAGCTGAAAGTCGCCAAGCACGATGCAGTCAGAAGCCAATTGCCCAGCCAGCTTGAACATGTCAGAATCCCGTCAAACAAAGTTACATTGTAGCCTTTTGTGAATTCCGTCTCAAATCGAGGCGCTTTGGTCCTGCAAAAGGCTTGTTTTTGACCTTTTTGCGCAAAAATATTTAAATTTGTTGACAAAAAGGCTAGGCTTGATGCGACAGATTATAGGAAAATAGCGACAAGGTGCTGTTTTTCAAGCAATTGGTTTCGCAAATAGTCTTTTGATGCTTTAATCTAAGTCGACAATAAAAACGATACCTGGTTCCCATGTGAACCGCGCAGTTTCTGAGAAGTTTAATATGAAGGAGCAAAGAATGAAAAAAGTTATCCAATGGAGTTCCATTGCACTGGCCGTGGCCGTAGGCAATGGTGTTCTGGTATCCAACGTATATGCTCAGCAAGCAGAAGGCTTCATCGAAGGCTCTTCCGCTACCCTTAGCAACCGTACCATGAACTTCAACCGTGACTTCCGCAGCAGCGGTGGTAACGCTGCCGGTCAAAGCAAGCGTGACGAAACTGCTACTGGCTTTGTACTGAACTTTGAATCCGGTTACTCGCGCGGTCCTGTCGGCCTGGGTTTTGACACCATCGCCATGCTCGGCATCAAGCTTGACAGCACTAGCGACAACGCTGGCACTGGCATTCTACCTAGCAGCTTTGGCGACTCCGGTCCAAGCAACTATTCCGAAATTCGCGGCGCAGTAAAAGCCAACATTTTGGAAGACACCGTTCTGCGCTATGGCGTACACCTGCCAGAGAATCCGGTTATCGCATATGACGACGCTCGTCTGTTGCCGAACCACTACTCCGGTTACAGCGTTACCAATAGCTCCATCGACAACCTGTTCGTAGAAGCTGGCCGCATGAACAAACGCGGCGACATGGATGGCACGGCGGAAGTTAAAGGTCCATTCGGCGGTGACAATGACAAAGTTGTCTACCTGGGCGGTACTTACGAGTTTGCTGAGAACTTAAGCACCTCACTGTACACTTCCAAAGCCGACCAATTGTGGAAGCGTCATTTCGCTGGCTTGACTCACAGCTTCGATCTCGCTGAAGGTCTGAGCCTGACCACTGATCTGGCTCATTACCACACTTCTGACGACAGCCCAACTGGCCAGGAATTCGGTAACAAGGCAACTTCGATTGGCGCAACTCTGGGTGCAGGTCACCACGGCTTTACGCTGGCTGCCCAGCGCATGAGTGGCGATGCTGGCTTTGAATATCTTGACGGTGCCATCTTCCTGGCGAACTCGGTTCAGTACGCCGACTTCAATGCCAAAGATGAGCGTTCTTATCAAGCGCGTTACGATTATGATTTCGCAGGCCTGGGCATTCCTGGCTTGACTTTCATGACTCGCTATATCACTAGCGACAATGCTGACGTAGCCCCAGGCGTTCGCGACGGTCGCTGGGAGCGTGACACCAACATCAGCTACACCATGCAAAATGGCATGCTGGAAGGCGTCAATCTGTTGTGGCGTAACGCCACCATTCGTCAAGACGTTGGTCTTGATGACAATGGCGACATTGACGAAAACCGCCTGATCGTTTCCTACACCTGGGACCTGCTCTAAGCAGACCTGAGTTAAGAAACTGAAAACCCGGCTTAGGCCGGGTTTTTTTATGCCTGCATTCAACCCGTCCGCCGTAGCGTATGGCTATACGGTAGTGGCCGACAGCCGTACAATACGTCTATTACATGCCTTTATTCCAGGATTACCTAGCCCATGCGTACCAGCCAATATCTGATCTCGACCCTGAAGGAAACGCCTGCCGACGCCGCTGTGATCAGCCATCAGCTGATGCTGCGCGCGGGAATGATCCGCAAGATCGCCTCGGGTTTGTATACATGGCTACCCATGGGTTTGCGGGTACTGCGTAAGGTCGAGGCGGTGGTGCGGGACGAGATGAACAACGCTGGCGCCATGGAAGTATTGATGCCGGCTATTCAGCCCGCCGAATTATGGCAGGAATCCGGACGCTGGGAAGAGTACGGCCCAGAGCTGCTGCGCCTGAAAGACCGGCATGGTCGCGAGTTCTGCGTGGGCCCGACCCACGAAGAAGTAATTACCGATCTGGCCCGCACCGAGATTACCAGCTACAAACAGCTACCACTGAACCTGTATCAGATTCAGAACAAGTTTCGCGACGAAATACGCCCGCGCTTCGGCCTGATGCGTGCCCGCGAATTCGTCATGAAGGATGCCTACTCTTTCCATCTGGACCAAGCATCCATGCAGCAGACCTACGACGGCATGTATCAGGCCTACTGCAACGTCTTCAGCCGGTTGGGGCTGAACTATCGCCCAGTGGTCGCCGATAACGGCTCAATCGGCGGCGAAGGCTCGCATGAATTTCATGTGCTGGCCGATTCGGGCGAAGACGCCATCGTGTTTTCAGATACCGGCACCTACGCCGCCAATATGGAAAAGGCCACCGCCCAGCTACCCCAGGGTGATCGACCTGTCGCCAAGCAGGCGAAGAAACTGGTAGACACGCCTGAGCAGTTCACCATCGAGGCGGTCAGCCAGTTCCTGCAACTGCCAGCCGAGCAGTCCGTGAAGACGCTTATTGTGCTCGGGCAAACGCAAGACGGTAAACATCACCCGCTGGTCGCGCTGATATTGCGTGGCGATCATGAAATGAACACTATCAAGGCTGAAAATCATCCTGCCATACATGCACCGCTGACCTTTGCCAGCGAAACGCAGATTCAGCAGGCTATCGGCTGCAAACCAGGATCGATTGGGCCCGTGGGCCTGGACATCAAGGTGATTGCTGACCATAGCGCCGCCCACTTGGCTGATTTTGTCTGTGGTGCCAATCAGGATGGCCGTCACTTCACTGGTGTTAACTGGGAGCGGGACGCCCGCTATGATGAAGTGGCAGACCTGCGTAACGTGATGGAAGGTGATGCTAGCCCGGACGGAGAAGGCACCCTGGTTATCCGCCGCGGTATAGAGGTCGGGCATATCTTCCAACTGGGCCGCAAATACAGTGAGGCCATGAACTGCAATGTGCTGAATGAGCAAGGCAAAGCCAGCGCACTGATCATGGGCTGCTACGGTATCGGCGTCTCACGCGTGGTAGCGGCTGCCATCGAGCAGAATTACGATCAGCGCGGCATCATCTGGCCTGACGCGCTAGCACCCTTCCAGGTCGTCCTGGTGCCGATGAAAATGGAAAGCTCCGACAGTGTTCGAGACGCTACCGAACAGCTCTACCACAGCCTGAAACAAGCCGGCATCGATGTATTGCTTGACGACCGTGACAAAAAGGTCAGCCCGGGCGTCAAATTTGCCGACATGGACCTGATAGGCATCCCCCATCGCGTCGTCATCAGCGACCGCGGCTTGGCCGAGGGTCAATTGGAATACAAATACCGACGCGACAGCGAAGCTCGCAATATCCCCAGTGAGGATATGCTCGGCTTTCTGCTCGAGCAGATCGTCAAGAGCTGAGGTCAGAGAAACAATGCAAGCGCATTTGGCAACCTGGTGGTTATGGATGCCCGCCAGCCTGATGTTAACGGCCTGCGGTTTGAACATGCCACGATCCGAGCAATCACCCGCACGGGTAGAACGCACGCTCGTCAGTCACAGCATACAGATGGATGCGGGTGACGTAGCCGTGATGTCCCTGCCGCAACGTACTCTGCGCGTACAGCAACAGCTGCACTACGACGTTACCGAGTTCAATGCACGCGGCGGCGTCATTGATCGGCGCGAAGAGCACCAAACGCTGCCCTGGGCCAATAAGCCGGTAGACGTCATTGCGGGCAGCTTTCGTACCAGCCTGAATACTGACACTGACGGCTTGTTGCGCCTGAATTTGCTTAACGACGGCTTTCTGAATCTGGATTATGACAACCTGCGCGTGATCCAGTTAACGGCCAGCGCCAGTCCGAAAATTCGCAGCGAGGTCAACCTGCTTATTGGTCGCGAACTGCGGAGCAAGCTGCATGAAGCGGTTGATCTGATCTACGGCAACCTGGAAGAGGATGACGTGGACCAATGGGCCTATCGCGTCCATCGGCTTTCTGCCCTCGGCCTTTCTGAAGAGTCCAACCAACTGGAAAACATGCTCATTCTGTTAACCACTGGCGACCCCCAGCTACAGGGCGAGTTTATGCACGCCCTGGACGTCAACCAGCGCCCCTGACGTGAGCCTATTCACAAGGATAGTGACTGGCCTGTTGGTACTCTGCGCAAGCGCCTTGTGCGGCGCGCAGACGCCTCCCGCTACCGAAGTAGATCCTCAGCTCAAAGCGCTGCTGATGCAGACCGTGTCCCAGGCCGACAGCTTTCATGATCGTTTTGATGCCGAGGTCTGGCTGTTGGACATGTCGACCAGGCTCAGGCGCTTCCTGCCCAATGAGCAACAACGGCTGGAATTTCTACGGCTGGTGCATCGCGAGGCGCGTATCGCCGGGTTGAAGCCCGACCTGGTGATTGCCGTGATCCACTCGGAAAGCCTGTTTGACCGCTACGCCCTATCTAGCGTTGGCGCTCAGGGGGTGATGCAGGTAATGCCTTTCTGGAAAGCCGAGCTTGGGCGTCCCGACGACAACCTGATTGATCTGGCAACCAATCTGCGTTACGGCTGTACCATTCTGAAGTACTACTTGGACAAGGAAAAAGGCAACCTGCGCCGAGCACTTGCGCGTTACAACGGCAGCCTCGGCAGTCAGAAATACCCTGATCGCGTGCTCGATTACTGGTATAGCTTCTGGTACGTCAACGAGTGAACGGCTAAATCACCTATAACTGCACGAAACCGGCAATCTCCTGCCACGCACAACCGGTCAATTCAACCGCCTCTACTTTGGCCCCGGCAGGCCCGGTTTGCAGCCAGGCGGTCATCGCCTCTAGCGCAGACTCTTCGCCACACAGCATGACTTCCACCGAGCCATCGTTAAGGTTGCGTACCCAGCCATCAATACCCAGCTTGCTCGCCTGGCGTACCGTCGCCTGGCGGAAACCCACGCCCTGTACCCGGCCATGCACATACCCTTGAAGACTTAGACTGCTCATGGTGACTCCCCCGTTCGTTCTATTGCGTCAAGGCCAAAAGCCCCGCTTCATCCTGCGGACCCTGCAACGTATGCGCCAGCACTCCTTCAGGACTGATGATGTAGGTGGTGGGCAACACCTGGGGCAACGGTAATGCGTAAGCTGCAGCAAAGTCATGACCAAGAACCGGGAAGCGAATATTCATACGTTCGCTCAACTGCCGAAGCTCAGCACCCTGGTAAGCATCGAAATGAATTCCGACGACCTGAATGTTATCCGCCACTTGGTCCAACGCGTTCAACTCAGGCAGCTCATCCCGGCAAGGGGCACACCACTCTGCCCAGTAATTGATCACCAACCAGCGGCCATCAAAATCGCCAGAGGAGTACGCAGTGCCGTGCTGATCAACCCATTGGTCAGCCTTTGTTTGCTCGCCCCCGCAGGCGGCCAGGGCAAGACAGGCGAGTAACAGCAAATGGCGGCGCCCTGCTGCCAATGCACCTGAACATGGCCACGTCATGCGTTGAGTTGCTCCGTTTCCAATGGGGCCGTAACCGCCGAACCGGCGTCCGGACCCAACCAGTTTTTGACGCTGCCCTGCAGCACCTGTTTACGCTGCTCCTCCAGCCGCCCGAGTGCCTGCAAAAAGGGCGGGTACCAAGCGCCGTCGCCCTCCACTCGCTCAGGCAGCGTGGCAACGGCCGGCAATGGCTCTGGCAATCGCGACAGCAAGTCTGCCATATCCAGCCCATCGAGGTCGCGGCTCAGCACATATCCGCCCTGCTGCGCACGGGTGATAATTTGCTCGCTCTCCAACAACTCGGTCAACTGCAGCCAAAGCTCCTCATGCATCACCCAACCTGCCGCATTGACCCGCCCCAGATCAACCGTCTGGCCTTTTTGCTGGGCCTGCAGCAGCACCCGCAGCAACGCCATCAGCGTGACAAGTCTGGGCAAGAGCGGCCGCTGCCACGCCGAACTGCTATCCAGATTGGCTACCAGTTCGGCACCAAACAGAATGATCAACCAACTGATATACACCCAGATCAAAAACAGCGGGAACGCGGCAAAAGCGCCGTATATCAACTGGTAACCAGGGAACAGTGCCACATAAAGAGCGAAGCTGGCCTTCGCCCCCTCGAACAGCAGCGCGACCAATATCCCGCCGACCAGGCCGTGACGGAACGGCACACGGGTGTTGGGTACCGCGACAAACACCAGCGTAAAGGCTGCTACGCTAAGCAGCAGCGGTACCCAGCCCAGCAGCCAACGGTAGGCATCGCCAACAGCGGCATCACCGGCAAGAAAGTTAAGCGAAGTTAAATAGGTGCTGACCAAAAAGCCGGCACCCAGCAATAATGGCCCAAGGCTCAGCACCGCCCAATACAGCAGAAAACTGGATACCCCCCGGCGGCGCTGACGGATGCGCCAGATGGCATTGAAGGAGCGTTCGATATTGACCAGCATCATGAAGGCCGTGATGACCAACAGGGCTATGCCTATGCCCGTCAATTGCCGCGCTTGATCGGAGAAATCCTGCAGATATTCACGCAGCGTATCGCCTGTCGCTGGCACAAAATTATTGAAAATAAAATCCTCAATCTGCCCGCCGACCTGGTGGAACGCAGGTATGGCCGCAAGCATTGCGTAGGTCACCGTCATCACCGGTACGACGGCAAACAGCGTGGTGTAGGTTAGCGCGGCAGCATTCTTGGCGCAGTTATCCTCACCGAATCGTCTGAATAGATAACGGAAAAAATGCAGTAACAGGTTGAGTCGATGCGGCATCCAAGTTCCCTGACAGCCAGATGGATTAAGGCTTAGAATAAACCCCATACTACGTATAAGCCACCTGCTTCCCTATTCTGCAACGGAGAGTCACATGTCCGCAGTGCGCATTTATCACAACCCACGCTGCTCCAAATCCCGCCAGGCATTAGCCCTACTCGAAGAGCAAGGCGAGGCCTTTGAGGTGGTCAACTACATTGCCGAGCCGCTGGACAACGCCACCATCAGCGATCTGCTGGTCAGCCTCGGCCTCAGTGCCCGGGAGTTGATGCGCAAAGGCGAGGACACCTACAAAGAACTGAATCTGGATAACGCTGAACTCAGTGAGGCGCAGTTGGTGCAAGCGCTGGCAGATTATCCGCGGCTTATCGAGCGACCCATCGTGGTCAAGGACAACCGCGCGATCATTGCCCGGCCGCCAGAGAAGCTGCTGGAGCTATTTTCATGAGTGATGTTGAACGCTATGTTCTGGTTCTGTACTACAGCCGTCACGGCGCCACCGCCAATATGGCGCGATTGGTCGCCGAGGGCATTGAGAAAACCGGGATGCAGGCGCGCCTGCGCACCGTACCCAGCATCTCGGCCGACACCCAGGCCAGCCTGCCTGCCGTACCGGAACAGGGCGCGGTGTATTGCACTGAAGAGGATCTGCGCAACTGCTCTGCGTTGGTACTGGGCAGTCCCACACGCTTTGGCAATATGGCTGCGCCGCTGAAATACTTTATCGACGGCACCAGCAGTCTGTGGTTAGCCGGTAGCCTGGCAAGTAAACCCGCCGCCGTCTTTACCTCCACAGCAAGCCTGCACGGGGGTCAGGAAAGTACACTGCTGTCCATGCAACTGCCGCTGCTGCACCACGGCATGCTGCTGGTCGGCTTGCCCTATACCAACCCCGAGCTGACCGAAACACGCGGTGGCGGCACACCCTATGGCGCCAGCCATCATGCAGGCGCCGATGGCGCCCGGGCCCTGGACAAACATGAAGCGGCATTGTGCCGGGCGCTAGGCGACAGAGTGGCCCGGCTAACCCAGCAGTTGTTGGCGGGGGCTACTCATGTCCAAAGTTGACAAGCCGCTCCCCAGTCTGGACTTTCTGAATCCACGCCTGCGTATCTGTCGCGCGTTGGCATTGATCGGGTATCTGGGGTTGCTCGCCACCCTGCTGATTTATAACGCCCTGATCGCCGACCTGCACGGCGCTAATCCCTGGGTGATTGTCGGCACCTTGACGGTGCCGCTATTAATCTTCATGCCGGGCATGCTCAAAGGCAACATTCGCACCCACGCCTGGCTATGTTTTGTCGTGAACTTATATTTTATCTATGGTGTGCTGAGCTGCTTCCAGCTTGAACGCATGGCCTACGGGGCACTGCTTACCGGCCTGAGTCTGCTGTTCTTCGTCCCGGCGATGGGCTATGTGCGCTGGGGCTTTCAGGCGCAACGGGTGATCAACGACGAAACCTGAGTGACTTACCAGCCCATAACCCGCTTGACGAACGGAATAGTCAAGCGGTGCTGGGCCTGCAGGGACGCCTGATCAAGCTGCTCCAGCGCGGCAAACAATTCCGCCATGCCGCGTGCGCCGCGATTGAGCATGTAGCGTGCTACTTCTTCGCTAAGCTGCAAGCCGCGCAAGTCGGCGCGCAGCATCAGCATTTGCTGTTTATCTTCGTCGCTCAACGGTTGCAACTGAAATACCAGGCCCCAACTCAGGCGAGAGGCCAGGTCAGCCAGGCTGAAGCCCATCACCCTGGGCGCAGCCGACGCGGCAACCAGCAGCCGGCCGCCCTCCTCACGCAAGCGGTTGTACAAATGAAACAATGCCTCTTCCCAGGCCGCATCCCCGACAAGCGCGTCTAACTGATCCAGACATAACAGATCGAACTGCTCCATGCCTTCCAACAGATCAGGGCCGTGGTCCTGGACCTCCGCCAGCGGCAGATACATCGCCAGGCTACCCACTTCCGCCATGCGATGGCAGGCCGCCTGCAGCAAGTGCGACCGGCCACTGCCGGGCGCGCCCCACAAGTATAAGCAGGTCTCTGGAAGCGCTGGCTCTGCGCTGGCGAGCGCCTCCACCGCAGCCACCGCAGCCGCGTTGGGCCCAGCGTAGAAATTGGTGAAAGTGGCCTCATCATTAAGCTTGATGCTCAGAGGCAACTGCATGGGCTGACCGCTATGCATGGGCGTCGCGCACCCAAGGCGCTTGGGCTGCATTCAGATCAACGCTCATGTCCAGCTCCTGCAGGCTCGCGAACATAGCTCAGCGCCAGCGAAAATAAAGGGTGTTGGCTGCCGGCTCTGCCACTGGCTCAACCGGCGCCGGCATTTCAGGGGCTGGCCCTTCGGTTATCCCAGGCTCTAATACAAGCGGCTCATCCAGCGCCGCAGGCGACGCTGCTGCCACCACCGGCTCGGGGGCGGGCGGCTGACTCCTGATCAAGCGCTGATCAAGGGCCAACAAGCGTTCCAACTGCGCTTCACTGCCAGAGAAATCGAACTTCAGACGCACCTGGCTACCATTAATGGCTAGCAACTGCGGTGCCACCTGGCTGCCCAACTGTTGCAGAATACGCTGTAGCCCGGCGAAGGCATCCAGCCCTTCAACGTTATCGACCACGATGACCCAGTTGTTCAAGCCATCGGCGCTGGCCGCCGGTACAGCGTATTGGCTGAATACCTGATTGGCCACTCGCAGCATCAACTCATCGGCCGCCTGCTCGCGCGTTTCAGCGCTGATACTACCTTTACCGCCCTCCCCATCCAGCCACAGATTCCAGTCGAGCTTCCAACCAGCAGACTGTTCAGTAATATGTAGCGCCAGTGCAGCAGTAGCCTCATAACGCTCCGTGGCCTTGACCAACGTCGCCTGGTCAGCACTGACAATGGCTTCTTCGTTGACCGCGGCCCGGTCCTGTAGATCACTCAAGGGAAAACTGAGCGCAACTGCGCGATGGCGGGCAGCCTGGTTCAGTGTGTCAGCCCATGAGCTACTTGAGGCGAGAAATTCATCACCCAAGGCACCCTGCTCAACGGCCCAGAGCATCACGCCCGGTCGGGTCGGCCCCAGCATCGATTGCCGGGCTGCGCTCATCAGCTCGCGCAGCTGAGCGGGTTCGAATTCGACTTCAATACCGCCATCTTCCACCGAGCCTATGCGCTGCATCAGGCTGCGCGGGTCTGCCAGTGCTTGGTCAAAACGCCCGCGCTGGCTCAATGCGTCAGCGCCACCCAGGCGAGTCAGCATCACTTCAAGTGCTTCGCGCATCACTTCATCACGCGCCTGGCCTTCGGCCACGGGCAGCTCAACCCGGTAGAAGCCCTGCACCACGGCCGCCTGAGCAACAGCAGCCGGCAGGAGCAAGGCTAGCAACAGCAACAATTTTCGTGTCGAATACATGGATGGTTCCGCTTGAACATGTCAACGGCAACCCGAACGGATGGCTGGCGCAAACAGGAATAAAGCGCATACATTAAACAAGCGTCGCGGCGGCGGCAACCAAGCCAGTGCTTCATCGCTGCCAGATCATCCCACCGGCATGGTTCTTGGCCCTGCATATTGTTAAACTATTGCCCTTTATTGCAGCAGCTTCACTGGCTGGCTGTTATTCCTTTCATCACCGAGATTCGCGCATGAGCAGCCAAACGCCACCCAAGCCCTCCATCAGCTACAAAGATGCCGGAGTTGATATCGACGCCGGTAACGCCCTGATCGACCGGATCAAGCACGTAGCCAAGCGCACCAGCCGGCCTGAAGTGATGGGTGGGCTGGGCGGCTTTGGCGCGCTGTGCGAGATTCCCGAGGGTTACAAGCAACCTGTTCTGGTCTCCGGCACCGACGGCGTCGGCACCAAGCTGCGTCTGGCGATGGATCTGGGCAAGCACGACAGCATCGGTATCGATCTGGTCGCCATGTGCGTCAACGATCTGGTGGTCTGTGGCGCTGAGCCGCTGTTCTTCCTCGACTATTACGCCACCGGCAAGCTGAACATCGATATTGCCGCACAGGTCGTCAGCGGCATTGGCGCCGGTTGTGAACTGGCCGGGTGCGCCCTAGTGGGTGGCGAGACGGCAGAAATGCCCGGCATGTATGAAGGTGAAGATTACGATCTGGCCGGCTTTTGCGTCGGCGTAGTGGAAAAGGCCGAGATTATCGATGGCACCCGCGTGCAAGCGGGCGACGTATTATTAGCCCTGCCCTCCTCCGGCCCACACTCCAACGGTTACTCGCTGGTGCGCAAGATCATCGAAGTCAGCGGCATGGACATCAACACCACCATGCTCGACGGCAAGCCACTGAGTGAGCTGCTGATGGCGCCCACGCGCATCTATGTCAAGGCACTACTGCAACTGATCAAGGAAACCGGTGCAGTCAAAGCCATGGCCCACATCACTGGCGGCGGCCTGCTGGAAAACATCCCCCGTGTGCTGCCGGCCAACGCCTGCGCGCATGTCGACCTGAACAGCTGGCAGCGCCCTGCCGTGTTTGACTGGCTGCAGGAGCAAGGCAATGTCGATGAAACCGAAATGCACCGCGTGCTCAACTGCGGAGTTGGTATGGTGATCTGCGTTGCCGAAGATCAGGCGGCCAACGCCATCAGCGTACTGGAACAAGCCGGCGAATCGCCCTGGATCATCGGTCATATCGCGCAAGGCACTGAAGGCGGCGAAGCAGTCGTTCTCAACCGCAAGGGCAACTGAGCAGGTGGGTGAGATTCAGTTGGGTGAGATTCGGGGGCCTGACGCTCTGCCGGCCTGCCGTATCGTAGTGCTGATCTCAGGCTCAGGCACCAATCTGCAAGCCTTGATCGATGATCTGGCGGACCGGGCCTCGGCAGGCCAGATCGTCGCCGCCATATCCAACCGCCCTGGCGTGGGCGGACTGGAACGCGCGGCACGGGCGGGTATTGCCACCGCCGTGGTCAATCATCAGGACTTTGCCGGTCGAGACAGCTTCGATGCAGCGCTGATTGAGTGCATTGACGGCTACCAGCCTGACCTTGTGGTGCTGGCTGGCTTTATGCGGATTCTGACGCCGGCTTTTGTCACGCATTTTCATGGCCGGCTATTGAACATTCATCCCTCGTTGCTGCCCAAGCACAAGGGCTTGCACACCCACCAGCGTGCGCTGGAAGCAGGCGATAGCGAACATGGCTCCAGTGTGCATTTCGTCACGGCTGAATTGGACGGCGGGCCGGTAGTCATTCAGGCCCCTATTCCGGTATTGTCTGAGGACAGCGTTGCCAGTCTGGCCGCGCGCGTACAGCAACAGGAACATCGTATATACCCGCTGGCGATGAACTGGTTCATCCAGGGTCGCCTGCGGCTGATAGACAACCAAGCCTGTATGGATGGAAAGCCAATTCCTGCTGGCGGGCTAAGGTTGGATGATTTCGAGACCGACATGCGAGTACAACCAGATGCCTGAAAGCACGTCCTATCCCCGCCGTACCAGCCGCTGGCTGGCGGCTCTAGCCCTGACTCTGGGCGCCAGCAGTCTGATGGCTGCCGAACTGATCCCCTTCTCCGCCAGTTACGCTGCTGATATGAAAAGTATCCCGGTAAATGGCGAAGCCAACCACTCCCTGGTCAGCAATGGCGATGGCACCTGGACGCTGAATTTCAACGCCGGCATGTTTGTCGCGCGTCTCACCGAGCAAAGTACATTAAAGCTGGAAGATGACCGGGTTATCCCCCTGACTTATAAATACGAACGCCGCGGGCTCGGACGTGGCCGTGAAACCACACAAACCTTTGACTGGGCCAACAAACAGGTTACTGGCGTGCACAAGCAAGATGCTTTCAGCCTGCCGACCGAACCGGGCCTGCTCGACAAAACCACCTATCAGTTGGCGTTGCAACGCGACCTGATGGCCGGCAAAACCGATATGCACTATCGCGTGGTGGATGGCGACAATATTGACGATTACCACTTCCGCGTAACCCGTGACCGCCGGGTGACCACCCGTGCCGGCCAGTTCGATGCGGTCGAAGTGGAACGCGTGCGCGAGCCCGATTCCAAGCGCCAGACCACGCTGTGGTTTGCCAAGGATTTCAACTACCTGCTGGTGCGTTTAATGCAAACGGAAACCGACGGGCAGGAGTATCGCATCATGCTCAAGGAAGCCACGCTCGACGGTGAGCCCGTAGTGGGCACACCAGTAGGTGGGGGCGAGTAAAGCTAGCGCACGATTACTCTGCTTAAAAAAACCGCATTCAAGACAGCTTGAATGCGGTTTTTTATTAGCTAACAGAATCAGCCTTTGGTAAAACGCTCACCTGCTTCAGCGCGCTTAACCAGGCCAGCAGCCGGCTTCCAGAACTCACCCTGACTAGCTTCCAGCTCACGGATCTGTTTGAGCACCACGTCCAGCCCCAGGCTGTCCGCGTAGCTCATCGGGCCGCCGCGCTCAGCGGGGAAGCCGTAGCCATACAGGTAAACGCGGTCGATATCCTCGGCAGACTCAGCAAAGCCTTCGTCAAGAATGCGCGCGCCTTCGTTGACCAGCGCCAGAATACAGCGCCGTACAATTTCTTCAGCACCGATGTCACGCTGGGTGTAACCGGCTTCTTCGGCTACTTCACGGGCCAGCATATCGGTTTCTGGATCGTGAATCGCCTGACGGCTGCCGGGCTCGTACTTATAGAAACCGTGGCCGCTCTTCTGACCAAAGCGTTCCATTTCGCACAGCTTGTTATCCAGCCACACAATCGGCTCACCACGACCCACACCGGCCAGTTGGCGTGAGCGCCAGCCCAGGTCCACCCCGACTACGTCGTACATGCGGTACGGGCCCATAGCCATACCGAAACCCTGCAGCGCTTGGTCGACCTCCCATGGCGTAGAACCTTCCAGTACCACTTCGCGGGACTGGCGCGAGTACTTCTCGAGCATGCGGTTGCCGATAAAGCCATGGCAGTTGCCGGCCAGTACTGCTTGCTTGCCGATCTTCTTGCCCACCGCCAAGCAGGCATCCATCACGTCTTGTGCCGTCGCTTTACCGCGGACCACTTCCAGCAGCTTCATGATGTGCGCCGGGCTAAAGAAATGCAGGCCCAGAACCTGGGTCGGACGACCAGTTGCCGAAGCAATCTCATCGATATCCAGATAGGACGTATTAGTCGCCAGAATTGCAGAGGCCTTAACCGCCTTGTCCAGCTCGGCAAAGATCTTCTTCTTCAGATCCATGTTTTCATATACCGCTTCAACCACCAGATCCATATCCTGCAGAGCTGCATAATCCTGGGTGGTGGTGATGCGGCCCAGACGCGCCTGCGCTTCGGCGTCGTCAAAACGTTCCTGCGCTACTGAGCGCTTGTACACGCTGGCGATATCGACCAGGCCCTTCTCCAGCATCTCGCCATTCACGTCCAGCCAGGTCACCGGGTAGCCGGCGTTGACGAAGTTCATGACAATACCGCGGCCCATGGTGCCGGCACCGATGATGCCGACCTTCTTGATACTTTCAAATGAAGCCATTGCAGCCTACCTCCAAATCAGGATAAAAATGCCGGGCCCGCACGGTCTTGATTCACGACCCCACAGCCCTCAAACCAGGACCGATACATTACGCAAAAGCGTGGGTAATTTGAAACGAATACCGATAATGGTGGCTATTCACAACATGAATAAGCTGCTGGACTGTGCACCGGTTAATGGCCAATGTATCGACTGGCTATAGTGCCAATTATTCGATTCTTGCTTCAGGAGCCGCATGTCCTTTTCAACACTCATCAGCCAGGTACGCGACTGCACCCTGTGCCAGCCGCAGCTGCCAATCGGCGCGCGACCAGTGGTGCAGGCTCACCCTTCAGCACGGATCCTGATTGCCGGGCAGGCGCCTGGGCGCAAGGTGCACGAAAGTGGCATCCCTTTCGCTGACGCCAGCGGCGAGCGATTGCGCGGATGGCTGGGCATCACGCCCGAGGTGTTTTATGACGCCCGCCAGATCGCAATACTGCCAATGGGCTTCTGCTATCCGGGTACTGGCCGCTCCGGCGATCTACCACCGCGCCCAGAATGTGCACCCACTTGGCGGGAGCTGCTGATGGCCAGGCTGCCGAACATTCAACTGACGCTGGCACTGGGCCAATATGCTCAGGCCTACCACTTCACCGGTAAACGCCTGCCGGTAAGCGCAAGGGTTGCGGATTGGCAGGCGCACTGGCCCGAACTGCTGGCTCTGCCGCATCCGAGCCCGCGCAACAATATCTGGCTGCGCCGCCATCCCTGGTTCGAAGAACAGGTCATTCCCCGGCTACGCCAGCGGGTGGCCGAGGTGCTGGCGGACTAACTATGTCAGGATCAACGGCGACCTAGCGCCGGCGCTTATTGAGCCCCGACGCACTCGGGCATGACCACCCACTCAGGCTCCTCAAACTCACCGATCAACGTGATCTCGCAGTTGCGCGCGTGCTTTTCCAGAATGCCTTTGACCATCTGATCGCGACTATCATCCTTCGCATCACGCGCCGCCTTGGATTCCCAACTGGCAATCGCCAACAAGGTATCCGGCGCGCCAATCTTGCGGTGCAGGCGCGTGCCCAGCGCACCGGGTGTGCGCTGGATCACTTCGCTGGCACGGATCCAGGCTTCGGCATATTCCTCGACGCTGTACCCGGGTTTCATGCGGACTTCAAAAATGAATTTCATGACGAGCTCCTGTGTCTTTGGGTTAGAGTCCCGGAAAGCGCGGCAGTTTCATTTCCGCAAAATAGGTGGGCACTTCAGCATGCAGCTATAACGATGCTGACTGCTGTTTGAGCAAATCCAGCGCCACGTCAACGATCATGTCTTCCTGACCACCGACCAT
>TARA_R110002051_G_scaffold70544_1_pt1 | contig 78662 bp, 66 predicted proteins | sample TARA_R110002051 | Tara Oceans TARA_R110002051 (sample SAMEA4397023) | marine metagenome | biome: Polar Biome; feature: [MES] marine water layer (ENVO:01000295) within the mesopelagic zone...; material: water (ENVO:00002006), including particulate matter (ENVO:01000060) such as......
GGTATTTATACCAACACCCTCTTGGGCAGCTAGTCCAATACTTATGGTAAATAATAATGCGGTTAATAGTTTCTTCATTCTTTTATAATTTTTACGGTTGTTGAGGCATTACTTGTTACATCTTGTATAATTAAGAGATATGTAGCACCCTCGTATGGACTTAAATCTACGCTATGTGAATTACCGCGTTGTAACTCTCTTCCTAAACTGTCATATAATACGGTACGCACACCTTTTGGGTAATCTATGTACACATAATCTGTTGTTGGATTTGGGTAAACACGAATATTTCGTAAAGAAAAACTTGGCACTAAACTAAGCGTTTCACTATCGTCTGCAGTAATTATACTAAAATCTACGCCTGTATTAAACGTGTAAGCTAATGAATTGGCATTAGTATCTATGCTTGCTTCAAAAGGATGCCATAATGCATCTGTACCAAATAACTCTAAAACTAATTCAGATTCTTCTACTCCGTTAAGTTCTGCTTCTTCATAATGAAACAAAAGGGGCCCTACATAATTCGTTAAGGCTTGACTAAACGTGTACTGACGTAAAATGGAAATATTGCCCGTGTTGGCTGCTGTAAACAAACGGGAAATACTGGTATTTGAATTTACGGTGTAATCAGAAGTTGGTGAAAGAACCAAACCGTTAATTGCTAAACTTGACCCTGTTTCTATGGTTAAATAACTATCTGATCCTACATAGAGGTCTTGAGCTAGTAACATTTGGGTAAAACATAACAGGAATACTGCTAGTGGGGATTTTTTCATAAAAAAACTAGAATTTACAGAGATTAATAAACAGTTAAATTTTATTAAGTTGTTTTAAAATGTTAATTGAGCCCCAAGAACAATGCCCATACTATTGGCATCTCTATCACTATGGGTAGTACCAGGTGGAAATGGATCAAAGTCTGCACTACCACTAATCCAATTTAATGGAGCATAGCCTTCAGTTCTGAATATTTCAACAAATAACTTTGCTGCTTTATTGACAAGGGTCTGGTACCCAAAAACAAATTGATTTTGTCTTTCCCAAGGGGAACCATTTGGTCCTGCCCTAAAATCTGAAAACTCACCTGAAAGTGTGTGTTTGAGATTTCCAACTTTATTTAAATTATACTTAGCCCCAAGACTTAATGAACTAACCTTAGAAGCTTCAAAAACATTTAAGGGAGGAGTTGGATTAAATGTACCTTCCCATTCATTAAAAGTTTTTGCAAATGAAGTCATTATAATTAGACGACTATTAATATCTAAAGTGCCATAAAAGGTATACTCTGGATTATTTTCTTCACATGGTGTGAAATGAAAAACTGGAAATCCTTGACAATAAGCGCCACCTTTTTTATATGAAGCACCAACTTTTAAATTTGTTTTATTAAAAGCAAATTTATAGTTTAAATCTGCAACAAAATTGTTAAGTTTTGATGGCACTGCAGTTGCATCACCTACAGGCACATGTAATGCTCGAAATTGAGCACCACCTTGAATTAACATAACTTTAGCATGAAGCCCATCTTTATTATAACCAATCTGAGCACCATAGCCAAGCCCACCGAATGCGTGCCACATAGTTGAATTCGTAAACGGGTTTACTGTTCCCATTTGCCCAAAAGGGGCATCCATTTTTCCTACAGCCATGTATAACGGAAATTTATCTAAATTTCCAAAAACTGCAAAAGCTTTTCTTAATTGAATTTGATTCCTATTTAGATCTGTTATAGTTCCCGAACCAAAACTTTGTTCCGGGCTATATAACAACTCCGCATGAGTAGTTATCCACCTATTAATTGTCGCTGTTGCTGACAGCTGAAAAGAATGTATTACGGCCTCGCTTACATCTTTTCCAATTTGATTACTTGATGTTGGATGCCTCATAAGATAACCAAACTTAGAATCTGTATTAGAACGCTGATAATCAATGATAGAGATTAATGAAGTTCCAATAATCAGATTATTATTTTTTAAAAGACCATTTTTCTTTGAATTAAGAAGAATATTAATCTTTCTTAAATCTTGATTCTGATCTAGCATTTTATAAGAAAATTCAGAATTAAATGTAATTGCTTTAATGCCAGTTGTGTCTTTTTGCGCTGACACAAAATTAGTTACTATTAGAATAATAAATAATAAAGTTTTTTTCATATTTGATAAATTAAAATTGGGTTGCTACTTTTAACCGTAGATTTATAACAATGCCTAAATTCTATTTTTTGGCAGCGTATATAACCTATTTATTGTTTTTGGCAAATGCAATAATAATTTAAAGCTTAAGGTGGAGGAAAATGTAACGTTAGCAAGTTGTTAGCATACAGTTATCAAGTTGTTAGCACATAAGATAAAACCCTAATATAGAATTGTTAAAAAAGCTAATAATAAAAATTAAAGAAGTTGCATTATTGCACTTTGAAATTCGTCAGAGCTCTTAAAACCTGTTTTTTTAATTAATCTATTTTTTGAAACACGAAATGCACCATTGGTCAAGGAAAGTGTATCTGCAGATTCTTTTGTAGATAGGTTTAGTAAAACACAATTAATAATTTGAATTTCTTTATCTGTTAAATTAACAAAACGCTCAACTATATTTAAACGTAACTCTGGAAAATCATTATATAATGCTTCAAATATATCAGGCTCTCTAGTTTTAGAAGCTAAAGTAGATTTGTAGTTTACCTTTATAAAATTCTCTTTAAGGAGATGAAGTTTCTTATTCTGTTTTTCAAATTGTTTTTCCAAAACATACAGTTTCCTATAATGCACCTTAGCATCTTTTTGCCTCTTTATTACAAACAACAAAAATAATATTATTACAACAGTAAAAGCAAACCCCAGATATAATGCCCTGTTTTTTAAACGAATATTTCGCGCATTAGCAATTGAGCGATCTAGCATAACATTACTCAATTGACCCATCATTTTTTTGTATAAGTTACTGTGATAAAAATTAGTACTATCTCGTACTGTATTAGATTTTTCAATTAAATTAATCAACTCTTCATTGCTTAAATGTTTATTATAATCGCTAATTAAAGTCTCATATATATCTAATGCATATGCAAAGCGTTTATTTTTAGCATACATTTTGGCCGAATTTTTATAATAACCAATAATAACTTCGGGTGAAACGTTTGCATTTGCATTCACATAAGCAAGAACTTTGTTATAATCAGCACTATGCCAATTACTAACACTATCTTTATAATATTTTAATAGAGGTAATATATTATAAGCTTTACTTGTTTGTTTTAAGTCTGAATAAGCCATTGCAGCATTTGCACTGCATTGCACCAAATCATAATTGTCAAAATTATTACAATTATCAACGGCATCAATAAAAAATTCGAAAGCATTAATAGCCACTTTATTTTTTTTATTGTAGACAGCAATACCAATGTAGTTATTGATTAAGCCTATTTTTAAAGCTTTATACTCTGAATCACAAATATTTTTATAGATTTTTGTTTTAAATTGATTAAAATAACCTTCTGACATTTCAAACGCCTCCCCTAATCCAGACACAGTTATAAGCTGTTTTAATGAGATTAAAAAGAGAGAATCTTTAGCGTTAACTTGTGTATCTAATTCTAAAGTATAATTTAATGCCTTTTCATAAGCAACCATACTTGAAGCATAATCACCTGAAGCATACGTTTTATTTCCGAATTTTAAATTGTACTGAATAGAATCTAATTGTGCAAGTAGATCTGAAGAGTAAAAAATCATAAAAGATGTAAAACAGAAAACAATTATTTTACGCAGTATCATAGTTTAAGAATAACAATTAAAAAAGCTAATTATGCTTATAGTTTTATGCTAAAATAAAAAAACTAACACCAAAGGAATTAGTTTTTTCCCATAATTCAAATTTTTAAATTAAATACAATTAGCCACCCAAATCGCCATATATAAGATACTCATCTGTAAAACAGAAGACTAGATATGCAAATAAAAATTACAGTTTAAGTTAAGCGACGTTTTTGTAAATTTTCTTTTGGTTATTAAATTCTTCGATTGTTTTAAAATTCAATGCTCCGTATCGTCTATTTTTGTTGTACCAGATTTCTATGTATTCAAAGATTTCTAGTTTCATTTGTTGCTTTGTTATGAGTTTATTGCCGTAAATTAATTCGGTTTTTAATGATTTAAAGAAGCTCTCGGCTACTGCATTATATCAAGAGAAAATGAATAATTCGGTACGTCTGTTAGGTATTGCTTTATCTAATTTAAATACAGATAAGTCCGTAGTTACCCAAACGCAACTTAACAAAGACAAATCTATTAGCGTGCAATTACAATTTGAATTTTAATCTATTGAATAGATATACTTTATGAAAATTTTCACCGAACTTCGTTAAGCGTCGTTTTTAGTGACTTGAAACATATCCTATAAGCACAGAAGTAAGAACAAAATGGAAATAAAAAACGTCTGTTAATACCGTATACAAAAATAGTATAACCCATTACAAATAGTAAACAGACTTGACTCTACAAAAAATCGCCAAATTATAAAATTTGGCGATTTTCTTAAACCTAAATAACGCGGCTAAAAACTAGAGCCTATACATCGTCTCAAATTAAAAACTACAACTCTCAATCTCAGTAACGCGCAAAGTATTTACCATACCTTTAGCTTGTATTGGCATAGCGGCTAAACTAATAAGCATATCACCAACATCTAAATAACCCATTTTACAAGCTATAGCGTTAACATCTTCTATAGTTTCGTCTGTACTTACATATTTATCGTAATAAAACGCTTTAACACCCCAAAGTAAACTGAGTTGTGTTAAAATACGTTTGTTAGATGTAAAGACTAAAATGTGAGCCGGTGGCCTCCAAGCAGATATCTGAAACGCAGTATAACCACTATTTGTTAATGTAGAAATTGCTTTGGCATTAATCTCATTAGCCATATTAGCGGCATGGTAACATATGGCCTTAGTAATGTAACGCTTGGTACGAATATGTGGTGGTTTTTGTGGGACCTTAATTAATGGGGAATCTTCTACACTACGAATAATATTTGCCATTTGACGAATTACCTGCACTGGGTATTGCCCAACAGAGGTCTCACCAGATAACATTACAGCATCAGCACCATCCATAACCGAATTGGCAACATCATTAACCTCAGCACGTGTAGGCGTTAAACTTGTAATCATAGTCTCCATCATTTGCGTAGCTATAATTACAGGTATTCTTGCTTTTTTAGCTCTAAGCACCAGTTGCTTCTGTATTAGTGGTACTTCTTCAGCTGGTATTTCTACACCTAAATCTCCACGAGCCACCATTAAACCGTCACAATACGCCACAATTTTATCTATGTTGGCTACGGCTTCTGGTTTTTCTATTTTCGCTATAATCGGAATTTTATGCTCACTATGTTCGCTAATTAATTTTTCTAACTGCATTAAATCTTCAGCATGTCTTACAAAAGACAACGCCATCCAATCTACTTTCTGACCTATAGCAAAAATAGCATCTTCAATATCTTTTTCTGTTAATGCAGGTTGAGATATATTTGTGTTAGGTAGATTTACCCCCTTTTTAGATTTAAGTGGGCCACCCTGTATTACTTTGGCTTTAACTTCAGATTTTCCGTCTGTTGATACAACTTCAAAATGTAATTTTCCATCATCTAAAAGAATACGCTCACCTGGTTTTGCATCTTGAGGGAACTTATCATAAGTCATGTAAACACGATCTTTTGTACCTTCGAAACGTTTACCAGTAGCAAAAATAATTTCTTCACCAGCATTTACTATAACCTCGCCTTTCATCATACCAACACGCAACTTAGGACCTTGTAAATCAGCTAAAATTGAAGCATTGTAACCAAACTCATCGTTAAGCTCTCTTATCATTTTTATACGCTCTTCTACATCTTTATAATCTGCATGAGAAAAGTTAATTCTAAATACGTTAGCACCTTCGTCTAACATTCCTTTTAAAACGGCTTTAGTACTTGTCGCTGGGCCTAGAGTGGCTACTATTTTTGTCTTTTTATTTGGCATGGGTTCAAAAAATTAAATGGTCTTTTGATTTTATTTTTAACGGGTTAACCGTGTAACTTGTTATAATTTGCGGAATTGATTGTAATGTACTTAGTATTAAATTTTCATTTACATTCTGAATTTCATCCGAGATTTTAATAAAAAAATCTACACGTTTTAATTCGGGTATAAGATGAAAAGTTTTTAATGTTTTATCATTTGTCTCAAATAGAGTACCAGCACTATACATACTGTCTTCTTCTTTTTTGCAAATATTAGACACTAAACTCCAAGTCACATATTCAGCTTCATTATTCCATTCAAAAAAGCTATAAGAAGATGTTAGGTATTTAAAGTCTAAATCTTTAGGATTTCGCGCTAAGTTTAGTCCTAAATTTTTATTAAGTAAATAGGCTAAACGGTAATCTTCTAATCTACAATGAATAGCTATTAGCTTATAGTCATCATCATAATAATCATCTACTAGAAGTTTGTGTAAAGCCATAATGTTATAACCTTGATTGGTAAATATAGTATATAAAACGCTTAATTATATTAACTTTTGGTTAATCTTAGCCTATAAAACTTACGAAATCGTTATAGTCTTATACTTTTTAAACGTAATACGTTTTTATAAATTAAATAAGGTTTGTTATTTTATTTTGAAGCGCAAAAAAAGCGCGTTTAGAAGCCTTTTCTTCTGCTTTCTTTTTTGAAGTGGCTCTGGCTTTTGACACAACTTTATCGTTAATACTTAGTTTTACAGAAAAATGCTTTAACTCATCTTTGCCTGTATCTTCGTAGACATTATAACTAAAGGTATTCTTTTCTTTTTGGCACCACTCTATAAGCAAACTCTTGTAACTTATAACTTTGCCCTCTAAAGTTTCTATATCTACATAGGGCTCTATAACTCTAGTGTAAATAAATTTTTCGCAAAAGTTGTAACCTTTGTCTAGATAGATAGCACCGACTAAAGCTTCAAATAAATTACCATGAATATTATCTCCAAAATTAGATTTTGGTATCCTACTTTCTACTAAGTTTATTAATTCTAAATCTTTTCCGAGTTCATTAAGATGCTCTCTGCTCACCACTTTAGAACGCATTTTGGTAAGATAGCCTTCGTCACCATGTGGTACTTTTTCAAATAAATAGCAAGCAATAACAGCACTTAGCATAGCATCGCCTACAAACTCTAAACGCTCGTAATTTATAGGATTACCTTTTGCATCCTTTATATTCATTGAGCGATGTGTAAAGGCTTTTACGTAGAGTTCTTTAGCTTTTGGTTTAAAACCTAGTATTTTGTTAAGTTTTAAAAAAAAATTCCCGTCTTCTTGAGAACGGGAATTTAATATGTTACGAATGAAGCTCATTCGGGATTTAATCTAATTTTTTAAATAACACACAAGCGTTGTGACCGCCAAATCCAAATGTATTACTCATTGCTACTTTAATTTCTCGTTTCTGAGGCTTATTAAGCGTTAAATTTAATTCTGGGTCTATGTTTTCATCTACCGTTTCGTGGTTAATTGTTGGTGGTACAATACCATGCTCCATAGCTAAAATAGACGCAATGGCCTCTATAGCACCAGCAGCACCCAACAGATGACCTGTCATAGATTTTGTAGAATTAATATTTATGTTTTTAGCGTGGCTACCAAACACTGTAGATATAGCTTTTAATTCGGCAACATCACCCAATGGTGTTGATGTACCGTGTGTATTAATATGGTCTACATCTTCAGGGTTTAAACCCGCATTTTCTAAACAATTTTTCATTACCGCAACAACACCTATACCTTCTGGGTGTGGCGCTGTCATATGATATGCATCAGAGGATAAACCACCACCTACAACTTCTGCGTAGATTTTAGCACCTCTTGCTTTTGCATGTTCGTACTCTTCTAGAACAATAGCACCTGCTCCTTCCCCTAACACAAAACCGTCCCGGTTAGCATCAAAAGGTCTAGAAGCTGTTGTTGGACTATCGTTACGCGTACTCATGGCATGCATAGCATTAAAACCTCCCATACCAGCTATAGTAACTGCGGCTTCACTTCCTCCGGTAATAATCACGTCACAAGTTCCTAAACGTATAGTGTTTAAGGCATCGATCATTGAGTTTGCAGAAGAGGCACATGCAGATACAGTGGTATAATTAGGGCCCATAAAACCATATTTTATAGATATGTTTCCTGGTGCTATATCAGCAATCATTTTTGGTATGAAGAAAGGGTTAAATCGTGGGCTTCCGTCACCAGCAGCAAAGTTTAACACTTCTTCTTGAAATGTTTCTAAACCACCAATACCAGCACCCCAAATAACGCCTACTCTATATTTGTTTAGCGCATCTAGATCTAGTTTTGAGTCTGCAATTGCTTCATCTGAAGCGACCATTGCATACTGCGAAAACTTATCCATTTTGCGTGCATCTTTTCGATTAATAAAATCAGTAACTTCAAAGTTTTTTATTTCACAAGCGAACTGCGTTTTGAACTTTTCAGCATCAAAATGCGTCACAGGTGCTGCACCACTTTTTCCACTCAAAAGTGCATCCCAATATTCGTCTTTGGTATTGCCTATTGGTGTAAGTGCACCTAAACCGGTAACTACTACTCGCTTTAATTCCATAAAAATAAAGTTATTATTTTGCTGCTTCTATGTATGAAATAGCTTGACCAACTGTTGCAATGTTCTCAGCTTGATCGTCTGGTATTTGAATATCAAATTCTTTTTCAAATTCCATTATTAATTCAACAGTATCTAATGAATCCGCTCCTAAATCGTTAGTGAAGCTAGCTTCAGTTACAACTTCGTTTTCATCAACACCTAATTTGTCTACGATAATCGCTTTTACTCTTGATGCAATGTCTGACATAATCTTTTAATTTTAAGTTTTAATTAGAGAGCAAAAATAAAAAACTTTATTTTAAAAAACACCTTTACCGACAAAATGTGTTTTTAATTTAATAAAATTCGGTAGAAGTATTTCTATTTTGCCCTAATTGTTAATTATTATTCTTTTTTTTGTTTGAATAATTGAACAAATATACCCGTAAATGAAACGTATTGTAATTTTTGCGTCCGGAAGTGGATCTAATGCTGAAAATTTAATTAAGTTTTTTCACAACAGCGATACTGCGTCTGTTATTCAGGTACTAACTAACAATCCTCATGCCAAAGTACTAGACCGATGTAAAACACTAAACGTAAGCGCATTATCCTTTAACAGGATTGCATTTTCTAAGTCTAATGATGTACTTAATATACTAAAAGCAGCACAACCAGACCTTATTGTTTTGGCTGGCTTTCTTTGGAAGTTTCCTGAGTTTATCTTAAAATGTTTCCCAAATAAAGTCATTAATATACACCCTGCATTACTACCCAGCTATGGAGGAAAAGGCATGTATGGGATGAATGTACACAAAGCGGTTGTTGCCGACAAAGCGTCAGAAACAGGAATTACAATTCACTATGTCAACGAAAATTATGACGAAGGCGCTATTATCTCTCAGATAAAATGTAATGTTTTACTTACAGATTCAGCCGAAGATGTCGCAGCAAAGATTCATTTGTTAGAAATGAAATATTTTCCGAAAGTGGTTAATGATTTATTAATTTAACGTTCTGTCACATTGAGCATTGCTTTAACAGGAAATATATTTTCTTAAAAACACCTTGCAGCGAAAGTCGAGATGCCTTATAACAAGTTGGCAGTCATTTGACGCAACCAAATAGATAAAAGACCATCTATAAAAAAAACAGTATTATGAAAAATTATATTTTAATTTTATTAATTGGAATTACATTAATCGGTTGCTCTAATGCTGATGAAACTGAACTAGTACAAAGTAATTGTGATTTTATAAACTTCAAATATTATAACGGAACTCAAGACTTTTTGGGAGAAATGTCAAATGAATATATATTAATCGGTGTTGATACTACTTTTAGTAATAATGACATCGAAAATTTTATTTCAATAACAAGCATATTTGACCAAAACTACAATTACACTATTCATAATATTACGCAATATCAATTTAAGGAAATACCTTTAAAACTTAACACTTCTAAAAATTGCGAAGAAATAACACAAATAATTTCAGATTTAAACGAAAATACCATGATTTCATATACACATTTCACAATGATAACCGATGATTGTAATAATGCAATATGGGAACCAATGGGGGATTTGTGCATAAATACTTATGGAAGTAATTTTTATGTAAAAGTTTTTGACGAAAACGATTTGACAGATTTAAACCAAATGATTTCTGAAACAAATACTGAAATGGTAGAGCAAAATCAATTTATGGAAAAATGGTTTGAACTGAGAGCAGTTAAAGAATCTAATGGAGACGGATTAGCAATGGCTAACTATTTTTATGAATCTGGACTTTTTGAACATAGCGAATCTGGAATATCAAAATATCCTGTTGAATAAAAAACAAACTGCCAAAACAAATTAGTAAATACTATAAATTTCTAACCCACCACGAATAAAAAAAAGATTCCCGTTTTTACGCGAACTAAAGATGAGTAAAAAGAAAAAAAAATATTACACCGTTTGGAAAGGTCACAAAACAGGTGTTTTTGAAACCTGGAAGGACTGCAAAACTCAAATTAAAGATTTTCAGGGTGCCCAGTATAAATCTTTTGAAACTTTAGACACAGCTAAAGAAGCCTTAAAAGGAAATTATTTTGAGTACATAGGTAAAAACAAGTCTTTTAAAAGTGGCCTAACAGAAGCCCAACTTAAAAAAATAGGGCTACCTAATTACAACTCTATATCTGTAGATGCAGCATCGAGTGGCAATCCTGGTATTATGGAATATAGAGGCGTAGATACTAAAACAAAAAAACAGTTATTTCACCAAGGTCCATTTGAGCAAGGCACTAATAATATTGGCGAATTTTTAGCCTTAGTACATGGCTTAGCTTTTTTAAAACAGCACAAAAGTGAGCGTATTATGTATACCGATTCTAAAACAGCTATGAGTTGGGTACGCAAAAAGACATGCAACACAAAGTTAGAACGTAATTCTAAAAATAAACCTGTATTTGATTTGGTAGATCGCGCAGTACAATGGTTAAAAACAAATAGCTATACAACAACAGTTGTAAAATGGGAAACTAAAGCTTGGGGAGAAATTCCTGCAGACTTTGGAAGGAAATAATTAACAATTTCTCTTAACGTGTACTATACTTTTAACATAAACAGTCTTGTCAGTAAAAACAAGGGTAAACCCAACTTTGTATATTAAATAAATATCTTCAGAAAAAATAAAATTACAACCTAACAAATACGATATGTTATTATAGCTCATTACCCACTTTATAAGTGCGTATTATTTTTGAATTAGATTTGGAGAGCAGATTCAAATCAAAAAAATCATGTACTTTTGCACCTTAACCCAAACGTACTTTAATGAGTAAATTAGTAATTGTCGGAACCGTAGCTTTTGATGCTATAGAAACCCCTTTTGGTAAAACTGACAAGATTCTTGGTGGCGCAGCTACATATATAGGTTTATCAGCTTCAAATTTTAATGTAGATGCCGCAGCAGTGTCTGTGGTTGGTGGTGATTTTCCGCAAGACTATTTAGATCTTTTAAAAAATAAAAACGTTAACATAGAAGGTATAGAAATTGTTAAAGACGGTAAAACGTTTTTTTGGAGTGGAAAGTACCATAACGACATGAACTCTAGAGACACTTTAGCAACAGAGCTAAATGTACTAGAGCATTTTAGTCCGGTAGTACCAGAAAACTATAAAGATGCAGAGGTTGTAATGTTAGGGAATTTACACCCTATGGTACAACAAGGTGTCTTAGACCAAATGACTAATAAACCAAAATTAGCCATTTTAGATACCATGAACTTTTGGATGGATATTGCTCTAAACGATCTACTTTCTGTTATTAAAAATGTTGATGTTATTACCATAAACGATGAAGAAGCTAGACAATTAACTGGTGAGTACTCTCTGGTGGTTGCAGCAAGAAAGATTCATGAAATGGGACCAAAATATGTTGTCATTAAAAAAGGAGAACATGGGGCATTATTATTTCATGATGATAACGTCTTCTATGCGCCTGCTTTACCATTAGAAGAAGTATTTGACCCAACTGGCGCTGGCGATACATTTGCTGGTGGCTTTGCTGGGTATTTAGCAAAAACAGGAGATTTCTCTTTTGAAAACATGAAAACAGCCGTTATCTATGGCTCTACACTGGCCTCTTTTTGTGTAGAAAAATTTGGTACCGAGCGCATGCAAAACTTAACAGATAAAGAAATATACACACGTTTAGAACAATTTAAGAGTCTAACACAATTTGAAATTGTCCTTAACTAATTTTTGTATTAAGACAACAAGACAAAAACGATTCTATATGACCTTTAAAAAGGAAATAGTAAAAACATATAAAATAAAATTAACGTAAACCAACGCGCTCAAAATTTGAGCGCGTTTTTTTATCCTGAACTTGTTTCAGAATTTAATAAATATTAATAGCTGATAACTAAAGATGAGTGATGCATTAAAACACGAGTGTGGTATAGCACTTATTAGACTTTTAAAACCATTAGAATACTACAAGGAAAAGTATGGTAGTGCCTTTTATGGTGTAAATAAGATGTATTTAATGATGGAAAAACAGCACAACCGTGGACAAGACGGTGCTGGTTTTGCAAGTATAAAATTAGACACAAAACCCGGTGAACGTTATATTAGTCGTGTACGCTCTATTGCGCAACAACCTATACAAGATATTTTTGCTCAAATTAATGAACGTATTAATGCCGATTTCTTAAAAAATCCAGAGTACCAAGACGATGTAGCCGCACAAAAACAGCATATTCCTTATATAGGAGAACTGCTTTTGGGCCACGTACGTTATGGCACCTTTGGTAAAAATAGTGTAGAAAGTGTACACCCTTTTTTAAGACAAAATAATTGGCAGCACAGAAACCTTATTGTCGCTGGTAATTTTAACATGACTAATGTTAATGAACTTTTTGATAATTTAATTGACATAGGTCAGCACCCAAAAGAAAAAGCAGATACCATTACGGTAATGGAAAAAATAGGTCATTTTCTAGATGATGCTGTTGCTAAAATATATAAAGATTTAAAAAAAGAAGGCTACAATAAAAACGAATGTTCACCATTAATAGCAGAACGTCTTAACGTAACTAAAATCCTTAAACGTGCAGCAAAAAACTGGGACGGAGGTTATGCTATGGCGGGTTTATTAGGACATGGAGACTCTTTTGTACTAAGAGATCCTGCTGGCATTAGACCTGCCTATTATTACAAAGATGATGAAATTGTTGTTGTAGCGTCAGAACGTCCTGTAATACAAACCGTATTTAACGTACCCTTTGATGCCGTTAAAGAGTTAAATCCTGGGCACGCAATTATTACCAAAAAGTCTGGAGAAACAAAAATTAAAAAAATATTACAACCCTTAGAACGTAAAGCATGTTCTTTTGAACGTATTTATTTTTCACGTGGTAGTGATGCAGAGATTTATGCAGAACGAAAAGAACTTGGTAGATTACTAATGCCAAAGGTTCTTGATGCTATTGATAACGATACAGAAAACAGCGTTTTTTCTTTTATACCTAATACCGCAGAAACATCGTTTTTTGGAATGATTGATACGGTTGAAGAACATCTTAACCAAAAGAAGACAAAATCAATTCTTGATGGTGATGGAAAACTATCTGCTGAGCAGGTTACAAAAATTCTGTCGGAAAGACCTCGAATTGAAAAAATTGCAATAAAAGATGTTAAGTTAAGAACCTTCATTACAGAAGATAGTAGTAGAAACGACTTAGTAGCTCACGTTTACGATGTTACTTATGGTGTTATAAAACCAACCGATAACTTGGTTATTATTGATGATAGTATTGTAAGAGGTACCACATTAAAGATGAGTATCATTAAAATGATGGATAGGCTAAAACCCAAAAAGATTGTTGTAGTCTCTTCGGCACCTCAAATACGCTATCCAGATTGTTATGGTATTGATATGGCTAACTTAGAAGGGTTAGTTGCTTTTAGAGCAGCATTGGCTTTATTAAAAGATACAAACCAATATCATATCGTTGAAGAAGTTTATAATAAATGCTTAGCTCAGGTTAATCTTAAAGACAAAAAAGTAGTTAACCATGTTAAAGACATCTACAATAACTTTACTGCTGAACAAATCTCTAATAAAATTGCAGAGCTACTAAGTGATGACGATGTTAATGCTGAAGTGAAAATAATATTTCAACCTGTAGAAAACCTACATAAGGCCTGTCCTAAAAATTTAGGTGATTGGTATTTTACTGGTAACTACCCTACTGCTGGTGGTAACCGGGTCGTTAATAAAGCATACATTAATTTTTATGAAGGTAATAAAGAGCGTGCTTATTAAAATAGAGGCAATAAAAACAGTTTAACTGATAAAACATGCGATACAACTAAGTTTTATGCATTTAAACAGATAAATATTAATCATCTAACTATTTAAATTACATTAGTTTCACCATAACATAAGTAGGTTAAGTTCATGGTAGATTTGGGGCAAAAAAAGGTGAACATCTGTTCACCTTTTTTTATGTCTATAATTTAAAGCATCTCTTAAGGTCTATTTCTAATTTATTTATTTTTAGCGCATTAAATTCTATTAAAACACCTTTGTTTCCACTCTTAGACTAATATATCTGTCGTTTGTCCAAAAAATTGAATAATTATATTAATGTAGGCTTATCTTTAACTCACCATAACATAAGTAGGTTAAGTTTATGGTAGATTTGGGGCAAAAAAGGTGAACGTCTGTTCACCTTTTTTCATTTTATAGCTACAAAGAAAAATTCCCCATTACATCAAAAAAATTATACTAGGTTTTTCAGAAAACAATACTCAGAAATTCAATCTATACTATCTGCTTACATTATACTCAAAAAATAAATGCGTGTGCATTAAAGTATTGATATCAGTAAAACAGACGCTAGCTAATAATAAGATAGTTGCACTTATGAGTTGAACTCAGCATTAATAAATCAACTCTAAAAATTAGTTTAAAACCAAAAAAAAATCCGAGACTAAAAGTCTCAGATTTTTTATGTTCACATATTTACCTATAAATTCTAAAAAAATCTTATAAGTAAAATACTATATATTATTTAGCTTCAGCATAACGTCTTTCAACTTCATTCCAGTTAATAACATTAAAAAATGCATTAATATAATCTGGTCTTCTGTTTTGGTAGTTTAAGTAATATGCATGTTCCCAAACATCTAATCCTAAAATAGGTGTACCACCACATGTTACGCCTGGCATTAATGGGTTATCTTGGTTTGGTGTAGAGCACACTTCAACTTTTCCTCCTTTATGAACACATAACCATGCCCAACCAGAACCAAACTGTGTAGCTGCTGCTTTACTAAAAGCTTCAATAAAAGCATCTTTAGATCCAAACTCTGCCTCAATAGCGTCTTTTAAATCCCCAGATAAGTAACCTCTATCTTCTGGGTTCATAACATCCCAAAACAATGAGTGGTTGTAAAAGCCACCACCATTATTTCTAACACCACCATTAGTCATATCTAAATTAGTAAGAATATCTTCTATAGATTTTCCTTCTAAATCTGTACCTTCTATTGCGGCATTAAGTTTAGTTGTATAGCCATTATGATGTTTAGAATGATGAATCTCCATAGTACGAGCATCAATATTTGGCTCTAAAGCATCATAAGCGTATTTTAATTTTGGTAATTCAAAAGCCATAATAGTATATTTTTTAAGTATTAATAAAATCGATTTTAACAAATTTACAATATTGAAAACAAGAAACTCCAAATAAATTATTAAGATTCCCTATTTTGGTATAAAATTTATCTTTTGCAAAACTCACCATTTAAAATTTATAATGCTTCGGCTGGCAGTGGAAAAACATTTACACTCGCAAAATCGTATTTAAAAATACTAATAGTATCTAATGACTACAATAAATTTAGATCCATTTTAGCACTAACCTTTACCAATAAAGCAGTAGGCGAAATGAAGGAACGCATTATAATGATGCTAAAAGTGTTTTCTACTAAAGAGAACTTAGATAATCCGCATCCTATGTTTATGGACATCTGCAAAGATTTATCTATTTCTAAAGTAGATCTCAACACCAAATCTAAACAGATACTAAAACATATAATACATAACTACGGAGCTTTCGATATTTCTACAATAGATGGGTTTACCCACAGAGTTATTAGAACTTTTGCTCACGATTTAAAACTACCTGTAAATTTTGAAGTTGAACTCGACCAAGAACGGCTCTTAAGTGAAGCTGTAGATAGCCTTATTGCAAAAGCTGGCACAGACAAAGAACTTACAAAAATTCTTGTAGATTTTGCCTTAGAAAAAGCAGATGATGATAAAAGTTGGGACATTAGTTACGATTTTAATAAGATTTCAAAACTATTAGTTAACGAAAATGACAGTGCTGCAATTAAAATTTTAGACGCTAAAACAATAGAAGAATTTCAGCAGTTAAAAACACAGCTCGCTAAAGACATTGAGTCTTTAGAAAAAGCAATAGTAAGTGTAGCTAACTCTACTTTAGATTTAATTGAAGAGTCGGGCTTACAATTTGATGATTTTAACAGAAAATCACTTCCAAAACATTTTGAAAGTTTAGCATCAAAAACAATAAATTTAAACTTTAGCTCTGCCTGGCAAGCAGATTTAATAGAAGGAAACTCTCTATATCCTGCACGTGTCTCTGATGCTAATGCTAGTACTATAAAAAGTATTCAACCCTATTTGGCAGAAGCTTTTATTAAATCTAAAACATCAGTTTTTGGGTTAAAGCTAAAAAAAGGGTTTTATAAAAACATGACACCGCTCTCTGTTTTAAATGCCATTCAAAAAGAGGTGAACGCTATAAAAAATGAGCAGAACAAAATGTTAATTTCAGAATTTAACACCATTATTAGTACTGAAATTAAAGATCAACCAACCCCTTTTATATATGAGCGTTTAGGCGAAAAATTTAAACATTATTTTATTGATGAGTTTCAAGACACCTCTAAAATGCAATGGGAAAACTTAGTTCCATTATTAGACAATGCCTTATCTACAAGCAATGGTTCTGCTATGCTTGTTGGCGATGCAAAACAAGCTATTTACAGATGGCGTGGTGGTGAAGCAGAACAGTTTATTAATCTTTATAACCAAACAGAAAATCCTTTTCCTATTGAGGCAGAAGTACTTCCTCTAGAAACAAATTACCGAAGCGCTAAATCTGTTATAACATTTAATAATGCGTTTTTTAAGTTTTTAAGTGGTGCACATTTTAGTAATACAGTATATGCAAATCTTTACCAAAATTCTGGCCAAAATTTACACAGTACAACTCAGGGCTATGTAAATCTTAACTTTTTAGATATAAAGCAAGAAGATGACAATGACCAACTCTATGCGCAACAAACCTTAGACACTGTTAAACAATGCCAAGAAAACGGTTATAAATTAGAAGACATCTGTGTTATTGTGCGTAAACGCAAACAAGGTGTTGTTATTGCAAAATACCTGAGTGAACATGGCATAACTATAACTTCTTCTGAAACCTTACTTTTAAAAAATTCTGACAAAGTTATTTTTCTTAATGCCTTTTTAAAATTACTATTACAACCAACAAACAAAGCCTTAAAGATTGAAGTTCTTACATTTTTAGCAGAACAACATTGTATTGAAGATAAACACCAATTCTTTGCATTACATATTAACAAAGAGATTAATGCTTTTTTTGAAAGTCTAAAAGCATTACAAATTTTTACAAATAAAGAAAAACTTCTTCAGTTACCATTATACGAACTTATAGAAGAACTTATTCGCGTATTTAAACTCAACACCACTTCTGATGCTTACCTTCAATTTTATTTAGATTTTGTATTAGAATTTACGCAAAAACAAAACACCGATTTATCTGCATTTTTAAGATATTTTGAAAAGAAAGAAGATAATCTAAGTGTTGTTTCGCCCGAAAATAGAGATGCTGTTCGCATAATGACCATACATAAATCTAAAGGATTAGAATTTTCTGTGGTAATATTCCCTTTTGCAGATTTAAATATATACAGAGAATTAGAACCTAAAGTTTGGTTTCCATTAACAGAAGATACCTATCACAATTTTAAAACACTACTTATTAACTATAATAAAGATATTGAACATTTTGGCGACAAAGGAAAATCTATTTATGATAAACACCAAGCCCAATTAGAACTCGATAACATTAACCTGCTTTACGTTGTATTAACAAGAGCTGTTGAGCAACTTTATGTTATTTCTAAAAAAGATATAAGCCCAAAAGGCATAGTGAATACAAATACATACGCTGGTATGTTAATTACCTATTTGCAAAATATTGGTGATTGGTCAGATAATCAACTTGTATATCGTTTTGGAGAATCAAACAAAAAGGTACAAACAACACCAAATGCGCTATTAGACCCTATTGAATTAATCTCTGTACCAAAAGAAGATCACGACTTAAGTATTATAACAAAATCTGGCTTGCTTTGGGATACTCAGCAAGAAAAAGCAATAGAACGCGGTAATTTGGTACATTTAATTTTATCAAAAATTAAAACAAAACAAGATTTAGATTTAGCCTTTAATGAGTTGTTATTTGAAGGCGCAATTACTAACGAACAGATAAACCAATTAAAATCAGTAGTTACAAATGTTTTAGAGCACCCCAAACTTAAGCTGTATTTTGAAGACGGTTTTGACGTTTATAATGAACGTGACATTATCACAAACACAGGACAGCTTTTAAGACCAGACCGACTTAATATTAATGCTCTAAAAGACGTCATTCTCATAGACTATAAAACAGGTGAAAAAAAATCTTACCATCAGTCTCAACTTAATGATTATGATTTTGTTTTAAAAGAAATGAATTATAAAGTAATTAAGAAAATTTTGGTTTACATAAATGAATCTATCGAGGTGATTGAAGTCTAATATTTACTCAGTATCTTTGTTTAATAATTAATATTTTGAAGTATGTACGGAAGCATAAAAACACATTTACAACAAGAAATAGAATCTATAAAAGAGGCGGGACTTTATAAAAAAGAGCGCATTATTACCTCACCTCAAGGCGCAGAAATAACTTTAAACACAGGTCAAAAAGTATTAAACTTTTGTGCTAATAATTATTTGGGCCTTTCTGCACACCCAGACGTTGTACAAGCTGCAAAAGACACGTTAGACTCTCACGGTTTTGGTATGTCTTCTGTACGTTTTATATGTGGTACTCAAGATATTCATAAAGAACTTGAACAAAAAATTGCTGATTTCTATGGTACAGAAGATACCATTCTTTATGCTGCTGCATTTGATGCTAATGGTGGTGTTTTTGAGCCGTTACTAACAAAAGAAGATGCCATAATTTCAGATTCATTAAACCACGCCTCTATAATTGATGGTGTAAGGTTGTGTAAAGCTGCAAGATACCGTTATCAAAATAACGATATGGCAGATTTAGAGCAGCAACTTATTACAGCTAATGAAAACGGAGCACGATTTAAAATTATAGTAACAGATGGTGTCTTTTCTATGGACGGTTTAGTTGCTCCTTTAGATAAGATTTGCGACCTAGCAGATAAATATGATGCTTTAGTCATGATAGACGAGTGCCATGCCACTGGTTTTATTGGTGAAACGGGTATTGGTACGCTAGAAGAAAAAGGAGTTTTGGGCCGTGTAGATATTATTACAGGTACACTCGGGAAAGCTATGGGTGGCGCCATGGGTGGTTACACAACAGCTAACAAAGAAGTTATTGAGATACTACGTCAACGTTCTAGACCTTATTTATTCTCTAACTCTCTAGCTCCCGCGATAGTAGGTGCCTCAATTAAAGTATTCGATATGTTAAAGAACGATACGGCATTACGAGATAAAGTAAATTGGAATACTAAGTATTTTAAAAAGGGCGTAAAAGATGCTGGTTTTGATATTGTGGATGGTGATTCTGCTATAGTTCCAATCATGTTATATGACGCCAAATTATCTCAAAATATGGCCAATATGCTATTAGAAGAAGGAGTTTATGTTATAGGATTCTTTTACCCAGTAGTGCCAAAAGATAAAGCAAGAATTAGAGTACAACTATCTGCAGCACACACTCAAGACCAATTAGATAAGGCTATTTCGGCCTTTATTAAGGTTGGGAAAAAGCTAGAAATTATTTAAAATCGTTACAAACACACTATTTTAGGGCGATGTAACAATATTTTTTTATATTTGTCTTTGTTAATAATATTTAACAACTTACTTTTACCAACAATTAACACTTAAAATTAAATTAATAAGAGTATGAAAAATCTTAGCAGATTATTATTTGTAACAGTGCTTTTGATAAGCTTCAGCACTTCAAATGCGCAAGATAAAAACAATCCATGGGCAATTAGCTTCGGTATTAACGCTGTGGATCTTTACCCAACAGGAGAAGATGCGCCAAGTGGAGAGTATTTTGACGAATTTTTTAACGCCACTGATCATTGGAACACATTTGCATCGATTTCAAGAGTAGCAGTTTCAAAATACCTTAGTGATGGTTTTACATTTACTGCAGGTGGTACAATAAACAAAATTTCTAAATTAGGTTCTATTGACACAGCTGGTGAAACTGTATTAGTTAATGCAGATGATTTATCATACTATGCATTAGACGGTACAGTAAGCTATAGCTTTATGGATGTAATTAAGTCTAAAACTATCGATCCTTATATAGGTGCTGGTGGTGGTTATACTTGGGTAGATAACATTGGAGCTGGTACATTAAACGGTACAGTAGGTGTAAAATATTGGTTTAACGAAAAATTAGGTCTTGAAGCACAATCACGTTATAAGCACTCATTTGAAGATTATTTACCAAAGCACTTTCAACATTCTTTAAGTGTTATATTTAAATTTGGTGGTACAGATACTGATAATGATGGTATATATGACAAAGATGATGCTTGTCCTGAAGAAGCTGGATTAGAAATCTTTAACGGCTGTCCTGATTCTGATAATGATGGTATCCAAGATTCTAAAGATGATTGTCCTAACACACCAGGTTTAGCTGAATTTAACGGTTGTCCTGATGCTGATGGTGATGGTGTAATGGATAAGGATGATAAGTGTCCTAGCGTTGCAGGTCTTAAAGCCTTAATGGGATGTCCTGATGCTGATGGTGACGGTGTTGCTGATGGTGACGATAAGTGTGCTAATGAAGCTGGTCCTGCTGCAAACAATGGTTGTCCTTGGCCTGATACAGACGGAGATAGCATCTTAGATAAAGATGACAAATGTCCTAACGAAGCTGGTGTTGCTGCTAACAACGGTTGTCCTGAAGTTAAGCCAACTGAAGAAGAAATGAAAACTTTAAATACTTATGCAAGATCAATATTATTTGATTCTGGTAAAGCATCTTTCAAAAAAGAAACTGATAAAGTATTAGAAGCAATGACTGCTATCTTTAAAGAATACCCACAAGCAAACTTTGCTATTGAAGGTCACACAGATAGCCAAGGTGCTAAAGCTACTAACCAAGCATTATCTGAAAGAAGAGCTAACGCTGTAAGAGATTATTTAATCGCTAACGGAATTAGTGCTTCAAGATTATCTGCTGCAGGTTTTGGTGAAGACAGCCCAATCGCTGACAACAAAACTAGAAATGGTAGAAAAGAAAACAGACGTGTTGAGGTGAAGTTGAAAAACTAATCACAACAAAAAAATATATTTAAAAAACGCTCCAATATTCGGAGCGTTTTTTATTTTTATAGAATGGATAGTTTTATAAAAACGGTATTAATAGATTTACAAAAAAAGAATTTAAATCTAGAAGATTTAGTCTTTATACTTCCCAGCAAGCGTGCAGGTATTTTTTTAAAGCACCAGCTCGCCTCACTCTTAACAACACCTGTATTTGCACCACAAATAATAAGCATTGAAGAATTTGTAGAAGAACTTTCAGGACTAAAGACACTCACTAGTGTTGAGCTTATATTTGAGCTATACAGGTCTTACAAAAGTGCTACACAAGCTAATGCAGTAGAGTCCTTTGAATCTTTTTCTAAATGGGCACAAATACTTCTACAAGACTTTAATGAAATAGACAGATATCTTGTACCGCAAGAACAAATATTTGATTATTTAAAGGCTATAAAAGAGTTAGACCATTGGTCACTTAGCACAAACAAAACCGACCTCATACAGAATCATTTAAAATTCTGGGAGAAACTTAAAATCTATTACAAAGATTTTTCAGCCAATTTATTACAATCTAAAAAAGGCTACCAAGGGCTAATATATAGAGAAGCTGCAGAAAAGTTAGAAACTTATATAGCACATAATTCTAGTAAAAAACATGTGTTCTTAGGTTTTAATGCTTTAAATACTGCCGAGTCTAATATTATACAAGGACTTCTACAAAATGATTTAGCACACATCTATTGGGATATAGACAAAGTGTTTATTGAAGACCCTATACATGACGCTGGCTTGTTTACCAGACAGCATTTAAAACGTTGGGACTATTTTAAAAAGCAACCATTTAATTGGTTATCGTCTCACTACACAGACAAAAAAAACATACAAGTGGTAGGTATTCCAAAATTTGTTGGCCAAGCTAAACACATTGGTCAAGTGCTTCAAGAGATAAGCCTTACTAACAAAAAATTATCTAGTGTAGCTGTTATTTTAGGTGAAGAAAATTTACTAATACCAGTGCTTAACTCCATACCAAAACAAATACAAGCCTTAAATGTAACAATGGGCTTGCCTTTAAAGTTTGTACCCTTAGCATCACTTTTCGAATACTTATTTACCATACACAAAAACAACCCAAAAACATTTTATTACAAAGATGTTGTAGACCTCCTAAAACACCCGTCTTTATATAGTTTATTTACTAATAAGGATAATACAAACGCTGCAGATAACATTATTGAGCATATACAAAAAAATAATATCGTCTATATAACTGTTCAAGAGCTTGAGGCGTTATCTAAGCCAAATTCTAACTTACTCAGTCTACTATTTAATAATTGGCAAGATGATCCTAAAATAGCACTTAAAAACTGTTCTGATTTAATATTAAGAATTAAAGCCTTTTATGATACTAACAAAACAAGCAACAGTTTAGAACTCGAATATCTGTTTAGATTTAATACCCTGTTTAACCAATTATCACTTTTAAACGAACGCCATAAATACCTCAATTCAATAGTTGTATTACACGCTATATTTGTAGAATTATTAAGTTCTGAAACCTTAGACTTTAAAGGAGAACCTTTAGAAGGATTACAAATAATGGGGATGTTAGAATCTCGTGTGCTCGATTTTGAGACCGTAATTATAAGCTCCGTAAATGAAGGCATACTACCGTCTGGTAAAACCAACAATTCTTTTATTCCGTTTGATGTTAAAATAGAAAATGGTTTGCCTACTTACAAAGAAAAAGATGCGGTTTATACCTACCATTTTTACAGATTATTACAACGTGCTAAAAATATATACATCTTATATAACACCGAAGTAGATGCCTTAAAAGGTGGTGAAAAAAGTCGATTTATTACACAGTTAGAGATTGAAGGTATTCATAATATTAAACATAGCATACGCGCTGCTCATGTGCCGTATATTGAACAAAAATTAAAAGAAATTACCAAAACCAACTTAGTACTAGACCAACTAAAAACTGTTGCAGCAAAAGGCTTTTCACCGTCGTCTTTAACTAACTACATAAGAAACCCTATTGATTTTTATTATCAAAAAATACTGAATATCAAAACCTTTGAAGATGTTGAAGAAAATATAGCGGCCAACACCCTAGGAAGTGTTATTCATGATACTTTAGAAGAATTCTATAAACCTTTAGAGGGTCATTTTTTAACCATTGACGCAGTCAACGATTTTAAAACAAGAATAAAAACAGCGGTAACCCATCACTTTAAAAATCTTTATAAAGATGGAGACTTTACAAAAGGTAAAAATCTTATTATTTATAAAATCGCACAGCGGTATATTTTAAATTTTTTAAATTCTGAAATTGACAGTCTTAAAAAAGGCAACAAAATAAAAATCATAGCTATTGAAGTTAATAACACCATAGACCTAAACATAGATACACTCGACTTCCCTATTAAACTTACTGGGAAAGTAGATAGGGTTGACGAATTTAATGGCACTATGCGCATTATAGATTATAAATCTGGTAAAGTGGAACAAAACAAAGTAGAAATAACAGACTGGGAAGATCTCACTTCGGACTACACCAAATACAGCAAATCGTTTCAAGTATTATGCTATGCGTATATGATGCAACAACACGGAGGTTTAGCTTTTCCTATTGAAGCTGGCATCATATCTTTTAAAAATCTCAATACTGGTTTTTTAAAATTTGGAAAAAAACCGTCAACCCACAGTCGTAAAAAAGACCAATTAATAACGGCAGACACCCTTACTAGTTTTGAAACAGCGCTTAAAAACTTGGTTATTGAGATTTGTAATCCAGATTTAAAATTTATTGAAAAAGAAGTCTAGCCATGGTTGTACATAAAAATATAGTCTTAGAACGCACGAAACAAAAACCCATTTTAGTTGATACTTTTTATCATACGGTACAAACAAAACAGCCTATTATTATATTTTGCCACGGGTATAAAGGATTTAAAGATTGGGGTGCTTGGAATGTACTTTCCACCGCTATAGCAAATGACGGTTGCTGTTTTGTAAAATTTAACTTCTCTCATAATGGCGGCACCATTAATAATCCTATAGATTTTCCAGATTTGGAGGCTTTTGGAAATAACAATTACACCAAAGAGTTAGATGATTTAACCTGTGTTATTGACTGGGCCGAACAGTACTTTAAAAATCAATATTTTGCAGACACTACAAATATTTGTGTTGTTGGCCATAGTCGTGGTGGCGGCATTGCCATAGTAAAAGCGGCTGAAGATGCTCGCATAAAAAGCCTCATTACCTTAGCCAGCATTAGTGATTTTGGTAAGCGTACCGCAACTACTGGTAATTTAGAAGCGTGGCAAAAAAACGGTGTAAAATATGTTCTTAACGGACGGACAAAACAACAAATGCCACATTATTACCAATTTTATGAAGACTTTAAAGCTAACGAAGACCGCTTGCATATCGCCACAGCACTAAAAAAAATAACGATTCCGACCCTAATTATTCATGGTAATAAGGACAGTTCTATCGTGGTACAAGAAGCAGAAGAACTGCACCAATGGGCCACGCACAGTCAGCTCATAATTGTTAATAATGCAGATCATGTTTTTAACACCAAACACCCTTGGGCATCTCAGCAATTGTCACCAGAATTAAACCAAGTGCGTAAGTCCATAATTACGTTTGTATTACCTTAAAAAACTTTAGGTACATTAAGAAAGGAATAGACTACAAACAATTATACGAAACTATTCTTTTGTGTGTTTTTAAACTGATAATTTAGGGTTAAAATTCTATAAAAAAGCTTAAACACCTATTAAAAAATACACCCTTCGTATGATTTCGTATAAAAAATCTGCGTATTGGGTTTAAAACACTTTACTTCGTCTACAACATTAAAATAACGTGACGTCGGTTAGGTTTATTTTTAGGGGAGAAAAATTGTATCGAGAACGTTTTAAAAAACTGACGCACTGTTTCTCGATACAAGTTTTTCTCATAGGCCATAAAAACAGTAATCAACGTGGAGAAGATCGGATTCGAACCGACGACCTCTTGACTGCCAGTCAAGCGCTCTAGCCAACTGAGCTACATCCCCAAAACTATAAGTGGCTTATTTTAAGCCTCGCAATACCAATACAGGCATTGTTGTACTATGAAAATCTTTCTTTAAAATGGTATCCTTTTCCCATAATTTACTAAAAAAACCGCGTTGGCGTCTTACCACACAAAGCATATCTGGGTAATTGGCTTTGGCATGTTCTAAAACGGCCTGAAACGTTGTAGGACTCTCTACCGTAGTTTTGTTAGTAACCAAACCTAAAATCTCAGCATTAAGATCTAAATCATTTTTAGAATGCAGCGGTGTCTTAACTAACAATATATTGGCTACCGCTTTAAATTTATCCTTAATAGAAATGAGAGGGTTTAAAACCCCTTCCCTTTTTATAACGGCAGATTTTAAGGCGATTAAAATTTTAACAATAGGCTTGTACACGTAACCTTCGGGCACAATAAGTGCTGGTATTTGGGTACGCTTAATTATTTTACCAGACGTTTTACCTAAGTAAACCTCATCTTTAATAGAATTTGTACGTGGCTCTAAAATAATTAAATCTACATCTAAGGCGTTACACACTTGCTCTAGAGTGTCTATTAATTTACCTTTAAACGTTCTGGTATAAACAGCAACATCCTTGGTGTCTATAGACGCGACATGTGCATCTAAAAAAGCCTTAGACTCACGCTCAAGGATATGATCTACCTTAATCATTGTGCCTGCTTTGGTATAAACATTATATATTTGAACCACATATAATTTTGCTCCAAAAGCTTTAGCAAAATCTATTGCATATTGCAAATGAGATTTTGCATTTTTTGAAGATCCGACAGGAACCAGTATCGTTTTCATAACACTACTATTTGTAACAAAAATAAACATTAAAAATGATTCGTAAAGGGAATACTAATGATATAGATGCAATTATTGCTCTAACAAAAGCTTGTGCTACAGCAATGATTGCAGATGGTATTTACCAATGGAATACACATTACCCAAATAAAGCTGCGTTTATAAATGATGTAGAGCGTAACGAATTGTATGTGTTAGAAATTAATAAAACTATAATTGGCTCTATAGTTATTTCAAATTATAAAGATGAAGACTATATACCCATAAAATGGCTTACAAAAGATAAATGCAACCTTTACATACACAGGTTAGCTGTTCACCCATTGTACCAAAAAAAAGGCCATGCACAACAACTTATGAATTTTGCAGAACGGTATGCTAAAACACATAATTATATATCTATTAGACTAGATACCTTTTCGCAAAACAAAAGAAACCAAAAATTTTACGAACTTCGCGGTTATAAGCGTTTGGGTGCTATTTACTTTCCTAAACAGAGTAAATTTTCATTTTATTGCTATGAACTAGTCCTTTGAGTACCACACTAACATTAAAACAAATAAATAAGCTCGCTATACCTGCATTAATTGCTGGTGTGTCTGAGCCACTTTTATCTTTAACAGATGCAGCTATTATTGGTAACATGTCTAATAATGCCACGACCTCTATTGCTGCAGTTGGTATTGTTACCACCTTTTTATCTATGCTTATTTGGGTGTTAGGACAAACACGAAGTGCCATATCATCTATAATATCGCAGTATGTTGGTGCAGATAACTTAGAAGCTGTTAAAAACCTACCAGGACAAGCTATTTTTTTAATTACAGCATTAAGCGTAGTTATTATTTTGGTTACCTTTCCGTTTGCTGAGTCTATTTTTAAACTTTATAATGCCTCTGGTGACATACTAAATTATAGCGTAGACTATTATAAAATTAGAGTTTTTGGTTTTCCGTTTACACTATTTACCATCGCCATTTTTGGCACATTTAGGGGCTTACAAAACACCTACTACCCTATGCTAATTGCAATTGTTGGTACGTTTGTAAATATAATTTTCGATATTATTTTAGTCTATGGCATTACAGATGTTATTGATGCTATGCACATAAAAGGCGCTGCTTATGCTAGTGTTATTGCTCAATTAGTAATGGCATTACTCTCTGCATATTATATGATAAAAAAAACAGAGATTAAAATTATTATTAAACTTCCTTTTAATCCAGAAATTAAACGGTTTGCATTAATGATTCTTAATCTTTTTGTAAGAACTTTAGCTCTAAATTTTGCACTGTATTTAGCAACAAGTTTTGCTACAAAGTATGGCGAACATTATATAGCGGCTTACACTATAGCTATAAACTTATGGTTTTTAGGTGCTTTTATTATAGATGGTTACGCAAGTGCTGGTAATATTTTATCTGGTAAACTACTCGGAGCAAAAGATTATAAAAACCTTGTTAATTTAAGTAATAAACTCATTACATATGGTAGTATTGTAGGCTTAATTATTGCAAGTATTGGTGCACTATTTTATTACCCAATAGGCAGAATTTTCACAAACGACACTGCTGTTTTAAATGCGTTTTATGACATCTTTTGGATCGTATTAGCCATGCAACCGCTTTGCGCCTTAGCTTTTATTTTTGATGGCGTTTTTAAAGGTTTAGGAAAAATGAAATATCTAAGAAATTTATTATTAATATCTACGCTGTTTGTGTTTTTTCCGGTTATAAAATACACAGATGCATTAGATTATAAATTACACGGTATTTTTATTGCTTTTTTACTCTGGATTGTTGCCCGTGGCATACCATTAATTATAAAATTTAGAAAAACATTTAAGCCTCTAGCCCAAAACACGTAAATTAGACTTCTAATTCGGATTGATAAGTACAAATGAAAGCACTAATTTTACGTTTACAAGAGGTAGATATTAATAAAAAATTAGCCGAAGCACCAGACGATAGTTATGGTATTGGTATTTTTATTGGTACATTTTTACCCTTTATAATTTTGGTAATAATAGCTTACACCATCTATAGATATAATAAAAACAGAATAAAAGACGAATAATATGGATATACTTAATTTCTTAGGCGGAAACGGTCTTTTTCTAATATTAGGCATCGTACTCGTCGTTATATATTTCTATAACCGAAACAAAAGACGCTGAGTTATATTATCGTGTTTTTAACCAACCTGTAATACTCAATCGTGGCGTATGTACAGGCTTTACCTCGTGCTCTAAAACGTTACTTTCAAAAATAACTACTTTACCAGGAAATGGATAGATAGTTTTAGCCTCATTTTCTAAATACAATACCAATTCACCACCATTTTTGGGTTGCCAATCTTCGCTATTTAAATAGCACACAAAAGATAACCGTCGCCTATCATCATTCATAAACGTATCTAAATGCCTTTTGTAAAAGGTATCTTTAGGATAAACCGCATAATGAAATTCTTTCTGATTAATACCCAAAAAACAAGTGCGATTAAGATAATCTTTTAAGTCATTAATTTTATTGAAAAACAACTGTTCTGCGGCATTGCAAAAACGTTCATCCATCCATAAAATAATATCACCACGTATCGCTTTTTTTACGACCGCATTGGTTTTGTTACCTATGGCCGATTTTTTAAATACATCGTCTTCGTACTTCTCAAGTAACGCGGTTCTGAGTGCTAAAACGGTGTCATCTTTAAAAAAATCGTCTATAATAGCGTATTTTTGACGTGCAATGTCTGAAATAATACGCTCGTAAAGCGGATTTTCGACAAACGGAATAGCCTCAAACAGGGTGCTCAACGTAGGTTAGCGTAAAAATGAAGTTTCATAATCTATATTTTTGCTAAAAAAATTGCGCAAATGTAATCTAAAAACAGTTTCGTTTTACATTTATAATATCTTTGCAACATAACACAAATTAGCATGAGCAATATTCGCATTACAAAACAATTTTCTTTTGAAACAGGTCATGCACTTTACGGTTATGACGGCAAGTGCAAAAACGTACACGGCCACAGTTACCGCTTAGACGTTACTGTTATTGGCACGCCTATTTCAGATAACAACAATGTAAAGTTTGGAATGGTGATAGATTTTAGCGATTTAAAAAAAATCGTAAAAGAAGAAATTGTAGATGTGTTTGACCACGCTACAGTATTTAATAAAAATACACCACATTTAGAATTAGCACAAGAATTAGCAGCCAGAGATCATAATGTGTTATTGGTAGATTACCAACCAACAAGCGAAATGATGGTTATTGACTTTGCTGAAAAAATAAAACAACGTCTACCAAAAGGCATACAATTACACGCTTTAAAACTTCAAGAAACAGCAACAAGCTTTGCAGAGTGGTTTGCTTCAGATAATGACTAAAACTAACCACATAACTATTGCAAAAGGTAAAAAAGTCTATTTTGCATCAGACAATCATTTGGGGGCACCAACTATGGAAGCGTCTCGACCTCGTGAGAAAAAATTTGTGGCGTGGTTGGATGAAATTAAACACGATGCAGCTGCCATCTTTTTATTAGGAGATTTATTTGATTTTTGGTTTGAATATAAAACCGTTATTCCAAAAGGCTTTACCAGAACGTTAGGAAAGTTAGCAGAAATAAGTGATTCTGGCATACCAATACACTATTTTGTAGGTAACCACGATTTATGGATGAATGGGTATTTTGAAGAAGAACTCGGTATTCCGGTACATCATAAACCTGAAGAGTTTACATTTAATGACCATTCTTTTTTTATAGGTCATGGTGATGGCTTAGGACCTGGAGATAAAGGCTACAAACGCATGAAAAAAGTGTTTACAAGTCCGTTTTTTAAAGGATTGTTTCAATGGGGGCATCCCGATATTGGTATGCGTATTGCACAGTATTTCTCAGTAAAAAATAAAATGATTTCTGGTGATGATGATGCCACATTTTTAGGAGAAGACAACGAATGGCTCGCTGTTTATAGCAGAAAAAAACTAGAAGATAAACACCGTGATTTCTTTGTATTTGGTCATAGGCATTTACCCCTCGAAATTCAATTAAACGACACCTCTAAATACATAAATTTAGGAGATTGGATTCAATATTATACCTATGGTGTTTTTGATGGTGAAAATTTTGAATTGAAGACGTATTAATAAAACTAAGCTTAGTTATGTTGGCCTTCAATATCTTCTCGCAAATCGAGCTCACGTAACGGTTTATTCTTAATACCAATTATAAACACTATAATTAATGTTGCTGTACCACCAAGCATAACAGCTAAAGGCGCACCAAAAATCCGTGCAGCTATGCCGCTTTCGACAGCTCCAAGCTCATTAGAGGAACCCACAAACATAGAGTTTACTGCGCCTACTCTGCCTCTCATATGGTCTGGTGTTTTTAACTGTAATATAGTCTGTCTTACAACCATAGAAATACCATCAAAAACACCTGCAAAAAATAACATTAAAACACTAAGCCATATTAATTTAGAAGCTCCAAAAATTATCATACAAAAGCCAAATCCAAAAATTGAAATCAATAATTTCTTTCCTGTATTTCTTGTAATTGGTATATAAGTTGTTGCCAACATAGTTATAATACTTCCAGAGGACAATGCTGCGTTCAATAATCCAAATCCTTTTGGGCCTGCATCTAAAACATCTTTTGCAAACACAGCAAATATGGCGACAGCGCCACCAAACAATACAGCAATCATATCTAACGTTAGTGCACCTAAAATAACTTTATCATTAAAAACAAAACTCAGGCCTGCTTTAAGACTCTCTTTTACAGTTTCATTAGAATCTTTATTCAAAATTGGTTTTTTATCAATTTGAAAAACTAAAACAAATGCTAGCATAACTAATAAAAAGATGATACCTAAAGTAGAATTAACTCCAATCCATGCAATTAAAAATCCACCACATAAGGCGCCAAAAACATTAGCACCTTTCCAGGTACTACTACTCCATGTTGCAGCATTAGGATATATTTTTTTAGGAACAAGCAGTGCTATAAGTGAAAAAATAGTTGGACCGAAAAAAGCTCTTAATACACCACCAAAAAATACTAGTCCATAAATTCCGTATAAAATAGAATTCATTTCCCAAGAAGATTCGATTTTGTCAAAAGTTAGCCAAAACAAACCAAAACTAATTAAAGAAAAAAGCGCAATACAAAGCGTAAATAAATTTCGCTTTTCTTTTCTGTCGACTATATGCCCTGCAAAAGGTGCAATAAAAAAGGCTGGTAAAAATTCACATAGACCTATTACTGCCAAGCTTAATTTACTATTGGTCATAGAATACACTTGCCACTCTATTACAATAAATTGCATCGACCAACCAAATACTAATGCAAAGCGCACCAATAGAAAAATATTGAATTCTTTAATTCTTAGTGCTGCGTATGGGTCGTTTTTTGCCAATGCTAATTATCTATTAATTTAAACTCAACACGTCTATTTAACTTTCGACCTTCTTCAGTAGTGTTTAATGAAATTGGTTTTGTACTACCAAAACCAAAGGACTCAATTTTAGACGAATCAAGACCTTGCGAAATTAAATAATCTGCAACAGCTTTTGCGCGTTGTGTTGATAATTCTTTATTGCGTCTATCTAAACCTAAAGCATCTGTATGTCCGTAAATTTCAATATTTAAATTAGGATTATTTTTAAGATACTTATAAAGCGAGTTTAACTCATTAATAGAGACTTCTAACAATTCGGCGTCATCAAAATTGAATAGTACGTTTTTAAAAACATACACTTCGTCTGTAGTTATAGTTGGCTCTGCAGGTTTAACAACAACGGTATTAATAACGCTATCTAAAGGTACAACAGATACATCATCTATGTAATAATAAGAAATCTGATGCTTAGTTTTGGTTGTTTTTAAAATCTCGAGCGTTTGTGTTTTTTTATTAGATTTAAAATTACCAATGGTAAAATAACGTTCAAAACCGCTCGCTGTAAATTCAAAAGACACCTCCATCCAATTCACCCTATCCTTGTAAAATGTATCTAACGTTATGTCATATATTTGGTAGGCTTGCTTTGTATACTTTTTAGGCTTTATATACGTTTTTGAAATGTTGTTATACGTTAAATAGTTGCTTTTTTTATTGGTTAAAACCGAACCTTTTTCCTCCGTACTTTTTTTCTTAAAGCCTAAAACGTCTTCCGTAAAAAGCACACTAATGTTAGGTATAGCATGAGTCGAATTTTCTGCCAAACTGATATAAAATTTCATACGATACTTTTGTCCTGATTCTAGTTTTTTACTGAGTTTACCTTGTGTGTATTCCCTGTAATCATCTGGAGAAAACAGATAAAACCCAGCAAACGTTTTTCCGTGTTTAGGGGCTTGATAACCATTGTAATTACTAGACCCAATACGCTTACTACGTGTACTAAAAAAATCGGTAGTACCTAGATTAGGGATATTCCAATAGGCGACATTACTAGAAAAAGTACCTATAATATACGGACATCGCTCATAAGTTTCAAAACTAGGGTTTAAGACTAAATTTTGACTTGTTAGCACATAACAAACAAGAAGAAAATAAATAGTAATTTTTAGTTTCATGTGTCTTAAACGAAACATTTCGTAGTTTATTCTTTAATATCCTTAAGCTTTAGCTGTAAACTGATGTTACCATTCCAGTGATTTTCATCTATGGCATAAGCCGCACTGAATAACTTTTTATTTTTAATAAGATCTATTTTATCCCCTAAACCAAAGCCAATACACACTATTTTATCATTAAATGATTGAGTTACGGTAAGTCTAATATGCTTATCATCTTCGCCAACACATTTACCGTAACCAGTATCTTTTAAGTTTTGCGACATAAATGTTGGTGATAAATTACCTGGCCCAAAAGGTGCAAATTGTTTAAGAATACGCATTAGTTTATCATTTATTTCACCCAATTCAATTTCTAAGTCAACCTTTAATTCTCGTGTTAATAATTTAGGATCAATAGTTGCTTTTACAATACTTTCAAATTTGGCTTTAAAGGCGTCGTAATTTTCTGGTAATAAGGTTAAACCAGCTGCGTACTTATGCCCACCAAATTGCTCAATATGTTCTGAACATGCTTCTAACGCATTATACACATCAAAACCAGAAACTGATCGTGCCGAAGCAGCCAATTTATCCCCACTTTTAGTGAATACCAAAGTTGGTCTGTAATAGGTTTCTATTAGACGTGACGCCACAATACCAATAACACCTTTGTGCCAATTTTGGTTAAAAACTACTGTGGTAAAGCCCACTTGCTCCTTATTTTCTTCAATTTGAATTAGCGCTTCTTCCGTGATGCGTTTATCGGTTTCACGACGATCCGTATTAAACGCGTCAATATCAACAGCATATTGTGCTGCAAGATTAAAATCGGTTTCTGTAAGTAAGGTCACAGCGTGATTGCCATGTTTCATTCTGCCTGCCGCATTTATTCTTGGTGCAATTATAAAAACGACATCTGTTATGGTTAAAACATCTTTTTTAACCTCAGCTATAATGGCTTTCATACCAGGTCTTGGGTTAGTATTAATAACCTGTAAACCCATATATGCCAAAGCTCTATTTTCACCTACAATAGGCACAATATCTGCACCAATTGCTGTAGCTACTAAATCTAAATATTCGGTTAAATCTTCAACGGTTTGTCCTTGTCTAGTCGCTAAAGCTGTAATTAATTTAAAACCAACCCCACAGCCACAAAGTTCTTTAAACGGATACTCACAATCATCTCGTTTTGGGTCTAAAATAGCAACAGCTTCTGGCAACTGTTTACCCGGTCTGTGGTGATCGCAAATAATAAAGTCAATCCCTTTTGTTTTGGCGTAAGCGACTTTATCTACCGCTTTTACACCACAATCTAATGCAATGATTAGAGTAAAATCATTATCATGCGCAAAATCGATACCTTTATACGAGACACCATAACCCTCGTCATAGCGGTCTGGAATATAAGTAGCTACATACTCTAATCTAGTTTTTAGATACGACGACATTAAGGCTACTGACGTTGTGCCATCGACATCATAATCACCATAAACCATTATATTTTCGCCTTTTACAATTGCGGCTTCTATACGTGCCACAGCTTTATCCATATCTTTCATTAAAAATGGATCGTGTAGTTGTGCAAAGCTTGGTCTAAAAAAGGTTTTGGCAGCTTGGTAAGAATCTATACCGCGTTGCGCTAATAATGTTGCAACAATAGTATCTACCTGAAGTGATTTTTTCAGATCTTCAACTTGTGAAACTTCTGGTTTTGGCTTTAACGTCCAGCGCATAAATTATTTTATCTTTTTGTAGCTATATGATAGTGAATATTAGTTTTTACCGCTGCAAACCGTCTAAACATTTCCATAACACCACAATATTTATCAACCGATAATTCTACGGCACGTTCGCACTTATTCTTGTTTAAATCTGACCCATAAAAATGATAATCTACAACAACAGTATGGTAATATCTTGGATGTTCATCTGTTAACTCGCCAGACACATCAATTTTAAAATCATCTATCCCTTCCTTCATTTTATCTAAGGTAGAAATAACATCTAATGCAGAACAACCAGCTAAAGACGATAACATCATGGCTTTTGGAGATAAACCGTAACGTTGGTTTTGGCCCTCTATATTGGTATCCATTATTACATTTTTCCCACTCGGATTATCAGATTCAAAAGTTAAGCCTTGTTTCCAGTGCGTTGTAATTTTATCAGTCATTTTCTTCTCGTTTAAAGGTTAGAACTATTATCTTGTACATTCAAAAATACTATTAAAAAAACAACTATGGCATTAGTAACACCTTTGTCTGCGGACCACGATTTAGAAACCAAAGAATTAGCAGAATTCTTTAACGAAACACTTGGGTTTTGCCCAAACTCGGTTTTAACCATGCAACGCAGACCTGCAATATCTAAAGCATTTATAAATTTAAATAAAGCGGTAATGGCTAACGATGGCCGTGTTACCTCAGCCTTAAAACGTATGATTGCTTGGGTAAGTAGTAATGCAACAGGGTGTCGTTATTGCCAAGCGCATGCTATTAGAGCTGCAGAACGTTATGGCGCAGAACAAGAGCAACTAGATAATATTTGGGACTATAAAACACATACTGCATTTTCTGATGCAGAACGGGCCGCTTTAGATTTTAGTTTGGCTGCTTCAATGGTACCAAATGCTGTAGATGCAGATATTAAAAAACGTTTATACGAACATTGGGATGAAGGCGAAATTGTAGAAATGCTTGGAGTAATTTCTTTATTTGGTTATTTAAACCGTTGGAATGATTCTATGGGAACAACCATGGAAAAGGGTGCTATTGAAAGTGGTGACCACTACCTTGGCAAACATGGTTTTGAGGTTGGTAAACATAATGGATCTCAGTATTAATCCTCATTTTTTGCAAGTTAACGAATATTTAGTAAGACCTTAAGGATTAGATATGTAAAGCCTTGCTTTACGCTTAAAGTTTTTGCTATATTGCGCGGCAAACTAATAACTTATACTAATATAATTGTGTTATTAGTTTGTTGCAAAACGTTACATATGAAAACTACAATTACCCTCATTACTTGTTTTATTGCATCTTGTTTTTTTAATACCTTAAACGCACAAGCACCTTTTGGCAACGCTGGTGAACACACTGCTGTACCATTAGGAAGTTCTGCATCACCATTTGGTTATTACGAGTATTTACCAACAGATTTTAGTACAGCCACTAGCGATACCTACCCACTTGTATTATTTTACCATGGTTTTGGTGAAAGAGGAAATGGTACCACAGACTTAAGTGATATCTTACTTTTTGGCCCACCAAAATTAATACAACAAGGCGAAGACTTTGAAGCTATTATTATATCACCACAAAATACAGATGCTAATTATAGTGCAACAGACTTTCTTAATTTATACAATTATTTAACCACCAATTACCCTATAGATCTTAATAGAGTATACGTTACAGGCTTAAGCTCTGGTGGCGCTAGTACATGGCGTGCATTACAAGGTCATTTTGATAAAATTGCTGCTGCTGTACCTATTTGTGGTACTAATATTTTAAATGACCCTTCTAATTTTTTACAACAAACACCTGTTTGGACACTTCATAGTTTTGATGATACTGTAATTGATGTTAGTGATACCATTAGTAATGTTAATGATATTGCTAATATTAGTAACTCGGTAATGACAGTATATCCTTATGGCAGCGGAAACTCTGCCGCAGATGATGAATACTCTATGCAATTTAATACAACAACTAACACATGGATTGCTGCTGCTGGTATTAATGAACCTGTAGACAACTTATCGTTTACAATTTATAATAATGGTGGTCATGACTCATGGACAAGAACTTACAACAACCAAGATGTTTGGGATTGGTTATTTGCCCAAAACTTAAATACACTAAGTATTACAGTAGAAAATACCTTTTTTAAGCTTTATCCAAATCCTACATCTAATGCATTTACAATTGAAACAAGAGGCGATGCACAAAAGCAACTAGATATTTATAGTACATCTGGAAGAAAAATTTATTCTCATTTATTTTCTAATACCCTAACTGTAGATACTAGCATATACAGCTCTGGAATTTATTTTGCGAAAATTATAGGCAATGATAAAAGTGAAAAAGTTATTAAGTTTATAGTAAAATAATAATTTATAAAAACATTTACTTCTTACCACCAACCACAATAACAATCTCTCCTTTTGGTGGTTTGTTGGTGTAATGCGCTAGCACCTCTTCTGCAGTTCCACGCACAGTTTCTTCATAGAGCTTTGTAATTTCTCTAGAAACTGAAACTTGTCTGTCTGCACCAAAATACTCACAAAAATGCCCTAAGGTCTTAACTAACTTGTGTGGACTTTCGTAAAAAATAATAGTTCTGGTTTCTTCAGCTAGTAATAATAAGCGTGTTTGGCGTCCTTTTTTTACAGGTAAAAAACCCTCAAATACAAACTTATCGTTTGGTAAACCGCTATTAACCAATGCTGGTACAAAAGCAGTAGCACCTGGCAAACAATCTACGTCTATGTTGTGTTCTACGCAGGCTCTAACTAATAAAAATCCAGGATCAGAAATCGCTGGCGTACCAGCATCACTAATAACAGCAATCGTTACTCCCGATTTTAATTTCTCAATTAGGCTATTTACCGTTTTGTGCTCATTATGCATGTGGTGACTTTGCATTTGAGTTGTAATTTCAAAATACTTTAAGAGCTTACCAGAAGTTCTGGTGTCTTCTGCTAAAATTAAATCGGCTTCTTTTAAAACATCTACAGCTCTAAAGGTCATATCTTTTAAATTGCCAATTGGTGTTGGTACTAAATAAAGTTTACTCATATTTATTTTTTGAGACATCGGAAATCTGTTTAATGTTTAAATTCAGCCTCTAATATATTTACCTAAAAAATAAGACGGAAAAATAGCAAGTAATCCATAAAACGAAAAGCCTATAATACCATGGCCAGCATAATGGTGGGCAAGTGTAGCAAAAATTAAATTAAAAAAGAATGCTGCGTAAGCCCACTCTGTTAACCATTTGTTTGGTCGCCAAAGCACTAATACAACACCAAAAATTTTTGCTGCAGCCAAAGGTATTACAAGATATGTTGGATAATTAACATTTTTAAAAAAGTCTTTTATCATTTCGGTATTAGTAAAATACATAAACGCCGAATACAAAAAAATACCACAAAATATAGCCGTACTTAACCAGTACAGTACTTGCTTAACTCTCATAGATTAATTAAATTTTCCTTCTACTATTTCAATAAATCGTTCTTCGAATTCTTCTTTACCTTGCCAGTTATTATAATCTGGCTTTATCATATCAAAAATTAATGTCCGCGCTTCAGCTAAAGAATCTAAAGTATTTATTTGAGAAATTACACGGTCGTAATCCTCATTTTTACTATCAAATAAGTGTTTTGTAAAAGCTAATTTATCATTTAATCCTATTTGTAAACGTCTGCCTTTTAGTGTATCATTTAAAGATGTCTTAGCTAACTCTGCCTCTCTTTTTTGAGCATCTTCAAGTGGCTCAAACTCTGGCATAACTGCAAAATCAGAATCTATAGTTTCAAATTCTATGGTTGTTGTTACATCTTTAGCCAGTGTGTTTTCTATAAGTGTATCTACCTGCTGGGTTTCTTCTGGCATCTGGGCTACCATATCCTTTATTTTTTCCATTACAGGCTCCATAATAGCATCGTCTTCAACTTCATCTAAATTAACGTAAGTCTTATTTTCAACTTCAATATTATCACTTACTTTATTATTAAAAGCCGTATCTAACATATCAAAAAATGAAGAGTCATTACCAATAGTTGGCATGTCATCTTCAAAATTTTCTTTTGCAAATTTTAAAACCGTAAGTTTTTCATATAATTTTGCAACTTCATTATGCATTTTATCAATATCTTCTCTGCCTTTTAGTTTTAGAATTCGGTGTGCTATGCTTACTAATTCAGATTCTAATTTCTTTTTCATTTTGCTTTTGATTTTTGATAAATTTAAATGACCTTTATACAAACGAATTAATACTACGTTTTAGTGCTAAAATTACGAAATGTTTCTTGAAAATACTGTAAATCCCAAAGAACAATTTGGGTGGATTGAAGTGATTTGTGGATCAATGTTCTCTGGTAAAACCGAAGAATTGATTCGTAGGTTAAAACGTGCAAAATTTGCAAAACAAAGGGTTGAAATTTTTAAACCTGCTGTTGATGTGCGCTACGATGACGAAATGGTGGTGTCGCACGACTCTAATGAAATCCGCTCTACACCAGTACCAGCCGCTGCAAATATTCCTATTTTGGCAGATGGTTGCGATGTGGTTGGCATAGACGAAGCTCAATTTTTTGATGATGAAATTGTACGTGTTTGTAATGACCTTGCTAATAAAGGTGTACGTGTTATTGTAGCTGGTTTAGATATGGACTTTAAGGGCAATCCTTTTGGGCCAATGCCCTATTTAATGGCAACTGCAGAATATGTAACTAAAGTGCATGCTATTTGTACAAAAACCGGTAATCTGGCACAATACAGCTATAGAAAATCTAAAAGTGATGATCTCGTTTTACTTGGTGAAGTAGATGAATACGAACCCTTAAGCCGAGCAGCCTATTATAAAAGTATGTTACGTGATAAGGTAAGAAAAATGAACGTTAATGATGCCGAAGAAATAGACTCTAAAGAAAACATGCCTGATGCCTAAAGCCTTAGAAACTGTATTAGAAATTAATTTAGCTGCGCTGACTCATAATTTTAATTATCTAAAATTAAAATTACAGCCACAAACCAAATTCTTGGCTGTTGTTAAAGCTTTTGCCTACGGAAGCGATTCTGTAGAAATAGCAAAGCATCTTCAAAACTTAGATGTCGACTATTTTGCTGTTGCCTATGCTAAAGAAGGCGTTATATTAAGAGATGCAGGCATCACAAAACCCATACTGGTTTTACACCCTCAACCTATAAATTTTAATACCATTATTGAGCGTTGCTTAGAACCAAGTATCTACAGTGCCAAGGTCTTAAAAGAATTTATAGCCGTAGCTGAAACGCATTCGCAATCGCAATACCCTGTGCATATAAAATTTAACACAGGCTTAAATCGTTTAGGTTTTTCACCAAACAAAATAGATGCTATAATATTAAAATTAAATACAACATCTGCAATCGTTGTAAAATCTATTTTTTCTCATTTAGCAGCTAGCGAAGCTAAAAATGAGCTGACTTTTACAAATAAACAAATTGATACATTTAAGAATATTGCACAAGAGTTTGAAACCAAAATAGGCTACAAACCTTGGCTACACTTATGCAACACATCGGGCGTTATTAATTACCCTAATGCACACTTTAATATGGTACGTTGTGGTATTGGCCTTTATGGCTTTGGTAATTCTGCTAAAGAAGATAAAAACCTTAAACCTATTGCCAGTCTTAAATCTGTAATTTCTCAAATACATAAAATAAAGACGAATGAAACTGTTGGCTACAATCGCGCATACACTTCTAAAGGCCTAGAAAAAACAGCTACAATACCAGTGGGACACGCAGATGGTGTTAGCCGTATTTATGGTAATGGTAAAGGATTTGTAATAATTAATAAGCAAAAAGCTGTAATTATTGGAAACGTATGTATGGATATGATAATGGTAAATGTTACTGGTATTAATTGCAAAGAAGGTGACGAAGTCATTGTTTTTGATGCTAAATACAAAGCCAGTAATTTTGCTGAATCAGCTCATACAATTTCTTACGAAATTCTCACCGCTATATCGCAACGCGTAAAACGTGTTTTTATATCAAAATAAAAAAAAATTAACATAGTGTGACCTTTTTTACTAACTTGGTGTCTAACTAACATACTAACTATTTAAAAAACACTAAATTATGTTAAAAGAATTTAAGAATTTTATCATGACCGGAAACGTGATTGATTTTGCTGTTGCTGTAATTATGGCAAGTGCTTTAGGAGCAGTTATTAATGGCTTTGTATCTAATATTGCAATGCCTTTTATTGGTTTCTTTGCAGGGGGAATGAATTTTGAAGATCTTCATTTCGCTATGGATGGTAAAGAATATGTATCTCTTGCTGCTGCAAAAGAAGCAGGTGCTGCTGTTATTGCTTACGGAGCTTGGATTAATACTATTATTAACTTATTAATTGTTGGCTTAGTAATGTTTATAATTGTTAAAGCTTACAATAAAACAAAAACTCCACCAGCAGAAGCTGCACCAGCAGGACCATCTGAAGTTGATTTATTAACTGAAATTAGAGATGCTCTAAAAAAATAAATCGTTTAGCGACACCACTACACTATTTACTAATAACCAAACCCAGACTAATGTCTGGGTTTTTTTGTCAAAATAGTTAAATAATTAACATTTAGTTTTTTCTTGTTAAAAGGAGCTAATTAATTAAAACCAAGGTTCTTTTTTTGTTTAATTTTACATAAAAATCATCTTAAATAATAAAAATGAAGATAGCAGTTGTTGGTGCAACAGGTTTAGTAGGAAACGTAATGCTTAAAGTATTAGAAGAACGCAACTTCCCAATAGATGAATTATTAGTAGTAGCGTCTGAGCGTTCTATTGGTAAAAAAATAAAATTTAAAGACAAAGACTATGACGTTATTAGTTTGTCTACCGCAATAGAAAAACGACCAAATATTGCTCTCTTCTCAGCAGGTGGTGCAACATCTATAGAATGGGCACCAAAGTTTGCAGAAGTTGGCACAACAGTAATAGACAATTCATCTGCATGGAGAATGGACCATTCAAAAAAACTAATTGTTCCAGAAATTAATGCTAATATATTAACCAAAGCCGATAAAATTATTGCCAACCCAAATTGCTCTACCATACAAATGGTAATGGCACTAGCACCTCTTCATAAAAAATACAGAATAAAACGTATTGTAGTTTCTACATACCAATCTGTATCTGGCACAGGTATTAAAGCTGTTGAGCAGATGGAAAATGAAATGTTAGGTATTAAAGGAGACATGGCTTACCCTTACCCTATTCATAAAAACGCCATTCCGCATTGCGATGTATTTGAAAACAATGGCTACACCAAAGAAGAAATGAAACTGGTAAGAGAAACTCAAAAAATATTAGACAATAGAGCTATTGCAATTACAGCAACTGCAGTTAGAATACCAACAGCCGGAGGCCATAGCGAATCTGTAAATGTAGAGTTTGAAGAAGATTTTAATCTCAATGATTTAAAGCAACTACTTAGCAACACTGAAGGTGTAACTGTACAAGATAATTTAGATATTAATGCATACCCAATGCCACTGTTTGCTAATGGTAAAGACGACGTATTTGTTGGCAGAATTAGAAGGGATGAGTCGCAACCCAACTCTGTAAATTTATGGATAGTAAGCGATAATCTAAGAAAAGGTGCAGCTACCAATACCGTACAAATTGCAGAGTATTTAGTTAAACATGGTCTAGCTTAAAATAATTTTAAGATAAAAAAACAGCAAAAACCGTTAGGCGTTATTAAACGGTAATAAAGTGTACCCAAGATCTAGATAACAGTAGTTTTAGGTAGTTTAACTATATAATTAATTTTTTAGTTTTAAATCTGTCTATATTGCTTTTAAGTTTTACCGTAAATACTTGAATAGTTATGGTTTAAGTTAATTATTTTTTAATACTGTGTTTTTATTCAATACGCCTAACCATGAAAAAAATACTAATTATTACTGTTGTACTGAGTATTTTTGTTTCTTGTAAAAATGAAAACGGAAATTTGAAAACAATTACAGTTAATTATCCCGAAACAAAAACAGTAGACACCACAAATGTGTTTTTTGGTGAGACAGTAGCTGATCCTTTTCGTTGGTTAGAAAATGATAAAAGTGAAGAAACAAAAGCTTGGGTTAAAGCTCAAAACAAAACTACATTTGCATATTTAGACCACATTCCTTACCGCAACGAGTTAAAAGAACGCCTTACTAAACTTTGGAACTATGAGAAGATTAGTGCGCCTTATAAAGAAGGTAATTATACCTACTTTTCTAAAAATGATGGTTTACAAAATCAATCGGTTATATACAGGCATAAAACAGGTACAGACGCTAAAACTGCTGAAGTATTTTTAAACCCAAATACATTTAGTGAAGACGGAACAGTCTCATTAGGTGGCATGAGTTTTTCTAAAAATGGTAAAATTTTAGCCTACTCTATTTCTGAAGGTGGAAGCGATTGGCGTAAAATTTTAATAATGAATACTGAAACTAATGAAATAATAGAAGATACTTTAGTAGATGTAAAATTTAGTAGCACGTCCTGGTATAAAAATGAAGGTTTTTACTACTCTAGTTACGATAAGCCTAAAGGAAGTGAATTATCAGCTAAAACAGACCAACACAAAGTCTACTATCATAAACTCGGCACAAAACAATCTGAAGACAAACTCATATTTGGGGGTACACCACAAGAAAAACACAGATATATTTATGGTACAGTTACAGAAGATAATAGGTATTTAGTTATTACACCAAGAGTATCAACATCTGGCAATAAACTTTACATTAAAGATTTATCTGTACCAAACGCTCCTTTAGTTGAGATCTTAGGTAATACAGATTCTGACTCTAACATTATAGAAAATGTAGGCTCTAAGCTTTTTATAATGACAAACCTTAATGCACCTAATCAAAAAATAGTTACTGTAGATGCTGCAAACCCAAATCCAAAATATTGGGTAGATTTTATACCAGAAACTAAAAATGTTTTAAGTCCGGCTAAAGGTGGTGGATATTTTTTTGCCAGTTATATGGTAGATGCCGTTTCTAAAGTTTTACAATACGATTATAATGGTAAATTAATACGCGAAATTAAATTACCAGGTATAGGCAGCGTAGCTGGTTTTGGTGCTAAAAAAGAAGAAACAGAACTCTATTACGCATTTACAAATTACGTAACACCAAGCAGCATTTATAAATACAATATAGAAAAAGGAGTTTCAGAATTGTACAGAAAACCAGAAATAGATTTTAATTCTTCTAATTTTGAGAGTAAACAAGTCTTTTACACCTCAAAGGACGGTACTAAAGTACCTCTAATTATAACCCACAAAAAAGGGTTAGAGTTAGATGGCAAAAACCCAACTATTTTATATGGTTATGGTGGCTTTAACGTTTCGCTAACACCTAGTTTTAGTATTGCTAACGCCGTTTGGATGGAACAAGGTGGTGTATATGCAGTAGCTAACTTAAGAGGTGGTGGAGAATATGGAAAAGCATGGCATAATGCAGGCACAAAAATGCAAAAACAAAACGTTTTTGATGACTTTATTGCCGCTGCAGAATTCCTTATCTCAAAAAACTACACAACATCAAATTATTTGGCCATAAGAGGTGGATCTAATGGTGGCTTATTGGTTGGAGCAACACTGACACAACGGCCAGATTTAATGAAAGTCGCTTTGCCTGCAGTTGGTGTTTTAGATATGTTACGTTACCACACATTTACAGCAGGAGCTGGTTGGGCTTACGATTATGGCACTGCAGAAGAGAGTAAAGACATGTTTAATTATCTTAAAGGTTACTCACCCGTACACAATGTGCAAAAAGGTGTAAAATACCCAGCAACACTCGTTACAACAGGAGACCATGACGACCGTGTTGTACCTGCACACAGTTTTAAATTTGCGGCAGAATTGCAAAGAAAACAAACTGGAAATAACCCAACATTAATTCGAATAGAAACCGATGCAGGCCATGGAGCTGGTACACCAGTTAGTAAAACCATAGCCCAATATGCCGATATTTTTGGGTTTACACTCTATACTATGGGCTACAAAGTATTACCAAATAAAACCCAAAACCAAGTAAAAAGATAGAATCCGTTTTAGCTATTAACCAAATCAATATTTTTGTCACTCAATCAACTACATAAAGCACTAGAAGAAAAGAATATTAAATTTCTTTTTACAGATTACTATGATACCATAGTGCACAGAAGTGTTCACCCAAATTATACCTTAAAAATTTGGGCAAAAATAATGATTAGAGAATTAGGGCTTTCTATCACCATAGAAGAACTCTACTTTATTAGACAAGAATCTGTTCGTTATTTAATTAAAAAGCTAGAAAAAGCAGATGTAGAAATTCCTTATAACGACTTAAAAGAAGAAATTTGTAAACGCCTTATAAATGCTAACGTTATAAATGGTAAAAGCAAAAACAAATTTATAGAACTATTTGAAGATGCAGATGTAAAATCAGAAAGTAGTGTGCAATATATAAACCAAGATATTTTAGATACTTTAAAATATTTTAAATCTAATGGAGGTAAAGTCTATTTAGTTTCAGATTTTTATGGTTCTAAATCACTTTTTGAAAGGCTACTAAAACACCATAGAATTTTAGATTTATTTGATGGTATATACAGTTCTGCTGCATTAGGTAAAAGCAAACATAACGGTGAAATTTATAATCAATTAGTAACTGATTTATCTATAGATACTAGCCAAACCATGATGATTGGTGATAATCTTAGAAGTGATTATACAAATGCTATAAAAAACGGACTTAATGCTTACCATCTTCCACATAAAAAATATTTAAAAAAGAACAAGCGCAACAACTTTGGTAACGACAAAACAAAGCTAACACGCGTTATAAAAAACCTTTACAAACAAACAAGTAAACCTTCTGCAATACCTTATACTGAATACATTGTTTTTTACCACATTTTTGTCGAAAGAATGTATGAAACCTGCAAGAAGAGTGGTATTAAAAACTTGTATTTTCTTTCGCGCGAAGGGCAATATTTAAAAAAATTATTCGACTCTTATCAAGAATTTACACTTGTAAACGAAGGTCAAAAAATAAGCACACACTATTTAAAAATATCTAGACAAGCGTCATTACAATTTTCTTTGCAAGATTTAGAAGTTGAAGAATTTGGTTACCTCAGCAAAAAACATAGTAATATATCTATCAATGATTTCTTGGTTACTTTTAATTGCCCAGAGTCAATAAAGGCAGTAATTATAAATGATCTAAATATTGATAGTAAAACGATAATTAAAGATTTTTTTAATTCAGCAGCGTTAAAACAACTTAAAAAAAATAACACCTTTAAAAGCTATTACGACTCGCACAGATTGGCAAACCACAATGCTTTTCAAACCTATTTAAAATCTTTTAATACAGCTATAGAGACAGAAGGCATGGCACTTGTAGATATTGGTTGGGGAGGAACCATGCAAGAATCGTTGTATAAATTTTTTGAACAAAAAATTCCTATTACAGGGTATTATCTAGGCTTAGGTGAAATTTATAATATTGAACCAAAAACCAAACGTTACGGTCTTAACTTTTCGGTAATGCCATACACCAACTATAACGATAAAATTTTAATGGCTAACATGCAGCTTTACGAACAATTTTCTGCAGCAGACCACGGCAGCGTATTGGGCTATAGCTTAGATGCTGAAGATTTCACCCTAGAATATCATAAACCAGAAGAAAAATGGCTTTACGATAACCATATAAAAAATCATCAAGAAGAGATGTTTAATCTACATAAATCACTTTTAGTAGATTTAGAACCTATATGCTACGATACAGAACTTATGCAAGCATCTATATCAAAATTAGCATTAAGAGTTGGACTCTTTCAAAACAACAGAAAACTTAAATTCTTAGAAACGCTGAGTAAAGGGTTTTACCAAAATGTTGCTGACAACCAAGTTGGTATATCTTATGACAGACCAAAAATAAAGCATCCTATAAAAAGTATTGTTCATTTTTTAATAACACCCGAAAAGTATTTTAGATACCTCGTAAAGCTAAAACCAATGCTACACAAACGGAGTAAAATACTCGCTTTCTTAGCACCAATGTACTTAATTTATTTGTACTTCGGGTTTAATAAATACATGAGGTTCAAAGTTTTAAATCACTTTTTTTTATTAAAATACAATACGTTTAAATAGAAAATAAAACTAGCAATTATTTGCGCCATTAATAATTAGTAGTGTTTTAATAAAAAAACATTAGATTTGATAATAAATTGTAACAATTGGTAGGGTTTTTAGCCGCCAAGCTGTTTAATTAATGTAGTATCAATAATTGCATGAAAAAAAAATACGTATTTAACTTATTTTTACTTTCAATTTTGTGCATGTTTTCATGTGGCACAGACGACTCAATGACTCCTTTAATCATCGATACAACACCAGACACTGTTGTGTTATCTCAAGATACTACTGTAGAGATATTTATATTTCAAAATGATTTAAACATACCTAACAACGGTAGTGTTACCATCACCAACCCATCTAAAGGTTTAGCTGTAGTTAGCGATCCTAATAATACACCAAACAATCCAAGTGATGCTGTTGTAATCTATTCTGCAAACCCAAACGTTACAGGCCAAGATACTTTTGAATATACCATTTGTGACGGTTCTAATAATTGTAAAACAGAAGTTGTTACTATAACTATTACATCTACAACTAATGTCTCGCTTAATTTAGAAAATGTGCCCTACCAAACGTTATCAGAATATAACTTTTTTAATGGTGATCTAAAAGATTTAAACCCAAACTATGGGGTTATACCTTACGAGCTTAACGCTACACTTTTTAGTGATTATGCTAAGAAAAAACGTTTTATTTGGATGCCTAATAATACGAGTGCAACTTATATAAATGATAATATGCCTTTAGAGTTTCCAGTTGGTGCCGTTTTAATTAAAAATTTCTATTACAATAACACGCTACCAAATAATGATACTCGTATTGTAGAAACACGATTAATGATTAGAAAAGATGAGGGCTGGATTTTTGCAAATTATGTTTGGAACAACGAACAAAATGCAACAGAACTAGACTTAAACGGAAGCTTTGTTAATTTACAATGGCAAGAAAATGGGGACTTAAATACTGTACAATATAGAATACCTGCCGGACCAGAATGTCATACTTGTCATAAAGTTATGGAAGTTTCTCAACCTATTGGGCCAAAACCTAGAAACTTAAATCGTACATACAACTATGATAATGGCTCAGAAAATCAATTAGATCGGTTAATTAATATTGGCTATTTAGAAAATTCGTTACCTGGTGCTATAACACGCGTACCAGATTATAATGACATTACACAACCTTTAGAGTCTAGAGTTAGAGCTTATTTAGATATTAACTGTGCACATTGCCACTCTGAAGAAACACATTGCGCATATCGCCCCATACGATTTGGTTATACAGACACTGAAAACTATGATAACATGGGTGTTTGTGTAGAACCAGATACAGACCTTGGTGAAGATTTGGGTCGTATTATAGAACCTGGAGATGCTCGTAATTCAGTTTTACATTTTAGATTAAACTCATTAGAAGAATCAAATAGAATGCCACTTCTAGGCAGAACACTAAGACATATTGAAGGAGTTACCCTTGTAGAAGAATGGATAGATAACTTAAATACAGACTGCAACTAATACTAAATACCATTATGAAAAAATTATTACTCTTTACCTTAACGTTTACGATGCTTTGCTTTACAGCTAAGGCACAAGTTGTAAATGAACCCGCTAACTGGCCAAATGAAAACTGGTCGCTTTCGGGTACTTATGACGCCGCATATTTAGACGCAGACCCTACGGTTTTAGGTGGTGACTCATCTTTCTCTTTTAATGACGATGATGCAGGTGGATCTTCTGTAAATAATGTAGATGCCGAGTCTCCTATTATAGATCTTTCTGCTGCACCAGGTGCTAGTGAAACAAATATTATAGTAGGATTTAATTACGTTTTTAATATCTACCAAACAGAAACTTTACGCCTACAATACTGGGATGCAGACACAAACCTATGGATTAATTGGGGAGATTTAATACCTGATAACTCTAGTGCTAATGATGACTTTTGTACTAGTACACCTGCACCATATACAAGTTCAGATTTAGATATTACAGCTTTTACAACCAACCAATTACAAAATTTTAAATACAGACTATCTTATGATGACAACAGTGCTTTTGGTTGGGGCTTTTGTGTAAATTCTCCTACATTAAGTTCATCTATGCCACCTGCTTGCCCAAGTGTTAGCAGCTTAACTGCAAGTAGTGTAACCTCTAGTAGCGCACAAATAAATTGGAATATTGGTAGCAACGAAACATCTTGGGAAATTGCAATCCAATTAGCAACAAACGGTGTGCCAGCCTCTGGTGATAATGTAACAAACATGTCTTCTAGTTTTACAACTTTATTACCAGAAACAGACTATGTTGTTTATGTAAGAGCAAATTGTGTTACAGATGGCTTCAGTAATTGGGAAACCGTAAGTTTTACAACTGGCGAAGACCTTTCTAGTTACCCTGTTACATTTACAGCTAATCCTATTGCTACAACTGGTAGCTACGATATAGCACTTGTAGATCTTAATGGCGACTTTTTAGATGATATTGTTTCCGTTAGCTCAAGCAATATTAATGTGCACTATCAATTACCTACTGGTGGTTTTAACGCCACTAATATTACAACTACTTCTGCTGATTTTTTACCAACTTGGAGTTTAGCTGCTGGTGATTTTGATAAGAATGGGTACAACGATTTACTTTACGGATCTGGTAGTGGTGTAACCTTTATGCAAGCCAACAATACAGGTACTGGCTATACAGAAGTATCTGGTAGTGAATACGTGTTCTCACAACGTTCTAATTTTGTTGATATTAATACTGACGGAAATCTAGATGCGTTTGTATGCCATGATGTACAAGCTAATGTCTATTACATGAACGATGGTAGTGGTAATTTAAACTTTTTTCAAGGTGAAAGTGATGGTGTGGTACCTAACGGATTAGGCTTAACACCTGGTGGTGGAAACTACGGTACAGTCTGGATAGATTTTGATAACGATAGAGATATGGATTTATTTATAGCTAAATGTCGTGGCGGCTCTACTACTATTAGTACTAATGAGCTGTGGAGAAACGACGGCAACGGAGTATTTATAAATATTGCAGACAGTAACAATTGGTATAATGACAATTACCCTGGTGTTGGTCACAACAACTCATCTAACCTTGGTGATAACGTACAAACATGGTCTTCTGCATGGGCAGATTTTAATAACGATGGCTTTATGGACGTTTATGTTGGCGCAAGTAGTACAAGCAATGGAGATTCTAAATTAATGCGAAATAATGGAGATGGCACCTTTACAGATGTTACTGCAGGTTCTGGTGTACTAGATGCACAATTAGGTATTGAAAATGCACCTGGTGATTTTGATAATGATGGTTATGTAGATATACTAACTAATGGAGATATTTTATTTAATAATGGTGACTTTACTTTTACAAACTTCTCAAATAACGTACCACCAACTGGTGCAATAGGAGATGCAAATAACGATGGTTTCTTAGATGTATTTAGAAGTGGTCAAATACACATCAATAACACAAATGCTAATAATTGGATAAAAATAAATACCATAGGTAATGTTAGTAATATTAATGGTATTGGTGCTAGAGTAGAAATAAATACAAATGCAGGCACCCAAATAAGAGATGTAAGAAGTGGTGAAGGGTTTGAGTTTATGAGTAGTTTAAACACGCACTTTGGTATTGGTACAGAAACAACAATTAATAGTGTAACGGTATATTGGCCTTCAGGTATTATTGATTTTATTCCTAACCCAACAATAAATGAAACACTATCAATTACAGAAGGAGCATTCTTAAATGTAGAAGATATTACCTTAAGTGATATGGTGATTTATCCAAACCCAGTTGAAGATATTTTAACTATAGAAACTTCTGCAGATTTAACGAATAGAGTAGCCACTATTTTTGATATTAATGGTCGCAAAGTTCACAGTCAAAACCTAGTTTCTAACAACTTAAGAGTTTCTAATTTAGAAAGTGGCATTTACTTTTTAATGTTAGAATCTAACGGAAAAAGCATGAAACGAAAGTTTATTAAAAAATAGCTTTTAGTACAACTATTAAAAAACCGTTTGAGAAATCAAGCGGTTTTTTTGTGTTATTTTTGCACTATGCTTCAAGTAAAAAATGTCACATTTGGGTATTCTAAAACAAAAATATTAAAGGCGATAAACTTTAATGTAAAAGCTGGCGAAAACTTAGCTATTATAGGTGAAAGTGGCTGCGGCAAAAGCACTTTGCTTAAACTTATTTATGGAGAATACGACTTAAAAGAAGGTCAAATATTCTGGAAGGACGACGAAATTTTAGGACCAAAATATAACCTCGTTATTGGTTATGATTTCATGAAATACGTGACCCAAGAATTCGACTTAATGCCATTTATTACAGTTGCAGAAAATATAGGCAAACACCTTTCAAACTTTTTTCCAGAAGAAAAACAAAGACGTACTAATGAACTAATAAAGGTTGTAGAACTAGAAGCCTTTACTACAACTAAAGTTAAAAACTTAAGTGGTGGCCAAAAGCAACGTGTCGCCATTGCAAGAGCTTTAGCAAACCAGCCCGAAATTATACTATTAGACGAACCGTTTAGTCATATTGATAATTTTAAAAAACAATCGTTAAGGCGCAGTGTTTTTAAGTACCTTAAAGAAAAAAATATCGCCTGTATTGTAGCCACACACGACAAGAATGATGTACTTGGTTTTGCAGATGAAATTATGGTGCTTAACGGCTCAAAAATTATAGCAAAAGACGCACCTCAACAATTATACAACAATCCGAAGCTACCTTTAATTGCTTCCTTTTTTGATGAGTTTAATCTTATTGAGCCTTATGGTATTGTATATGCGCATCAGCTAAAAATTGTTGAACATTCTAATTTAAAAGCCGTAGTACAAACAACTTATTTTAACGGAAATTATTGGTTAATTGAAGCCATACACAACTCAGAGACTATTTTAATTAACCATAACTGCGAACTCGCAAAAGGATGTAGTATTCAATTTAAAATAGCGCAATAATTACTTATCAAACTGCTTTAATAAGGCAGGCAAATAAAAGATATCTGTAACTAAAGCTATAGCTACAGTAACGGAACACAACAACCCAAAATCTCTTACAGATGGTGTTGCGCTAGATGCAATAATTAAAAAACCACCTACCAATGCAATAGTTGTAGAAATTAAAGCACCTCCTGTATAACGCATGGCATTATTCATTCGTAACTCGGGTGTACCAGAAACGGTTTCACTTTTTCTGTATTTATATACCAGATGAATAGTGTCATCCATAGCAATACCCAACATTATAGGTGTAATCATTGCTGTAGATACGTCTAACGGAATACCTAACAGACTCATAAAAATGGCCAAAACCATAAGAGGTAATAAATTAGGAATTAATACTAAAAGTGTCGTCTTCAAACTTTTTATAAAAACCCATAGACACAAAAAGGCTACAAAAAATGCAGCAAAAAAGGATTTAAACTGTGTTTCTAAAATGAAAGTATTTAACTGTGCAAATACAACCGCAAATCCGTTAATTTCAAGACTATAATCTGTGGTGCCAAATGACGTTTTAAAAGCAACTTTAACATCGTTTAAAACTTGTTCTAACTCAGACGTTTTCATCTCTCGAAGCGTTAGAGTAAAACCAGCGGTCGTTAAATCTTCAGAAAACAATTTAAAAAAACTATTGTCATTCACATCTAAAACACCTAACGTATTTTGTATAGCATCTTGAGATACATTAGATTGAAATAAAACAGGTGTGCGTTGTTCTAAAAATGTTTTTATCGAAATTACAGAAACCGGATTAGAAATTAGTGGGTTATTTTCAAGTTTATTTTGAAAACCCTCTAAACGTTTCATCGCATCCTTAGTTAGTATTTTTTCACCATTTGTTGTTGCTATATTTAACTGTAAACGATTACTTCCGCCAAGCTCAACCTCAACAGTTCTTAAGTCTTGTTTAGCCTTTCCTTCAGCTAAAAGATCTCGAGAATTAGTATCTATTTGTACATTAAAAATAGAATATACCCCAAATAAAAGTACTGATGTAAACAAAATAATAATAGTTGTTTTGTACTGAGACGTAAACCCATTTAACCAAGCAATAAATTTACTTTGAGAATACTTTTTTATACGTAAAACAGGTTGAGCGGCTTCAAAATTTAAAGTCAAAAAACTAAAACCTATAATCGTAATTACATAGACTAATAAAAAGCTAAGCGCTAAACCAATACATGTAAAAACACCCATATTTTTAAATGCTGGCAATGGTGATAAGTACAATGCAAAATAGCCAACAAATGTTGTAAGCGTGGTATAAAAACAGGGTGTAAAACTTTTACGAACCGCTAATGCTAATAGCGCAGCTTTAGATAGCGCTTTGTTTGCTAACCCTTCTTTATGATAAATATTTATTATATGTACGGCATCACTAACACTATACACCATGAGTATGGTAGGAATAAGCATAGAAATCATATTCAATGCAAACCCTAAAGACGTTATAAAACCAAATAACAAACCTACTGGCACAGCAACGGATAATAGCGAGATAACCAAATACCGCTTACTAGGCAGTAAAAACAATAATAAAAGTGTAATAACAAGAACGGTTAATATGCCAAAAGTTAAACTCTCTTTGTAAATACCTTTACTGTAGGCCTCGTTTAAAACAGGCGGACCCGTTAAATAATAATTAGAATAGTGTTTTTCTAAAATGGTGCGCAATTCGCCCGCAATATTTTGGCGCTTTTCTTCAACAGTTGGTGTAGGATTAAGTTGAATGTAAAAAAACTGATTTTTATAATCTTTAGTTACTAATTGCGAGGTGACGTTTTCTAATTTTGAAAACAAACTTTTAAGGCCCTTTTCACTTCGGTTCTTGTTATATAAGGCGTCAAAATTTATTTTGCTATTTGCGTAAATAGGGTACTTCGCCTTTGCTAAACTAAACGTAGTATTAACATATGGTAAACTCTCAACATCTTTATGCAGTTGTTGCAATACATCCATCTCTAATTCGCCAATAGCATTATTAACCGGTAGCATGGCAATAAAAATCTCATCTGAACCGAAATTTTCTTGAAAGTCTATATAGGCCTTATAGCTTGGATCATCCTCTAAAAACCAAATAGACAGCGAATTATCTACTCTTAATTTTTGAAATGTTTGGTACCCAGAAACACCCATTAGAATAGCAAGAATTATAATTATTGCTATTCTAAATTTTATGATGAATTCTATAATATGTTGTAGTCGCTTCATTAATTATCTATCTGGTCGAGCGCAGTCGAAACCTAATTTCTATGATATTAAAGACCTCTCGACTGCACTCGAGCTAACTAAATCACAAATAGCATAAGCACCATAATTTCCATGATGACTTATGGATATACTAATATTTATTTTTTTTGAATTCTGATATATCTGAGGTATACCAAATTCAGATTTTACAATTTTAAGGTGTTCTTTAGCTATACTGAATGCATTAGAAACAGCATTTAAAACATAACATGTCATTATGCTGCTTTGTATTTTAGAAGAATTATTAGGTATTTCTATACAATCTGAAATTATCTCACAAGATACTAAACGCGCTTCTGACAGAATATATTGAGTACTAATCTTCGTTGTTACAAAACATTGAAAGTCTTTATAACGGACTATAGAATCTAAACTATTAATATCACATTCAAATTGTTTAGGGTTATAAAAGCGACTAGGATTTAATTGTGTGAACAGCTTATAAGCAGCTTCTTTTATGCTCCACAAACGCCAAACCATTAAAAAGGCATTATCTGAATTATGAATAAACTGTTGTTCTTTTAGCGTAAATAGTTTCTCTAAAAAACGAGGCCTTTGCCAGTTCGATTTTAGTTTTGCTTCTTTAAGATCAACAATATCATTACCTATCATTAGCTAGCTAACTTGGTGTTAATAATATCTATGGCAGCTTTAACATCGAGCATTTTTTCCATGTCTTCGTTTTCTAGTCGAATATCAAACTCGTCTTCGATATCTAAAATAATATCTACCAAATTTGCTGAATTTATTTTTAAGTCTTTTATAAAATCTGTAGTTTCATTTAATATTGCAAAAGCCGCTTCATCTTGAACATAAGGAGCAATAATTGCTTTTAATTTTGTAATTAATTGGTCGTTAGTCATTGTACAATTTTTTAGTGTAAAGTTACAAAAAACAGTTCTACAAGCGCTGTGAGACTTCTAGATTCTAATTGTGTAGGTTTACTAAAATTATAGCTGTAATCTAAAAGTTACAGGACTTGCTTAAAAGTCTGTCTAGGGCTATTTAATACTTATAGGTCTTAAAAATTGCACATGCATTAACATCACCAAAACCAAAACTTGCTTTCGCAATGGTATTAAAATCTAAATCTAACTTTTTAGTAGGTATACAATCTGAATGAATTAGTGCTTCAACATCGGGATGTAAGTCTTCACAATTTATATTTGGCGCCACAAACTGCTCTTTTAATTGAATAATACTCGCCACACATTCTATGGCACCTGCTGCAGCTAAACAATGCCCAATCATAGATTTTGTTGAGTTTATATACGGAAAATTGTGCTTTTCTCTTCCTAAAGCTTTTGTCCAGTTTTCAACTTCTAAACCATCTTTAGAAGTTGCTGTTAAATGTCCATTAATAACCTGAATGGTATTAGAATCTATACCAGAATTTTCTATGGCTTTTGTAATACAACGTTGTACAGCTTGAGAGTTTGGTGCTGTTAAGGTACCACCTTGTCGTTGTCCGCCAGAATTTACTTCACCACCTAAAACCTCAGCATAAATAGTTGCACCACGTTCTAATGCACTTTCTAAAGATTCTAAAACAAGTGCACCTGCACCACTACCAGGCACAAAGCCAGAAGCTGTTGCACTCATTGGTCTACAACCATTTTCGGGATCTTCATTGTACTTATAAGTCATAACGCGCATAGCATCAAAACCAGCCCAAAGGTATGGGCCATGATCACTACAACTACCAACCAACATTCGTTTTGCTTTACCTGCTTTTATACGATCAAACCCTATTAAAAGGGCTTCTGTACCCGTTGTACAAGCCGAAGAATTAGTAGTAACTTGATTACCCAAACCTAACATACCGCTTAAATAAGCGCTTACTCCACTAGCCATAGTTTGTAAAACTACAGTACTTCCCATACGTCTTACATTACCTTCATCTACTTTATATATGGCTTCTCTAAACTTATCGACACCAGATGTTCCGGTTCCAAAAATTAAGCCTGTATCATAATCGAGTTCAGTTTCTGGGTTCATATCAAAACCTGCATCTTTCCAAGCGTCTATTCCTGCTATGCAACCATATAAAATCCCTGAACTATTAAAACCTCTTAATTGTAAATCTGTAAAATATTCTGATTTTTTTTCGTCAGAAATGTTTGGAATGCCACCTATTTGACAAGAAAAATTCAGGTCTCTTAAATCTTGATGAAACTTGATACCAGATTTGCCTTGTTTTAAGGCTTCCGTGAATTCCTTAACACCAACTCCGTTTGGTGCTACGACTCCTAATCCTGTGATTACTACTCTTTTCAATATTTGTGTATTTAATACCTCACAGGTTTTCAAAACCTTGCAGGATACTCTAGTTTACTTTTATCATTCCAGAAATCAGACCTCTTGCTACCAATTCCCCTTTTGAATTCAGCATTTTCACTTTACACTTCAATTTATTAAAACGAAAAACTTCTTTTTCTGAAATTACTGTTACTTTTTCATTTGGCAATACAGGCAAATAAAAATCCATTTGGTGAGCGGTTAGAGCTATTTGTGGTTTTTTAGAATCATTTATTGGCTCCTGAGCGTAGTCGAAAGACAATTGGTCTTTCAACAAATAAATACCCAAACATACCAACCCTATTTGTGCCATACATTCTGTGAGAATTACACCTGGTGTTATTGGGTTGTTTTTAAAATGTCCTTCATAAAATGATTCATCTTCTTTAAATGTGTAATGGCCTGTTACTCCTTCTTCAGAAATTGACTCAATACCATCTACAAATAAAAATGGTTTTTGATAGGGTAATAATTTTATGATTTCTTTTGTTTTCATTTTAATGTTTTGGACCATAGACCACACAGGTTTTTGAAACCTGTGAGGTCTGGTTTACAATTCAACTCAAATGCTCACCACCATCCACAGGAATAACGGTTCCTGTAATCCAAGCGGCTTCATCTTTACTTAATAGATAGACCGCATTTGCCACATCTTCAGGACGAGTTAAACGTTTATTAGGGTTTCGTTTTAAGGTGTGTTCTATAATTTTATCACTACCAGGAATCATGCGTAGTGACAATGTATCTGTAACACCTGCTTGTATGCAATTGGCTTTTATTCCGAAAGGCGCAAACTCTAAAGCAATATTTCTAGTAATAGCTTCTAAGGTTACTTTTGCTGCTGAAACTGCTGCGTAATTTTGCCACGCTTTAGTATTGCCTTCACTTGTGAAACTTACAATTCTAACATCATCAGCAAATAATTGAGCATCAAATAATACTTTTGTCCAATCGTACAAACTAATCGCCATAGCGTTTATAGTTAAGGCAAAATCATCATTTTTTAATACTGGTTTTTCTTCTGAAACCATAGGTTTTAAATTGCCTTTAGCAACACTATGTACTAAAATTTTTATCTTATGATTCCCCCCAAAAAGAACTTTTAATTCTTCAATAACAGCATCTCTTTTCTCAGCTTTAAAAGCATCTGTATTAAAATTTTTAAATTGAATTTCTTCTTGTTTAATAGTTTCAAATTCTAATTGAATTTCGTCCTCTTGCATTCTAGAATTACGATGAACGATGCAAATATTTAGACCGTGTTTAGCTAGCTTTTTAGCTGTAGCTAAGCCTAAGCCGCTGCTTCCACCGAGAATTAATGCCCATTCATTTTTATTTTGAAATTCTTTTGTCATTACTTCTTAATTTATGAGATGCTTCAACACTTCGACTGCGCTCAGTGCAAGCTAGTTTAGCATAATAAAACTTTGTTTTATCACCACTCCAACAAAATCCGTTGTGCAGAAAAACCTGGCCCAAAACTCAACATAATACCTTTATCACCTTTGGGTAAATCTCTGTCCATAAAGCGCTCTAAAACATACAAAACAGTAGCACTACTCATATTACCATATAGACGTAAAACTTCTTTTGTATCATCTATATTTTTGCCTAAGGCACCAAATAAGTCTTCAACCGTTTGCACAATTTTTTTTCCACCAGGATGAAATACTAGGTGATCAATATCTTCAATTTTTAAATTGTTACGTTCTAAAAACGGATGAATAATTTTAGGAAAGTGATCTGCAATAGTCTGCGGCACAGACTGATCTAAAATCATTTGTAGACCTGTATTTCTTAATTTAAAACCCATCATGTGTGCGGCGTCATAGAAATGATACATAGCTTCGTCTTTAATTTCTGGTCCTTTTTCATCTTCATAAGATGATAAAATAACACTTGCACAACCGTCACCAAAAATGGCTGCACTAACAATGTTTACCATAGAATAATCTTCTAACTGAAATGTTGCCGTTGGTGCTTCTACAGCAATTACAACAGCACGCTTATTAGGGTTTGCCTTTAAAAAATTCTTAGCATATAAAATACCCGAAACACCTGCCACACAACCCATTTCTGTAACAGGTAAACGCACAATATCTTGCTTCATTTTTAAGCTATTAATAAGATAGGCATCTAAAGACGGAATCATTATACCTGTGCAACTTACCGTTATAATATAGTCAATATCTGTAGGTTGTAACTTGGCTTTATCTAGTACTTTTAATAAACTTGCCTCTGCTAATTTTATAGATTCTCTAGTATAGATATCATTTTTCTCTTCGAAAGAGGTATTTAAAAATACTTCTTCTGGATCCATAATAGAATAGCGTTTATCAACGGCTGCGTTTTCAAAAATCTTTAAAACTTTTCGTTTAAAACGATCTTCTTGCCCTTCTAACCAAAGCGCTACAAAAGGTAAAATATCCTTTGTTTCTCTAGTATATTTTGGAAGTTGTTTTGCTACTGCTGTTATTCTTACTGCCATATTTACTTCCCAAAAAAACGGGAGTCTTTTTAATTAATATTCAGTTATTAGATGTTTTTTTACACCCCTAAAGTCCCCTCGAGGGGACACCACTCTACTCTAAATAATGTCAACGCTCAACTCTTAACTAAAAATAAGCCATTGGTAACGGAATGCCCATTTCCAACGAATTTGTGATTTAAGGTTTAATTTTTTAGACATCGCTTCTAAATCTTCACGTTTAAAAGCACGAAGAATAGAGGTTAATCCATCTTGTTTTATCATATAATTTGAAATAAAAATGCCTAAAAGTTTAAATAAAACATAGGCCATTTTACTTCTCTGCAAATCATTAACAACAACACCCATGTTGGCATTATTTGAAAGATTTGACAACAATGCTAATAATTCATCTTCTTTAAAATGATGTAAAAAAAGTGTGGTTAATGCAATGTCGTAATTAATCGCTCTAAATTCTTCTGAAAAAATATCTTCATTTCTAAAAGAAACTTCGGGATAATTTACAGATAATTCATTAGCGTAATCTATAGCGTCTTGGTTAGCATCAATACCTATTAACTGAAGTTTATAGCCATTTTTTCTTCCAAAATCTGCAACTAACCTTAAAATATCACCATGACCACAACCCAAATCTATAATGGTAAATGTCTTCTCTTTTGGTTGATCTTTTAATAATTGCCTAATACCATCTATAGTAATACTATTACCACCAAGCCATTTATTAATGGTTCCTAGTTTGTCTAAGGTATCTCGCATTAGCTCTCCTTTCATGGTAAAATCGTCCATGATTTCGGTTTTATTGCTACGGTATGTTGTGTCTATAAATAAACTCATTTAATAATCATGGGTTTTCCGTGGGTCATTTTTATAATTTTAGGTAACAGAAACGGAAACCAGCGTAAGCCACTTAATAGTATAGGTGCCAACCAATTTTGCCTAAATAAATAAGCTATGGTATGGCCTGCTCTTAGGCGCCATTTAAACGTTTTGTACCATTGTTTGGTGTACTGATTTTCTAAATCTGAACGCGTTTTAATTTTTTCTTGAAGATAATCAATAATCAACTGCGATGCTAATTGAGAACTCCGAATTGCCATACCCATTCCGTTGCCACAAAGTGGGTGAATCATGCCTGCGGTGTCACCACACATTATAATATGCTTTTCTATTGGGCTTTTAGTTTCAAAAGAAATCTGACTAATTGTTAGTGGTATTTCAAACTCTGGTTTAGAACTTTTAAACACGTCCTTTAAAGCTGAATTTTTAAACACTACTTCGTTTTGAAATGCATTAATATCTTTATACTTTTTAAACGCTTTAAAATCTGTGATGTAACACAAATTAATATGGTCGTTTTCTACTTTTGAGACTCCACAATAGCCACCTTTAAAATTATGAAGTGCCACTTTATCTTCAGGAAAATTACCAGAAACATGAATCTTAACTCCTAAATAAGGTGATGTTTTAGTGATGAATTTACGATTGAATTTTACATCTAAATTAGAGCGTTTACCAAAAGCACCAATAACTATTTTTGCTTGAAAACTCTTGCTTGATTTGGTTTCGATTTGAAAATTATTAGATGTAAAATTAACATCTGTAACGGCATCTTGAAGCACCTCAACGCCCGTTTCTAAAGCACGTTTATATAATTGATAATCCATTTGATACCGACTCATCCCAAAGCCGCCCAATGGTAAACTGGCTGTTATAGTCTTATTATTATGTGTAGTTAACTCAAATTTTGAAATTTGTTTTGCACCAAATTCAAAAGGATTAAAACCTAAATAATTAAGATATGATAAAACCTCATTTGATACATATTCACCACAGACCTTGTGTTTTGGGTAGGTATTTTTCTCAATAAGTAACACGCTAAAGTTTGTCTTAGATAAGTGAATAGCACTTGTAAGGCCGGCTAAACCACCACCAATTATAACAACATCAAAATCTTGTTTTATCATTTACAACTTCTGGTATTGTATGACATTAATTTTTACTGTTTTACTCATTAAAAAACTGCTCCCTCCTACATCAAAATCTTTTCTATTTATCTCAAAACTAGACGAAATTTTGTAACTATCAATACGTTTTTTAACATTAACTTTAATCGTAATTGCCTTTGTAATTTCTTTTATTTTTAGATTCGCTGTGACCTTATATTCTGTTTCTGATACTTTAGTAATAGCCGTGCTTTTAAAGGTAATTTGTTTATACTTTTCTACGTTAAAATAATCTTCATTTAACAAATGTTCATCTCTACTGTCAATACCTGTTTTTATAGAAGACACATTTATAGCACCCGTAATACTTTCTAATGCTGAATTAGCACTGTTAAATTTGCTCGATACAGAAAACGAATTAAAATGACCATCTACATTTATTCCTAAATTATTAATAACAAAATCAATAGAAGATTTATTTTGGGAGAATCCGGTAAATAAAAAACAACAGGTGAATATATAAAATAGGTATGGCCTCATTAAAATAGTTTTACTCTGTTAAGTTAAGCTAGTATAAAAAAATGTGGAAACGATTTAACGTTTTTCTATAGAATTTCTGTAATTGTAAAACTAGCATCTCTAAAGGTAATTGTATCGCTAATTTCTTTAGATAAAATTAATTTTGCAATTGGTGTAGATGCAGAAATAGCATAATATAATGTGTTGTCTATTTTAATTTCACCGGCACTTATAGCGACAAAATAATTAGCTTTAGAGGTCTTAACCACACTACCCAAAGTCACTTTATTTGATTTTGATTGTAAATCTATCTTTTGAAGTGTTTCTTGTAATTTTTGAATTTCTGATAACTGTTGTCCTGCTTTTTCACGCTCTAATTGAAGCATTGCTCTGCCAGTTTCGTGTTTATCACCTGCACTACTTTTGGTCTCTGATTGCAGTGCATTTTGAATATCTAAAATGGCATGTTGTATAACCTCTAGACGGCTATCTAAAAATGTTTGGCATGTATTATATAGTGCTTCTTTTATTTTCATTTTACTAGAGATGCTAATTCTTTACCCACTGTGCTACCAATAGCAACACCCATACCGCCTAACCTAACACCACAATAAACATGATTACTCAATTGTTTTACTATCGCTTTTTTTTGTGACCCTACACCCATAATACCAGACCATCTATGATCAACTTTAAAAGCCGTATTGGGTAAAATAGTCGTTCTTAATAAATCTTCGAGCTTATTTTGAATGATTTCTGTTTCGCCAAATATGGTGGTTTCTTCGGTTTTAAAATCTAAATTACGCCCACCACCAAAAAGAATACGATTATTAATATTTCTAAAATAATAATAGCCTTCGTCTAAGTGAAACGTTCCTTTAATAGGCAAATCTTTAATAGGTTTTGTAATAAGAACCTGAGCTCTTGCTGGTTTTACAGATTGCTCGGTTAATTTGGCTGCGAAACCATTTGTGGCAATAAGCATGTTTTTTGATGAAAACTCGAAATTATTAGTACAAATTTTTACTGCATTGGTATCGTCTTGATAAGTTTTAACTGTACAATTATTTAAAATTTTTATACCATTTTGTTGTACCTTATGCAACAAAGCTTCCATCATTTTACCGGTATCAATTTGGCCTTCAAACTGATTAAAACTATAGTTTGGTTTAATGTTTTTAAAATTGAAAGTGTTTAATTTGGTTGAAAATACTTCAGACTTAAAAATAGGACGAAGTAGCTTATTAATAGTTTCTTGTTTAGCAATACACAATTCATATAAAGCATTGTCTGCGTCTAAAAACAATTCGTAACCCCCTAAATTTTGATAATCTATTGCTTTATCACCTAACGTCTCTCGTAATAGTTGTAATCCTTTAACGCGCTTTTTTATAAGCTCTAAAACCTCTTCTTTGGTATGATGATTTAAGTCGTCTATAATTTCACTTATACTACCAAAACAAGCAAAGCCTGCGTTTTTTGTACTCGCACCTTGAGGCAGCATTCCTTTTTCTAAAACTAGTATTTTAGATTTAGGAAAACGTTTTCTTAACTGTAATGCACAATTAAGACCTACAATACCGCTACCAACAATGGTATAATCTATGTTAGTTAACCAACTTTGTATTTCCCAATAAGATAAATTCATAGTATAAAAAAAGCTCCTAAATTTAGGAGCTTTAATTGATAATTAAATATTTAATCTATAATTATGCGTCTTGTTACTATCTGCGACCCATCTAAAATTTGTAATAAATAAACACCAGACTGTGCATTATTAAGGTTTATAATTTCTTCAAATCTGTTCGAAGTAGAAAATCTATTGGTAAAAATAGCTCTACCTCTAATATCATAAATTCTAACTGTAATATCTTCTCCAGACTTAGGGATAAAGCCTATTGTAAACGCACCATTATTAGGGTTTGGAAAAATAGCCAAACCTTCTAAATCAGTTTCATCAACACTTAAGTTGTTTATAACATTTAGAGTATAATCCTCAACCTCGCCATCAAAACCTGTTTCGCAAGAGGTTGGTACATCATTAGCATTATTAGGTGTGTACTTAAAACTCACTCGCATTATTGTATTACCCTCTAAAGCATCGCTTGGTGCTGTAATATTAAACGGAGCTCCTACAGCTTCGTTAACTAGACCAAAGGCAGTACCAAGGTCGTACTCTTCACCTGGGTCATTAAAAGAACAGTTTTGATTCCAATCTATCCAAACTTTAGTAATTACTTGTACATTTCCGTCACCGTTTCCTTCTACTACTAAAGCGTAGTTTACACCTGCTTCTATATCTGTAGATATTGATGTAAAGTCTGAATATGGCAATACTTTATCTAGCGTATTACCATTATCTATAGTATTAAAATTAACTCTTGTAATTCTTGTATTAAAATCTAAATTACCGTTAGACTCACACAATTCATCTGTTACCAACAAGTTAACACTAGTTGATTTTACTATTGAAGATGTTGCCGTTATTGTAATTGTATAATTATTTTGAACCACAGAATTTAAACCACTTACATCTAAAGTTACTATTCCATTTCCATTTAAAGAAGCCGTAGATAAATTTGAACTCGCACCAACTGGCAAACCTGTTACAGAAAATAATGTATTTTCTGAGTAACCGTTTGATGTCGTAAAATCAAAATTAAATGAAACCGCGTCTGTATTACAAGCTACGACATCCCCAGTTACAGAACTGATACTAAAATCTGGATTTGAAGAAATTGCAAATGCACTAGATACTGCATAAAAAATATGATCTGCAGCCTCAACTAAAATTTTTGCATTAGTCGTATCTGGTACATTAGGTACTGTTATAGTTGTAGTACCTGTGTTAGCAACACCTGAGGCTAACGTTGTAAAAGAAGCGCCATTATTTGTTGTAAATAACACATTTACAAATTGACAATTTATAATTGCGTTAGCACTAGAACCTACAACCCATGAGACTTGTTGACTAGAATTTGCAGCCCAAGATGGTGGTGTATTAACCGTAAATGGTGTTACATCTTCTACAGTAACCGTCATTTCATCAGAGTCTATTGCTGCACCGTTAATTTCGTTATCTCTTACAGTTAATAAAAAATTCATTTGTCTTGCTACAGAAGGTACCACCTCCCATGTTGTAGCTAAATTACCAGACATTACAGTGTTAAAAGCTGGCATATACCGCTCTGGTGCTGCAGTTGGGTCTAAAGATCTAAATGTTGGACCACCTGTATTTGTTGATACTGGTGGCATTTGTGCTGGTGCTGTATCTGTCTGCTCCCAACAGTAAGTTAAACTAGGAATAGACGTATCTGTATCTGTAGCAGAGCCCCTTAATACAAATGCTGTAGATTTAGGAATTGAGAAATCATTACCTGCATTAGCATTAGGTGCCGTATTATTTGTTGGGCTGCCTGTAAAACATGTACTACTAGTACCTACCGAAATATTTAACCACATTTCTTTTATGTTTTCACCATGAAAATAATCATCACTATTACTTTGTACATTAGGATTACAAATACCTGCATAGCCCATTATTGTTGATGCACTACCTGGTTCTACAGATAAGCCTGAACGGTTACAATTATTATTTTGTGTATGATTTCCACCAAACTGATGACCCATTTCGTGTGCAACATAATCCACATCAAAAGTATCACCTACAGGGCTTCCTTGGCCTGTAACACCTCTAGCTTTAGAATTACTACAAGGTGAATTTAAAGCAGCAATACCACCACCACCTGTACTAAAAACATGACCAATATCATAATTTGAAAAACCAATATTAGCATCTACTGTAGTTTGGTTTTGATTTAACATTGCCGGTCCACTATCATTAGTATATGGGTCTGATGTTACATCTGGTCCTAAAAAAATTATAGACTGATTTGGTACCATAACCATAGTTAAGCCTAAATCTCTTTCGTAAATAGCGTTAACTCTGGTCATTGTTGTATTCATAGCAGCCATAACACTCGGTATTGTACCTCCATGAAATTGTGCATATTCAACCGTACAAGCTAAAGCTAAATCGTAAGTTCTTAACGTACCATCATCTGCATTTTTCATCGCTGCAAATTCTGCATCCGAAATATTAAATTTTGATGGTGCATATTCGGTCTCACATAAAAATGAATCTCTAGGTGCAGGATCTTCTAACGCGTTTGTAAAAACTATGTGTGTTTTTAAATCTTCGGAATAAGGCTCTATAAAAACCGTCTTATTATTAGAAAGCACCATGCTACTTAAACCTTTTTCTGGTGATAAACTAAACCTAATCAATGACGTAGGGTTGTCTATACCTTTACCCACAAAAGATCGTATCTCTGGAAACTGATTTTGTAGTTCGGGTTTCATCACTGAAGCTTCTACAACCAAATACGTCTCAAATTCACCTTTTTGATTTGGAAAGGCCAAAACAACACCTTGGTTTTTATTAGATAGATTTCGTTTAGGAATATTAGTAAGTAAAGCCTGAAAAGCAGAAACGTCTACATTAAAAAAGATGGCATTTTTTGGTATTGATTTAGAAAAAATAATATCAGAGTTTTTAGTTCTAGTAGTATTTTCAACAGACCAAATCTCTTCATTAATTTGAGAAAAGCAGTTAAATGTAATACTAAAAAAGCATATTAAACTACCAAAAAACTTTAAATAAAAGGGCTTCATAATTATAGATTTTTTGTTTGCTAAGGTATAATGTTTGTTAATAAACTGCAAAGAAAGTAACATTTCTTTGAGCATATACCATATAGTAGTCGTGATTTTTATGATTTCCTTAATTTATTTTACTAATGATATAGCAAAACCATATTCTCCAATTATAAATAAAGGGGCGCTTAAAATAGATACGTTTAGCGCATAAAAAAAGCGACTAAATTTAGTCGCTTTTTTATTTAATCTTCAATTTCTTCTTTGATTACAAAGTCTTCCATGAATTTAGTGGTGTAATTACCTGCTAAATAATCTGGGTGTTCCATTAGCTGTCTATGAAATGGTATGGTGGTTTTAATACCCTCAATAACAAATTCATCTAAAGCACGCTTCATTTTATTAATTGCCTCTTCTCGCGTTTGCGCGGTTGTAATTAATTTGGCAATCATTGAATCGTAGTTTGGCGGAATACTATACCCAGCGTAAACATGCGTGTCTAGTCTTACACCATGGCCACCTGGTGCATGGAGTGTTGTGATTTTTCCTGGTGAAGGTCTAAAATCGTTAAACGGATCTTCTGCATTTATTCTACATTCTATTGAATGCAAATTAGGTGTATAGTTTTTACCTGAAATAGGTACACCTGCAGCCACTAGTATTTGCTCACGTATTAAATCGAAATCTATAACTTGTTCTGTTATGGGATGCTCTACCTGAATACGTGTATTCATTTCCATAAAATAGAAGTTTCTGTGTTTATCTACCAAAAACTCTACGGTACCAGCGCCTTCATATTTAATGTACTCAGCAGCTTTTACAGCAGCTTTACCCATTTTAGTCCTCAATTTATCTGTCATAAAAGGAGAAGGCACTTCTTCTGTTAATTTTTGGTGACGTCTCTGTATAGAGCAATCTCTTTCAGAAAGATGACAAGCTTTACCTCTAGAATCTCCAACAATTTGTATTTCTATATGACGAGGCTCTTCAATAAGCTTCTCCATATACATATCGTCATTTCCAAAAGCTGCTTTAGACTCTGCTCTTGCAGATTCCCATGCGTTTTGTAAATCTTCTGGTTTCCATACGGCGCGCATACCTTTACCACCACCACCGGCAGAAGCTTTAAGCATTACTGGGTATCCGGTCTCAACAGCGACTTTTACACAATCTTCAAAATCTTCAATAATACCTTCGCTACCAGGAACACAAGGTACTCCTGCTGCTTTCATTGTTGCTTTTGCATTTGCTTTGTCACCCATTCTATCAATCATCTCTTCAGATGCACCGATAAATTTAATACCGTGTTCTTCACAAATTTTAGAAAATTTTGCGTTCTCTGATAAAAATCCGTAACCTGGGTGAATGGCATCTGCATTTGTAATTTCTGCAGCTGCAATAATATTAGATATTTTTAAATAAGAGTCTTTACTAGCTGGTGGGCCAATACATACGGCTTCGTCAGCAAATTTAACATGGAGACTTTCCGCATCTGCAGTTGAATAAACAGCAACGGTTTTTATACCCATTTCTTTACAGGTTCTAATAACACGTAGTGCTATTTCACCTCTATTGGCAATTAGTATTTTTTTAAACATAACTTTTAGATATTTAAAATTTCAAATTCCAAATTCTGACACTGTCAAAATTATACTTTGGAACTTTAAATTAGGTTATGATGGATCTACCAAAAATAAAGGTTGATCAAACTCAACAGGTGATGAATCATCTACGAGTACTTTTACAATTTTACCTGAAATTTCTGATTCAATTTCATTAAACAACTTCATAGCTTCAATAACACAAAGTACGTCACCTTCTTTGATTTGAGTTCCTACTTCTACAAAAACAGGTTTGTCTGGAGACGGTTTACGGTAAAAAGTACCAATAATTGGTGACTTTATAGTAATATATTTTGAATCTTCACTAGCAGGTGCAGCAGCAGTTGCTTCGGCTACCGGTTGTAAACCTTGTGCTGGCATTTGTTGTTGCATTAGTGGCGCACCTTGCATTGGCATTTGCTGCACGATAGTAGTATCACTCTCTGAGCCTGTTTTAATGGTAATTTTAATATCATCCATTTCTAACTTAACTTCACTTGCGCCAGATTTAGCTACAAATTTTATTAAGTTTTGAATTTCTTTTAAATCCATCTTGTTTAGGTATTAGTTAGTTAGTTTTTTATTAGGAATTATAAGCCCATTTAAAATAAATTGAGCCCCAAGTAAATCCGCCACCAAAGGCAGCGAAAATTATTTTATCACCTTTTTTGAGTTGCGATTCGTAATCATATAAAAGTAATGGCAATGTTGCTGATGTGGTATTACCATACTTTTGAATATTCATCATTACCTTAGAATCGTCTAAGTTAATTCTGTTTGCTGTTGCATCAATAATACGTTTGTTAGCTTGGTGTGCTGCTAACCACGTTATATCATCGTTTGTAAGGTTGTTTCGTTTTAATATACGTTCAGAAACGTCTGCCATATTAAAAACAGCATTCTTAAATACGGTCTTACCGTCTTGAAAGATATAATGCTTACCTTCATTAAATGTTTCATCGGTTATAGGGTAAGATGAACCTCCGTAAGTGGCTTGTAAAAACTCTCGTCCTTCACCATTACTTCTTAATAATTCGTCTTGTAGTCCTAGACCTTCTTCATTAGGTTCAAATAAAACAGCACCTGCGCCGTCACCAAAGATGATACACGTAGCTCTGTCTTTATAATTAATAAATGAAGAGTTTTTATCTGCACCTATTAATAATATTTTTTTGTACCTACCAGATTCTATATAAGCGGAAGCTGTTGACATACCGAATAAAAAACTAGAACATGCTGCTTCTAAGTCATAAGAAAATGCATTTACAGCTCCTATTTGAGTCGCCGTAAAGGCTGCTGTAGATGCCGCTTTCATATCTGGTGTTGCAGTACAAACAATAACTAATTCAATTTCTTTGGGGTCTAAACCTTTTTTCTGAATTAAATCTTCTGCTGCTTTAATGGCCAAAAACGATGTGCCTTGCCCTTCTTCTTTTAGAATTCTTCTTTCTTTGATACCTGTACGCGAAGTGATCCACTCATCGTTAGTATCTACCATGGTTTCTAAAACTTTGTTTGACAAAACAAAGTCTGGAACATAGCCTCCTACAGCTGTAATCGCCGCCGTGATTTTACTCATTATTAGGGTTTAGTTAATTAAAAGTATTGAAAATTGTTAAAAATCAATGATTTTTAATGAATTTTCATCCTTTTTTGGCAAATAATTATGCAAATTAAGGGGTTTTTATGCTATTGAGAAAATTATAACAAAAAAAACGCTCACAAGTGAGCGTTTTCTTATATGCATGCATAATACTTATGCTAAATTTTCTTCTTCTACAGAGTTGTCAATTAATACTTGACCTCTATAATATAGTTTACCTTCATGCCAATGAGCTCTATGGTATAAATGTGGCTCACCTGTTGTAGGGCAAGTTGCTATTTGAGGAACAGTAGCTTTGTAGTGTGTTCTTCTTTTATCTCTTCTTGTTCTGGAAATTTTACGCTTTGGATGTGCCATTTTAAATGTTATTTATCCGTTAATAGTTTTTTTAAAGTGTTCCAACGAGGATCAATAGCCTCTGTCGATTTATTTTTATGATCCTCTTGAGGACTTAATTCTTCTAATTTATCAAGTATTTCAGACTTTAATGTGCCATCTGCAATACCTGGATGAATGCGTTTAATTGGCACTGCCAAGACTATTAGCTCGTATATATACTGAGATACGTTAATTTCGTATTCTCCATGAGAGACTATTAATATGTCTTCATTTTCGTCATTATACGCACTACCAAACTTTACAACTAGCTTAAATTCATCATCAATAGGCTGGCTGTAGGGCTCATTAGTTATATCGCAATTAACATTAACTGAGCCTGTTGCTGAAAAATACAACTCTAAAAATGTTGTTTTTTTCACAAACTTCAGGTCAATTTTTATGTCAACTGAGTTAAACTCATCGTATTCAAAATTATGAAAGAACGTATTATCAATTTTATAATCAAAATAGTGCTCTCCGGCTTTTAATCCTATAAAAGGTATTATGTATTCTTTTAATGCCTTCATTATCACACTCATTTTGAGCCTGCAAATATATAAATTTTAATTTATTAAAAGACAGATATCAACAATTTTTGTTAATATCTATTTTACACCTCTCTTTAGTGAATTTCTACTGTATTGAAGATACTCTTTTCTATTCTTAAATATTTGAATAGCCGTGCGTATAGCTTCTTTAAAAGAACTTTCATCAGCAATTCCTTTACCTGCTATTTCATAAGCTGTGCCGTGGTCTGGTGATGTTCTTACTTTATCTAAACCTGCGGTAAAATTAACACCTTCACCAAAAGTAATGGTTTTAAAAGGTATTAAACCTTGGTCGTGATAGGATGCTATAATGGCATCAAAATTTGTGTATGTAAGAGATCCAAAAAAACTGTCTGCAGAATAAGGACCATAAACTAAATCTCCTTTATCCTTAATTTTTTGAAGTGTTGGTCTTAAAATAGTATCATCTTCGTTACCAATAACACCATTATCGCCTGCGTGCGGATTTATAGCCAATACTGCAACTTTTGGTTTTCTTATAGCAAAATCTTGTTGTAAAGATTTAATTACGGTTGCTATTTTCTCTGTAATTAAAGCTTCATTAATATAATTAGACGCTTCTTTAAGAGGTACGTGGTCGGTTAACAAGCCAACACGTAAGCCTTGAGACACCATAAACATTAAGCTTTTTCCGTTTAATGCTTTTGCCAAATAGTCTGTATGACCAGGGAAATTAAAGGTGTCTGACTGTATGTTGTGTTTATTTATAGGTGCAGTTACCAAAACATTTACTTGGCCAAGCTTAAGTGCATTGGTTGCCGCTTCTAGAGATTTAATAGCGTATTCGCCTATTTTTTTGTCTGTGTTACCAAATTTAATATCTACAGCTTCTTTCCAAACGTTGACAACATTAACTTTGCCATGCGAAATTTTGTCTGCAGTATCTATGTTAAAAAAATTAATCTTGCTTTGAAAATGGTTTTTAAAAAACTGCATTGTATTAGCAGACGCAAATATTACAGGTGTGCTTAACTCTAACGACCTTGGATCTTCGTAAGTTTTTAAAATAATTTCTGTGCCAATACCATTTAGATCTCCTACAGATATCCCTACAATTATCTTTTCTTCGTTTTTCATGTTTTAGCTTATCCTATTATTTTATTAAAATTGATAATTGAGTTATGTTATGTTATTAACTTTGTGCATGCAAATTTAACCAAATAAGTACAATTTATGTTTACAGGAATTATTGAAGATTTAGGAGTCATTGAAAAACTAGATAAAGATGGAGGTAATCTTCATATAAAAGTAAAAAGTACTTTAACTGAAGAACTTAAAATTGACCAAAGTGTTGCACATAATGGTGTGTGCTTAACAGTGGTTAAAATTGAAGATACGTCTTATACGGTTACCGCAATACAAGAAACTTTAGACAAAACAAACCTAAATACTATTAACGAAAAAGATGTTGTTAATATTGAGCGTGCCATGAAGCTTGGCGACCGGTTAGACGGCCACATTGTACAAGGTCATGTAGACCAAACTGCAAAATGTGTTGCTGTTACTGAGCACGATGGTAGCTGGTCTTATACTTTTGAATATAATAAAGACTTAAGCAATATTACTATAGAAAAAGGATCAATTACCGTTAATGGTGTAAGCTTAACTGTGGTAAACTCTCAACCAAATCGCTTTTCGGTAGCTATAATTCCGTATACCTACAACCACACTACATTTAAAAACTTAAACGTTGACGATACTGTTAATTTAGAATTTGATGTTATTGGTAAATATGTAAAAAGGCTAAATGAGTTAAGAGCCTAAAATTACTTTTTAGAAAATCGCATGGTTTTATAAATACCATAAACAAAGCCCACAATAAGCAATATTAATAGCCCACCATCAATAGGAAGTCCTGGCGGTGGTGGAGGTGGTGGAGGTGGTGGAGGTGCTTGAGCCATGGTTAAAAAGCTCACGAAAAAAAGTAAGGTAAAAACGCAACTATTTTTATTCAGCATTGTACATATTATGATGCTGTAAAATTAGAAAAAAATACGCCCTCCTAAAATTTTTTTGCCAAAAATAATCCACAAAATGCACATAACAACGCTAAAATACATTAAATATCCGTTAAAGTAATTTTATGCTATATTTTTCTTACATTTAGAAACACTTCAACTATCATACGTGCTAAAAAAAAATTAGACGTTTAACGTCTATCTATAAATTAGTTTAATTTTAGACGTTAATTTCGCAAAAATTTTTCTGTTTTCATCTTAAATCGATTATTACAACTGTGAGCACACTTCCTTTTAATTAAAAAAACAATTTGTAGGGATTACGGGCAGCCAAGAATGTCATTACACCTAATAACGCAGCAAAGCGCTAAACCACACTTATACTACTACAAGCTAATTGCTTAGCTAAAAAAAATAGTAAAAAAAACCTTGTTCTTACAAATCTTTGCTTTATTTTTGCAATATATTTAAAATACATTTTAATTAAGTGTGTTCAAATCTCCCCCCCAGGGAAAAACTAGTTTATAAATTTATTAAAAAACCAAATCGAACTAAAAAACCTAAACCCAAAGCATTATAACGCAGAAAACGTAGCGTAATACCAATTTTTAAATCTTCTCTCACATTTAAATATTCTCCACCTTTAAAAAAACGTTTCGTTTTTTTAAAGGTGGAGTGAATAACAGTAATACCAAAGAAGTATTTAAAAAAATTGATGTTATCCTTTTACAGGGTAAAGCACCTTACAAAAAATATTAAATAAACCAGCAAAAAGATGATTAAAAAACTCCTCATTCTACTTTTATTTACTGCAAGTAGCACATTTTATGCCCAAAACAGTAAACAACAATCAGATTTAAAGTTAGTACTAAATTCAATAGAAAACTCTGTTAAATTTAAAGAAATACTAACAGACAATTTTGAAGGTATACTCATAAGAAATATAAACAATGAGACAAATTTTAAAATACCTTCAAATACACTGATACTTGGTAAAAAAGTCATCAGCTTAGGTAATATAAACAACAACCGCAACGGTAAGTTTTTAATTATCGATGCAAAAATCTATTATTCAACTTATGAAGTTGAAATAACCAAACTGAGTAAAGACCTTACCCCAACTAACACCTTAACCATTAAATTATTAAATTAATGAAAAAGTTTATATTTCTTTTTATTTTAGTATGCTTTGCATTTAATTCGAATAAAGCTAATTCACAAACATCTGCAGCATATCTTAGTAATACAACACAGCCATGGAATCAAAATAGTATTGTACAAGCAATGAATACTATTTACCCATCAGATTATACACACTATTTCTACAATTCTTACAATGCAAACGACATTTTTGTACCGGGTAGAAAATTAGTATTTATTGAAGGTGGTAACTCTGACACATCTTCTCTAATAAATGTACTAACAACACACCAAACACTTATTGAGAATTGGGTAAGTAACGGTGGTGTCTTATTTTTAAGTGCCGCTACTAATGAAAGCTTTCCTAATGATACTTTTGATATCGGTTTTGGTATCTCTTCACAACGAATACTAATTAGTAGAACCGCACCTTTAGATGTAAATCATCCCTTTTTTACAGATACGCCATACACACCAATCTTGGCAGCCGAATATTCAGGAAATTACATTGCGCACAATGTCTTAAACGGTCCAGGTTTAACACCAATTATAACTATAGCCCCAACAGATCCTGAGGCTGGCCAAGGTCATGTTTTTGCAGAAAAAACAGTGGGTAGTGGTAAAGTTTTGTTTTCTGGGATGACAACACCTTTTTTTATTACCAACACTAGTTGGCAACCACAACCACAAATGTCTAACATGTTATATGCCATGATAGACTATGGTAGATCTTTAGGTGTGAGTAATAGTATAGAAAATATTACCCCAAATACTGCAGATTTATTAGTTACTACAACATTAAACTCAAACGGCTACTATGTTATAGTACCAGAGGGTAGTACAGCGCCAACGCAAGCACAATTAATTGCTGGTGCGTCTTATGCAGGTGGTGATGTTGCTGATTCTGGCACGCAAGCAACAACGGCAAACGTGCAATCTACTTTTAACTTGTCTGGTTTAGATGCCTATACCTCATATACATTATATTTTGTCTCATCTTATCTTGGTGATGACAATAGCCTCGTTTACACCGATATCTCAAATATTGATTTCACAACACTATACGCTTGTGCAGAAATTGAACAACGTATTGATGGTGACACCAATGCAATACTATGTCCTGGCGTAAATAGCACGCCTACAGATGCAAGTGTAAATGGTACAGCCTATGCAACGGCGCCCGCTACATCAAAAACAGGACAAATAACTTTTAAATACTCTCAAACATCATTACCAGGTACTATACCTGCAATTAATAACGTTTGGATAGACGGTGTACTTAGTACAGTTGAAGTAGGTCCCCCTTCTGTTGTTTCAACAAATCAGTTAGACTATTTAGTAACCTATTGTTTTTACAATTTAGATTTACCTAATACAGACACTTATACATTAGGCTTTGTAAACCCTCAAACAGGTGAAGAAATAGGATTCTGTACTTTTGATGCCGCCTCTGGTGTTGCAAATGCAGATCCTGTATTAATACCAAATACGAATCCTACAATAAGTGCTATTTCAGCACAAGAGTTGTGTTTAGGTGATACTCCTACAGTTGTAGCTTTTACATTTTCTGATGCAGAGACTACAAACTATAGTTTATTAACCTTAGACGTGACGTCTAGTAATGAAACATTACTACCAACTGCAAATATTCTATTAGAGGGAACATCTTCTAATAGAACTTTATCCTACAGCCCTATAGCAGGTGAAGTTGGAACGACAACCGTAACAATTACGGCGTCAGACCCAAGTGGTGGTGTTTCTACCAATACGTTTATTATTAATGTCAACACTGTAGCTACTATAACCACAACCACTGGTTCTAGTTTAAGTTTAAATAATGGTGTAGCATTCACAATTGATAGCGGTATTGTAATAAATCAAGACCAAGCTATTACCGAGCTAAGAGTAAGTATCAATGGACAGCAGGTTGGTGATAGTTTAGAAGTGGCTAGTACATTACCTGCAGGAGTAACCAGTTCATTTAATGCTACTACGGGAGTTTTAAGTATATCGGGAAGCATGACTGATGCAGAAGCGCAAGCGATACTTCAATCGGTACAATTTAGTACAACGAGTACCAATTTGTCTAACCGCGAAATAGAATTTAGCTTAGGTAGCGCTCAACCTTTTCAAACTAACGGTCACTTTTATGAATATATTTCAGACTCAGGAATCACTTGGCCAGCCGCAGAAGCTGCAGCAAGTAATAGAAGTCTATATGGTCTGCCAGGTTATTTAGCTACTGTGACGAGTCAAGATGAGAATGATTTTATAACAGCTAAGTTATCAGGACAGGGCTGGATAGGAGCAAGCGATGCAGCTAATGAAAATCAGTGGCTTTGGGTCACTGGACCAGAAGCTGGCACACAATTTTGGCAAGGTGTAAGCAATGGTAGTGTTGTAGGTGGAGAGTATAACAACTGGAATGCAAATGAACCAAATAATTCTGGTAGTGGTGAAGACTATGCGCATTTTTTAACAAATGGAACCTGGAACGACTATCCATTCAATAGTGCAGTCATAGATGGCTACGTAGTCGAGTATGGCGGTTTAACAGATGCATCCTGTGTGCAATTGAGTGCTACAAAAATTATTACGGTTGAGGATGCAGAAGTAGCTTGTGCTTTGCCTATTAGCTTAACCTCTTGGCAACAAGAAGGAGATCTTTCTAACGGTACATGGAACTTATCTAATAATGATTTTACAGTTACTCAAACAACCAATAGTAGTCCTACTTATTTTGTAAGTCAAGAAAACTATGTAAACACCTCTATTCAAGGAGAGTTTGGAGTTTTTACTACTGGTGATGATGATTTCTTTGGGTTTGTTTTAGGTTATCAAAGTCCTACAAACGCAACCCCTAACAATTATAAAATGATATTGTTTGATTGGAAACAAGCAGCGCAAAATGGTGCTGCTGCTGGTATGCGTGTCATAAAATATGATGGCAATATTCCTTCTAACGAAATTAACCAAGGCTTTTGGGATGCAACCCATTCTCAAGCTCAAGTTCTCGCAACCAATACAGCAGTAGGTGGTTGGGCAGACAATACATGGTACGACTTTAAAGTAACTTATACCGAACAAAATATTACTATTCTTATTGATGGCAATGAAGTTTTTAATATAGATGGAACCTTTGAAGATGGCCGATTTGGATTTTATAATTATTCTCAAGAAAGCACTTCATACCGTAATTTTAGTGTGCCTTTTGAAGCTATAGTAACCAAAACAGAGGAGACTTGTGGAAATTCAGGTGATGGTTCTGCAACAGCTATTGTAAGTAATGCAACGGCAACAGACACCTTTACTTATGAATGGACAGGACCTAATGGCTTTACTGCAACTACAAATACAATTAGTGGCTTGAACCCAGGAATATATAATGTTACTGTTATTAACCAAGCTGGGTGTATTGCAACAGCTAGTACAGAAATTATAGAATCTATTGAGGTTGATATAGCGCTTCCCGAAGTGAATTATGTATTTGCTCTTAATGAGGTAATAACGCCGATACAACCTACAGAAACTCCTGATGGTAACACGGTTTTTAGTGTTATACCACAATTACCAACAGGTCTAATAATTGATTCTGTAACAGGAGAAATTAGTGGGACACCTACTGTTGCTCAAAATGTAACGCAATACACATTAACAGGAACAACAACTACTGGTTGCTTAGACACTGTAACTTTTACTATAGGTACAAATACCGACCCTGTAATAAATCCTGTTACAGATATTGCAGCTAGTTGTCCTAATACAGATGCAGTTGTAAATGTGATTATCTCAGATAATGAAACCATAGCTGATAATTTAATTCTAACTGCAACATCAGATAATACATCGGTGTTAAACACTTTTAGTATTTCATCAACAGGAACAACTAGAACAGTTACAATGACCCCCGAACTCGACCAAACAGGCACTGTAACTGTAACTTTGAGCCTAGAAGATGAGTTTGGCGCAATTGTTCAATCTACTTTTGATATTACATTTATTGATAACGAGGCACCTCTAGCGCTAGCCAACGATTTTTCGATTACCAATTACAATTGGAGTAATGGAACTTATGCTTTCTTACCACAATATGTAGACAATGGTAGTACCGATAATTGTGGAATAGCTATGATTGAATTAGCTAGAGATGAAAATAGTGACAGCATAGCCGATTCTGGTTTTAGCGATAGAATTAATGTTACTTGTGCAGATGTTGGTAATACATTTGACTATTTATTTAGAGTAACTGATGATTCGGGTAATCAAACCATGATTACAAGAACGTTAACGATAGAAGATAATATAGCACCTACTGTAGTTTCACAAGACATAACAGTACAATTAGATGCTAATGGAATAGCTACGATAACCCCTGCTGATTTAAATAATGGTAGTAGTGACGATTGTAGCGTTGTATTAACAGCAACACCATTGAGTTTTAGTTGTGCTGATATAGGGACTAACACAGTTACAATAACAGGAACAGATCCAAGTGGTAATACTAATACCGCTACAGCAACAGTGACTGTACAAGATACAGTTGCACCTACTGTGGTGACGCAAGATATTACCGTACAATTAGACGCTAGTGGTAATGCATCTATTACAACTGCAGATATTGATAACGGCTCATCTGATGCTTGTGGTATTGCTAGTATGACTTTAGATACTACGGCTTTTAATTGTGATGATTTAGGTATAAACACCGTAACACTTACTGTAACCGATGTTAATGGTAACAGCGATACTAACACAGCAACAGTTACTGTTGTTGACAGTATTGCACCAATAATAGAGACTCAAAACATTACCGTGCAACTTGATGCTAATGGCCAAGTGGCATTAACACCAGATATGGTAGATAATGGCAGTAGCGATAACTGTTATTTTACACTAACCGTAACGCCAAGTAACTTTGGCTGTGCCAATATTGGTGTAAACACTGTAATTTTAATAGGATCTGATGCTTCAGGGAACCAGTCTTTTACAACAGCTCAAGTTACCGTGGAAGATGTACTAAACCCAACAATCGTTGCACCAGCTGATCTAACGTTAAATACCAA
>TARA_R110002051_G_scaffold43159_12_pt1 | contig 78550 bp, 67 predicted proteins | sample TARA_R110002051 | Tara Oceans TARA_R110002051 (sample SAMEA4397023) | marine metagenome | biome: Polar Biome; feature: [MES] marine water layer (ENVO:01000295) within the mesopelagic zone...; material: water (ENVO:00002006), including particulate matter (ENVO:01000060) such...
TGACCGCGATCCCGACGCGATTGCCGCGGGTGCGGCGATGGTTGAGGCTTCGGGCGGCAAACTTGCGCTTATTCATGACCGCTTTTCTTCCCTGCTTGACCACGTCGAGGAAGCCAGTCTTGACGGCGTGGTGCTGGATATCGGCGTCTCCTCGATGCAGATCGACGAGGCCGAGCGCGGCTTTTCGTTCATGCGCGATGGTCCTCTCGACATGCGCATGGCGCAATCGGGCGTCAGCGCTGCCGATGTGGTCAACCGCGCCAAGCCGTCAGACATGACCCGGATTTTCGGAATTCTCGGCGAGGAACGCCATGCCGGCCGCATTGCCCGCGCCATCGAGGCCGAACGGCAGAAAGCCCCGTTTGAGACCACGCGGCAACTGGCCGGGCTGATCGAGAAGGTCTCGCCACGGCGGCCGCAGGACAAGATCCATCCGGCCACAAGAGTGTTCCAGGCGCTCAGGACCTATGTCAACGACGAACTCGGTGAACTGGCCGATACGCTGTTTGCCGCCGAGCGGGCGCTCAAGCCAGGCGGACGGCTGGTGGTGGTGAGCTTCCATTCGCTTGAAGACCGGATCGTCAAGCGCTTTTTCCAGGACCGTGCCGGCAAGGCGTCGGGTTCTCGTCATTTGCCGATGGTGGCCCAGCGCGCGGCCACCTTCACGCTGATCGGCAAGCAGCCGGTGACAGCCGGTGAGGCCGAATGCACGTCCAATCCGCGTGCACGGTCAGCCAAGCTGCGGGCCGGTTTGCGGTCGAATGCGCCCGCCGGCAAGGTCAGTCACGACATCCTTCCCGTCCCCAATCTCGCCGCACTTGCGGCGCTAGGAGGCTAAGCCATGTTGCGAACACTCGATTTGGTGCTGGTCGGCGCGATGATCGCGGCAGCCACCGTCACCTACCAGATCAAGCATGCCGCCGAGAACAAGCTCGAGCAGGTGCGCGAGCTTCAGGCCAAAATCAAGCTGCAGGAAGAAACCATCGACCTTCTGGAAGCTGACTGGAGCCTGCTCAACCAGCCCTCGCGCCTGCAGCGGTTGTCAACGGCATTTGAAGCGGAGCTCGGCTTGAAGCCGATCGAACCCACGCAAATGGCCCAACCCGACGAATTGCCCGGTCGCGCCAGCGATTTCGAAGCTGAAGTGGCAGAAAACAGAACCGATGCGAGTTTGACAACGGGATCGGTGAGACCATGAAAAGCTTGAGAACAATCCTGACGGGCATCAACCCGTTGGCCGGTCAGGCCGGGACCCGCAGCGCTTCACAGCACGGCTTCGAAGGCGTGCGCAAGGCGCAAGGCGCTCAGGCGAAGAACCGCATGATCATCGCCATCGCCTGTTTCGGGGTATTCTACGCCATCATTGGCGGGCGGCTGGTGCAGTACGGATTGCGGTCTCCCGAAACGGTGTCTTCCATCGCGCGCCCCGACCAGTTGCTGGTTTCGCGTCCGGATCTTCTCGACCGCAACGGCGAAGTGCTGGCGACCGACATTCGCACGGTGTCGCTGTTTGCCGAACCCAACAAGATCATCGATGCGGATGAGGCGATCGAGTTGCTCGCCACCGTGCTTCCCGATCTCGACATGCGCGGCATCCACCGCAAATTGTCGTCAAATTCCAGATTTCAGTGGCTCAGACGCCAGCTCACTCCCAAGCAGCAAAGCCAGATCCTGTCGCTTGGCATCCCGGGCATCGGTTTCAGGCCGGAAACGCGGCGGTTTTATCCCGGTGGCCCCACCGCCTCGCATGTGGTCGGTCATGTCAACATCGACAACCGCGGCATCGCGGGGATGGAGAAATACATCGACGGGCAGGGGCTCGGCGACCTTGCCGCAGCCGGTTTGACGGTCAATGAAGACATGAATCCGGTGAAGCTGTCACTCGACTTGAGGGTTCAGCACGTGCTGCGCGACGAGCTTGCCGCCGCCATGGACCGCTACAAGGCGATTGCCGCCGCCGGGGTGGTGCTCAACATTCATACCGGCGAAGTCATCGGCATGTCCTCGCTACCCGATTACGATCCCAACAACCCGGTCGAAGCGCTTCAGAAAGACCGGCTCAACCGAATGTCGGCGGGCACTTATGAAATGGGCTCCACCTTCAAGGTGTTCACCACAGCGATGGGCCTGGATTCGGGCCAGATCAAGCTGACCGACGAAATCGACGCCCGCGGCTCGATTCGCATCGGCGGGTTCACCATCCGGGATTTCCATGGCAAGAACCGGATGCTGACGGTGCCGGAGGTGTTCATCTACTCCTCCAATATCGGCTCGGCGCGAATTGCCGACATGGTCGGCATCGAAGGACATCAGGAGTTTCTCACCCGGCTCGGACTGCTGTCGCGGATGCAGACGGAATTGCCGGAAGTGGCAACCCCGACCCAGCCGTCGGTCTGGAAGAAAATCAACTCGGTGACCATTTCATTCGGTCATGGCGTGGCTACCACGCCACTGCAAACGGCGGTGGCGGCGGCGGCGCTGATGAATGGCGGCAAGCTGATCGAACCTACCTTCATGCCGCGAACCGCCGAGGAGGCGGACAAGGTCGCCGTGCGGGTCATCCAGCCATCGACCAGCAAGAGCATGCGCGACCTGATGGAGATGAATGTCGCCAAGGGATCGGGCCGTCGGGCCGAGGTTGAAGGCTTCCATGTCGGCGGCAAGACCGGCACGGCTGAAAAAGTGGTCAATGGCCGTTACTCCTCGGCGGTGCGCTTCAACGCCTTCGTGTCGGCATTTCCAATCGACAATCCGGATTATGTCGTGCTGGTGGTGATCGATGAGCCCAAGCCGGAGGAAGGAAAGCACTCTGCCACCGCCGGTCTCAACGCCGCACCCATGGTCAGCGCCATCATTCGCCGTTCGGCAGGCTTTCTGGGAGTCAAACCGCGATTTGGAAACGGTTCACAGGAACTGTCCTTGTCATACTGAAAACACAAGTTGCGGGCACGGCATCGCCGGACACACTCAAAACGGCAGCCGCCGCCATTACGAGAGACCAGGGAATTTCATGAAACTGTCCGCGCTGATTGCAGCCCTGCCGCCACAGACCTTCTCAGCTCCGGCCCCGATGGAGTTCGACATGCCCGTGACCGGGCTGACCGCCGACAGCCGGGCGGTTGAACCGGGCAATGTGTTCTTCGCCCTGTCAGGCGTGAAAACCGATGGCGCACGTTTTGCTGTCGAGGCTGCTTCCAGGGGCGCAGGCGCCATCGTCGCCGCATTTGGCGCCGAGCTTGCGGATCTCACGATTCCGGTGCTCAGGTCCGAAGACCCGCGGCTTGCGCTGGCGCGCATGGCTGCCGCCTTCTTCGGGCCGCAGCCGCGGGTGATCGGCGCGGTGACCGGCACGGCGGGCAAGACATCAGTCGCCTCGTTCCTGCGTCAGGTCTGGGCACATGCTGGCGAGCAGGCGGCGATGATCGGCACCACCGGGGTTGTGGCGCCGGGCCGGATCGATTACGGCACATTGACGACGCCCGACCCGGTGTCGCTTCACCGGCTTCTTGCCGAACTCGCCAGCGGCGGCGTCACCCATGCGGCGATGGAAGCATCCAGCCACGGGCTTGACCAGCGCCGGCTTGACGGCGTGGCGCTCAGCGTTGCGGGTTTTACCAATCTGGGCCGCGATCATCTGGATTATCATTCCGGGATGGACGGCTACATGGCCGCCAAGATGCGGTTGTTCGATACCTTGTTGCCGAAAGGCGCGCCAGCGGTGATCTTTGCCGATGATCCCTGGTCCGAACGCGCCGTCGAGGTTGCCGAGCGAGCCGGCGCCCGGGTGCTGACGGTTGGCCGCAAGGGCGGTTTTCTCAGCCTCAAGCGGGTCGAGCACCTGCGCCACAAGCAAATCGCGGAAGTCCATCTGGATGGCAGGATTTTCGAGGTGCATCTGCCGCTGGCCGGCGATTTCCAGTTTTCCAACGCACTCGTCGCCGCCGGCATGGCGATAGCGACCGGCACATCGGCGGATCAGGTGATGGAGGCGCTGGAGCATCTCACCGGCGCTTCGGGCCGGCTTGAACTGGTCGGGTCGACCGCCGAAGGCGCGCCGGCTTACGTCGATTATGCGCACAAGCCGGAAGCCTTGCAGAATGTGCTGGAGGCAGTACGGCCATTCACCACCGGACGGGTGATCGTGGTGTTCGGCTGCGGCGGCGACCGGGATCGCGGCAAGCGGCCGATCATGGGCGCCATTGCCTCCGAGCTTGCCGATGTGGTGATCGTCACCGACGACAATCCGCGCTCGGAAGCGCCTGCGGCCATCCGTGCCGAGATCATGACCGCAGCCCCCGGTGCGACCGAGATCGGCGACCGCGCCGAGGCGATCGGGCAGGCGCTCGGCATGCTCAAGGCCGGCGATACGCTGATCGTGGCGGGCAAGGGGCATGAGGAAGGACAGACGATCGGGGGCAAGGTGCTGCCGTTTTCCGATCGCGCGGAAATTCGCAAGGGACTGGAGGAGCTGAAGGCATGAGCCTGTTGTGGACCTCTCAAGACATGATCGAAGCCATGGGCGGGCGTCCGCTCGGCGTCATGCCCGAAGGCATCACCGGGATCTCGATCGACAGCCGGACTGTTGGCGAGGGAGAAGCCTTCTTCGCGATCAAGGGCGACAGGTTCGATGGCCATGATTTTGCCAGCGTCGCCGTGGCGAATGGCGCCAGCCTGCTGGTCGTGGCCGAATCCAAGCTTCCGGCACTTGGCCGGGTCACCGCGCCGATGATCGTGGTCAACGACGTGCTGGCCGCTCTCGAGGACCTCGGCCGTGCGTCGCGCGCCAGGTCCGAAGCAAAAATCATCGCCATCACCGGCTCGGTGGGCAAGACGTCCAGCAAGGAAATGCTGCGCCGTGCGCTTGCCGAAAGCGGAGAGGTGCATGCCTCCGCCGCCTCGTTCAACAATCACTGGGGCGTGCCGCTGACGCTCGCCAGGATGCCCGCCACGGCGGCCTTCGGCGTGTTCGAGATCGGCATGAACCATGCCGACGAGATTCGCCCGCTGGTCAAGATGGTTGGCCCGCATGTGGCGGTCATCACCACAATTGCCGCGGCGCATATGGGAAATTTCAAGAATCTCGGTGAGATTGCCGCCGCCAAGGCGGAGATCATGGAGGGGCTTGGCAAGGATGGGTATCTTCTTCTCAATCGTGACAATGAAAAATATGGCTGGCTGAAAAAGCATGCCGGAGAGGTGGGGCTCAAGCAGGTCTATTCCTTCGGGGAAAACGCCAAGGCCAACTACCGCCTGCTTGATTGCCAGTTGTTGCCCGATTGCTCGACGATCACCGTCGGCATCCGCAGCGAGAAGTTCGACGTCAGGATCGGCGCGCCGGGGCGGCATCTGGTGCAGAACGCGCTCGCAGTGATCGGTGCCGTGCACCTGGTTGGCGCGGATCTGGGCAAGGCTATCCATGCGCTGGCCGGGATGTCGGCCGAAAAAGGACGCGGTGCGCGTCACAAGCTGAAGATCGACGGCGGCAGCTTGGTGCTGATCGATGAAAGCTACAACGCCAATCCCGCCTCGATGCGCGCGGCGTTCGAAGTGCTGCGCGATACGCCGGTAGGCGATGGTGGACGCCGCATCGCCGTGCTCGGCGACATGCTGGAAATGGGACGCTTTTCAGACCGTGTGCATCGCGATCTGGCCGGACCATTGCGTCAGGCCCGGGCCGATCTGGTGTGTCTGGCCGGCCCGGAAATGCTGGCGCTCAAGGACGAACTGGGATCGGACATGGAAACGGTCTACCGCGATGACGCGGATGGCCTGGCAGACTATCTCAAATCAAACCTCAGGGACGGGGACGCGGTGATGGTCAAGTCATCGCTCGGTATCGGCTTCGGGCGCATCGTCAAGGCGTTGCTTGACAAGTATCCGGCGCTGTCTGACAGCAGCACTCAGAGCTAACGGCGCTAGGAGACCGAAATTTATGCTTATCTGGTTGGTGGATCTGGCGGACGAGGTCCAGTTTTTTAATCTTTTCAGATACATCACCTTCCGAACCGGGGCGGCGATGTTTACCTCGGCGCTGATTGTGTTTCTGTTCGGGCCGCGAATCATCGCGTCTTTGCGGCTGCGGCAGGGCCGGGGACAGCCAATCCGGGCAGATGGACCTCAGACCCATTTCCTCAAAGCCGGCACGCCGACCATGGGCGGGTTGATGATCCTGGCGGGCATCGTCGGTTCGTCGCTGCTGTGGGCCGACCTGTCGAGCGTCTATGTCGTCACAACGCTTCTTGTGACGCTCGGTTTCGGCGCGATCGGATTTTACGACGACTATCTCAAGGTCACCAAACAGACCGACAAGGGGTTTTCCGGCAAGGCCAGGCTCGGATTTGAATTCCTGATCGCTGGAGTGGCGGTGTTTTTCATCATGCAGGCCTCGATGGCTGCTTCCACCGTCAATGGATCGGCCTTCGGATCCTCCGTGGCGTTTCCGTTTTTCAAGGACCTGCTGCTTGATCTGGGATGGTTCTTCATCTTCTTCGGTGCGTTCGTGATCGTCTCGGCGGGCAATGCGGTCAACCTCACCGATGGGCTGGACGGTCTGGCCATTGTCCCGGTGATGATCGCGGCAGCCTCGTTCGGGGCGATCGCCTATCTCGCCGGCAATGCGGTGTTTGCCAATTACCTGCAGATCCATTTCGTGCCCGGCACCGGTGAACTGGCGGTGATCCTTGGTGCCGTCATCGGCGCAGGACTGGGCTTTTTGTGGTTCAATGCACCGCCTGCGGCGATCTTCATGGGTGACACCGGTTCGCTGGCGCTGGGTGGGCTGATCGGCACCGTGGCGGTTGCGACCAAGCACGAGATTGTCATGGCCATCATCGGCGGCCTGTTTGTCATCGAAGCGTTGTCGGTGATCATCCAGGTCGCCTCGTTCAAGCTGACCGGCAAGCGGGTGTTCCTGATGGCGCCGATCCACCATCATTTCGAGAAACTCGGCTGGACCGAAAGTCAGGTCGTGGTGCGGTTCTGGATCATCTCGGTCGGGCTGGCGATGATCGGCCTCGCGACGCTGAAATTGAGGTAGTCGATGATTCCGGCATCCACATTTGGCGGACGACGGGTGGCGCTTTTCGGGCTGGGCGGATCCGGCCTCGCCACAGCGCGGTCGCTGGCCGCCGGCGGCGCCGATATCGTGTCATGGGACGACAATCCGGCCCAGGTCGAGGCAGCCCGCGCCGCCGGGCTCACCGTCGGTGATCTTCGAGACGTCGACTGGTCGGTGCAACAGACGCTGGTCTTGTCGCCGGGCGTGCCGCTGACCCACCCCAAGCCGCACTGGACAGTCGACCTCGCCAACGCCCACAATGTCGAAATCATCGGGGATGTCGAAATTTTCGCGCGCGAGCGGCGGGCGCATGCGCCGGGCAGCCCGTTCATCGCGATTACCGGCACCAACGGCAAATCGACCACGACCGCGCTGATCGCGCATCTGATCGCCCACAGCGGCCGCGATGCCCAGCTTGGCGGCAATATCGGCACGGCGGTTCTCACACTGGCGCCGGCCGCGCCAAACCGGGTGCATGTCGTCGAGTGCTCGTCCTATCAGATCGATCTGGCGCCTTCGCTCGACCCGAGCGCCGGACTGCTTCTCAATCTCACCCCTGATCATCTCGACCGGCATGGTTCGATGGAGCAGTACGCCGCGATCAAGGCACGGCTTGTGGAACGAAGCGATGTCGCCATCATCGGCGTTGACGACGACTGGTGCAGCGGCATTGCCGACCTGCTGGAAAGCCAGGGCCGAAGGGTCGTTCGGATCTCGAAGGATCAAGCTCTTACGCATGGCTTGTTCGCTAACCGGGCGATGATCCGTGAGGCGAAGGACGGCGTGGTCAGCGATCTGGCTGATCTGGGCGCTATTGCGACCCTGCGCGGCGCGCACAACGCGCAAAATGCCGCCGCCGCGATCGCCGCCTGTCGGACCGTGGGGCTGAGCGATGACGAGATCCGCGCCGGTCTTGCCACCTTTCCCGGCCTCAAGCACCGGATGCAGCCGGTGGCGCGGAAGGGCCGGGTGGTCTTTGTCAATGATTCCAAGGCCACCAACGCCGAAGCCGCGGCGCCCGCGCTCAACAGTTACGAGCGGATCTACTGGATTGCCGGAGGATTGCCGAAAGAAGGCGGAATTGCTGCACTCGAGCCTTTGTTCGACCGCATCGCCAAGGCTTATCTGATCGGCGAAGCGGCGGCGGGTTTTGCGGCGAGTATTGGCGCCCATGCGCCCTTCGAGATCTCCGGCACGCTCGACAACGCGGTCCGTGCTGCGGCAAGGGATGCGGCGGAAGATGCGGCGGAGATGCCGGTGGTGCTGTTGTCGCCGGCCTGCGCCAGTTTCGATCAGTACAGGAATTTCGAGGTTCGGGGCGACGCGTTCGTAAGCCTGGTGTCGGGTCTGGATGGTAATCACATGCTCGTCGATGTTCAAAACAATGGAGAACAGCATGGTTAGCCGGGTTGAACGCGGGTTGGTCGCCGACTGGTTCTGGACCATCGATCGCCTTTTTCTGGCGGTTTTCATCGGGCTTATGGGCATCGGGCTGATGCTGTCCTTTGCGGCCAGTCCTGCCGTCGCCGAACGGCTGGGACTCGACAGTTTTCATTTTGTCACGCGGCACGGATTTTTCCTGATTCCGGCCCTGGTGGTGATGGTCGGGGTGTCGTTTCTAAGCCCGCGGCAGGTGCGCCGTTCGGCGCTGATTCTCTTGGCCGGTTCGATCGCCATGATGGTTCTGGCGCTGTTTTTTGGTGTCGAGGTCAAGGGCTCGCGGCGCTGGATTTCGATTTTGGGAACTTCGGTCCAGCCGTCGGAGTTCATGAAGCCGGCGTTCGTCATCATCTGTGCCTGGCTGTTTTCGGAACGGTCGCGGCATCCCGAAATCCCCGGCAACCTGTTCGCCATCATCCTGTTCGGCATTGTCGCGGCGCTGCTGGTGGCGCAACCCGATCTGGGCCAGACCATGCTGACGGCCGCGGTCTGGGGCGGCATGTTCTTCATGGCGGGCATGTCGTGGATCTGGATCGTGCTTCTGGGCGGGGTCGCGGTAAGCGGCGCCGTCTCCGCCTATCTCATGTTTCCGCACGTGGCCGACCGCATCAACGGCTTTCTCTTCGGAGAGGGCGACAGCTTCCAGGTCGACACCGCGCGCGAGGCGATTATCCGGGGCGACTGGCTGGGTCAGGGCCCGGGCGAGGGCACCATCAAGCGTATCCTGCCCGACAGTCACACCGATTTTGTCTTCTCCGTCGCGGCCGAGGAATTCGGCATCATCTTCTGCATGGTTCTGGTGATGCTGTTCGGGTTCATTGTCATTCGCGGACTTATGCGCGCCGGTCGCGAGCACGATGACTTTACCCGGCTGTCGGTGGCGGGGCTTTCGCTGCTGATCGGGTTTCAGTCCTTCATCAATATCGGCGTCAATCTCGAGTTGCTGCCGGCCAAGGGTATGACACTGCCGCTGATCTCCTATGGCGGATCATCGATGGTCGCGGTTGCCATCACCGCGGGCTTCATGCTGGCGCTGACCCGGCGGCGGCCGGAAAGCCGGGCCAAGCCGCGCGCCATCTACCGGCCGGCGGCAAGTGTGGCGGCGGAATAGCATCATGGCTGAAAGCAAACTCTTCCTGCTGTCGGCCGGTGGCACCGGCGGACATCTGTTCCCGGCTGAAGCGCTGGCGCATGAACTCTCCGCGCGCGGTCACCGGGTGCACCTGGTCACCGACAAACGCGCCGAACGCTTTGCTGGAAAATTTCCCGCGTCCGAAATCCACATCGTCCGCTCGGCCACCATCGGCTCGAAGAACCCGGTCAAGGTGATCAGGTCATTGTGGACGCTGTTTCAGGGCGTGCGTGAAGCCGGCAGGCTGTTGCGCAGGATCAGACCTGACGCGGTGGTCGGCTTTGGCGGGTATCCGACCATTCCACCGCTGATTGCGGCGTCGAATGCCGGAATTCCGTCGATGCTGCACGAACAGAATGCGGTGATGGGACGCGCCAACAAGGCGCTGGCATCGCGCGTCAAGGTGATTGCCGGCGGCTTTCTGCCCGAGGGCAAGGGTGCTCATGCCGCCAAGACCGTGATCACCGGCAATCCGGTGCGTCCCGAAGTCATCGCGGCGGCGGCGATTCCCTATGTCCCCTCAATGGAAGGCGAACCGTTCCGGCTGGTGGTGTTCGGCGGCAGCCAGGGCGCGCAGTTTTTCTCCGATGCGATCCCCGCGGCCATCGCGCTGTTGCCTGATCCGCTGAGGGCGCGGCTGGTGCTCACCCAGCAGGCGCGGGCCGAAGACGAACCGCATGTCGGGGCGCGGCTTCAGGAGCTGGGCGTCAAGGCCGAGGTCTCGCCGTTCTTCACCGACATGGCGGCGCGCATCGGAGCGGCGCATCTGGTGATTTCGCGCTCCGGTGCCTCGACCGTCTCGGAAATTGCCGTGATCGGCCGCTCGGCCATTCTGGTGCCTTATCCCTATGCGCTCGATCATGATCAGGCTGCCAATGCGCAGGCGCTGATGGCAAAGGGCGGGGCCAGCGTTGTCAGGCAATCGGAGCTTAGCCCGCAGGTCCTGTCGGACATGATCGCCGACCGCATGACCGATCCTGCCGGCCTTGCCGCCACCGCCGCCGCCGCCCAGGCCACCGGAAAACCCGACGCCGCGCGCTTGCTTGCCAATCTTGCAGAAGCTATTGCGGAAGGTGTCAGCATCGAGCAATTCAGGAGCACTCCCGCATGAAAATGCCGCAAACCATAGGCCTTGTTCATTTTGTCGGCATTGGCGGCATCGGCATGAGCGGCATTGCTGAGGTGCTCAACAATCTCGGCTACAAGGTGCAGGGGTCTGACCAATCCGACAGCGCCAATGTGCAGCGGCTGCGCGACAAGGGCATCGAGGTGCATATCGGCCATTCGGCGCCCAATCTCGGAGACGCCGAGGTGGTGGTGGTTTCGACCGCGATCAAGAAGAACAATCCTGAACTGATAGCGGCGCGCGAGCGCCTGCTGCCGGTGGTGCGCCGGGCTGAAATGCTGGCCGAGCTGATGCGTTTCCGCAATGCCATTGCCATTGGCGGTACCCACGGCAAGACCACCACGACCTCGATGGTGGCGACGCTTCTCGAAGCCGGCGGACTGGACCCCACCGTGATCAATGGCGGCATCATCAACGCCTATGGCACCAATGCCCGCATGGGCGAGGGCGAATGGATGGTGGTCGAGGCCGACGAGAGCGACGGCACCTTCCTCAAACTGCCCGCCGACATTGCCGTCATCACCAATATCGATCCCGAGCATCTTGACCATTACGGCACGTTTGACGCGGTGCGCCTGGCGTTCAGGCAGTTCGTCGAGAATGTACCGTTTTACGGATTTGGCGTGATGTGCCTCGACCACCCGGAAGTGCAGGCACTGGTTTCACGCATCGAGGACCGTCGGGTCATCACCTATGGCGAAAATCCGCAATCGGATGTGCGCTATTTCAACCATCGCATGGACGGAGCGGTCTCGGTGTTCGATGTGGTGATCCACAGCCGCAAGACCGGGGCTTCGGTTGAGCTGAAGGATCTGCGGCTGCCGATGCCGGGCAAGCACAATGTCTCCAATGCCGTGGCCGCGATTACCGTGGCCTTTGAACTGGGGCTTTCGCCGGAGCAGATCGCCAAGGGGCTTGGTCAGTTTGGCGGGGTGAAACGCCGATTTACCAACACCGGAAGCTGGAATGGCGTCGAGATTTTTGATGATTACGGCCACCACCCGGTCGAGATCAAGGCGGTGCTTTCGGCTGCCCGCGATGCCTGTCAGGGCCGGGTGATCGCGGTGGCCCAGCCGCACCGCTATACGCGGCTCGAAAGCCTGTTTGACGATTTCGCCGGCTGTTTCAACGACGCCAACACGGTGATCATGGCTCCGGTCTATGCCGCCGGCGAAGAGCCGATCGAGGGCATCAATTCGGCGGCGCTGGTCTTCAGCATGAAAGCCGGCGGCCACCGAGATGCCCGGCTGATCGACGGACCCGAGGCGCTGGCACCGTTGATCGCCGAGATCGCCAAGCCGGGCGACTATGTCGTTTGTCTCGGCGCAGGCACCATCACGCAATGGGCCAACCAGTTGCCCAAGGAGCTCAATGCGCTCAAGCCCGCGCCTGATCACGGGGGGGATGCATGAAGCCGCTGCAGGTCGATGGTGAAAAGCTGCTGGCGTCGCTCAAGGACAAGCTCGACGGCGTGCGCGGCCGGCTGACGCCCAATTCCGACATGTCGAAGATTACCTGGTTCCGCACCGGTGGGCCGGCGGAGTTGTTGTTTCAACCCGCTGACGAGGATGATCTGGCAATTTTTCTTGCCGCGCTGCCGGGGGAGATCCCGGTTCTGCCGGTTGGCATCGGCTCCAACCTGCTGGTTCGTGACGGCGGCATCCCCGGTGTGGTGATCCGGCTTTCGGCCAAAGGCTTTGGCCAGGCCGAGCAGATCTCAGACACGCGGCTTTCGGCAGGTGCAGCCTGTCCGGACAAGCATCTGGCGGCCTTGGCGCTTGAGGTCGGGCTTGGCGGATTTCATTTCTATCACGGCATCCCCGGCGCCATAGGCGGCGCGCTACGCATGAACGCCGGCGCCAATGGCGTGGAAACCCGCGAGCGCGTTGTCGAGGTTCACGCCGTTGACCGCAAGGGCGGACGCCATGTGCTTTCCAATGCCGAGATGGGCTATGCCTACCGCCATTCGTCCGCACCGGGCGATCTGATCTTCACCCGTGCCATCTTCGAGGGCACACCCGCTGACAAGACCGAGATCCGTGAAGCCATGGACGCGGTGCAGCACCACCGCGAAACGGTGCAGCCGATCCGCGAAAAGACCGGCGGCTCGACCTTCAAGAACCCTGAAGGCCATTCGGCCTGGAAGGTGATCGACGGGGCCGGCTGCCGCGGGCTGACCGTTGGCGGCGCGCAGATGTCGCCGATGCACTGCAATTTCATGATCAACACCGGCACGGCTTCAGGCTATGAGCTGGAGAACCTCGGCGAAACCGTTCGCGCGCGCGTCATGGAAAATTCCGGCATCCGGCTTGAATGGGAAATCAAGCGGCTGGGGCTGTTCGAACCGGGGCAGGTGGTGCAGGAGTTCCTGGGCCAGATGGTCTGAAAACCGGGCGTTTCGATCCGGGCTTTTGCGCAGTTGATTTTCCGGAGCAAGCCATACCGACATGCAGCAGCAATGCTCAAACGCTCATTCTGAGTTCGGTCCAACGCGACGCATTGGGCCCTGCTGCATAAGGACATCTTTAACATCGCTGGCTTACCATGCGCACCGCGAACGGGAGTGTATTCATGGTGGCCGTGATCCGAAATTGGATCGTCAAGCAGCTCATGCTGGGCGAGTTCAGGTCATACCGGGACGTGTGCCGCAAATCGGTCCTGGTCGGACTCAAGGCGGCGGCGCTCGCCTATGGTCTCAACCTCGGCAGCCATTTTCTGCTGTATGGATTTGGCATGTTGCCCTATGAGCTTGGCTCCGCGGTGGTCATAGCCACCGTTCTGACGCCGCCGATTACCTTCATTCTGGCCTCGGTTTCCTATGTGGCGGTGGGGTTTGCAATTCACGATCTCGGCGTATCGCGCGCCGAACTTCAAAGGCTCAGCCGCACCGACATGTTGTCGGGTCTGGCCAATCGCCGGGCCTTTCTGGAACAGTTCGATAGCTGTGACCGGGAGAAATTCCTCATCGTTATCGATATCGACCGGTTCAAACGGGTCAATGACAAATATGGCCACTCGGTTGGCGATCAGGTGATCGTCAAGGTCGCCGAGATGTTGTCGGAGGTCTTTGGCGAGAGCGGGGTTTGTGCGCGCATCGGCGGCGAGGAGTTCGCCGCGTTCAGCGCAGACCTGAGTTTTTCGGAATTTGCCGCGCTCGGTGAACTGGCCCGTATCCGCATCGCCGGGATGCGGATCGACGCGGAGCCGGGAGACCTCTCGGTTACCGTCTCGGGCGGCATTGCCCGGGCATTGCCGGAGCAGAAATTCGGCGAAGCCTTTTCACGCGCCGACAAGGCGCTGTATGCGGCCAAGACCGGTGGGCGCGACCGGATCGTGCTGTCTTACGAGACCGGTGAGGCGGAACCCGGTCAGTCGGACACAGCTGTCGCTTGAGCCGCCAGTCCGGACGATTGGCCAGGCGCGTCGCGGCTAACCTTCCAGTCCAAGCGCGCGCTTCACCGCTTCGTGCGGCAGTGCCGGGACCAGGTTGCCGTCACGGCCCACCATGGTTTGGTTGGCGATCATGCTATTGAGGATTGCCTCCTCGGTGGCCTGCACCACGGCCTCGAAGAACGGATCGATGTCCTCGTCGGGGATGAAACGCACGGTGCGGATGGCGCCGCCGCCGAGATCCGACGCTGCGGTCGAGAACGCCAGGAACAGATCGCCCGAGCCATGGGTAGCCATGCCGCCGGTCCTGCCGATGCCGAAGCTGGCGCGCCGTGCAAGCCGCTTGAGTTGGTGCGGCAGAAACGGCGCGTCGGTGGCGATGATGGCGATGATCGAGCTCAGCTCGGTATCTTTGGTGTTGGTCACCATCGGCGGCAGGTCCGGGTCAGTGCCGATGTTTCGACCCAGCACGCTCAGATGCCGGCGCGTGCCGAAATTGGCCTGCACGAACACCCCGACCGTGAACTCCTCGTCCTTATAGCCGACCAGCCGCGAGGATGTGCCGGAGCCGGCCTTGAAGCCGAAACACTTCATCCCGGTGCCGCCGCCGACGCTGCCTTCCTCGATCGGCCCGCCGTGTGCGGCATCGATCGCGTCGAGCACATGCCGCGCCTTCACATGAAAGCCGTTGATGTCGTTGAGGAAACCATCATAGGTTTCAGCCGCCACGGGCAGCGCGAAATCGTCATGATAGCGCTCGGCCAGCCAGTCCACCGCCCAGCGGATCGTTGCATCGCGGGCGATGCCGCAGGAATGGGTATTGGTGATGGTGATCGGCAGTGCCATCTTGCCGGTCTCCTCGATGTAATGGGTACCGCTCAGTTCGCCATTGCCATTGAGACTGAAGAAGCCGGCAAACAGCGGCTCGTGGATGGTTTCGCGCGGGCGCGGCAGAATCGCGGTCACGCCGGTGCGCACCGGACCTGCACCCTGTTTGAGCACCCCGTCGCCCTCGATCAGGGTCGAATAGCCGACGCTGACGCCGGCAACGTCGGTGATCGCATTGCACGGTCCGCACTTGCCTTCGAGTGGCAATCCCAGCCCCCGCGCGCGCACTTTTCCGGAAGGGGTGGATTTCCAGGCTGGGGTCATGGGGTTGAGGGACATGGGGTGGGGTTCCTGCTCGGGTAGACGGGGCATTGCTGTGCGGCAAAGGGATGGCACGGCTTTGGCCAGGCGCGCAAGATGGTTGCGCACCAGGAGTACGGGGGCTGTCAATCTCAGGCTCGCATCAAAGGCTTCCGGTGAACCTTTGCTTGCAATCCGTGATCCTTTCTGATTCCACGCTCCCCATGGTTCAGCCTTGCGTCGTGCGGGTGTTGGGCCATCTGCGTCCCGCGTCAGGCGCGCGCCACACAATAGCCGGTCTGGCATGCGCGCATCGGTTTGGCGCAACCTTCGCCGGATATTCTGGCCTGTACCATGCCAAATTCGGCGGTTCCCGGTTGAAACCGGGCAGCCGGGCGCGCGGACTGATCGGTGACAAAAGGATGTCCGCGAGGGCGGCGAGACGAGGGTTTTGATGACTTCCGACACACCAAAAAAACATGTGGCCGTGCTGATGGGCGGGTTTTCCTCCGAAAGACCGGTCAGTCTGGCTTCCGGCAAGCCTTGCGCCGACGCGCTGGAAGGCGCGGGCTACAGGGTCACCCGGGTTGATGTCGGCAAGGATATCGCCGCTGTGCTGGCGGAGCTCAAGCCGGATGTCGCCTTCAACGCGCTGCACGGCCCCTATGGCGAGGACGGCACGATCCAGGGCGTGCTGGAATATCTGGGCATCCCCTACACTCATTCCGGCGTCACTGCGTCGGCCTTGGCGATGGACAAGCGGCTGTCGAAGATCGTCGCCAAGGCAATGGGCATTCCGGTGGCGGAATCGAAGGTGATGAACCGGCACGATTTCACCTCGGCGCATCCGATGGCCCCGCCTTACGTGGTCAAGCCGGTCAATGAAGGTTCGAGCTTCGGTGTCGTCATCGTCCAGGAGAACCAGTCGCATCCGCCGCAGGTGATTACCTCGAAGGACTGGAAGTATGGCGACGAGGTGATGGTCGAACGCTATGTGCCGGGCCGCGAACTGACCTGCACCATCATGGGCGACGTGGCGCTGGCGGTCACCGAGATCGTGCCGCAGGGCCACAGCTTCTATGATTATGATTCAAAATATGCCGCCGGGGGCTCGAAACATGTTTGCCCGGCGGAAATTTCACCAATTGTTTACCAAAAAATACGTAGGTTGAGTTTGAAGGCGCATCAAGCGATCGGATGTCGCGGCGTGAGCAGGTCAGATTTCCGCTATGATGACCGTTTCTCCGAGAATGGAGAGGTCATCTGGCTCGAAATCAACACCCAGCCCGGCATGACACCGACATCACTGGCGCCCGAAATGGCCCTGCAGGCGGGGCACTCGTTTGAAGAATTTGTCAGCTGGATGGTGGAGGACGCTTCGTGTCGTCGATGACGGAAAACAACGGCAGAGCCGCACAAGCGGTCACGGCATCGGGACGCGACGCGTTCCCGGGCGCGTTTGTTCTGCCGCGTTTTCTGCGCCGTCCGGCACGCTTTGTAAGCGCGCTCGCCACCGGCCGGGTCGAAATCCGTCCGCATGCAGGCTCGGTCGCGGCATTCGCCTTTCTTGCCGCAACCGGTTTTTACGGCATGTCGCTGGGCGGCCATACCTATGCGGTCACACAAGCGGTGACCACCGGCGCGGGCTTTGCGCTCGAGGACGTGATTGTCAGCGGCAATACTGAAACCTCGGACATCGACATCCTGCAGCAGCTCGGACTTGACGGCACCACCTCGGTGGTTGCCATCGATGCTCATGCGGCGCGCGAGAAGCTGTTGGAATTGCCCTGGGTTACTGATGCGCAGGTGCAGAAAATCTACCCGCGCGGCCTGTCGGTCTTACTGACCGAGCGCAAGCCGGTCGGCATCTGGCAGCATGGCGACATGCTGTCGCTGATTGATGTGCGTGGCGATGTGATTGCACCGTTGACCGGCGCGCGTCACGCCGATCTGCCGCTTTATGTCGGACTGGGTGCTGATCGCGCCGCCGACGAACTGGAAGCGCGGCTTCTGTTTCATCCCGCACTGCGCGCCCGGGTCAAGGCGGCAATCCGTATCGCCGACCGGCGCTGGGACCTCCGGCTCGACAATGGCGTGACGCTGAGCCTGCCCGAAGACGATATCGGCGCGGCGTTGCAGCGGTTGGCCAAATTCGACGCGGGCCGGGATGTGCTGTCGCGCGATATCACCGCCGTCGACCTCCGGCTCGAAGACCGGGTGACACTGAGGCTCTCCGAAGCTTCGTTCGAACGCCGCAAGCAGGCGCTGGAAGCCCGGGCGAAAGCCATCAAGGCGGAGACGAAATCGTGAGCCTGTTCCGCCCCTCATCGGTACTGCCCCGGCTTAAGCCGCTGTCGACCAAGCGTGTCAGCATTGTCACTGTGCTCGACATAGGCTCGTCCAAGGTGGTCTGCATGATCGGCCGGCTGACCCCGGTTGAGGGCAGCGAGGTGTTGTCCGGCCGCACCCACAAGATCGAGATCATCGGGCTTGGTCACCAGAAGTCCCGCGGCCTCAAGGCCGGGGTGATCTGCGACATGGACGCGGTGGAAAACTCGGTTCGACTCGCTGTCGATGCAGCCGAGCGCATGGCCGGCGTCACGGTCGAGAGCCTGATCGTCAATGTCACCGCAGGGCGGCTGAAAAGCGAAATCCATTCGTCCTCGGTCAATCTGGGCGGTCATGAGATCGCCTCGGGCGATCTCGCCAAGGTGGTCAATGCGGCAACGCGCCAGAGCCAGGGCAACGAGCGCGCCATCCTGCATTCGCTGCCCTCGAGCTACACGCTGGATGGCGAGCGCGGCATCAGCGATCCCGCCGGAATGTACGGCGATATCCTGAGCGTCGACATGCATGTGCTGACGGCGGACCGCGCGCCGCTCAAGAATCTCGAACTGTCGATCAATCGCGCCCATCTCACCGTCGAGGCGATGGTGGCGACACCTTATGCCTCCGGGCTTGCGGCGCTGGTCTCCGACGAAGCCGAAATGGGCTGTGCAACCATCGACATGGGCGGCGGCACCACCACGATCTCGGTGTTTTCTGAAGGCAAGCTGGTGCATGCCGATGCAATCGCTCTGGGCGGCCAGCATGTGACCATGGATCTGGCGCGCGGGCTGTCGACACGGCTTGACGATGCGGAGCGGATCAAGGTGGTGCACGGTTCGGCGCTGCCGCAGGCGGGCGAAGACCGTGATGTGATCTCGATCCCGCCGATCGGCGAGGACGAGCGTGATTTGCCGACCCATGTGCCGCGCGGACTGGTTTCGCGCATTGTCCGCGCCCGGGTCGAGGAAACTTTGGAAATGTTGCGCGACCGCATCCAGCAATCGGGCTACAGCTCGCTTGTCGGCAAGCGCATCGTGCTGACCGGCGGCGCCAGCCAACTTACTGGCCTGTCCGAATCGGCGCGGCGGATACTGGCGCGCAATGTCCGAATTGGCCGCCCGCTGGGAGTCTCCGGACTGCCGGCTGCGGCCAAGGGGCCGGCTTTTTCCACGGCGGTGGGCCTGATGATTTATCCGCAGGTCGCCCATCTTGAAACACATGGCGCGGGCGAGGGCGGCTTTGCCGCCATGGCCGGCGCAGGCGGCCGCCTGTCCCGAATGGGGCAGTGGCTTAAAGAGAGCTTTTGAATCTACCGAATTGGCCCACGCGGCGGTGCGGCCAAGCGACAAGGAAGGAACGGGTGCCATGACCATCAATTTGCAGAAGCCGGACATCACCGAGCTGAAGCCGCGCATCACAGTGTTCGGCGTCGGCGGCGGCGGCGGAAATGCCGTCAACAACATGATCAATGCAGGGCTGCAGGGCGTCGACTTCGTCGTCGCCAATACCGACGCCCAGGCACTGACCATGTCCAAGGCCGAAAGGATCATCCAGCTTGGTGCTGCCGTGACCGAAGGTCTTGGCGCCGGATCGCAGCCGGAAGTCGGCCGTGCGGCCGCTGAAGAGTGCATCGACGAGATCCTTGATCATCTCAGCGGCACCCATATGTGCTTCGTCACCGCCGGCATGGGCGGCGGCACCGGCACCGGTGCAGCCCCCGTTGTCGCCCAGGCCGCCCGCAACAAGGGCATCCTCACCGTCGGTGTGGTCACCAAGCCGTTCCATTTTGAAGGTCAGCGCCGCATGCGGCTGGCCGAATCCGGCATCGAGGAACTGCAGAAATGCGTTGATACGCTGATCGTGATCCCGAACCAGAACCTGTTCCGCATCGCCAATGACAAGACCACCTTCGCCGACGCTTTCGCGATGGCCGACCAGGTGCTGTATTCCGGTGTTGCCTGCATCACCGACCTGATGGTCAAGGAAGGCCTGATCAACCTCGACTTCGCCGACGTCCGTTCGGTGATGCGCGAAATGGGCCGCGCCATGATGGGCACCGGCGAGGCTTCGGGTGAAGGCCGCGCAATGGCCGCCGCGGAAGCCGCGATTGCCAATCCGCTGCTCGACGAGACCACGATGAAGGGCGCGCAGGGCCTGTTGATCTCGATCACCGGCGGCCGCGACATGACGCTGTTCGAGGTTGACGAGGCAGCGACCCGCATCCGCGAGGAAGTAGACGCCGACGCCAACATCATCCTCGGCGCCACCTTCGACGAAGCGCTCGAAGGCCTGATTCGCGTCTCGGTCGTCGCCACCGGTATTGACCGGGTTGAAGGTGCAGTTGAACAGCGTCCGTCGATGACGGCGCCGCGCCCGGCCGCCCGGCCCAGCGTCAGCGCTCAGCCACAGGCCGCCCGTCCGGCTGCGGCCTCACAGCCTGCCACGGCGCCTGCCGCCAAGGATCAGGTGGCCGAAACCATCCTGTCAGCGGAATCCGAGCTGGAACGCGAACTCGATATCGCAACCCAGATCGACCTTGCTGCAAAAGCGCAGGCCGCTCCGGCAGCCACCGCGCCGCAGCAGCCCGGTTTTCAGCCGCAAAGCCGCCTGTTTGCCGGCAATGGCGAGGTCGGCGCACCACAGCAGCCGTCGGTGAGCGCAGCGCCACGTCCCGCCGCGCCGGCTCCGCAGCAGCCGGCAGCAGCCGCGCCGGTGATGCGCACCGAAGCCGAAGCGATCCGGATGCCACGCGTCGAGGATTTCCCGCCGGTGGTCAAAGCCGAGATCGAACATCGCTCGCAGCCCCAGGGCCATGCCGATGAACGCGGTCCGATGGGATTGCTCAAACGGTTGTCGAGTTCGCTTGGACGCCGTGAAGACGACGGCACGCCTCAGTCGGCGCAGCCCGGCCAGGCGCCGCAGGCACGGCGTCCGTTGTCGGCAGAGGCCAGCGTTTACGCGCCGCGCCGCGGCCAGCTTGACGATCAGGGCAGGATGACCCCGCAGGCACGGGCGAGTCACGAGGACGAACAGCTCGAGATTCCCGCATTCCTGCGCCGTCAGAGCAAATGATTGTTCGGTAACATTGTGTAACATTTACGGTGTGGCGACTTTACGGTCGCCGCACCGTTTTGTTAACTAATTGTTTATATTGTGTAGTTCTAATTTTGGTCGTGTAACCGTATCGTAACAGAACGAAAAAAAGCGTGATTTGGAAACTGGGAACCATCGCCTTATCTTGCAGATCGACGACAAGGGGATGGGGCAGTCAACCGCGTGGGGGTTACGTGGAATTGCTCCTGATGACTGAGGACTACATGGCCTTGATGGGTCGTGCCAAATAATGCGGGAAACGGCGGACCTTATGAGCAGCGATGTAGTAGGCCTTCAAACCACGATTTCGAGGTCAATTTCGTTATCCGGCATCGGTGTGCATTCCGGCGAAAACGTCTCCATTTCATTCCATCCCGCCGATCCCGACACCGGCATCGTTTTCAATCGCTCTCATTCATCCGGTGAGATCATCAGCGTTCGCGCTGTCTCCTCCCAGGTCGGCTCCACCGATCTTTGCACGCTTTTGGGCAGGGCTCCGGATCGCTCGGTTGCGACCGTCGAGCATTTGATGGCCGCGCTCTATGCGCTCGGCGTTGACAATATCTCGATCGATCTCGATGGCAGCGAAGTGCCGATCATGGATGGCAGCGCCGCCGTGTTCATCGATGCGATCGACAATGCCGGTCTCGTCAATCATTCGGTCAAGCGCCGTTACGTGCGGGTCATCAAGCCGGTCCGCATCGAAATGGGCGGATCGTGGGCGGAATTCAGCCAGCACAACGGCACCCGCTTCGAAGTCGACATTGATTTCGATTCGCCGCTGATCGGACGCCAGTCCTGGAAGGGTGAGGTCACCGCCGACACATTCCGCCGCGAACTGGCCCGCGCCCGTACTTTCGGCTTCATGCGCGATGTCGAGCGGCTTTGGGCCTCGGGCCATGCGCTGGGATCGTCACTTGAGAATTCGGTGGTGATCGGCGACGACGACAAGGTCATCAATGTCGAAGGCTTGCGCTACCGCGACGAGTTCGTGCGTCACAAGACGCTTGATGCGGTGGGCGATCTGGCGCTGGCCGGTGCCCAGTTCATTGGTTGCTACCGCAGCTATCGCGGTGGACACAAGCTCAATGCGCTTGCGCTGCGGGCTTTGCTGGCTGATCAGTCGGCCTATGAGGTTGTCGAGGCTCCTGCGCGCCGGAATACGGTTCGCCATGGCGAACTGGTGGCTGTCAACGCCGCAGCCTTTGCTCCCTGGGCTCTTTGAGCGGCCAAAGCCGGTTCATCCCACGCAATTCCGGTCTATAACCTTGTTTTTGAATAGGGTGCTTGCCACAAAATTGCGGCAAAGCGTCTTCATGACGTTGCGAAGTTCGGGTATTTCCGGATAGAAACGCGGGTCTGGTTCCGCGATGCGTTTGCATCTGCGGCAGTTGAGAGGTTTTGCAGGATGTACACTTCGGTCAAGGGCGGGCGCAGACGCGCGGTTAGAGTTGCGTTTTTTGTCGCCGGGCTGGCTGGCGTTTCGTCGGTTCTGACCAGTTGCCAATCCGATCCGGATATCGACATCACAGCCTATGCGCAATCCATCGAGCCTGCCGACGTGATTTACAATCAGGGGCTTGCCAACCTGCAGGCCGGGCAGTTGACCGAGGCCAGCCGCAAGTTCCAGGCCATCGACAAGCAACACCCCTATTCGGAATACGCGCGCAAGGCGATGGTGATGAGCGCCTTCACCAATTACCGGCAGGGGCAGTATTCCGAGGCGATCAACACCGCGTCGCGCTATCTCAGCCTCTATCCCAATGACGAAGATGCGGCCTATGCGCAATATATCGTCGGGCTCGCCTATTACCGGCAGATCCCCGAGGTGACGCGGGATCAGCGCACATCGGCGCGCGCCATCGCGGCGTTTACGGAAGTGATCGAGCGGTATCCTGATTCGGAATATGTGGAAGATAGCCAGGCCAAGTTGCGCTATGCGCGCGACCAGCTTGCCGGCAAGGAAATGCAGGTCGGGCGCTACTATCAGGAGCGCAAGGAATATGTGGCCGCGGCCAACCGGTACCGCCAGGTGATCGAGCAGTATCCCAACACCCGGCAGGTCGAGGAGGCGTTGGCGCGTCTGGTCGAGACCTATTATGCGATGGGGCTGGAAAGCGAAGCACAGACGGCGGCGGCCGTGCTCGGGCATAATTTCCCCGACAGCCAGTGGTATGCGGATTCCTACAAGCTCCTGAAGACCCGCGGCCTGGAGCCGAGGGAAAACAAGGGCTCCTGGATTTCTCGCGCCGGGTCTCGCCTCGTCGGCGTCTGAAGCGGGCGGCGATGCTGGTTCAGCTGTCGATTCGCGATATCGTTCTGATTGAGAAACTCGATCTCGAGTTCGACGCCGGACTGTCTGTCCTCACCGGGGAAACCGGTGCGGGCAAATCCATCCTTCTTGATTCCCTTTCGCTCGCCCTGGGTGGTCGCGGCGATGGCGGCCTTGTGCGCCATGGCGCTGGCAAGGGGCAGGTGACGGCGGTGTTCGACGTTGCCTCTGACCATCCGGCGCGGCTGCTGTTGCGCGACAATGGCATAGACGATGATGGCGACCTGGTGTTCCGGCGGGTGCAATCCGCCGATGGCCGTACCCGGGTGTTCCTCAATGATCAGCCGGCGAGCGTGGCGCTGATGCGCGAGGCCGGCTTGCTGCTGGTGGAAATTCACGGTCAGCACGATGACCGGGCGCTGGTCGAAACCGATGCGCACCGGTCGCTGCTCGACGCCTTTGGCGGTCTCACCGATCGCGCCACCGATGTCGGGCGGCTGCATGAAAGCTGGCGCGAGGCGGAACGGACGCTGAAGACCCACCGGGCGAAAGTCGAGGCGGCGCGGCGGGAGGCGGATTTTCTGCGCTCGTCGGTGGATGAACTTGAAAAACTCCATCCTGGCGAAGGCGAGGAAGAAGAACTCGCCGAACGCCGGTCGCTGATGATGAAGGCCGAGAAGATGGCCAGCGACATCAACGAGGCCAATGAAGTGCTCAACGGCCAGGCTTCGCCGATGCCGGTGGTCAGCGGCTTGATGCGGCGGCTTGAACGCAAGGCCCAGGAAGCGCCGGAATTGCTGAACGACACCGTGGCAGCGCTCGATGCGGTGCTCAATGCGCTGGCCGACGCGCAAACCGCGGTGGAAGCCGCGCTCAGGTCTGCCGATTTCAATCCGCGCGAGCTTGAAGAGACCGAGGAGCGGTTGTTTGCGCTCAGGGCGGCGGCGCGCAAATACAATGTCAGCGTCGAGGCGCTGCCGGACCTGGCGGCGCAGATGGTGGCTGATCTTGGCGATCTCGATGCCGGCGAAGAGCGGCTGGCGGCGATGCAGGCCCGGGTCGGCGAAACCAGGGTGGCGTTCCTGCAAGCCGCCGAGCAACTCTCCGTGCGCCGGCACGAGACCGCCGAGGCGCTGACTGGCGCGGTGATGGCGGAATTGCCGGCGCTGAAACTCGAGCGAGCCGATTTCATCGTCGAAATGGCCAGCGATGCAGCCAATGCCGGGCCGACCGGGATCGACACGGTCGCCTTTCATGTGCGCACCAACCCCGGCTCCCGGCCCGGCCCGATCATGAAAGTGGCTTCGGGCGGCGAACTTTCGCGTTTCCTGCTGGCGCTCAAGGTGGCGCTGGCCGATCGCGGCTCGGCGCCGACGCTGGTGTTTGACGAGATCGACACCGGCGTTGGCGGCGCGGTGGCCGACGCCATCGGCAAGCGGTTGAAGCGGCTGGCCTCCGGCGTACAGGTGCTTTCGGTCACCCATGCACCGCAGGTGGCCGCCCGTGCGGCCACGCATCTGCTGATCGCCAAGGGGCCGTCAACAGCCGGCTCGTCCACCGTCTCGACCCGGGTCAGCACCATGGGTGCCGAGCAGCGGCGCGAGGAAATCGCGCGGATGCTGGCGGGCGAGCACGTCACCGACGAAGCCCGGGCGGCAGCCGCGCGGCTGCTGGATCTGGCGGAGTAGGGCGACAGGCCTACCAGAAGACCTTGCTGAAAGCCGACGGCGCTTCGAGCCGGACCATGAGGTCGACGACGCGGGAGGTGGATTGGCGCGCGCCATCGGTGGTCCAGCGCAGGCTGGCCTTGTCCTTTGACCCCTCCGAGATCATCTCGACGACACCGCGCAACTGGTGCGCCGTGGTCATGAAGCTGGCCGCGGTTTCCACGTCCTGAGTGTTCAGATCGAAACCTGCCGGCGGCTCCTCGGTGAGGATGTCGAGATAGGCCGCAGGCAGGGCGTTTGCCCCGGTCGCGGCCGGAGTTGCTGCTTGTGACCCGTTCGGGGTCTGCGCCTGTTCGAGGCCCGCGAGCGTCTTGAACGAGGCGGCGAAATCGGTGGCGGCTGATTCAAGGTCCTTGGCCATCCGGGCGGTGTGACCGGCCAGAAAACCCGGCGCCAGATTGAACAGCGCCAGCGTGGTCATCTGTTCCTTGAGGTGCTTGAGCCGGTCCTCGGCGAAAGCCTTGCGGCTGAGGGCTGCCGATTCGACGAAATTTTCGAGCATTGCGAGAGGATCCGGCGCGCGCTCATCGCTCGCTGCTGCGGTCGCGTTGGCGGCGGGCGCAGATGTCTTGACAGGCGTTGCCCGTTCGGTGGCTGCCCTGGCTTCAGTGACTGAATTTGCGCCGACAATCATTGCCCGTCTTTCTCCGTTGCGGCGTCAAGATCCGCATGCTTTCCGGTATACGCCTGAAATCCTAACCGCTGATTGATCCTCGGCGCCGAGCATCCGGCTTTTCATTCGCGCCATATCAGCTAAAACAAACTCCGATTCCGGAGTGCAGCTGATGAGTGACGAGACCAAGCCTGTTGACGTGTTGAGTGAAGCGGAAGCGAAAGCCGAACTCGCGCGGTTGGCGGTCGAAATCGCCCGTCATGACGAAGCCTATCACCGCCAGGATGCGCCGATCGTTTCTGACGCTGTGTATGACGCGCTCAAACAGCGCAACCTTGCCATCGAGCACCGGTTTCCCCATCTCAAGCTGGCGGAATCGCCAACGGACAAAGTCGGTGCGGCTGTCGCAGAAGGCTTCGGCAAGATCACCCACAAGGTGTCGATGCTGTCGCTCGACAATGCGTTTAACGATGAAGACGTGCGCGATTTCGTCAATTCGGTCTACCGCTTCCTCGGGCAGTTGCCGGACAATTCGATCGCGTTTACCGCCGAACCGAAGATCGACGGATTGTCGATGTCGATCCGCTATGAGGACGGCAAGCTGGTCACCGCCGCGACCCGTGGCGATGGCACCACCGGCGAAAACGTCACCGCCAATGTGAAAACCATCTCGGAAATTCCCAACACGCTGCCCGCCGGGGCGCCGTCGGTGGTGGAAGTGCGCGGCGAGGTCTACATGGCCAAGGCCGATTTTCTGACGCTGAATGAACGCATGGCGGCTGACGGCAAGCCGGTTTACGTCAATCCGCGCAACACCGCCGCCGGATCGCTGCGGCAGCTTGATGCCTCGGTGACGGCCAGCCGCAAGCTCAGGTTTTTTGCCTATGCCTGGGGCGACATGTCGGAGATGCCGGCTGACACCCAGCACGGCATGATCGAGGTTTTTCATGACTGGGGTTTTCCGGTCAATCCGCTGACCAGGCGGCTCGACAGCATCGAGGCGCTGATTGATCATTACAACGAAATTGGCATTGCCCGCGCCGATCTGGCTTATGATATCGACGGTGTGGTCTACAAGGTCGACCGGCTCGACCTGCAGCAACGTCTCGGGTTTCGCTCGCGCAGCCCGCGCTGGGCGATTGCCCACAAGTTCCCGGCTGAAAAGGCCGCGACCCGGCTGACGGCCATCGATATCCAGGTTGGCCGCACCGGTGCGCTCACGCCGGTGGCGCGGCTCGAGCCGATCACCGTGGGCGGGGTGGTGGTCACCAATGCGACGCTGCACAATGCCGAGGAAATCGCCCGGCTCGGCGTCAGGATCGGCGACGTGGTGCAGATCCAGCGCGCCGGCGACGTCATTCCGCAGGTGCTGGGCGTGGTGTCTTCGCCCGATGACGCGGTCGAGTTCGAGTTCCCGAAAATCTGTCCGTGCGAGCTGAAGACGCCGGTGGTGCGCGAGGAGACCGCCGGCGGCGTCGAAGGCGTTATCCGCCGCTGTTCGGGTGAATTCGCCTGTCCGTTCCAGCGCAAGGAGCATCTGAAGCATTTCGTCTCGCGCAAGGCATTCGACATCGACGGCCTCGGCGAGAAGCAGATCGAGTTTTTCTATGATGACAAGAGCCTGCCGATCCGGACCCCGGCTGATATCTTCACGCTGAAGGCGCGCGACGAGGCCAATGGCTTGCAGCGGCTGAAAAACCGCGATGGCTATGGCGATACCTCGGCACAAAAGCTGTTCGACGCCATCGAGGCGCGGCGCGAAATCGCGCTCGACAAGCTGATCTTCGGGCTCGGCATCCGCCATGTCGGAGAACAGACCGCCAAGACCCTGGCACGGGCCTATGGTGACTGGGCGTCCGTGCACGAGGCTGCGCTGGCGATTGCCGGCGGCGATGCGGCCGCAGCCGAGGAAATGGATGCGCTTGATGACATTGGCCCGGCGGTGGTGGAAGCCGTGGGCCGGTTCTTCGGCGAGCCGCACAACATCGCCATGGTGGATGCGCTCACCGAACAACTGAGCGTCCTGGAAGCCGAAAAACCGGCGCAGGATTCCCCGGTCGCGGGCCTCTCCGTCGTCTTCACCGGGGCACTGGAAAAGATGACCCGCGACGAGGCCAAGGCGATGGCGGAACGATTGGGCGCCAAGGTGGCGGGCTCGGTGTCGAAAAAGACCGACATTCTGGTCGCCGGTCCGGGCGCCGGCTCGAAACTCACCAAGGCGCAAGGCCTGGGCGTGCGCACCATGACCGAGGAGGAATGGTTCGATCTGGTCGGCTGAGCCGAGCCGGCCGCCTAACGCATGTCGCGCAAAAGTGTCCCGCGGTTTTGCGACAACGACAGGCAGAACCAAAGCGCCAACGCGCCGCACCTGATTCCAATTGAAGGCGACGCGCGTTGGCCGAAGCAGTTCGGCAGTGGCGGGCGACGATTCCGGGATGGCGAGCACGGCCGTGAGCGGGCCTAAGAGGATCCCTCTGTCCCTGACAAAATGGGTCGGGAGCAAGTCCGATCATGTCGCGATCCCCTGCCAGGCAGGGTGTGGCCGGCCCTCCGCCGGGCAAAATGTTGATTAGTATGGTAAGTAGTTTTAGATGGTCGGAGTGAAGCAAAAGCCGGTCGTGCGTGGGCAATGCGGGGGCGGCGGCGGTTTTGGTGCGCGGAATGACAGGCCGGTACTGATCCTCGGGGGGAACGAAACGCACGGCGATGCAGCGCTTTCGAGGTCGGGTTTGTGTATGATAATGGTTCGGCTTGACGGTGCTGACAGCGATATAGGTTGAACAATGAACGTGATAACACCCATAAACGAAGCTAGGCGGCAGACCACTGCGGACAAGGTGTTTGAGCGTCTGCAATCCGACATTATCGCGCTGCGGCTTCCGCCCGGCACGAAATTGTCGGAGGTGGAAATGGCCAAGGTGTATGATGTCTCGCGCCAGCCGGTGCGCGAGGCATTTCTGCGTCTTGGCGACCTCAACCTTCTCGAGATCCGGCCGCAGCGGGCAACGCTGGTCAAACGGATCTCGCTGCTGGACATCGAAAACACACGGTTTATCCGTGCAGCGGTGGAAGTCGAAGTGGTGCGAAGGGCCTGCAGGATGGCCTCGCCGGAAGGTCTGGCGAAGATCGAGGCCAATCTGAAGCTGCAGGAAGCCGCGGTCGGGGCCGGTGATGTCGCCTTGCTGCACGATCTCGATTATCAATTCCATCGCCTTGTCTGCAGTGCCGCCAATTGCCTTGCTGCCTTCCGGACGATTGCGGAAAACAAGGCCCATACCGACCGGATCTGTACGCTTGAACTGTCTGATGCCACCGCCATGGCGGAAATCCTTCGGGATCACACCCGAATCCACACCGCCCTGGTCGAGGGCGATGAAGTCCGCGCGGCGGAATTCACCCGGCTTCATCTTTCGCGTCTGGACGCGACGCTCGCCAAGGCGCGCGAAAATCACCGCGACTATTTCGAGGACTGAACAGGACTGCTTGACAAGTCTGGTAGGCTACCATACCAGTTTTCGGGCGTTTTGACCGTTTGGTGTCAGCGCTTCGGAAAATGAGGGGGTCCCATGAGACTGAACGGCAAGACTGCAATCGTGACCGGCGGCGGACGCGACATCGGGCGCGCCTGCGCGCTTCGGCTCGCTCAGGACGGCGCGCGGGTGGCGATCACTTATCACTCAAGCGGCGAGGGCGCGGAGTCGGCGGTTGCCGAAATCGTCAAGGCCGGCGGTGATGCCTTCGCATGCCAGGGCGACATGACCAACCCGGCGGATGTCGATGCCCTGATCGGCGCGACCAGAAGCCGTTTCGGCGACGAGATCCATGTGCTGGCGCATGTGACCGGTGGCCTGGTTGCGCGCAAGAAGCTTGACGAGATGGATCTCGAGCACTGGAACACCGTGATGGCTCTCAACCTGACCTCGTTGTTTCATGTGGTCAAGGCGGTTGTCCCGTTCATGCCCGAAGGCAGCAGCATCATTGCGTTCTCGTCCCAGGCCGGTCGGGACGGTGGCGGACCGGGCGCGATTGCCTATGCCGCCTCCAAGGGCGCGGTGATGACCATGACCCGCGGACTGGCAAAGGAACTCGGCCCCCGGGTCAGGGTCAATGCCGTATGCCCCGGCATGATCGACACCGATTTCCACAATGTCTTCACCAGGCCCGAAGTCCGCAAGCATGTTGCCGGGATCACGCCGCTCAAACGCGAGGGCACGTCGGAGGATGTCGCCAATCTCGTAACCTATCTTGCATCCGACGAGGCCGCGTTCATGACCGGCACATGCCTGGATATCAATGGCGGCACACTGTTTTCGTAGCTGTTTTCGCGCGCCTGTATCGAGACCCGTGCGCCACCTGTCGCGACACCATTGAGCTGCAGCGTCAGCTCAATGTCGCGCGCAGGATCACGAACAGCACGCCTGAGAGCACGGCGGCGGCGGGCACGGTGATGACCCAGGCGGCGATGATCGACAGGAAATGCGAACGGCGCACCAGTTTGCGCCGGCGCTGTTCGGCCAGCCTGCCCTTGGCTGCCTCTTCAGGCGACGGGTTGATCTGGTGACGGGCGACATAGTCGGCCCGCCGGGTCGATTTTTCCGTGTACCATTCCCGGAAAAAACCAACGCCGAACACCGCGCCGATGGCAATATGGGTGGAACTGACCGGCAGCCCCAGCCAGGAGGCGAGGATCACCGTGATGGCGGCCGACAGCGCCACGCAATAGGCCCGCATCGGGTTGAGCTTGGTGATCTGGTTGCCGACCATGCGGATCAGTTTCGGGCCGAACAGGATCAGGCCGAGCGAGATGCCGACGGCGCCGACCGCCATCACCCACAGCGGAATCACCACTTTGGTGGCGACGTCGCCGAACTCGGCGGTGTGGACAATCGCCGCCAGCGGGCCGACGGCATTGGCCACATCATTGGCGCCGTGGGCGAAGGACAACAGCGCCGCCGAACAGATCAGCGGCAGGCCGAACAGCTTTCGCAGCGACTGGTTGCGGTTTTCAAGCCCGCGTGACTGCCGCGCGATCACCGGACGGGCGATGAGCCAGCTGATGAGTGCGGTCGCTGCCCCGATCATCAGAGCCATGTTGAACGAGACATCAACCAGTGCCTTGAGCCCCTTGAGCGCCAGATAGGCCGAGAAGGTGCCGGCCATGATGGCGATCAGCACCGGCACCCAGCGGCGCGCGGCGGCGATCTTGTCTTCCTGGTAGATGATGGCGGTCTTGATGAAGGCGAGGAAGGCGGCTGCGATCAGCCCGCCCAGAAACGGCGAGATCACCCAGCTTGCGGCAATCGAGCCCATGGTCGACCAGTTGACCGCATCGACGCCGGCAGCGGCGATGCCCGCGCCCATGACACCACCGACAATCGAATGGGTGGTGGAGACCGGCGCGCCGAGCCATGTGGCGAGATGGATCCACATCGCCGCCGAGACCAGTGCCGCCATCATCGCCGATATGAAGATGGCGGGATCGGAGACCGCCGCCGGATCGATGATGCCCTTGGAGATGGTGTTGACGACATCGCCGCCGGCGATCAGCGCCCCGGCGCTTTCGAAGATCGCGGCAATCGCCAGCGCCACGCCGAGCGTCATCGCCTGCGAGCCGACCGCGGGGCCGACATTGTTGGCCACGTCATTGGCGCCGATGTTGAGCGCCATGTAGGCGCCGATCATGGCAGCGGCGATGATCACCACCGCGCCCGGCTGGCCGGTGACGAATACCCCTGCGATGATGGCGCACAGGAAGATGAAGACCAGCGCCAGGCCCGGCGTGACGAAGCCCCGGTTGATCAGGCCGGTGGCCTCCTCCATCGTCGCGAACTTGTCGAGATCCTTGTCGAGGGTGGGCTTGCGGTAGGTGTCAGCCATTTGTGGTGATGTTTCCCGTTTTCCGCTCCACTCGGCCCGGAGCCGAATGTGACAGTCTGGTGACTTTGGTTGTGCAGTCGATGACGGCCCATTACAGGTCAGTCAAGCGGCTGCCGGACGTATCAACGGGTTTTCGCTTTCAATTGCGGTTTTTCGGCCTTGCTGACACCATTTCAGCGCAATCGGGCGCTTTTGTGCCCGCCGTCGGGTGTCGGCCTCGAGATGCAATTTTGTCCGCAACATCAAAATCTCATGAAAATTCACCGGCCGTCTTGCTTGCCAAAGGCCCGTGACCGCCCGCCCCGGGCGTGATTACCGGGTACCGCCATCAGGGGCGGAAGCCGATGCGGCCGGAGCGAGGATGTTTCTCGCGCGCCATCCAAGCCTGTAGCCGGGGAGGGGGAGCGATGTTGGCCAGTCTTTTTGGAAAGGCGTGTGCGGGCTCGATGCCGCCGCCGCGGCTTGTCAGGCCGGAGCCAAAAGCCGATAAGGCAGGCAGCACACCAACCTGCCTGGCGGATCACCGCCACCCGGTCTGGCAAAGGAAGTCCGATGAGCCGATTGTTTGAAGAACTCGACTATCGCCCGACGCCGATTGGCGCGCTTGTGCTGCGCCGCCGCTACGAGGCGCGGCTGGGCGTCGACATCGTCGAGATCAAGCTCGGCGACGAGCACCTGATGTCGGACCTGTTCACCGCCTCCGAGATTGCCCTGGCTGAACTGGGGCTGGCGGCATGTCAGGGCGAGGGGCTTGATGTCGTGGTCGGCGGTCTCGGGCTTGGCTATACGGCCAGGGCTGCGCTGGACGGGACCCGGACCGGATCGCTGATCGTGGTCGAGTATCTCGAGGCCGTGATCGACTGGCACCGCACCGGCCTGTTGCCGCTCGGTCCCGAGCTCACAGCCGAGCCGCGCTGCCAGTTGCTGGAAGGCGATTTCTTCGCCATGGCGCGGAGCACTGAAGGTTTTGATCCGGACCAGCCGGGCCGCAAATTCGACGCGATCCTGCTCGACATCGACCATTCGCCCGATGCGCTGCTCGACGCCCGCAGCGAGAGCTTCTATCAGCCCGAAGGCCTCGCAAAGCTTGCCGCCCATCTCGAGCCCGGTGGTATTTTCGCTCTCTGGTCCGACGCGCGGACCGACACGGCTTTCACCGAACGGCTGGCGCAGGTGTTTGCTGAAGCCTGGGCCGAACCGGTGACGTTTTTCAACCCGCTACAAGACAAGCCGTTCACCCAGACGGTGTATCTGGCGCGCAAGGGGTAGGGGGCCGGTTGGGGACCGGGAGCTGGGAGATGCGCGAGTGGTTAAGATGAGGCCAAAGAACGGGCTGGCGGTTTACCGTTTTCAAATGACAGTTTCAGACATTCCAACCGAAGCTTCGGATTTCCTCTTAGAGCCGCTTTTCTTCCCCGAATCTCACCTGGCATGAAGCTGTCTGTTTGTTGAGCCGGGCTCTTCGGAATCGCGTGGCAGTGTGAGCAGCAAAGTTCAATCCGGTTAATTCCGATTGGCTACTGATACATATGAAATCAGAGAGCTACGGTCGCAGGGTGCATCTCGTTTTCTGGCATGGACATGTCCCCGGACGGCAGAGTATGTGTCTTTCGTAAGGGTGTCGATGAGGTTGTCAGACACACTTTTCACGAGCCTTTTCTATTTTGGAGGAAACACAATGGATCGCCGTTCTTTTATTCGCAACGCAGGGATTGTGGGCGCGGGCGCGGTTGCCACGGGTCTGGCAACTCCCGCGATTGCCCAGGGCAACATCACCTGGCGCATGGTCACAACCTGGCCGAAGAATTTCCCGGGTCTTGGCGTTGGCGCACAACGGCTGGCTGATCGCATCACGGCTGCATCAGGCGGACGCCTGACCATTCAGGTGTATTCGGCAGGTGAGCTGGTTCCGCCGCTTCAGTCTCTGGATGCGGTCATCGACGGCACCGCAGAAATGAGCCATGGCGCAGCCTATTACTGGCAGAACAAATCACCTGCCCTGTCATTCTTCACCGGCGTTCCCTACGGCATGACGACGCCGGAACTGACAGCCTGGGTCCGCTTCATGGGCGGTCAGGAATTGTGGGATGAAATCTATGACCAGTTCGGTGTGCAGGGCTTCCTGTCCGGCAACACCGGCACCCAGACAGGTGGCTGGTTCCGCGATGAGCTGAAAAGCCTCGAAGACGTCAAGGGCGTTCGGTTCCGGACCCCGGGTCTGGGTGGCCAGGTCTGGGAAAAGCTCGGCGCAACGGTCACCAACATGGCCGCTGGCGAGATTTTCCAGGCGCTGCAGTCAGGCACCCTCGACGCTGCCGAATTTGTCGGCCCCTACAATGATCTGGCGCTTGGTTTCTATCAGGTCGCCAAGAACTACTACATGCCGTCCTTCGTTGAATCGGGTCTGGCGACCGAACTGGTCGTCGACAAGAAGAAGTATCAGGAACTGCCCGCCGATTTGCAGGCCATCATCCGTGATGTCAGCCAGGCGGAATACGATCAGGTGTCTGCCGACTTCATCGCCAATGACCCGCGCGCGCTCAAGACGCTCGTCGACGATCACGGCGTGATCGTGCGCAACTTCCCCGACGATATCATGGAAGCAGGCGCAAAAGCGTCGGTCGAAGTGGTTGAGGAACTGCGCAACAGTTCCGACCCGCTGGTCAAGAAGACCACCGAGAGCTTCATCGAGGCATTGAACCTTGTGCGCACCCGCACCGAAAAGATCGATTCGCCCTATGTGGCCGCACGCGAAAAGTATCTCAAGTACTGAAGTTCGCGTTCAGTCGAAATCAAAGGGCCCGGTGGAAACACCGGGCCTTTCGTCTATCCCGCCACCAGGCGCGGCAACCAGGTAACAATTTCGGGGAACAGGAACAGGATGGCAATTGCCACGATCTGCAACATCACGAAGGGCAGGATGCCTTTGTAGATGGCGCTGGTGGGCAAACCTGCAGGCGCCACCCCGCGCAGGTAAAACAGGGCAAAGCCGAACGGTGGCGTCAGAAACGAGGTTTGCAGGTTCACCCCGACCAGAACGCCCAGCCATACCGGATCGACATCCAGCGCCAGCAGCACCGGAGCGGTGATCGGGATCACGATGAAGATGATCTCGAACGTGTCGAGGATGAAGCCCAGAAAGAACATGATCAACATCACCATGGCAACCGCAGCCATTGGACCGCCGGGCAAATTGCTCAGGAACTCATGGACCAGGTTGTCGCCGCCCATCATCCGGAACACCACCGAGAAAACCGACGCTCCGAGCAGGATGACGAACACCATGCTGGTGATTGTCGCGGTGGCAATGACGGTTTCCTTGAGAATGCCAAAGGACAGGCGCCAGCGCAAAGCCGCCAGCACCATCGCGCCGACTGCGCCGACAGAGGCAGCCTCGGTGGGCGTGGCGATTCCTCCGAGGATTGACCCCAGCACGGCAAGGATCAGCAACAGCGGTGGAACCAGCGCAACGAGAACCTCCTTGAGCAGGTCGCCCTTTTCCTCCGGCGGCACCGGCGTGGCCGGGCAGGAGGCAGGGTCGGTTACCGCCTTGAACAGGACCCAGAACAGGTAAAGCGAAACCAGCAGCAGACCGGGCAGCAAGGCCCCGGCAAACAGATCGCCGACGGAAACCGGCACCGGAGCGAAATTGCCCTTGGCCATCTGCACCTGGCTGTTGATTCCCGACAGCATGTCCCCCATGAAGATCAGCACGGTTGACGGCGGAATGATCTGCCCAAGGGTGCCGCTGGCGCAGATCACGCCGGTTGCGAGCTTCGGATCATAGCCTGCGCGCAACATTGCCGGCAGGGAGATCAACCCCATGGTCACCACTGTCGCGCCGACCACGCCGGTTGAGGCGGCAAGCATCGCGCCGACAAGGATGACTGAGAAGCCAAGCCCGCCGCGAAGGTTGCCGAACAGCTTGCCCATGGTCAACAACAGCTGCTCCGCGATCTGGCTTCGTTCCAGCATCACCCCCATGAAGATGAACAGCGGCACCGCCACCAGGACCTCATTGGTCATGAAGCCGATATAGCGGTTGGGGAGGGAGCCGAAATTGGACGGATCAAAGACACCAAGTGCCATTCCGAGGCCGCCGAACAACAGCGAGACGCCGGCCAGCGTGAAGGCAACCGGAAAGCCGATCAGCAGGAAGCCGATCACCCCAAAGAACATCAGCGCGGCGAGGATTTCGCCCAACATCACCGGATCCATCAGGCGTCTCCCTTGGCCAGATCAGCAATTCGCTGGTCTGATTTGTACTGGATTGAATTCGGGACCAGGTGCTCATTGCCGGAAAGAACCAGGATTGACCGGATGGCCATCGCCACGCCCTGAAGCGCGATCAGCGCGGCAAAGGCAATAATGAAGCTCTTCAGAATGAAGAGGCCGGGCATTCCACCAACATTCGCCGACGCTTCACGATAACTCCAGGCGCGGGTGACGAACGGCATCGAGTACTGGTAAACCACCCAGGTAAAGGGCAGCAGAAACAGAAGCACGCCGATCAGGTCGGCTACCGCGCGTTTGCTGGGGCTTGCCGGCCGATAGAAGATGTCCACCCGGACATGATCATCGCGAAGCAGCGCAAACCCTGCCACTGCGGTAAACATCGCACCATTCAGCCAGATATAAAGATCCTGCATCCAAAGATGGCTGACAGAGAACAGGTAGCGCTGGACCACCACGGTGAAGCAGACGACCACGATGGCCAGGGACAGCCATGCGAACGTCCGGCCGATGAAAAGGTTGACCGCGCATATCGATGTGGCAATTCCAGCAAGAAAACGCATATTCTCCCTCCGACTTCATCGTTGTGCTTTTTGTCTGGCCTTCAATCAAAGTGCGGGGCGCAAAAGTCAAGAACCCGATGCTTCTAAGAAAGACAAGCCACGCTTTGCTTTCGTCGGGATGCAATCAGAGGGGGAAGGGCGTACACAACCAAATTCAGCGGCGATTTCAAACCCGCGCGATTAATTGCTGCCCGCCATGAAATGCTCATAAGTGACGATCTCCGACGTGTGGCGCATCAGATAATCCACGATTTCCCGATGCGATGACGTGCAGAGCCGGAGGCTGCTCTGGCCAAGGTTAACGCCCCACACAATACCGGCGCCTTGGGTCGAAGGGCAGGCCACCCATGTCGGCCAATCGATTTCACGACAGAATGAAAAACACCTTGCGGACTGCGGTGAGATTTTCCCAGGTGCCGCGAAAGCCCGCAGCGACGACAAAACTGTCGCCCGGGCCAAAGCTCTGTGACTTGCCATCGGCGTCGGTCAAACGCACCTCGCCTTCCAGGATGTGGCACATTTCATCATAGTCACAGGCGCACCGTTCCAGATGCGGTTCCGCTTCCCAGATGCCGGCCATGGCGCCTTTGCCGGGTGACTGGAAACAGCGCCAGCTGCGGCTTTCATAGGGTTTGTCAACAAGCGCAGGGTCATCGGTGACCGTGACTTTGGGAGAGGTCTTACAGATATCAAAACCGATGACGTGGGCGGGATGTTCAGACATTCATTTCTCCGCAAACATGTAGGAAGTCACGATGCAAAGCCGATGCCGAGCCGGTCAAGCGCTCTCAGCATGAATGATCGTTTGCCGGTCATGTCTTCTCGCGCCAGATCGTGTTGCGCCCAGTGCACGGCCAGATAGCGCAACGGTTCGGGCGGAAACGGCACGGCCCAGCTGCGCGACATGGCAAGCGATGTGCGTTCGGTGTCGAGCCCGTCGAGCAGGTCGAGCATGGTCAGCGCGCCAAACCGGCTGGCAGAGACACCCTGTCCGGTGAAGCCGAGCGCATAGGCAAGTCGCCCGCCATAGGCTTTGCCAGCGAAGAATGTCGTCCTCGCCGAGGTGTCGATGATGCCGCCCCAGATGTGAGTGAACCTGACCTCTGATAGGGTCGGAAAGGCACGATCAAAATTCTGCACCAGTCGCTCAAAGCTTTCCGGGCGTTGCAGACGCATTTCGGACCGGTTGCTGCCAAAGTGATAAATTGCGTCATAGCCGCCCCAGAGAATGCGGTTGTCGGCGGTTTTGCGGGAGTAGTGGAACTGATTGCCGCTGTCGGCAATTCCGTAGCGCCCCACCCAGCCGATGGCTTCAAGCTGCGTATCGGTCAGCGGCTCGGTGACCAGGGAATAATCATAGATCGGAATGATGCTCATCCGCAGCCGTTTGAGCAGGGGAGAAGCCGCATTGGTGGCCATGGCAACGCGCGCGGCCCTCAAACGTGCTCGCGGTGTTTCCACTTCGACAGTGGCACGCACCGGCTTGAGCCGCGTCACCGGTGTGTCTTCAAAAATCTCGATCCCTTTTTCAAGGCAGACACGGCGCAACCCGTCGATTATCGCGGACGGATTGACCAGTGCATAATTCGCCTCCCAAAGGCCTGCATGATAGGCAGGGGTATTGATCCGGGCATCCAGATCGCCCCCTTCGAGCAAGGTGGTTTCGATGCCGAACTTCGCATAATTGGCCTGCATCGATTTCAGGCCTTCGGCCTGCCAGGGCGTTGCAGCAAGGTTGAGCTTGCCGCTTCGCTCGAACTCGGCCTCGATTCCATAAGCGTCGAGATCCTGCTCGAACTGGTTGAGGTTTTCGGCTCCAAACCGGACCAGGGTTTCCGCTTCGCTGGGCCAGCGCGCCAGTGCATTGGAAACGCCATGTGAAATGCTCGGCGCACAAAATCCGCCATTCCGCCCGCTGGCAGCCCCGCCGCAGCGCTTGGCTTCCAGCACCACAATGCGTGCATCGCGATAGCGTTCACGCGCCTTGAGCGCGCACCAGAGCCCGGTGAATCCGCCACCGATGATGGCAAGATCGCAAACGCCATCCTCGCTCAGCGGTGGTTGCGCCGCACCAGGTGCAACGGTGCTCCACCAATACGGATCGGTTGAGGCGCCAGCAAGACGTTGCTTGATGTTCATGCAAGCACTCTTTGAATAGTGCTCATTGGGGATCGTCTCCGCCAAGGTACCAGCCCCAGTCGCAACCATGATCAAAGCGGGTGATCTGCTTTGTTTCCAGATAGGCGTCATAGCCAGCCTGCCCCAGTTCACGCCCGATTCCGGAGCTTTTGAAGCCGCCCCAGGGCGCCTGGGTGAAGGTGGGCTGCGAACAGTTCACCCAGATGATTCCGGCCCGCAATTTCGCCGCAACACGGTCGCACCGCTCCAGATCATCCGACATCACTGCGCCCGCCAGTCCATACGGACTGTCATTGGCCAGGCTTATGGCCTCTGCTTCGGTATCAAACGGGTTAACGCAAACCACGGGGCCAAAAATCTCCTCACGCCAGATTTCCGCATCCAGCGGCACATCGGCAAACACGGTGGGCTGGATGTAATAGCCCTTGGCAAAGCCATCCGGTCGTCTGCCGCCGGTGATCAGCTTCGCACCGCTTGTTCTGGCGCGTTCCAGAAAGCCCATGATTTTGTCATACTGGCTCCTGGCAACGACCGGCCCAAGCTTGACGCCATCCTGATCTCCCGGTCCGATGGTGATGGCTTCCGCCGCCTGTTTGAGACGCTCGAGCAAACGGGGATAGAGCGCGCGCTGGACCAGGATTCGAGACGTGGCCGAGCAGACTTCGCCCTTGTTCCAGAAGATGCCAAAGAGAATCCATTCGACAGCCTTTTCCAGATCGCAATCGTTGAAAATGATGAAGGGTGATTTTCCGCCCAGTTCGAGCGAGACGGTGCGAATTCCGCCCGACGCAGCCTGCATGACCTTGCGTCCTGTCGGCACCGAGCCGGTAAAGGCAAGCTTGTCGACCAGCGGGTGTTCGGACAGTGGCGCACCGGCATCCGGCCCAAACCCGGTGACAAGATTGAACACGCCCGGCGGCACACCGGCCGCATCAATGATGCGCGCCAGTTCGACGCAGGACATCGAGCAAAGCTCGGAAGGCTTGAGAACAATTGTGCATCCGGCGGCAAGGGCTGGCGCCACTTTCCACACCGCCATCAACATGGGGAAGTTCCACGGCGTGATCGCGCCGACGACACCTGCGGGTTCCCGCCGGATGCGGCTTTCGAAACGTTCATCACCGACATCAAGCCGGGTATCACCCCTGGCTTCGGCGGCTTCGGCCAGATCGGCGTAATAATCGAAACAGAAGGCGGCATCTTCGATATCCCAGACGGCCTCCGGCAGCGGCTTGCCATTGTCGCGGGTCTCAAGCGCGGCGATATCGTCGACACGGACCTTGATACCCTGAGCGATTTTTCTCAGAACGGCGGCCCTGCCCGATCCACCGAGGCCGGACCAGACACCGCTGTCGAATGCACGGCGAGCAGCACGAACCGCGCGATCGATATCCTCGGCCTGTCCCGCCGCCACTTCGGCAAAGGCAGTTTCGGTCGCGGGATTGATCGCCGGGAAATGCCCGCCAGCCGCAGCCGGTACAAAAGCACCGTCGATGTAGAGCTCAGTTTTCATGAAAATACCTCTCGTCGCGTATCCGGTCTGTCAAACGTGCTTGCGCCCGCCTGCTTCCAGGAACCAGTCGTCGGGATAGGGGTACCACCAGTCATGGCGAACCGGTTTGTGGTCCATGATCACCATCTTGGACCGACGAAAGGCGTCGAGACCCTGACGGCCCAGCTCGCGGCCCAGACCAGACGCCTTCCAGCCGCCAAATGGCAGGGCGTCATTGTCGATCATCGGGTTGTTGACCCAGACCATCCCGGCCTCGAGCCGTTCCGCAGCCTCATGCGCCTCTTCCAGATTGGTCGTGAAGATGGACGCGCCAAGACCGAACGGACTGTCGTTGGCCATGGCGATTGCCGTGTCGAAATCCGGCACGCGCACGATGGACACGACCGGGCCAAAGACCTCGGTCCTGAGGATCTCCATCTCCGGCGTGCAGCCGGTGAGAATGGTGGGTTCGAAGAACCAGCCCTTTTCCAGCCCCTGCGGCATGCCGCCGCCAATCTCGATTTTCGCTCCCTTGGCGACAGCGTCGGCAACCAGCCGCTCAATTTTCTGCAGCGCAGCCTGGCTTACCAGCGGACCGATTTCGGATTTGTCGAGACCATTGCCGATCCGCAATTGCCTGGTTTCGGCCACGAAGGCTTCGACGAATTCATCGTGAATGCTGTCAACGACATACAGTCGCTCGGTTGATGTGCAGACCTGACCGGACATGTGAAAGGCCCCGGTCACCGCACCGGCCGCGGCAATGGCAATCGGCGCGTGTGCCGTGATGATCATCGGATCAGACCCGCCAGCCTCGATGACCGCCGGTTTCATCTTGCGCGCGGCTGCCGCTGCCACCGCCTGTCCTGCCGCGACCGACCCGGTGAAGGCAATTGCGTGTGTCTTGTCACTGTCCACCAGCGCCACTCCGACGGCAGCACCTCCTGGCAGGCATGCCACAAGATCGTCTGGCAGCGTGTCAAACACCTTCATGAATTCCAGTGTCGACAATGTTGTGGCTTCGGCGGGTTTGATCACGCACCCATTTCCCGCAGCCAGCGAGGCGGCAACCGTCCAGCACATCAACAGGATCGGGAAATTGAACGGCATGATATGCGCTGAAACGCCATAGGGTTCATAGCGCGCATACTGCAAGGAGCCTGCTTGCGTGGTGCCCGCCACCTTGCCCGCCTCGTCACGCGCCATTTCTGCGTAATACCGGAAGATCGAAGCGCAATTGGCCACTTCGCCAATGGCTTCCGGATAGGGCTTGCCCATTTCCCGCGACATCAGGATCGCGCAGGTGGTCATGTCGTTTGCTTCGATCCGGTTGGCCAGGCGATGCAGTGTTTGCGCCCGTGTCTTGGCGTCGATCTTTTTCCATAGGGCTTGCGCTGTATTGACCCGGGTCAGCACCAGCTCGATTTCGGAAGACGTCACATCGCCCCGCTTGCCAACCTCTTCCAGCGTTGCCGGATCGATCACAGCATGGGCGGCACCAGTGCTCGGCACAAAGTGCGGCGCCAGAAAGTAACGAGGTGTGGCCGTTTCAGACATGGATCATTCCTTCATTTTCTTGTGACGGCGGCCCGAGAGCCTTGCCTTTCGCGGCCCAACCGGGCAGCTGCGTGTTCAGAAAATCCTTGATTTCGACAAGACCGGCATCAGAAAGCGCGCTCTCAAGCTGCCGCAACACACGAGGCAGAAATGCGAGATACTGGGTCTTGCGGTCGCGCTTGGCGAGCCGCACAAACACGCCGGCGATGCGCGCATGACGCTGTGCGCCCAGCAAGGCATAGCGCTGCCGGATGGCGGCTGGGCCACCCAGTCGAGCCGGCGCATTGGCGACGTATCGGCCAAGCAAAGCCGCTTCGAGACCGGGAGCCAGGTCCCGGCGCGCATCCTGCAGAAGCGAGACGAGATCATATTCACACGGCCCGAGAATACCGTCCTGAAAATCAAGCAGCCCACAGCGCGCCACGTCCGTCCGCTCAGGCAGATACATCAGATTGTCGACATGGAAATCACGCAGCACCAGCGTCTGGGCGCAATCTTGCAGAGGAGCCAGGGCCTCGGCCCAAAACGTGCGGAATGTCTCCGGAAACACCGACCGGTCAAAGGACGGACTGACTGCCGGCGCGAACCACTGCGAAAAGATGTCGAGTTCCGCGAGATATGTCGCCATGTCAAATTCGGGGCATGCAACTTCAGCGCCATGGACATCGTGATGCAGATGCAGGAGCGCATCGACCGCAAGCCCATAAAGGTCTGCCTCGCTTGTGCCTTCAGACAGGCATTTCGAATAAGTGCCTGCTCCAAAATCCTCGACCAGTCCAAGACCGGTTGACGGGTCGGCACCATGAACGCGCGGAGCCGACAGTCCGAGGCTCAGGAGATGACGTGACAGCCGGACATAGGCAGCAAATCCCACCAGATCCTCACGATCTTCCATCAGCAAAAGCCCTTTGTCCGGCAAGCGGAAATACCGTCGCGCCGACGCATCACCAGCCAGAGGTTCAAGATGGGCATTTGCCAACCCATGCCGCGCCAGAAAGGCGGCAATGGGTGGCGCCGGTCTGACTGCGCTGTGTGCTGCAGACGTCATCGGATCATGTAGACCTTCTTGACGGTCTCGTGGACGGTGCAGATGCCCTTCCAGTCCTGCGGAAAGAACGCCGCCGTGTCGGGCGTGATCTCGATCACCTCACCGCTTTCATGGACATAGGTACAGCGCCCTTCGAGAAAGTGGCAGAACTCATCCTTGGTGACGTGACACTCCCATTTGCCGGGTGTGCAGATCCAAAGACCGCATTCCGATTGTCCCTCAGGGCCCTTGTACAGAACCTTGCCGGAGGTGTGGCTTTCGCCCTCAACCATCGTCGGAATGATGCCCCAGTCGACCGTATCGGTCACGTCCAGCGGCTTGTGCATTACAGGGGTGGGAGTCATCTGAAATTCCAGTTCAACTCAGAATGTAAATGTTGCGGATGGTTTCGGTGATCTCGGCTTCGCCTTCCCATCCGGCTTGAAACAGCACGCAGGTGCCCGGAGACACTTCGAGCACCTCATCGGTCCCGTCACGCCGGTAGGTGGCGTGGCCGGAGACGAAATGACAAAATTCGTCGCGTGGAACCGAAAGTCGCCAGCGCCCGGGCGTGCACACCCAAATTCCCGTCTCCGGCGAATTGTTCGGCCCCTTGAAGAGCAGCCGCCCGGTGGAATGGGATTGACCGTCAATCATGTCCGGCTGGGCGCCCCAGTCGACCAAATCGCCATAGACGCCAGCCCCATGAATGTGCGGAGCAGAAGATGAAAGATCGGTCATGCGTCCTTCTCCGCCAGAGCGACGAGGAGCCTGGCTGCCTTTTCCTGTCCGTTCTGCGATCGCATGTGGGCTGATGTCGCCTTGAGACGCTGGGCCATGGCCTCATCAGTCAGGCAGGCTTCGATCTTTTCGATCAGTTCCTCGTCGGTCCAGTCGTAGCGCTCGGAGCGGAACCCATGCCCGGTTTCCTGAACGCGCATCGCATTGTCATGACCGTCCCAGACATAGGACATGATGATTGCCGGCTTGCCGAAATAGAGGCATTCGGTGAAGGAGTTGTTGCCGCCATGATGGATCACGGCATCAACCTGTGGGATCACGGAAGGCTGCGGATACCAACTCTCGATGATCACATTGTCCGGAATATCGGTGTACTCGCCTTTATAGTCACCGACATTGACCAACGCCCGATACCGGGTTTTGCCAATCAGCGTGATCAGGCGCTTGAGGAGATCGGTATCGCCGGCGCCAAGCGAGCCAAACGAAACATAAAGCAACGGACCATCATTGTTTTTTCTGAATGTCGGAACCTCATAAGGTTCGTCCTGCCTGACACAGCCTTCCAGGTATTGGAACTGTGCAGGGTCGAGCGGCTTGGCGCGCTTATAGGTTACTGGCTCCGGGTAAAGCAGCAGGTTGAGATAAGGCGAAGCTTCAAAGAACTCGCCGAGCTTGTAAGGCTCCTCCCCGGTCGATTTGAGGAATTCATTGTAATCATCGTGGATCGGCTTGATCACCTCATGAAATTTTGCCCGAAAGGCGGCATGGCCTTCGGTATCGTTTTCCGACATGCCGGAAAGATGCGGTGGAATGGCATCATCCTCGATCTCGTTTTCAGAGCAGGAGATGATCCGCACCCAGGGCGCGCCATTTTGCTTGATGGCCGGAAACAGGATCACATTGTCAACCGAGATCACGTCGGGTTTTATTTCGGCGAGAATGGCGGGAAGGTCCTTCTCGGCCCATTTAGCACTGTCGACGATCGCCTCCCAGCATTCCTTGACGTAATTGTCGAGCTGATCGATCGGCGCCTTGCGGAAGTTGGGAATATGGCCGTTGATGAAGTCTTCCCAGAACTTTGCCATCTGCTCGGCAGGCATCGGCGCGGACAGGTTCACGGGATGGGCTTCGAAGCCATAGCCCTTGTAAACGTCAACAAACCCGGGATCTGACAGGAAAACCGCCTTGTGGCCCATGCGTTCAACGGCTTGCGCGATACCGACGGAATTCAAGGCCGGCCCATAGGCCGCTTCCGGGAAAAAAGCGAAAATCTTCTGTGTCATCTTCCATCCTCTTTGAGTTTCGTTTGGTGTATCCGGACAATGGTTTTCAAACCCGGGCCTCAGACGGCGAAGACCCGCGTGTCGCGGGCCGACCAGCCGGCGGTAATCGTGTCACCGATGCAAAGCGCGTGGCCTTCTGCCGCGTCCGCCGTCAGCCGCAACATCACCGGCTGGGGAGAGAGCGGCGTATCCAGATGCACCTGCAGATCAAGCCCGTGATAAGCCATCGCGCGGACAATCCCGGTCAGGCTGTTTTCCGTTTCGCCTGCGCCCAAATGCAGACGTTCGGGGCGCACTGCAGCCATCACCTCGTCACCCGACCCGATGCACTCCGGAATACGTGCCTTGAACGCCGAGGTGCCGTCGGTCGATTTGAGCACGCCATCCTGCACTTTGGCCGGAAAGAAATTCATCACGCCAATGAAGTCGGCTGCAAAACGCGTCTGCGGGTATTCGTAGATTTCGAGCGGCGTGCCGTGCTGCAGCAGCTTGCCCTCCTTGAGGATGGCAATCCGGTCCGCCATCACCAGCGCTTCTTCCTGATCATGGGTGACAACAATGAAGGTGATGCCGAACTGATCCTGGATTCGTTTCAGCTCAAGCTGCATCTCGCCGCGCAGCTTCTTGTCGAGCGCGCCCAGGGGTTCATCAAGCAGCAACAGACGAGGGCGCTTGACCAGCGACCGTGCGAGCGCCACCCGTTGGCGCTGGCCGCCTGAAAGTTGTTCCGGTTTGCGGCCTGCCAGGTGCGGCAGTTGAACCATCTCCATCATTTCATTGACGCGGGATTTGATTTCCGGCTTTGGCAACTTTTCCATTTCCAGTCCGTAAGCGATGTTCTGCGCCACCGTCATATGCGGAAACAGAGCGTAAGACTGGAACATCAGATTGATCGGGCGATGGTTGGGAGGTATGTGGGATATGTCCTTTCCATCGAGCAGAATGCTACCGACTGTAGGCGTTTCAAACCCGGCCAACATACGCAATAGCGTAGTCTTGCCGCTGCCCGATGGGCCAAGCAGCGCGAAAAATTCGTTCTCCTGAATATCAAGCGAAATGCCGTCCACGGCATGATATTTGTTGAAGTGCTTTTCGACATTGCGAATGGTGAGAAGAGCGCTGGTCATTGGCCTGGAAGCCCTCCGCGATTGACGCGCTGCGAAACAGCTAGGATGACGACCGAGACGGTCATCACGATTGTTGAAAGTGCATTGATTTCAGGGGTGACGCCAAAGCGGATCATCGAGAAGATCTGCATCGGCAACGTGATTGATGCGCGCCCGGCGCCTGCGGTGAAAAAGGCGATGATGAATTCGTCAACCGACAGTGTGAAAGCCAGCAGCGAGCCGGCGACAACAGCAGGCATCAACACCGGAACCACAATCCGCCTCAAGGTGACAAGAATGGGAGCGCCAAGATCGCTCGAGGCTTCGACAATCGACCAGTCAAACCCTTTCAGCCTGGCGCGGACCACCGAGCAGACGAAGGCCAGATTGAAGACCACATGGCTCACGATAATGGTGTGAAGGCCCATGGTGACGTCAAGCAGAGAGAAGAAACTCAACAGCGCGATGGCGAGCACAATGTCGGGGATGATCATCGGCGCGAAGATCATGGTTTCGAGAAAGCGGCCCTTGCGGCGCCGGATTTCAACGCCGATGGCCAGAAGTGTGCCCAATATGGCCGCGAGTATGGTGGAAATGACCGCAACAATCAGCGTGTTGAACGCGGCATGGATGATGTCCTTGTCCTGAAACAGCAAATAGTACCATTTCACCGAAAACCCGGACCAGGCCGTCGGCATGCCGCCCTCATTGAACGACAGGGCGAACAGAACCGAGATCGGCAGATAGAGAAAGGCGAAAACGGCAGCCAGGATCATCAGCATAAGGGAAAGCGGCGCACGATTACCCATTGCCTTGTTCCCCTTCACGTCCACCGGAAGCGCGTTCTGTTGCAAACGTCTGAAGCGTGAGCAGGCCCATCATGACCGCAATCAAGGCCATGGAAAGTGCGGCTCCGAATGGCCAGTCATTGGCCGTGAGGAATTGGGCGTAGACCAGGTTTCCGATCATCTGGAACTGACCGCCGCCAAGCAGGGCGGGCGTCACGAAATTGCCGATGGACAGCACGAAGACGAAAACAAACCCGGTGGCGATTCCCGGAACCGTCATGGGCAGGGTGATGCGGCGAAACGTGGTCCAGCCGCTTGCGCCCAAATCGCGCGAAGCTTCACCGATTTCGGTGTTCAGGCGGGCGAGAGGGGCATAACAGGCGAGAATGACAAAGGGCAGATAGTTGTAGACCAGCCCGACGATCACGGCCGCTTCCGTGTACAGAAGGCTGGGCAATTCCTGCTCGTATCCAAGTGCCCGCGCCACGGCCACAACCAGGCCTTCGCGGTTCAGCAGCACAATCCATGCGTAGGTACGCACCAGATAGTTCGACCAGAACGGAAGAATTGCAAGAAACAGAAGCAGCGGCTGGCGCTGTTTGGGCATGGATGCGATGGCATAGGCCGCGGCGTATCCAACCACAGTGGCTATGAGTGCGGATTGTCCGGCAATGATCGCCGATTTGATAAAGATCCCGGCATAGAGCGGATCAAAAACCAGCGCGATATTCTCCAGTGTGAAGACGTATTCGATGCCGCCATATATGCCGCGCCGGAAGAACGCCAGGGCAAGGATCAGCAGACATGGAATGACCATGAAACCGGTCAGCCACAGCAGGGCTGGCGTCATCAGATAGAGCGGTTTGCGGTCTGCCATGGATGAACTCGCAAGTCTTTCACGCCGGTGTTAAGCAATTTGAGGCACTGCTGGGAGACCACCCCGGCGCAATGCGTGCCGGGGTGGTTTCAGATGGAGACTGTCAGTCGGCAGCCTTGATTTCCGACACGATGCGGGAATAGGCGCGCTGGGATTCGCCGAGATCACGGAGCTGCTCGTAGGCCAGCAGTTCGTCCGGGCTCATGCCCAGGTTCGGATACTGTTCGACAAGAGCCGGATCCAGACCATCCATGGCTGCCTTGTTGGGAACCTTGTAGAGAATGTTCTCTGCGGCCCAGCGGTGGTTGGCGGCGTCAAGAATGTAGTTCACGAATGCATAGGCCGCATCCTTGTGTTCGGAATTCTTGAGGATCACCATCGTGTCGACCCAGAGGTCGGACCCTTCTTTCGGGACGATGTATTTGATATCGGCATTCTCGCCGATGCCGTAGTTGCACCAGCCGTCCCAGGCCTGCACCAATTCGGCTTCGCCAGTTACCAACTTGGAATAGAAAGTTGTGTCATCATAGGCCAGCAGGGTCTTTTTGGCCTTGATCAGGAGATCGCGAACCTCTTCAAGCTTGGCCTGATCGGTCTCGTTGACCGAATAGCCAAGCGCCAATTCACCGGCAGCCATCAGCCAGCGGTCCGTGGCCAGCATTGTGGTCTTGCCAGTGAGCGCTTCAGACGGCTCAAGAAGGTCCATCCAGCTGTCGGGTGTCTCGCCGACAAGGTCGCTGCGATAGCACAGCCCTGTGGTTCCCCAGGCATAGGGCAAGGAAAACGTGTTGCCCGGATCATATTTCAGCTGCGTGGCATCCGTGAACAGGTTGCCGATATTGGGAATCTTCGCATGATCGAGCGTTTCGGCCAGGCCAAGATTGTTGAGGATTTCGGCGAAGGGAGAAGAGACGAAGACCACATCGTAGCCCTTGCCCTTGGAGGCAATCAGCTTGCCCATGATTTCTTCGTTGGTTGCATGCAACACGAGTTCTGCCGAGTTCCCGGTCGCAGAATTGAACTTCTCGATCGCATCGGGCGCCATATAGCCGTCCCAGTTGGATACGACGAGATCTTCAGCTTGTGCGGTGACAGCGAAAGCTGCAAGCCCGGCGCCCAGCGTGACACCGATTAAGTTCGTCAGTCGGGTCATGGTGATCCTCCATTTGATCCCTTGGATAGCCGTCGCCTGTTTTGGCGTTGGCGAAATTTTGTGAGACAGCTCTTGTTGGCTGATGTGCCGCATAGTACGAATAGCTGCAAAAATACGTCAAATATGTATTTGATGTATTTTCCACAGATCCTGACCGGGAGTGCCATCGAAAGCTCCCTCAACCTCCGGGATTGCCATGGCCGACACGAGACGAAACGCACGCCAGAACCACCTTGCTCTTGCCCAGCAGGTTATCAGTATCATGCTGGAACGGGCCATGAAGGCGGGCGATCATTTGCCTGAAAAACTGTTCTCGGATAGCTGCGGTGTATCAAGAACGCCCATTCGTGCAGCGTTCCGGGTGCTCGAAGAGAATAATATTCTCTATCGCCGCGAAGAAGAGGGCTATTTTCTGGCGATTTCGGAATCGGATGAATTGCTGCGGGCGGCCCAGACTCTGGAAGGGATGGAGCAAACCCTCGCCGACCGGATTCTGTCGGATCGCGCCGAGCGCCGGATTGGTGACGTGCAATCAGTCAGCGCGCTCGCACGAAAGTACAATGCGTCACGGCATTCTGTACTTTTTGCACTAAAAATACTGTCTCAGGATGGTGTTGCCACCCAATTGCCCGGTCGCTCCTGGGCATTTCAACCCATGCTGGATTCTCCAAAGGCCATGGATGAAAGCCTTGCCTTCCGCTTGATCCTGGAACCACAAGCCATTCTGGCTCCCGGTTTTGCGGTCGATAGCAAGAAAGCCGGTATTCTCAGAGGCCGGATGGAGGACTTCCTCAGCATAAGGGAAGGGCGCATCACCGCAGCGGGTTTCACCCGCCTCGATACGGAGTTCCATTGCTTCATAGCCGAATGTTCGGCCAACCGCTTTGCCCGCGGCACGCTTCTGGCACACCACCGGTTGCGCCGTGCGACCCAAAAAGATACCTCCGTGCCTGACTTTCGGCTTCGTCAATCGCTCGAAGAGCATCTTGGCATTCTCGACAGTCTTGAACAAAACCAGTTCGACATCGCGGCCGACCAGATGGTGTTGCATCTGCGGCGTTCGCGAACCCGAAGACCCGAGGCCGCAAACCGTGGCATTCCTCCACTGATCAGAAGGCCTCGTGCATGAGTGTTTCTCCCATCATCGCCCTGTTCCCTGAGGCGAGCTTCGGTGCCGCGCTCAACTGTGTGGGCATAGCTCAGGAACTTCAGCGGCTGGGCGCCACTCCGGTCTTCATATGCCACCCGGGCTTCACCGGGGTTTTCGCCGAATACGGGTTCAAGGAGTACCATCTCTACGAAGCCACGCCCAGCAGCGCCCATGAAGCCGAGGATTACTGGCAAAGCTTTATCAGCAACCAGCTTTCTCATTTCGATCTGGATCCTGAAGCGCAACTGCCGACTTATGTCGGCCCGACATGGGAGGCTATTGTCGACACCGTCGAAGCTGCAGAAGTTGGGCTCGAGGCTCTTCTGAGCCGGATCAAGCCGGATGCCATCCTTCTCGACAACGTCATCATGTTTCCCGCCATCATGAGGGCCGGTTGCCCGTGGGTGCGTGTTGTCTCTTGCGCAGAGACAGAGTTGCCGGATGCAAATGTGCCTCCCTATCTCTCAGGCCTGGACCCAAATGACAAATTGGCCTGCAAGCGATTTGAAAGATCCTACCTGAAGGCCACGGTCTCAGCGCATCGCCGGTACAACGCATTCCGCAAGGCACGCGGACTTGGTCTCCTGCCAGCGGCTAACTTTCTGGAAACCTCGGAGCATCTCAATCTCATCCTCGCACCAACAGCGGTGCGTTATGATCGCCGTATTCCGCTGACCGAACCGGAATTTGTTTTCCTGGAGGGTTGCGTGCGTAGCGAAACACGGTTTGATTCACCGCACTTTCCAGTCGAGGACGGTCCGCTCATCTATATGAGCTTCGGCAGTCTTGGCGCCATCGATACGCATCTGATCGAGCGGATGATCGATGTCTTTGCCAAACTTCCGGCGCGGTTCCTGATCAATGTCGGCGGTTTCCTGGAAGCCTATGAACGGGTGCCGGACAATGTTTTCCTGGGAAGCTGGTTTCCCCAGCCCTCCGTTGTGGCGCAATCCGCGCTGTTCATCCATCATGGCGGCAACAACAGCTATTGCGAAGCGCTGTACCACGGGGTGCCATCGCTGATCATGCCCTACTGCTGGGATGGACATGACAACGCACAGCGCGCGCAAGCCACCGGCACGGGCTTGAACATGCACCGCTCCAACTGGACCGGCGCGGAACTGGAAACGGCTGTCTTGTCCCTGTTGCAGGATGTCGAGATGCAAGCCCGCCTCACGGACATTTCAGAGGCCATGAAAGCGGCTTCCGGCACCAGCCGCGCCGCGAAGGCAGTTCTGGATGTTGTCCAATCAACCGCAGGGGCGAACTGACTGGACCCGGCCGTGCGTTCCGCGAGTTGGACAGTTGTGAAGGTCGGCTTTGCAGAATTTCCGACAACCGGATCGGGTCAGCAGACGATGGCGACTTGCCTCACTTTTCGACGAGACTAGCCGATGAAACGAGCGTCTCAAACCTGCGAAACATTGATCTCAGGCGCCGTCACATCAGTGTCCGCATTCAGGAAAAGGCAAAGCTAGGCTCGGTGGCCGAGGTGAGGGCGCATTGCTGCCCGGCTCGTTTGAGGCCAAAGAACGCACTGGCGGGGCACGGTCACGGTTTCTCAATCCGGCCTCGGGCGAGGGCCTCGGGTCGGCGGCCAAAACGTTCATTGCCGGTTTCCAGAGCGGAAGGCCGGTTGCAGCGCCGGGTCGGCCGCGTTTCGCCAAAGCAGCCCGTTCGCCGCGGAAATGTGACCAAAGGGTATCGTTGACGACGAGGCAAAGCGGATTTGTCGGTGCACCACCTGCCAAGGCTGTCCCGGCCAGACAGCGTCCGGACCAACCTCGTTTCCGTTTGCTGCAAAAGCGCTATGTGTTGTCCCGTGAAACGGTCATCACAGGTTGACGCTTGACGTCGACGTGACGTATTCATGGCTTTTTTTATATGGGAGAATTTCCTTGGACGTCCCTTCGGAACTGAAAGAATGGCCCGGACATATCGGCAACTGGGGACGGTGGCCGAATGACCGTGGTACACTCAATCTTATTACTCAGGATGTGACAGCGCGGGGTGTTGCGTCATCAAAAACCGGACAGGTGATCTCCTGCGCGCGCGAAACTCTTGAAGAAGACCCGATTTATGGCTGGCCCGGCGTCAAGAACGAGATGACCTTCGTCGGGATGCCTTATCCGTCGGGCAATCTTCAAACCGCGCTCGACGCCGTCACCATTCATCCCCATGGAATGTTCAACACCCATATCGATGCCTTCGCGCATGTCGGCTACAAGGGCTACACATTCAACGGCCGTCGCTTCGATGATGTCGTCGATCAGGAAAACGGTGCAAAGCTTCAGGATTCGCGTGACCTGCTTGGTATTGTAACCAGAGGAGTCTTTGTCGACGTCGCTCGGGCACGTGGCGTGAAGGGGCTGGAACCGGGTGATTTCGTGCGTCCGGAGGAGATCGAGGCGGCAGTTGCTCTCACTCAACCCGGCGACGCCCTGATCATCCGCACGGGCGTGTCGCAGATTCCCGGCATTCCTCCCAAAGAGGGAGAAGAGCGCCATGGAAAGATTGGTGGCCTGCATTACGAATGCGTCAATCTGCTTGGCCGTTCGGGTGTTTCCGTTCTTGCCTCCGACTCGCCCAGCGATGTGTTTCCCAGTCCGATCGCGGAGATTTGCGAATCGCCAGTGCACCGGTTGTCACTGGTGTTCTGGGGCATTCCCCTGGTTCACAATATGGACCTTGAAGCGCTGGGCGAGGCCTGCGCCGCACAGAATCGTAACGACTTTCTGTTTGTCGTGAGCGCGCTCAACATCCCCAAGACGACAGGCTGCCTGTGCACGCCGGTGGCTGTGCTTTGATCGCATTCGTGATGTGATTGCCAAATTGTGCGTGCCTAGTCTCACCGGCGGAGCAAGGCCAGTTGACGGCAGCCAGTCCCGCTTCGGGCGGCGGCAAGGCGCGCCTTTGCGATCGAAAACGGCGGTGCGAAGCCGTTGTTTTCGCAAAGGCGACCCCGCTCTTTCGGAACGCCCCAGCAGCCCCAAGCCATAACCGGCTGCCGCCGCTGCATCTCCCCGCTTCATCATAACATCAATCCTATTCAATTGACTGGTCAGCTATGCTGACCTATCCACCGGGGCACAGGAGTGTCTTCCATGTCCCCATCCCGGTCGGATTTTTTCCAGGGCGTTCGCACCAGTCTGCCGATTGTCGCCGCCGCGTCGCCGTTCGGCATGCTGTTTGGCGCGCTTGCGGTGGACAATGGCCTGAGTGTCGGCGAGGCGGTGCTGATGAGCGGCCTGGTGTTCGCCGGCGCCAGCCAGATGGTCGGGCTCGAGCTGTTCAGTTCGCACATCGCGCCGTGGATCATCGTGCTGTCGGTGTTCGCGGTCAATTTCCGCCATGTGCTCTATTCCGCCGCGCTCGGACGGCGGATGGGGGGGATGCCGGAATGGCAAAAGGCCATCGCCTTCTTCTTCCTCACCGATCCTCAATACGCGGCGTCGGAGGCGCGGGCCGACAACAAGATACCGGTGACGCTGATCTGGTACATGGGCATGGCGCTGCCGATCTATGTTCTGTGGGTGCTGGAAGCCTGGGTCGGCGCGCTGTTCGGCAGTCTGATCACCGACCCGGCCCTGTTCGGCATCGATTTCCTGCTGCCGGTCTATTTCCTCGGCCTGGTTCTCGGGTTCCGGACACGACCGAGCTGGCTGCCGGTGGTGATCGCTTCCAGTCTGGGGTCGATTGGCGCCTATTACAGCGTCGGCTCGCCCTGGCATGTCAGCCTCGGCGCGCTGGCCGGGGTGATTGTCGCGATGCTGCTGCCGCCGCCGCCGTCCGCTGATGTCGAAGCGGTGGAGCTGACGCCATGAACGGCGTGTTCTGGGGTGTTCCGGTCAATGTCTGGACCATCATCGCCGCGGCGATCGTTACCTATGGCACCCGCATCGGCGGGCATCTGGTGCTGTCCCGGTTCAAGTCGATACCGCCACGCGTCGATGCGGCGCTCAATGCCGTGCCGGCGGCGGTGCTGACCACGCTGGTGGCTCCGGCGGCGGTGTCGAACGGTTCGGCCGAGGCGCTGACGCTTGCCGCCTGCCTGATCATCGGGCTCAGACTGCCGATGATGGCGATGTTTGCCATCGGCTGGGCGCTGATCATCGCGCTCAGGGGCGTGGGGCTTTGACGCTGCCGGATTGAACCGGCCGGTGCCGGTGGAGGTGTTGTCACGAAGCATGACACGGAAATGGCGGCAGCCGGAGGATTGTCCGGCTGCCCACCGGTCAGGCCGCCTTTGCCCGTTGATTGGCGAAGGAATCGGCCAGTTTGGTCAGATCGGTGTCGGTCTGGGATTCCTCGGTGAGGGTTTCATCAAACAGCTTGGCGGCGTCCTTCAGACCAAGTTCCTGCGCCCACCGCTTCAAGGTCCCGTAGCGGGTGATCTCATAATGCTCGACGGCCTGGGCCGATGAAATCAGGCCTGCGTCAAGGGCTGCGGTGCCCTTGAACTCGTCGATGATTTCCTCGCCCTCGGCGATGATGCCCTCGATGGCATCACAGGTCTTGCCGCGGGCGGGCTTGCCGAGAATCTCGAACACCTTCTGCAGCCGCTCGATCTGGCCTTCGGTCTGCTCGCGGTGCTTCTCGAATGCATCCTTGAGCTTGTCCGAAGAAGCCGCGCGCTTCATCTTGGGAAGCGTCTTCAGGATCTTGCGTTCGGCATACGCTGGGTCTTGCGGCAATCAGGCTTCCACGGATTGTCCGAAGATCACGATCAGCACGCCAAGCACGGCAAGAGCGGCGAAGCCCAGGCCCCGCCGGCGCTGGCCCTGATCGCGGGCGTGGAGCACGGCAATGAGCGCCTGCAGCGCGTAGTAAAGCGCGAAGGCGCGGGATGCATAGCTGATGATTTCAAAAACATCGGCGGTCCAGGTCAGAACCAGCCCGACGGCGGTCAGCACGGCATAGGCCACTGGCGGTGTGATCCGGTTGGAGCTGAGTTCGGCGAATAGCCCGCCCGAGCCGCTGGTATCGGCAATTGCCGCGCTGAATTGCGCGGCCAGCGCCGCGGCGACCAGCAAGGCCGGCAAAATCGGCGCAACCACGGCCATCATGTCGACGATGGCCGTTTCCGAGAGCTTGAACTGGCTGCGCTCGAACACGTAAGCGGCAAGCAGGATGTAGATCATGTAGATGGCGGTCGACACCCATTGCGACCAGCGCATCGAGCGGATGCGGGTCTTGGCGTCGTAGTCCGCGCCCAGATAGCGTGATGTCTCGAAACCCTGAACCGTGACGATCAGCCCGAATGCCAGGGTCAGGGCGGACAGGCCGGTCTGGGTCGGCGCATTGAAGATCAGTTCGCCATTGCTGGCCTTGCCATAGAAAAACACCAGCAGACCAAGCAGCAGCCCTGCGATGATGGCGAGCTTGGCGGTGACCGAGACATACTCCATGCGTTCGAGCGATTTGAAACCCAGCGTCCAGCCCACCAGCAGGATGATTGCATACACGATCGATGTCAGCAGCTTCGCGTAGATCGGTTGGTCAAAACCTGTCAGGCTTACCCCGAATGATCCAAGCAGGTTGAGGTAGTAGGCAACCGAAATGATGTAGGCGAAGCCGAGCAGCCAGGAAGCCGCGACTTCCAGGTTTCGCTGCAATCCGGTATCGGCGGCGGTGTCGGCGCGGGCATCGATTGCCGCCATATTGTAGCGAATGGCGGCGCCATACAGATAGGCCCCGACACACAAGGCCGCCATGGCCAGCGGCGCATAGTCGCCATAGGCGACGGTGAGCAACGGACCAAGCACCAGAAAACCGCTGCCTATGATCGAGGCCAGCGGCGTGGTCACCGCCCGCCAGGTCGAGGATCTGCGCACCTGCGGCATAAACAGACCCAGCGCCACAATCAGCACCACCGCCGCTATCGATGAATTGAGCAACATGAAATCCGCAATGCCGCCAAGGACGGCTCCTCTAACACTTTGAACAAAGCTCGTATTCGCGGGATGGGGTGCTGTCCGTGTGCATCACCACGCGTTTGAAAACCCGTGCTATCGGGCTGACGCCAACGGGGGCAGGCAATCCGGGATTCGGCTGATCCGGCCGGGTCCGTCTCAAAGCGGGTCCGTCGCCGTTTCGAGCCATTCAAGCGCCGGATCGTCGCTGAGCAGCGGCGAAAGCTCGGCGCGCACCCGGGCGTGATAGGCGTCGAGCCAGGCCCGCTCGGTCGCATCGAGCAGATGGACGAGGATCAGCCGCTTGTCGATCGGACACAGGGTCAGCGTTTCAAAGCCCAGCATCGGCTTGTCGCCGCCGTCTATCTCGCGCGGCTCATGCACAGTGACCAGGTTCTCGATGCGGATGCCGAACGCCCCGTCGCGGTAGTAGCCCGGCTCGTTCGACACGATCATGCCCGGCAGCAACTCTTGCGTGCCGCGCCGCGAGATCGATTGCGGGCCTTCGTGGACCGACAGATAGCTGCCGACGCCGTGACCGGTGCCATGGGCGAAATCGGCGCCGGCCTGCCACAGCGCGATGCGGGCGAAGGCGTCGATGTCCATACCGCGGGTGCCTTCGGGAAAACGCAGGCAACTGATCGCGATCATGCCCTTGAGCACCAGCGTGAAGAACCGCTTCTGCTCCTGCGGCACATCTCCCACCGCCACCGTGCGGGTGATGTCGGTGGTGCCGGCGACATATTGCCCGCCGGAATCAATCAGCAGCATTTCGCCGGAATTGACCCGCCGGTTGGTTTGGGTGTTGACGCGGTAATGCATGATTGCGGCATTCGGGCCGGCGCCGGAAATGGTGTCGAAAGACAGCGCCTTCAGCGGCATCTGCATGGTTTCGCCGGTTGTGGCGCGGAACTGCTCGAGCCGGGTGGCCGCGCCGATCTCGTCGATCGTGCCCGGGGTCTGCCGGTCAAGCCAGGCGAGGAAGCGGACCATCGCGGCGCCGTCCTGGACGTGCACCCTGGCGCTGCCGGCAATCTCGGCCTCGTTCTTGCAGGCGCGGGGAAGCCGGGCCGGGTCGGGCGCGTTCAGCACCGTGCCGCCGGCCTTTTCGATCAGCAGGGAAATGGCATGGGACGCCACTGCCGGATCGATCATCACCGTGGCACCGGCCTTGCCGAGCTCTTTCAGGGCTTCGTCAAAGCTTGACGGCCGCTCCAGGTCGGCAATCTGGGTCAGATAGGCTTCCGCCTCGATCCCGGTCTTGCGCTTGTCGATGAACAGGCGCGGCAGGCCGGTGGCGGTAATGATGGCGCGCGACAGGGGATGCGGCGTCGAGGGCAGGTCCTGGCCACGGATGTTGAAGCTCCAGGCAACCGAGGAGGGGTCAGCGAGGATCACCGCGTCGGCTCCGGCCTCGGCGGCTGTTTGAGCAATCACCGCCAGTTTGTCACGCGCCAGAGTGCCGGCAAACTCGGTGGGCTGGATCGTCACCGTGCCGAGCGGCGGCTCGGGGCGGTCATCCCAGACCGCGTCGACCGGGTTGTGCTCGAGCAACACCAGCGAGCCGCCAATTGTCTTCAAAGCCGTTTCCAGTCGGGTCACTTCGCTGCCCGGCCATGTCCACGGATCGATGCCAAGCCGGAGGCCTTCGAGCCCGCAGTCCTGAAGAAAGCTGGCCAAGGGCGTGGCGATCAGATCCTGATACCGGAACACCTGGCCATCGGTTTGCGCCCGGACCTGCGCCGCATAGCGTCCATCGACGAAAATGTGGGCCTCGTCTTCGAGCACCAGCACCAGTCCCGCTGATCCGGTGAAGCCGGTGAGCCAGGCCAGCCGTTCGGCGCAGTCGGGCACAGATTCGCCGAGATACTCGTCCGAGCGCGGCACCGCGACGGCGTCGACACCGGATGCGCCAAACCCGGTGCGTAGCCGCGCCAGTCTGGTCGCCGCCTGATCCGGGGAGGAGAGCACTTCGAAATTCTGGAACATGAACGGATTGTCCTTGCGATTGCGGCTGAGAGGTCTCGATTTGCCGGACCTTACAGCGTTGCGCCGGAAAGTGGAATCGGATCAGCGCAGTGATTTTGCGTTCATGCACCGGGGTGTCGCGAAAGCGGTTCACCGCTGTGGATCCCGGAAGCTCGCGAATTGTCCCCGGCCAGGTCCGCTTCAGCCAGCATGCCCAAATTTCCGCCGTTGTTGCAAGGCAAAGCCATCGCCTATGCACAATTACGCGGCATGAGCGTCTAGTGCATGCGCATTGTGCATAGCTGCACTGCAACATAAACTCTGCACATTGGCGCCAAAACACCTATCTTGGGTTTGCAGGAGGACAGAGCAATCACTTACCCAAAGGGGATTAACACATGTCCGGTAACTTTTTTCAGAATGCCTTCGACCGTCTCGTCAGCGCCCGTGAGCGCCAGGTTCGCCGCTATGTGAATGGCGCACTTCTCGGGATGGACGACGCCCAGCTCAAGGCTCTTGGCCGCACCCGCGAAGAACTTAAGCGCGAAGGCGCGCAGGCCTATTTCTTCTAGGCGTTTCCAAATGCTTCGGGCCGAAACAAAGGCCCGCTGACCTTTCCAACGGCTCCCTTCAAGGGGGCCGTTTTTGATTCCGAAGCAGTCATCCGCTGCCGCTCACTTCAGATGGATCGTCACCCAGCCGTTGCGCCACAGGGTCTGGATGTGGCGCATGCCCTGGCCGTTGAAGGCGGCGAGCACCTGCCGGCGCTGGCTTGCCAGAATTCCCGACAGGATCACCGAGCCGCCGGAGCCAAGATTTCGTTTGATGTCCGGCGCCATGCGCATCAGCGGGCGGGCCAGAATATTGGCGATGATCAGTCCGAACGGACCTTTGTGCGAAAACGCTGTGGAGTGAAACCCTGTCGCCGTGACGCATTCGATCTGGGCGGAGCAATTGTTGCTCCGGACATTGTCCCGCGCCACCCGGGTGGCCACCGGGTCGATGTCGGTGGCCAGAACCCGGACCGGGCCGAGTTTCGCCGCGGCGATGGCCAGAACCCCGGAGCCTGTGCCCAGATCGAGCACCGGGTTGACGCCGCGCGGTCCGCCAGGGGCTGCGCGCATGACTTTCTCGATCATTTCCAGACAGCCTGCCGTGGTGCCGTGATGGCCGGTGCCGAAGGCCTGTCCTGCTTCCAGTTCGATGGCCAGGTCATTGATGCGGACGGCATCCCGGTCATGGCTGCCATGCACCAGAAACCGCCCGGCACGGACCGGCTTCAGCCCTTCCAGCGACTTGGCGATCCAGTCGGTCTGGCCGAAGATTTCGATCTCGATCGGCACGTCGGGAAAATCCCTGGCCAGGCAGTCGGCGACCCGGGCTTTCAGCCCGTCGTCGGGATCGTCTGTGGCGTAAACCGAGGCTTCCCAAACCCCCATGGTCTCGTCGACCTCCATGGTGGCAATCGGCACGCCTTCGTCCTCGAACACGTCGGAGAGCAGATCGAGCGCCCGGCCAGCGCCGGCCTCATCCGTGACGATATAATAGCGGTGGTCGCTCACGATGGTATGTTTCCCTGATCTGTGCCGCTCGCCTTGGTCCCGGGCTTGGTGTCGGTCACGGTCTTGGCGGCAAGCGTGACTTCCGCCTTGCGGGCGGTCTTGCTGGCGGCCTCGGCGCGGGCTTCGTCCTTGGGCATGGCGAAACTGAGAATCCGGTCGTTCTGCCCCGGTGAACTCGACGCGGTGGCGGCAAACACCAGTGTGCCCGAAGGCTTGATCCACAACAGCACCAGCGCGCCATCGGGACGGGAGTCCTTGTAGTCCGCCCAGCCATATTCATCGGTCAGCCGGGTGAGTTGAAATGTCCAGCCACTAAGAAGCTTTTCGCGCAGATCATGAAAGCTGACCGGCTCCTTGGTCAGCGAGCGTCCACCAAGCGTGAAATTGAGCGCCTGGCGCGCCTTCTCGTCGATGCGGCCGATCTGGAAGACATGGCTGCGGCCCAGTTCCGGTCCGAAGTCGGTGCAAACCAGCGCGTTGTAGGCGTCGTTGTCGCCGGCCGCGATGAGCGACGAAAAACTCTTCGGATCGATGGCATGGTGGGCCGATTCCGACAGTACCTCGCCGAAATACACCGGGATGCTGGCAAGCCGCGCCTCGGCCAGGTGGTTCCAGTTCTGGTCGGCGAGCAACACCGGAACCTCGGCTTCATTGAGTTTCTTGGCCAGCGCCGTCGACCACCTGGAACCACCGACAATCAGGATGCCCGGTTTGGAGGTCTTCTTCAGTTCCAGGAACCGCGCCAGCGGGGCAAGCGTGAAGCCGTGCAGCACGATGGTGGTGACCACGACCGCGAAACTGAACGCGACCATGCGGCCTGCGTCCGCAACCCCGGCGTCGGCCAGCAGGGTTCCGAACAGGCCGGAGACGGCAACGGCGACAACACCGCGCGGGGCGATCCACGAAGTCAGGATCCGCTCCTGTATCGTCGCGCCGGACTTGATCGTGGCCAGCATGATCGCTACCGGACGGATGACCAACAGCAGCGAAGCGACAAACAGCGCCGCCTGCCAGTCGAGCGAGCGGATGTCCTCAATGCTCAGCGAAGCGGTGAGAATGATGAAAATGCCGGACACCAGCAGCGTGGTGATGGTTTCCTTGAAGCGGCGCATGTCGGTGAGAGAGGCGATGCGGCTGTTGGCCAGCACCATGCCCATCACGGTCACGGTCAGCAGCCCGGCTTCTTCCAGCACCAGATTGCTTGCCGCATAGACCGCCACCACGGTGGCAAGCAGCACCGGCGCTTTGAGATATTCAGGCACATGCCCGCGAACGAAGGACCAGACGATCAGTTTCGCTCCGGCCCAGCCGCTGCCGACCGCCAGCACGAACCCGCCGATGACGAGGGCAAACAGGTTGTCGGCCTGATGCAGGCCGATATAGACCAGGATGACTTCGAAGGCGACAACGGCGAACAAGGCGCCGATCGGGTCGTTGACGATGGCTTCCCAGCGCAGCAGCGATGCCGGACGGGCGTCGAGCTGGGCCTGGCGCAGCAGCGGCATGATCACCGTCGGACCGGTGACCACCAGAATGGCGCCCAGCACGATCGCCGTCGGCCAGCTCAGGCCGCCGATGTGATGCGCGGCGACCGCGGCCATGGCCCAGGTCAGCGGACCGGCATACATGATGATGCGCCGGACCGCCGTCGAGGTTTCGCGGATTTCCTTGAAATTGAGCGTCAGCCCGCCTTCAAACAGGATGATTGCCACCGCAATCGAGACCATCGGCCGGTAAACCGCGCCAAAATCGGCGGCCGGATCGAGAAAGCCCGTGGCCGGACCGGCAATGAAACCCGCCGCCAGCAGCAGCACGATGGCCGGCAGTTGCAGCCGCCAGGCAAACCACTGGGCCGCGATTCCGGCGGTGCCGATCACGGCAAGTTTGAAAACGATGTCATCCATGCCATTCCCCTGTCGCACCGCGTGTCATTTGAAGTCACTCCGCCCCACGCTCTCTGGAGGCGCGCAGGACGCTGTAGAATATTGAACTGGCCCATGTGGCCTGCCGGTCAAGCAAATCCGATTGATCGCGACGCTCTATAGCAGGTTCTCGAGTTTGGCTATTGCCGTGTCGGGGTTTTCTCCCCAGGCAATGGTGCTCTTGAAACGGCCTTTGGCGTCGAGCAGGAACACCGAAGCGGTGTGATCCATGGTGTAGTCGCCGTCCGGATCCTGGGTGTCGACCGGCACCTTCTTGGCGTAGATGTTGAAGCCCTTGATCACCTGGGCCACCTTTTCGGGCGGGCCGGAAATGCCGATGACGCGATCGGTGACGCCTGACACATAATTGCCCAGCAGTTCCGGCGAGTCGCGCTCGGGATCGACGGTGATGAAATAGGCGCCGATCCTGTCGCCGTCCGGGTCGACCTGCTTGAGCCAGCCGTCGAGCTCAAACAGCGTGGTCGGGCAGACTTCCGGGCAATGGGTGAAGCCGAAGAACAGCGCCGTGGGCCGGCCGACAAACGCCGCCTGGGTGATTGGATTGCCGGATTGGTCGACAAGCTCGAACGGCACGCCATAGGGCTTGGCGGCGATCTGGTTCTCGGTTTTTTGCCACTCATAGGTGAACCAGCCCAGCGCAACCGCCAGCGCGGCAATCAGGGCCCAGAGGACAAGGCGTATGGCTTTCATCGAAGTCTCCAGCTTGGCCGCTGAAGGAGCGGCCGGTTTGGCCCGGACGCAAACGGGCCGGCAATTTCGTTACGGGATCAGAAGCACCAGGCCAGACCATTGGCGGCAAGCGCATAGAGCAGCGCCGGCCCGTTGCTTTGCCAGGCGGCGAAAGCCAGTCCGGTCAGCATCGCAGCGGCAATCAGGCCGATGGCGAGGGCAATCTGGTTTCGCAATCCCGATTGGCGGTGAGGCACAGATGGTGTGGTCATCCGCCTTATCTAGCGTGCGGCGTGGACGATGCCAAGCGTCAAGACGCTTTCGGTCGCCGCGGTGCGAAGTCACAGGTCCGGATGCGACGCCAGCGTGGTTTTGCGGCTCCGTCAGATCCGGACAGGTCTTTCAATTGTCCCCTCTTGGCTCCATATCATCATCCACAGATGCAAACCGGGTAGCCGGCGCACAGCCCGGCCAGCAGACGGAGCGTGCGAACAAGGAGACAGTTCATGACCCTCAAACAGCAGATCCTCTCCACCATGTCAGCCGGAATGATTGCCGCCGCGTGTCTGGCCACGCCCGCGCTGGCCGAACAGGTCGGCGAGGTCGGGGTCGACTGGCTCGGCAACGACATTCTGATTGATGCGGTGACCGACCCGGAAGTTGCGGGCGTGACCTGCCATGTCGCCTATTTCGACCGCGGCGTCATCGACCGGCTGCAGAAAGGCAACTGGTTCGAGGATCCCTCCAACGCCTCCATCGCCTGCCGCCAGACCGGCCCGATCACCATCAAGGACATCGATCTCGACGAGGACGGCGACGTGGTGTTCAAGGAATCGCGCTCGCTGATCTGGAAATCGCTGGTGGTGCGCCGGATCTACGACAAGATGAACGACACGCTGATCTATCTGGTCAATTCGCAGCAGGTCCAGGACGGCTCGGCCAAGATGAACATTTCCACCGTGCCGCTCTACGGCCAGGAGGTAGTGTGGGAAAACGGCAAGCCGTAAATCTGCCCGACTGTTTGATTGGGTGGAGTTTGATCTTTGTCATGCTGATTTGACGGCTTTTGTGGTTCTGTCCGGCAATGGGCGACCGGACCGATTCCATTCAAAAGGCAGGCATTCATGTGATACCAGACAGGCTTGAAAACGCGCATTCGCAGCCGGTGCAAGACATCGAAAACCGGCTTGAGGCTGACCTTTCAACAGGTCTCGACCCGGCACAGGTCCGTCACAGGCTGAAGAGTTACGGCCCCAATCAGCTGCGCCGCCAGCAAACCAGAAACGTGCTGGCCATCCTGGCGCACCAGTTCAACAGCATCATCGTCTGGCTGCTGGCGGGCGCGGCCCTGCTGTCATTTGTGCTTGGCGATATCGCCGAAGGTGTGGCGATTGTCGTCGTCCTGCTGATCAACGGCGGTATCGGGTTCATCACCGAACTGCGGGCGGCGCGGTCGATGGAAGCCCTGATGCGCATCGCCGAGGTAAAGACGCGTGTCCGCCGCGACGGGCATCAGCGCATCGTCGACGCACACGAGCTGGTGCCCGGCGACGTCGTCATTCTTGAGGCAGGTGACATTGTCACCGCCGATTTGCGGATCAGCCAGGCCTCGAACCTGCAGGTGGACGAATCCGTCCTGACTGGGGAATCGGTCCCGGTCCTCAAATCCACCAAGCCGGTTTCCCCGGATGCCACGCTCGGTGACAGAGCCTGCATGGCGTTCAAGGCAACGGCAATCACCCAAGGCACCGGCGAGGGGCTGGTCGTCGCTACCGGCATGAAAACCGAAATCGGCCGCATCAGCGATCTGGTCCAGAGCGCCGAAAGCGAAGCAGCCCCCCTGGAAAAACGGCTCGACAGGCTCGGACACCGGCTGGTGTGGCTGACTTTCGTGCTCGCAGCACTGACCATCGGCGCCGGCATCCTGCGCGGCCATGAGGTGGTCGCGATGATTCAGACCGGGGTGGCGCTGGCAGTGGCTGCCGTGCCGGAAGGGCTTCCGGTGGTCGCCACGCTCAGCCTGGCGCGCGGCATGTGGCGCATGGCCCAGCGCAACGCCGTGATCACAAGGCTGTCCTCGGTCGAGACGCTGGGCGCTACCACGGTGATTCTGACCGACAAGACCGGGACACTGACCGAAAACCGGATGACGGCGGTGCGCTACCTGCTTGACGGTGGCGATGTCGAGCTTGAAGGGCGCGAGAGCGACGGGCGTGATCCGGCATCTGACGATCCGTTGATCTGGGCAGTCAGGATCGGGGCGCTGTGCAACAATGCCGACCTGGGCGACGGCAAGGCAGACGGCCGGGCCGGCGATCCGATGGAACTGGCGTTGCTGGCGGTCGCCAAAACATCAGGTGTCAGCCATGCCGGCCTTGTGAAAGAGTTTCCGGAAATCCGTGAGCACGCCTTTGATCCCGATGCCAAGATGATGGCGACGGTGCATGCTGACGGTGGACACTGTCTTGTCGCGGTCAAGGGTGCGCCGGAGGCGATAATTGACAGCGCTGATGCGGTGCTGACCATGGATGGTCCGCGCCAACTTGACGAGACGTCGCGCGCGCTGTGGAAAAGCCGCAGCTCGAAAGCCGCCCGGGAAGGTCTCAGGCTGCTCGGTCTGGCGATGAAGCGCAGCGATGATGAGGATGCCGCCCCCTATGCCGGGCTGACGCTTGTCGGGCTCGTCTGCCTGCTTGACCCGGTCCGCGAGGACGTGCCGCCGGCGATCCGCGCGTGCCGGGCAGCCGGTGTCCGAGTTGTCATGATGACCGGTGATCATGCCGACACGGCCGCAACCATCGCCCGGCAGGCGGGGCTTGGCGACGGCGATCTGAGCGTGATCGAAGGCCGCGAGATCGCCGGGCTTGATGCTGACACTGTAAGCGACGAGCTGCGCAACCGCATTTTGACGGCGGATGTGTTTGCCCGGGTGGCGCCGGAGACCAAGCTCAGCCTGGTGTCGATCTATCAACAGGCCGGCCATGTCGTGGCGATGACCGGTGACGGCGTCAACGACGCACCGGCGCTGAAAAAGGCCGATATCGGCGTCGCCATGGGCAAGCGCGGCACCCAGGTCGCCCAGCAGGCAGCGCACATGGTGCTGCGCGACGACCAGTTCGCCACCATCATCATGGCCATGCGGCAGGGCCGGGTGATCTTCGACAATATCCGCAAATTCGTGGTCTATCTGATGTCGTGCAATGTCAGCGAGGTGCTGGTCGTCGGTCTTGCCGTGGGCGTGGGGCTGCCGATGCCGCTGCTGCCGCTGCAGATCCTGTTTCTCAATCTGGTCACCGATGTCTTCCCGGCCTTCGCGCTGGGGCTGGGCAAGGGCGATCAAAACATCATGCACAAGCCGCCGCGCGACCCGGACGAGCCGATCATGGACCGCGCACGCTGGACGCTGATCGGCGTGCTCGGCGCGGCCATCACGGTGTCCACGCTTGGCGCCTTCATGCTGGCGCTCGACTGGCTCAAGCTGGAAACCGAGGCTGCCGTCACCGTGGCTTTTCTGACCCTGGCGCTGGCGCAATTGTGGAACGTGTTCAACATGCGTGATGCGGATGCCGGTCTGTTCAGCAACGACGTCACCCGCAACCCTTACGTCTGGGGCGCGCTGGTGCTGTGTCTGGGGCTGATCGGCATGGCGCACTGGCTGCCTTCGCTCGCCAGCCTTTTGGGCCTGCCTGATCCGGGCATGCAAGGACTGGCACTGTCGCTCGCCGCAAGCCTGGCGCCGCTGCTGCTGGGGCAGATCTGGCTCGCGCTGACGCGATCCGGGAAGCGGTGAGGGGCGCCCAAAGCAGGCTCGCGCGCTAACCATCGGGAAACCACAGGCTCATTTCCCCCGGATTTCAGGGTTGCGTGGCGACGCATTCGGTGTTCGTGTCAGGGTTGCAGCGAGCGGGGTATCTTATGAAACGTATCGGTCTTCTTGTTCTGGTTTTTGCCAGCCTGATGCTGTCCCTGGCGGGCTGTGACATGTTCGGCTTCAGGAGCTGGTCCTGGCATCAGAAGCTGACGGTGACGGTCGAGACGCCTGACGGGCCGCGCAGCGGCAGTGCTGTGAGCGCCGCATGGTTCCAGATGACACCGAAATGGTCAGGCGTCGGCGACAGCGCGGGGGCCAGCAACAGCTCTCTTTCCGGCGAGGCGGTGGTGGTCGACCTGGGGCAGGGGCGGTATCTGTTCGCGCTGCTCAAGGGCTACAACGAGTTTACCGGGCGCCTGGCGTTTTTCCCTCTGCCACGAAAGCCGCTCCGGAAGGAAGAAGATGCCGCGGTCTACGACCAGCTCGAAGCCCTGCGCGCTTCGACCGAATTGCCGCGCGAGCTCACTCCGCTGCTGGTCACCTTCGCCGACATCGACGACCCGGCCAGCGTTGCCCGCGTCGATCCCGACGATCTAGATGCCAGTTTTGGCCCCGGCTATGCGCTCTCTTCGATCACGATTGCGATCACCGATGAGCCGGTGACCCAGGGTAAAGTGGAGGCGGTGTTGGGGTGGATCAACTCTGACGAAGTCTTGACGAACCCGGTTTGGCGCAGTTTGCCCTCGTTGGCACAAACCGCAATTTCAGGTCTGAAAAGGCCAATAGGAGAGTAGACCATGACTCTATCCAACGATCTGTTTCTCGCTATCCTTTCAATGGATAGTTACAATCGCGGTTACGATGCTGGGATAACTGGCCTTGGTGGCGAGGGTGCTCGAATTGGTGCGGCTACAATCGCGAAAGATGCTGAGCAGCTCTTGAGTGCAGGGGAAGCTCAGGCTGCCGGCGTCTACGCGGTCGCCTATCAGTGGAACGGCGAAACCGTCATTTCCTATCGCGGCACGGACACTCTCGTCAGCTAGGGCGGGGACTGCTTTTCGCTGATTGCCGGCAGGTAGTCACGGTGCCAGCGAAAAGCAAACTGTCCCCTGAGTTCCCCGAGTTTCAAGGCGAGCACGCCCGGCTTGGCGGAGAAATCATCCATCTCGTTGTTGAGCAGCACCCCGGTGCCGGCCGCGGTCAAGCTTCAGCCCTGGTTGCATCGGCGTTTCGGTGTCTATCCGGCACAGGTCCGAGCCGTGGACAGCTCCGGCGCAGCTGATTATAGGTCAGAACGTGACATGAAGACGCCGCAAACCATATGCGGCTTGATCGATAGGGGACCGCGATGCGACTGGCAGTGTTTGGCGACAGCCATGCCGAAGCCCTGTTTGCTGCCTTTCCCTGCGTTGATATCTATTGGATCGGTCCGGTCACCATGCACCGGATCGGCAGGGACGGCATTGCCTCGATGCTGACTCCGCGCTGGGGGTTCGGCCGCTTCAGGAAACATGTTCTGCGGTCTTACGATCATGTTTTCCTGTCTTTCGGTGAAATCGACAGCAGGGAGCATATCGGCCGGGTCGCGCAAAGAAACGCCATCGATACCGGCCTAGTCATTGACGACCTGACGGAGCGCTATCTTGATGCAGTCGAGGCCTATTTCGGCGTTTCCGGGGTTGCCGTGGTTGTTTGCGTTCCACCGGTCACACCCTATGCAAACACCACCGAGCAAAAAGACCTGCGCGACCGGGTGAATGCGGCGCTGGCGAAAAAATGCGAAAGCAGGGGCATCAGCTTCCTCGATTACCGGAAAACCGCGCCGCTTGAGGATCGCTGCATCGCGGACGGCCATCACGATGGCAATGTGCATTTCGATCCCGCCGGCACCGGGTTTCTCGCGCCCTGTCTTGAAGCCATCACCTCACAGGCGCTGGTCCACGATGCTTGCTATCAAGAGCAGCCCGATCGCCTTCAAAGACACCGGACCCTGAGGGCAAGGCTTAAACGCGGTCTCTTGCGTCCGTTCCAGTGAAGCTGGCAAATTGACGCCTTGGTTCGTGCCTGCCCTCAATACCCCACCGTCGCCGATCCGGTCCGGCGCGGGTCCGAAGCGCCGAGCAGCAGGCCCTTGCCGGCGTCGACATGGATCGACTGGGTCGAGCCCATCACGCTCTTGACCGCAATTGTGTGGCCCTTGGCTTCGAGTGCCGCCACCGTGTCGCGCGACAGGCCGTCCTCCTCGACGCGGATTTCATCGGGCAGCCACTGGTGGTGGATGCGCGCGGCGTTGGTGGCTTCGGCGACGTTCATGGAGTGATCGATCATGTTGGAGATCAGCTGCAGCGTGGTGGTGATGATGCGCGAGCCGCCGGGGCTGCCGGTGACGAGATACGGCTTGCCATCTTTCAGCACAATCGTCGGGCTCATCGACGACAGCGGCCGTTTGCCGGGCTCCACCGCATTGGCGTCGCCGCCGATCAGGCCATAGGCGTTGGGCACGCCCGGCTTGGCGGAAAAATCATCCATCTCGTTGTTGAGCAGCACCCCGGTGCCCTTGGCCGTCATGCCCGAGCCATAGGAGAAATTCAGCGTGTAGGTGTTGGACACCGCGTTGCCATATTGATCGACAATGGAGAAATGCGTGGTCTGGTCGCTCTCGTAGGGCGCCAGCTTGCCCGGCTTGATTGTTTCCGAGGGCGTGGCGCGGTTGAGGCTGATGCCGTCGCGGATCTTGGCCGCATAGGCCTTCGAGGTCAGGGCCTTGACCGGCACATCGGCAAAATCCGGGTCGCCGAGATATTCCGAGCGGTCGGCATAGGCGCGCTTCATCGCCTCCGCCATCAGATGGATGGTTTCGGACGAATTGTGCCCGAGGAAGCCGATCGGATAGCCCTCCATCACATTGAGGATCTCGATGATGTGGGTGCCGCCCGAACTTGGCGGCGGCATCGAGACAATCTCGTAGCCGCGATAGCTGCCGCTGACCGGCTCGCGCAGCACCGCCTTGTAGCCTGCCAGATCCTCAATGCTCATCGAGCCGCCGGCGTCGCGCACCGATGCCGCGATCTTCTCCGCCACGTCGCCGGTGTAAAACCCGTCCGGGCCATCGCTGGCGATCTTCTTCAGTGTTGCTGCCAGATCCGGCTGCCTGATCACGTCGCCGGGCTCATAGAAGCTGCCATCGGGCTTGTAGAAGATCGCCGCCGAAGCCGGCCAGGTCTTCAGCCGCTTTTCCAGACCCTTGAGACTGTCGGCCAGATCGGCGGTGACCGTGATGCCGTCTTGGGCCAACCTGATCGCCGGTTCTGCTGCCTGAGCCAATGTCATGGTGCCGTAGGTGTCAAGCGCCAGCTGCATGCCGGCGACGGTGCCGGGTACGCCGACCGCCAGACCATGAAACCGTGACAGCTTGCTGTCGGCGTTTCCGTCTGCGTCGAGATACATGTCGCGCGTCGCACTTGCGGGCGCCATTTCGCGGTAATCGATGGCCTTGGTCTCGCCGGACTTGGCGTCATGCACCAGCATGAAGCCGCCGCCGCCGAGATTTCCGGCGCGGGGCAGGGTGACCGCCAGCGCCAGCGCCACGGCAACACCGGCATCCACCGCATTGCCGCCATCTTTGAGCACCTGCAGCCCGATGTCGGCGGCCACAGCCTCCTGCACCGAGACCATGGCCTCTTTGGCCCAGACCGGATGCACTGCGTCCATCGAGCTGTAGATCGCCGCTTCTTGGGCGGCGGCAAACGGGGTAAACGCGATCAGCGCGGCGGAGGCGAGGGCGGCGATGGGACGGATCATCGGGGCGGTCCTTTCGAGACTGTCGACTGTCAGCACATTGGACGGAGCCTCGCCGCGATATGGCAAGGCATCAGTTCATCGAAGGCCACATTGACCTCGCCGTCAACCCGGTTGCGCGCCTGCATCTGGTGCTGAGCTTCGCGCTGCGTTGACCTTTCCCGCCGCAGCTGCCTGCCCCTCATGCCCTTTATCAGAGGGGCGGCGCACCCTATGTTAGGCTTATGACTGAACCCGGCTTTGACAGCGACTGACCATGGCACTTCTCGGAATTATCGCCTTCCTTGCTGTGCTTGCCGCCATCTATGGTCCGCAATACTGGGTCGGCCACACCATGCGCCGCCACAGCGTCGAGCGGCCGGATTTTCCCGGCACTGGCGGAGAGATGGCGCAACACCTGGTCGAGCGGTTCGAGCTTGCCGGGGTCGGTGTCGAGGCAACCGATGCGGGCGATCATTATGATCCGGAGACGCGGATGGTGCGGTTGTCGAACGCCAATTTCGATGCGGCCAGCCTGACAGCCGTGGCGGTGCGGCACACGAGGTCGGCCACGCACTACAGCATCATCGCGGCGAACGCGGGCTGGCGCTCAGGCAATCATTGGCAGGCCTCACAATGATGACCGACCGGATCGCATCAGTCTTCTTCATTGCGGCGCCGGTGCTGGCGATCGTGTTGCGCGCGCCGGTGGCCCTGTTTGGCATGGCGGTGATCGGCATCGGCCTGTTGGGTATCCGGGTTGTGGTGCATCTGGTCACACTGCCGGTCGAATATGATGCGAGTTTCAACAAGGCGCTGCCGATCCTGAGGGAGGGCGGTTATCTCGGTGATGAGGACATGGCAGGCGCCCGCAGCGTGCTCAAGGCTGCAGCACTCACCTATGTCGCTGCCGCATTGGCGGGCATGCTCAATCTGGCGCGCTGGATCAGGTTCCTGCGCTGAAGTTTTATTGAATTCCCGTTGCGGTGATGCATCTAGTAGGATGTAAACAATTCAGCATGATGCAACACTCACGAAACCACAGGAGAATGCCATGACGACCAGACGCAATTTTATCATTGGCGGGGCCGCTACTGTCGGAGCCGTAACGCTTCTGCCATCGCTCGGATTCGCGGCGGCACATGCGGCGAGCTTCAACCTCATGGATGGCAAGATCGTGATCCATCCGGTCGAGCACGCTTCCATCGTTATGGAAACCCCGGCAGGAACCCTCTATGTCGACCCGGTTGGCGATCTCAGCCTGTACGAGGCGCTGCCCAAGCCGGACCTTATCCTGATCACCCACCGGCACGGCGATCACTACAATGCCGACCTGCTGGCCGCACTGGCGCCGGCACCGATCCTGACCAATGCCGATGTCAAAGCCATGATGCCTGAGGATCTGCAGGCTCGCACGGACGTCATCGCTCCGGGTGAATCTACAGAAAAGTCCGGCATCGCCATTGAGGCCATCGCGGCCTACAACACCTCTGCCGACAGGCAGGATTTTCACCCGAAGGCGAGAGGCGACCTCGGATTGGTGCTGACCATCGACGGGACTCGTGTCTACATCTCCGGTGACACCGAGGGAACGCCGGAAATGGAAGCGCTCGAAAATATCGACCTGGCCTTCGTCTGCATGAACCTGCCGTTCACAATGGACGCCAAACAGGCAGCTGAAGCGGTGGCGGCGTTCGCGCCGGGTATGGCCATTCCCTACCATTACCGCGGCCGCGACGACGGCACCCAGGACCCGCAGGTGTTTGCAAAACTGCTGAGCGAGGCCGGCAGCAAGACCGAAGTCAAGCTGCACGACTGGTACAACGGTGCGCTGAACTGATCAGCAAACGGCCTCTGCGCCTGATCACTTTTCTGCCGGGTCCATGCTGACAGCATGGACCCGTTTTGCCGATGGTTGCAGGATCTCCGGGCGGCGATGACTGAAATGGCAATTTGCTTCTCCGGCCCACGCGGGTAGAAGGAATTCCGCTGCGACAAAACCTGCCCGAAACCACCCGCACCCCCGAAGGAACGCCCTTGAACGCCCCCGATCGTATTGAAGAGCTGTTGAGCGCCACCAGGACGGCATTTTCGAGCGGAGCGCTGGTGCAGCTCAAGCTTGGCGGCTATCACGGCGACGAGCCGGAGCTGAAGGCGGTGCTGGTCAAGAAAATTTCGGTCAAGGGCGGCGACAAATATTCCTTCACCTACCGCTACAAGACCCGCGATACGATCAAGAACTTCAATGAGTCAGAAGCGATTGAGCTGCTGCGCGACGGCCTCAGGGACGAGTTCCGCAGTGCCCGGCTGGCGACCACGGATTTCGACATGATGTTCGAGCGCAACGGCGCAAAGATGCGGCTCAAGCGCACCGAGGTGGAGGGTCGCGAAGCGCCGTCGACCGATCACAACCGGGCCAAGAACCGGCCACTGAGTCAAACCGGCAAGCCCTGGCTCAAGGCGCTCGGGATAACCGGCAAGACCGGCGCGGTGCGCAACGATGCGCAGGACAAGTTCCGCCAGATCAACAAGATGGTCGAGATCTTCGCGCCGCTGATCGCCGGGCTGAAGCCGGAGAAGCCGTTGATTGTCGATATGGGCGCAGGCAAGGGCTATCTCGATTTCGCGCTCTACGACTATCTTGCGACTGTCGCCCGGCGCCCGGTCCGCATCATCGGTGTCGAAATGCGCGACCAGCTTGTGGCTGACGGCAACGCCACGGCGCGGGCCTCGGGGTTTGACGGCTTGAGCTTTCAGCCGGGCGCGATCATGGAGTTCGACGCTTCTGGCGCTGATGCGGTGATCGCACTGCATGCCTGCGACACGGCCACCGACGACGCGATCTTCAAGGGCATCAGTGCCGGAGCATCATTGATCGCGGTGGCGCCGTGCTGCCACAAGCAGATCCGCCGGCAGATGCAAGCCGGCCAGCCTGACGGGCGGCTCGAGCCGCTGCTGCGTCACGGCATCTTCGTCGAGCGTCAGGCCGAGATGGTCACTGATACACTGCGCGCTTTGCTCTTGGAACTCAACGGCTACAAGACAAGAGTGTTCGAGTTCGTCTCCGACGCGCACACGCCGAAGAACAACCTGATCGTGGCGGAAAAGGATGGCCGCATGGGCCGTGATCGCGAGGCCGTGCTCACGCAGATCACCGAGATCAAGACCATGTTCGGCATCGAGCAGCACTATCTCGAAGGCCTGCTCGGGCTGTGAAGGCCGGGCGGCAAGCGGCAGGTCATCCGGCCTCTCCGGTTCCGCTGGATCGGCTGAAACCGGCATGATCGAGGCGCCGGCCTGCTGCTTATGAACCGGCTCGATCTTGGGGCAGGCGAACGCCTCGGCCTCCGCGCATCACCCCAAAATGTCCAAATGGTAATTTTGTTTTCCTGCGTGGGGCGGCTACACATCCGCTGTAAGCGACCGCACCACTTGCATGAAAAGGAACATCTCATGGATTGGCTTATCTCCTCGGCCCGGAAGACGGTCGTCTATGCGGCGCTGGCAGGCGTTTCAGCCACAGCCGTTGCGCCTCCCGCCATGGCGCATGAAGCCACCAGCCTCGACATCACCAATGCCATTTTCGCCAGCGTCAACGCCGATTGCGCCACCTACGAAAATCGCTACTCGTCGGCTGTCACCGACACCCAGCAAAACAAGATGCTCAAGGGGGCGGTGCATGTCACCGCCGCCGCTGATCATTGTGTGCTCGAATCCAATTCCATTCCCAACCACGATACCGGCGAAGGCAGCGCCCGCAATTTCGTCGCGCCGGTAACGGAAATCTCCGGGACGTTTGAAATCCCGCGCAACCCGAAGCCGCAGCAGACGCCGACGGCGCTTGATCAGCGCAGTTATGATGCGATCCTGCTCAATGGCGTGGTTGTCGATATCCTGTCGGCCGGCTGCTACCGGCCGCAAGGCAACCGTGTCGATGCCAATGGCAATGTGGCGATCGGCTGCCGCGCCAATGACAAATGGCTGCTCGATCCGCTCGGACCCGGCGCGGGTTTTGGCGCCGACAGGCACAATGCCCACACCCAGCCCAACGGCCAGTATCACTATCACGGCAATCCGATGGCACTGTTTGACGATCATCCCGGCCCGGATGGCTCACCGGTGATCGGTTTCGCCGCCGACGGCTTTCCGATCTACGGCAGCTATTTCAAGGACGAATCCGGCGCGCTGCGCAAGGCAAAGTCCGGCTACAGCCTGAAAAGCGGCACCCGCCCGTCTTCCGAGAGTGATCCGGGCGGGACTTATGACGGCATGTATGTCGACGATTTCGAGTTCACCAATTCGGGCGATCTCGACGCCTGCAACGGCATGGTGGTCAATGGCCAATACGCCTATTATGTCACCGACAGCTACCCCTGGGTGATCAAGTGCTTCACCGGCGCGCCGGATGCCTCGTTTGCCAAGAATCGGCGCTGATCTGCATGCTCCAAAACTGAGGAAGCGCTTTCACGCCGGTCTGGCGATGAAACCGCTTCCTGTCTTTTCATTGTCGCATGCAGGCAGGATGGCGCGGGCCGTTGCCAGCCTGATCGCAGGAAGCCTCAGTTCGACTTCTGCAACAAATCACCGATGGCGTTGACCGCATTGCCGACGTCGTTGATGGTTTTCTGCATCTTCTCGGCCTCCAGTTCGGCTTCGGTCTTTGGCCGGGCGGCTTCCTCGGCTGCAGCCTTGGCTGCCGCCGCTTTTTCCGCAGCCATGGCGGCCTCGTCCTCGGCCACCCGCGCGGCGGTGGCTGCAGCAGCCTTCTTCTCGGCCTCCATTTCGGCGCGGACCTTTTCCTCGGCTTCAAGCCTGATGCGGGCCTCGCGTTCGGCCTGGACCCTCAGGGCTTCCTCGGCTTGCAGCTTTTCGAAATTGTCGTTCTCCAGCCTGGCTCTGGCTGCAGCCTCGGCACTGGCTTTTTCCGCCGCAGCCGCTTCGGCTGCCCTGGCGGCGGCTGCTTTCGCTGCCTGCTTTTCCGCTTCCATCTCGGCGCGAACCTTTTCCTCGGCTTCGAGCTTGATGCGAGCCTCGCGTTCGGCTTTCGCCTTCAACTCGGCTTCAGCCTTTTCCTCGGCTTCGAGTTGGGCTTTGGCTGCGGCTTCGTCAGCCTTACGGGTGTCGGCTTCCGACATTGCCGGCGCCTCGGTGACCCCGGACTTGGCGTCTTCGGACTTGTCGTCACTGCAAGCGGCGAGCACGAGGGCGAGCGATGTCACGGTCAGGAGTTTGCGGATCATGTCTGGTCCCTGTGTCTGGCGCAGCCTGTGGCTGTCCCGGTTTCTGCCTGTGGCCCTGTCAAACACGCCAAGCCTGAATGTTTGGTTAACGGCGCATTAGCGCACCGTACGATTAATACGACGCATTCTGTTGGCTCAAACCTGCTGCTCCACAAGAAGGACAGCGCAGAGCGATGCCGGCCCATCTCTCAAGCCGCCCGACGCAGTGGGTAGCAGGCTTCAGCCAACCCGAAGGGCCGCACGGGAGCCAGCCTATCGCAGCTTTTCCAGCGCGGCTTTCAGCGATTCGTCGGAATAGGGTTTTGTAAGCAGCACCGCGTTGGCATCAGCCCCGTCGGGGATCTGGCTCTCTCCGGTGGCGAAGACAATGCCGACACCGGGTTTGAGTTCGCGCACCTTGCGTGCCAGCTCTCCGCCCTTCATGTCAGGCAGGCCGACATCGGTGACCAGAATGTCAAAGTCGTTTGCACCGGCGGCCTTCAGCGCCTCCTCCGCTGTGCCGGCCTCGATCACGGCGTGGCCCATTTCCTCGAGTATGTCAGCGGTGTTGAAGCGGATCAGCGCCTCGTCCTCGACCAGCAGCACCGTCAGTTTCCCGTCCGGCGCATCCGCCGGTTCCTCCGGGCTTGCGGGGGCCGGCTCCGCCTGTGCGGCGGCAGCCTGTTGCGCAGCCGATTCGGTGCGCTGCGCCTGGTTTGCCAGCAGGTGGCGGAGCCGTCTGTCCAGCGCCTCGCGGGTGTAGGGCTTGGACAGCAATTCGACGCCGGGGTCGAGCTTGCCGCCGTGGACGATCGAATTCTCGGTGTAGCCGGAGGTGAACAGCACCACCAGATCGGGAATGCGTTGCTTGGCGAGCTTGGCCATCTCGGGGCTCTTCAGGTTGCCCGGCATCACCACATCTGTAAACAGCACATCCACCGGCACGCCGCTCTCGATCACGGCGAGGCCGTTCTGGGCGTCGCGCGCGGTCAGCACGCGGTAGCCGAGATCGCCCAGCGTGGCCACCACGGTGGCGCGCACGTCGTCATCGTCTTCCACCACGAGAATGGTTTCTGTTCCACCGACCACAGCACCCTGGGGCACGTCTTCCTCCTGTTGTTCCTCAGCAACTGAACGGGGCAGGTACAGCTTCACCGTGGTGCCTTCGCCCGGCTCGCTGTAGATCTTGATATGGCCGCCCGACTGCTTGACGAAGCCATAGACCATCGACAGTCCGAGCCCGCTTCCCTTGCCTTCTGCCTTGGTCGAGAAGAACGGCTCGAACACCTGCTCGAGAATTTCCCTGCTCATGCCGGTCCCTGTGTCGGATACGGCGAGCAGCACGTAGTCGCCGCTCCTGACATCATCGTAGGCGGCACAATAGGTGTCGTCGAGCTCGGCGTTGCCGGCCTCGATTGTCAGCTTTCCGGTGCCTTCCATGGCATCGCGCGCATTGATGGCCAGGTTGAGCAGCGCATTTTCGATCTGGGTCGGATCAGCGCAGGTGTTCCACAGGCCGGGCGCGACAATTGTTTCGATACTGATCGATTCGCCGACTGATCGGCACAGCAGGTCTTCCATGCTGTTGATGAAGTTGCCGGCATTGATCACCTTCGGCTCAAGCGGCTGGCGGCGGCCGAAAGCCAACAACTGGCTGGCCAGCTTGGCGCCGCGATCGACCCCGGCAAGTGCATTCTTCACCCGGGTTTCCGCGCGCTCGTTGCCGGTCACGTCCTTTGCCAGCAATTGCAGGTTTCCGGCCACAACCTGCAGCAGATTGTTGAAATCATGGGCGACGCCGCCGGTCAGCTTGCCGATGGTTTCCATCTTCTGCGATTGATGCAGCGCCTTCTGCGATTGCTGCAATTCCTGGGTGCGCTCCTCGATCCGCTGTTCGAGGGTCGCGTTCAACTCCGCCAGCGCCGCCTCGTTGCGCTTGGCGTGCTCGATGTCGGTGTTGCTCCCCACCCAGCGCCGTACCTCGCCGCTCTCGGTCTTGACCGGAGTGGCGCGCACCACGTGCCAGCGGTATTTGCCGTCATGGCGGCGTATGCGGAACTCGGTCTGGTAGACCTTGCCGGTTTTAATTGCCTCGGCCCAGGAGGCGGCGGCGTCGGGCAAATCCTCCGGGTGCACGATGCCGCCCCAGCCGTCACCTTTCAGTGATTCCGCGGTTTCGCCGCTGTAGGCCAGCACGCGGTCGTTGAGCCATTCGATCTTGCCGTCGGGCGCCGCCGTCCAGATGTGGTTGAGCATCGATTGCGACAGCGACCTGAACTCTTCCTCGCTGGCCTTGAGCGCCAGTTCGGCGCGCTTGTTGGCGGTGGTGTCGGTGAACAGCACCGCGACATGATCGGACCCCACCCCGTCGATGGGAAAGGCCTGCACCTGGAACCAGCGGTTATCGAGTTCGCTGGCCGGGTTTTCGCCGTTCATCGGCTCGCCGGTGCGCGCGACCTTGCCGTAAAAATCAAACCAGTGCTGTTCGTGACCGGCGGCGATGTCGCGGCGCATCCATTTGCCGACCGGCGCTTCGATGCCGGTATGCCTGACGAAGGTCTTGTTGGCCTCCAGGAATTCGTAGTCGACCGGGTTGCCGTCGTCGTCCCAGATCATGCGGATGACACAGAAACCGGAGTCAAGGTTCTCGAACAGGTTGCGGTAGCGCTCGCGCTGCGCCTCGGCTTCCATCTCCGCCATCCTGCGGGCGCTGATGTCGAACAGGACGCCGGGAAACCGGGTCGGCTTGCCTGGATCGCCTTCGACCAGCTTGCCCTGGGCCAGCACATGCGACACCGAGCCGTCGGGCTGTATCACCCGGTATTCGGCGCTGTAGGTGCCGCCGTTCTCGATGGTGCGGACGATCTCGTCGGCAACGCGGGCGCGGTCTTCCGGGTGGATCCGGTTGATGAATTCCTCCAGCGGCAATCCGTTGCTGGCCTGCTCCTGGTCGAGCCCGAAGGTTCGTGCGAAGCGGCCGTCGGTGAAGATCCGGTCGCCCGACACATCCCAGTTCCAGGCTCCGATGATGTCGGAGTTGGTCATCGTCAGGTCGAGACGTTCCAGCAGATGCTTGGTGTGGGGGCTCCTCAGCGCCACCACCCGGCCGCCGTCGGGCGTCGGAACCGAGACCGAATCGAGATCCTGCGGGCCTTTCGAACCGATGAAGAAGCCGCGGTCGTCATAGATCTCGCTGTAGGGATGGCCGACGATCTGCGCGGACTTCCAGCCCAGCAGGCGCTCTGCACCCTCGCTCCAGCCGGTGATGCCCCCGTCTGGGTCGAGAAAGATCAGCGGTGCGGAAAGTGTGGTGTCCATGTGGCCTTCATCGCTGAAAAGGGCGGTTCGTTCGCCATGAGCATTGCCCGCGCAAGCTGCCTGCGGTGAGGGTGTGTTTATCACAATTGTTGCGTCTGCCTACAGGCTTTCTGTGCAGGCGCTGCCGGATTTCGGGCGGTCAAGCCGGTGCGCCCTGCTGACACCTGCTGTCAGCATCAGCCGTTTTCGTTCCCGGTTTGCCCCGCGCGCCTCTTTCTTTCGCCCTCGACTCTGCCCATATTGCGGTCATGGCCAAATCCCCCGCAAAAAATGCCCGTCCCGATGGCTCCGAATTCGATGGCTTCGAGGAAGCGCCGCAGCCGCCGCTGAGTGGCGCGCCGCTGTCCTCGTCCGGCTCGATTGCCGACTGGGCCGCCGATCTGGCCAAGGAGGCCGAACTTGACGCGGTCAAGGCGCGGCGCAAGGCGGAAAACCGCGAAATCCGCTCCAAGGCCGGCAAGCACAGGCGCAAGGCCGGTCAGCTCAGTGCCGAGGAGGCCGCCGCGTTGCCGCCGAAAGGCAAGGCTGCGGCCAAATCAGCTGGCAAGGACAGCAGCAAGACCGCGCGCGGCACCTCGATCGGTTCCAGCACCAATCCGCGCGACCGCGCCGCCGCCGGGCTCAATGCCGTGGCCGGGCTCGACATGTCGATGGAGGAGGCGGAAGCCTCCGGCGCGACCAGCGCCAACACCGCCACCGTGCAGGCGCTGTCGGACCTGATCGAGAGCGGCAACCCGCTGTTCAAGAACGGCAAGACCTGGACCCCGCACCGTCCGGCGCGGCCGGAGAAATCCGAGGGCGGCCACACCATCCGCATGGTCACGGATTACGCACCCGCCGGTGACCAGCCCACCGCGATTGCCGATCTTGTCGCCGGCGCCAACGAGAACGAGCGCAACCAGGTGCTTTTGGGCGTCACCGGCTCGGGCAAGACCTTCACCATGGCCAAGGTGATCGAGCAGACCCAGCGTCCCGCCGTCATCCTGGCGCCGAACAAGACGCTGGCCGCCCAGCTCTATTCCGAGTTCAAGAATTTCTTCCCCGACAATGCGGTGGAGTATTTCGTCTCCTACTACGAC